>Ga0315329_10000522_pt1 | contig 14987 bp, 13 predicted proteins | sample M150032315metaG_FD_203459 | JGI IMG/M metagenome (GOLD analysis project Ga0315329, IMG submission 203459) | Ammonia-oxidizing marine archaeal communities from Monterey Bay, California, United States - M1 500m 32315 | ecosystem: Environmental > Aquatic > Marine > Coastal | place: USA: California...
GACGGAGACCTCCTCGGGCGTCGTCACGTCACATCGGATCCAGACGGCCTGGAGTCCCTCGTCCCGGAGTCCGGCGGCGGCCGCTTCTCCGACCTCGGCACTCCGGCTGGCCAGGACCACGGTCGCCCCGTGGCGGGCCATGGCGGTGGTCAGGCCCAGACCGATGCCGGCTGCGCCCCCGGTGACCAGCGCGACCCGTCCGTCGAGGAGACCAGTTTCTGGAAGTCCAGTTTCCGAAAAGCGGGCCGGAACGTTCATGGCGCCATCCAGGTGCCACCGTCGGCCACCAGCGTGCCACCGGTGGTGAACCGGCTCCGGGGATCGGACAGCAGGTCGACGAGGTCGGCCAGATCGGTTGCCGGGTCACCCGGGCCGCCGAGGGCTGGCGGAGACAGCGATCCCTCGTCGGACGGTCCCTCGCCGTCGAACAACAGCGCGGGGGAGACGGCCAACACGGTGGTGGTGCACGATGGTCCCCACTGCCTGGCCGCTCCCTTGGCCAGCGCCCGGATGCCCTCCCCGGCCGCGCCGACCCCCACGAAACCGGCGCTTCCGCCCAATGCAGTGGTGGGCAGAATCCACACCAGGCGGCGGGCCACTCCATTCGCGGGCTGTGATCCGATGAGGTCGCCGACGGCCCGTGCCACGCCGATGGCCTCGACCATGGGGGCCTCACACGCCGCGGCCCAGCCGTCCGGAGACTGGTCGGTGATGGCGACCGGACCGTCGGTGACCGTTGGGACGTGAACCACCAGGTCGGGCACACCCAGCAGGCCGACAGCGGTCCGGAAGCCCGGTCCGATGGCGTCCAACCCGGGGGAACCACCGGAGGAAGTCGCCGGATCCCGGCCCGGCTCGACCACCGCGCTTGTGTGGCCGTGGGCGTCGAGTCCCTCGACCAGGGCGTCGACGAACGGTCCAGACCCGAGGAGCAGGGTCCGGGTCAGGGGAAGATGCCCCGCTGGCCGTAGACCACCTGCAGGCGCTGTAGGGCCACCGCGTAGGCGGCGTCCCGACGTGAGGTCACGTCGAGTTCGGCTCGGAGGTCGGCCACGGCGTCGCATGCCTTCCAGAGGGTCTCGCGGAGTTTGAAGTCGACGTCGTCGAGGTTCCAACGCTGGGCCGACCGGTTCTGCAGCCATTCGAAGTACGAGACCACCACGCCGCCTGCATTGACGAGGATGTCGGGAAGCACGTCGATGCCCCGCTGGGCGAGGATTTTCTCAGCCTCCAGGGTCGTCGGCCCGTTGGCCGCCTCGACGATGACCTTGGCCTGGATCCGGACCACGTTCTCGGCGGTGATCTGGTTCTCGAGGGCGGCCGGGACGACGATGTCGGCCGGCACGGCCCAGAAGTCGTCGGTATCGATCCACATGCCTCCAGGGAAGCCGGCCACCGTGCCCCGCTCGCTGACCCAGTCGGTGAGATCGAAGGCATCGATGCCGTCCTCGTCGGCCACTGCGCCGGCGTGGTCGGACACGGCCACCACCGTTGCGCCGTGCACCTGGAGGATGCGAGCCGTGGCGCTACCCACGTTGCCGAAGCCTTGGATGGAGACCGTGGCACCGGCGAGGTCGAAGCCCACCTCGTCGGCCCAGTGCTGGAGGCAGAACACCACACCTTGGCCGGTGGCCTTCTCGCGCCCGGGGCTGCCGCCGGTCTCCAGTGTCTTGCCGGTCACGATGCGCTTGACGTTCTGGCGTTCGGTGGCGCCGGTGGAGTTGGCGTAGGTGTCCATCATCCACACCATCGACTGCGCGTTGGACCCCAGGTCGGGGGCCGGGATGTCGTGGTCGGGCCCGATGTTGCTGCCCAGGGCATGGGTGAAGCGCCGGACCACCCGCTCGAGCTCGTCGTCCTCCAGGGCGGTGGGGTCGAACGAGATGCCGCCCTTGGCGCCGCCGAACGGGATGTCGCACAGTGCCGACTTCCAGGTCATCCACGAGGCCAGGGCCTTGACCTCGTCGAGGTTGACCATGGGGTGGAAGCGCACGCCGCCCTTGTACGGGCCCAGCAGGTTGGAATGCTGGATGCGGTAGCCCCGGAACACCCGGTAGGTCCCGTCATTGAGACGCACCGGGAAGTTCACGATGATCTCGTTCTTGGGCTGGGAGAGAATCGATCGCAGGTCGTCTGACAGGTCGATCAGATCGGCACCACGATTGAACTGGTCCAGAGCGGTGGCGAAAAGGCTGGTGGTGGAATCGGACATGGAGGACCCCTCGGGTCGGACGGGGATCGCCGTTGATCCCTGATCTCTCCGGCGACGCTAGCGGTCTCGGCCTCTGGCCATCAGGGGAATGGCGGTGACCAGCAGGCTGCCGACGCCGGTGCAGATAGCCGCGGTGGCCCACGTCGAGGCCGTCGGCACCACCAGTTCGAAGTAGTCGCGGGCGAACGGCCACGCGATGGTCACCGCGTAGAGCCCACCCATGGTGGCGGCCAGACCGACCTTCCACGCGCGCAGCGGCCGGCTGATCCCGAGCAGGATGGCCAGGCCGACGCCCAGCAGGGTGAGGGTGGCCGCCGTACGGGCCTCGGCCAGTGAGGCATCCGAGCGTCGGACCACCTCGTAGCACGCAAAGGTGGCCGCCGCGGCGGCCGTCCCGGCGGGCAGCGACCAACGCAGGACCCGGGACAGAAAGCCCGGTCGGACGAGCGAGTCGTCGGGGGCGAGGGCGAGGAAGAAGCCGGGAACGCCGACCGACACCGTCCCGATGAGGGTGAGCTGCTTGGGCAGGAACGGGAACGGCACCCCGAACACCCCGACCAGGGCGGTCAGGAGCACGGCGTAGGTGGCCTTGGTGAGGAACAGGTTGGCCACCCGCTCGATGTTGTTGATGACCCGGCGGCCTTCGGCCACCACCCGGGGCAGCGTCGAGAAGCGGTCGTCGAGGAGCACCAGTTGGGCCACGGCCCGCGACGCTGAACTACCGGAACCCATGGCGATGCCCATATCGGCGTCCTTGAGGGCCAGCACGTCGTTCACGCCGTCGCCCGTCATGGCCACCGTCCGTCCCCGGGCCTGCAGGGCACGCACCATGGCCCGCTTCTGGTGGGGGGTGACCCGTCCGAACACCGCCCGATCGGCCAGGTCGTCGGCTAGGGCCTCGGCCAGCGCGTCGGGGTCTTCGGGCAGGGTGCGGGCGTCGACCCCGACGTCGGCGCCGGGGATGCCTGCCCGTCGGGCCACGGCTGCCACAGTGGCCGGGTGGTCGCCGGAGATGACCTTCAGGTCCACGCCCTGGTCCACGAACCAGGCGAGGATCTCCGGTGCCTCGACCTTAACGGTGTCGGCGAGCAGCACCAGGCACATGGGAAGTCGGGCAGCCGGCAGCTCATCGGTGGACCTGTCGGGATCGTGCGTCGAGCGGGTCAGGACGAGAACCCGTCGGCCGTCGGCGGCCAGCTCGGCCACCCGGTCACGAGCCACGGCCCACTCGCCGGTGGGCAGCAGCACATCGGGAGCGCCCAGGTGGTGGACGACACGATCGGGCGCTTCGGCCCCGCGGGGGGCGAACGTGCCAGCGGCCCACTTGCGGGCCGACGAGAACGGCACGGCGTCGACCAACGCCCAGTCGGGGGCGGGCAGGGCGTCGGCCAGTGCGGAGAGCGTGGGGTTGGGCGACGGATCGGCACCCGCCATGGCGCCCACGGCCGCTGCGGCGTCCGCTTCGGTGGTACCTCCGATGACCTCGATCTCGTCGAAGGCGATCTCCCCGGTGGTGATGGTGCCCGTCTTATCCAGGCAGAGGGTGTCCACCCGGGCCAGCAGCTCGATCGACGCCAGCTCGCGGGCCAATGCCCGGCGGTGGGCCAGGGCGATCACCCCGACGATGAACGACAGGCTGGTGAGGAGCACCAGACCATCGGGGACCATGGCCACCGCAGCGGCCACCGTGCCCCGCAGGGCGTCGGGCCACAGGTCCTCGGTGACCAGCAGGCGCAACAGGAGCAGTCCGGCGGCCGGGGGAATTATTACGGTCAGCCAACGCAGTACCTGGTCGACCCCGGATCGGAGCTCGCTGTCCACCAGGGTGAAGCGTCGTGCCTCCTCGGCCAGCGTCGCGGCGTACGAACCGGCGCCGATGTGGGTGGCCCGGTAGTGCCCCGAGCCGGCCGACACGAAGCTCCCCGACAGCACCTCGTCGCCGACCACCTTGTCGACAGGGTCGGCCTCTCCGGTCAGGAGGGACTCGTCGACCTCCAGGCCGGCGCCGTCCACCACCGTGCCGTCGACTACGACCTGGTCGCCGGGGGACAGGGCCAGCAGGTCGTCTGCCACCACGCCGGAGACCTCCAGATCGAGCGTGTCCCCGTCGCGGACCACCCGGGCCCGGGGGGCCGACAGAACCTCTAGCTGGGCCAGGGTGCGCCGTGCCCGGAGCTCCTGGATGGTGCCGATCACGCTGTTGGAGACGATCACGCCGGCAAACAATGCGTCGCCGGGAAACCCGGCCACCAGGATTAGGACGAGCAACGTCCCCATGATGGCGTTGACCGGGGTGAGGACGTTGGCCCGGAGGATCTCGCCGGTGGTCCGCACCGGCGCATCGGGTACGTCGTTGACCCGGCCGTCGGCCACCCTTTCTGCCACCTGTTCAGCGGTCAGTCCCTGCACGGTCGTCTCGGTATCCACGACCGATGATCGTAGGCGGGTGTCTCCGACGGTCCGGTCGCCGGAGGTCCGGCCGTGGAGACTGTGGTGGAGGCGTGGACACAGGATGCGGCGTAGGGGAGGTGCCACACTGGGCGCATGCGGGCGGCGGTGATGACGATGGTGGTCATCTGGGTGGCCTCGGCGTGTGGCGGCGGGTCTGGCGAGGCGGTACCGGTCGCCTCGTCGAGCACCCTGACGGCGGTCACCGGTGTAGAGACCACGATTCCCTCCACCACGGTGCCCTCGTCGACGACTTCATCATCCACGACGGCTCCGGCCTCGACGACTATTCCGACTGTCACCATGATCCCGGCTCCGGCTCCGACCACGGCGACGACGGCTCCAGCTGCGACCACGGCGCCAACCCCGACGACCGCTCCGGTCTCCACCACGGTCGCGACGACGGCTCCGGCTCCGACCACGGAGCCAGTTCCGACCGAGGCGCCGGCCCCGGTCGACTACGACTACCGACAGGACGACCGCAACGTCTTGAACCACATGTTCGCCGACAACGAGGCCTGTCTCCGTCGGGAGTTGGGCGAGGGCGCGCTGGTTGAGCTTCGGACCCGACCCATGGGCCCGGTGGAGGCCGAGCAGTCCCAACGTTGCTTCGGTGACCCCGGTGGCGACCCCGGGGAACCTCCCGAACCCCCGGATCCGGGCGAACCTCCGGTACCCGGCTCTGGTGGAGAGCCCAGCTGGGACGGGCCGACGATCTGTACCAGCCACAGAGTGTTCATGCAGCCGCCGGCCTTCGGCGTGGTGGTGGGCGAGCCGCTGGCCGACCCGACGGCAGCCCTACTCGACGACGGCCGGATTCGGCTCTACGCCTATGCCCAGGGCATCGGCATCGTGAGCGCGGTGTCTGACGACGGACGGTCCTTCACCGAGGAGGCGGGCGTACGGGTCGTCGGAACCGACGGGGGTCAACCCCGGATCTGGCGTCTCGATGACGGGCGGTGGCGCCTCTACGTGAGCAAGGTCCGGGAGATCGTGTCGTTCTCCAGCGACGACGGTCTCGTCTTCACCCGGGATGCCGGCGCCCGCCTCGCCGCGGTAGCGGCGGGCCTCCCGGCCGTCAGCAGTCCGTCGATCATCGAACTCGAGCCCGGCCGTTGGCGGATGTACTACTCGACGCTGGCCATCCCGGGGACGGGACCGGGCGGCAAGCGGGTGGGCAGTGCGACGTCGGTCGACCTTCTGGAATGGACGGTGGAGGACGGTTGGCGACTGGGGGAGGGCGCACCTGTGCTCACCGATTCGGCTGAACATCCCTTCCCAGTTGTGGGAACCGACGGATCGGTTTCGCTGTTCTACGGGAAGTTCCGCGCCTCGCCGGGCGGTGCACCCGATGGCCTCTACCGGGCAGTGTCGGTCGATGGCCTGACCTTCACCGAGGAGGCCTACACCGGTCTCTACTTCGGGAACGATCCCGAGGTGCTCCGTCTCCCAGGCGGGGATCGGATCCTCTACTACGGCGACTTCGATCCCGGAATCGGTGGCCAGTTGCTCTCGGCGACCTGTATCGAGTGGTGAGGAGCGACCGGCTCGTCAGGTTCGGGTGTCGGTGAACACGTAGCCGCCCTCGACCATGGTGAGTCGGTGGCGGGGGCCGGCGAGGGAAGGGTCGTCGACCTCGTAGCCGGCGTCGCCGGTCCACATGGCCACCGGACCGTCGTCGGTCCGGACCATGTGGGTCTCGTAGAACGGCGGCTCCTCGGCATCGAGCACCTCGAGGGCCTCGGCCACCGTGGCGAACGAGGCCATGCGGCGCAGGGTCATCCAGGTCGGCGGGGCCAACTCGATCTCCCCACCGTCGCGTCGGGTCATGGCGTCGGCCGGACGCATCCACTCGTGCTCGGTGATCTCGTCGTCGTCGATGGTGACCGCCGATGCCGGACCATCGTGGCGCGCAGCGAAGAAGAAGGTGGCGAACCGCTTGGGCATGACCGGAGGCGGCACCCAGTGGGAGAACCAGACGAGGGCTGCCGGATCGACGGAGACCGACGCCTCCTCGGCTGCCTCTCGCACCGCGGCGGCTGCCGCGGTGGCCAACTCGTCGGTACCACCATCGTCATCGGGCACGGCATCGGTGGCGTCGATCTTCCCGCCGGGAAAGACCCACATACCCCCGAAGGCGATCTTCGAGTTCTTGCGGAGCATCAGGGCCTCGATGCCCGCGTGGCCGTCGCGCAGCACCACCACGGTGGCCGCCGGGATCAGTTCGGAATCGCGGTGCTCGCCGTCGCCCGCATTGGGACCGGTCCCGGTCATCGGATCACCCCGGCAGCTCGTAGTTCGTCAATCCGATCGCCCCGTCCGGTCTCGGTGGCCACCTCGTCGGAATGCTGGCCGAGGGTCGGTGCGGCGGACTCCCGGAAAGAAGTAGGGGAACCGTGGAACCGGGCCGGTACCCGGTGATGGCGGACCCGGCCGGCCGCCGGATGGTCGAACTCGGTGAACAGGCCGTTGGCCACCACCTGGGGGTCGTCGACCACCTCCTCGACGGCCCGCACCATGCCGAACGGCACCTGGTTGTCATCCAGGCGGGCCTCGGCCTCGTCGACGGTCATGCGGATGGCGTTTTCGCGGACCTCGCGGTGGACGGCCATCGACTTGGGGCGGTTGGCCGCCCGGTCGCGGATGGTGGCCAGATCGGGATCAGAGCTGTCGACCCGCAGGGCCCGGGCCAGCCCGTGGAACTCGTCGTCGGTGGGCACGGCGACCGCGGCGAAGCCTCCGTCGAAGGCCAGCGGAGTGTTGTTGGCCGCCACCGACTGGGGGCCGGAGTGGTCGCCGTCCAGGATCACCTCGTGGTCGGCGCCGTCCACGAAGAGGAAGGCAATGCAGGCATCCAACATCGACAGTTCGATGTGCTGGCCGCCGGCCCCGCGCTCACGAGCGAACAGGGCGGCGGTGATGGCCTGACACGCCGTATAGGCGGTGATCTTGTCGCACACCAGCTGCTTGAGGAACTTGGGTTGTTCGTCGTTCACGCCGGTCTGGCTGGCCGCAAGTCCCGATTGGGCCTGGATCACCGTGTCGTAGACCCGGCGGTGGCTGTACGGCCCGTCCGGGCCGAAGCCGGTCAGGTCGGCGTAGACGATGTCGGGTCTGACGGCCGATATCTCGTCGTAGGTGATGCCCAGTCGCTCGGCCACGCCGGGTCGGAAGTTCTGGACGAGCACGTCGGCCTCGGCAATGAGGTCGTCGAGAATGGCGCGACCCTCGGCCTGGCGGAGGTCCAGGACCACCGACCGCTTTCCCCGGTTGGCCACCTGGAACATGGCCGAGATGCCGCCGACCGTCGATCCCAACCACCGCACCACATCGCCGGTGGGGGCCTGTTCGACCTTGATGCACTCGGCGCCCTGGTCGACGAGCATGCCGGCGGCCAGAGGGCCGGTCAGGGCGACGGAGAGGTCGACGATACGGATGCCGTCGAGGGGGCCAGACATGCGGCGACGGTAGTCGGGGTGCTGCTTCGGGGAGCAGCCGGAGGCTGCGTGGGCCATGGACGGCGCCTACGGTCGCCGTGGTGGTCGGCCGTCGAGATACCGACCGGGGGGAACGTGATGATCGAGGATCTGGACGGCCGGGTGGCCGTGGTGACCGGAGCGGCATCGGGCATCGGCCTGGCCATGGTCGAGGCGTTCCTGGACGCCGGGATGGCCGTCGTGCTCGCCGACGTGGACGAGGGTGCCCTGGCCGCCCAGGTCGATCGACTGGCGGCAGCCGTCGGGTCGACCGACCGGGTAAGCGGCGTGGTGTGCGACGTGACCGACGCCGACGCCGTCGCCGCACTGGCCGACACGGCGTGGGACCGTCACGGCGGCGTCCACGTGCTCTGCAACAACGCGGGGGTCGGCCCGGCTGGCGCGATGCTGGACACCACTGTTTCGGAGTGGCGGTGGACCTTCGAGGTGAACGTGCTTGGCGTGGCCCACGGGGTGCTGGCCTTCGGCCCCCGGATGGTCGAAGCCGGGGCCGGCCACATCGTGAACGTGGCGTCACAGGCCGGCCTGATGACCAACGCCTTCCTCGGGATGTACGCGGCAAGCAAGCACGCCGTGGTGGGCCTGTCCGAGGCGCTCTACCGGGAGCTGGAGCTCACGCCGGTCGGCGTGTCGTGCCTGTGCCCGGAACTGGTGTCGACGGCCATCTTCGACGTGGCCCGGGTCCGTCCGGACTGGGTCGACGTGCACGAGACCAGCGACGCCACCCAGGATTCGCTGGCTGGGCTCCTCGCCGACCGGGGGATCAGCACCGGCGAGGTGGCCGACCGGGTGGTCGACGCGGTGCGGACGGGCCGATTCTGGGTGTTCACCCATGACGTCACGGTGCCGGCGGCCACCCGACGGTTCGAGGACCTGCAGGCCGGCCGGAATCCGTCGGGCCCAGCCTGAACACCCCGGTTGATGCTGGTGGCGTCGCTCAGCCGCCCAGCCCGTATTTGGCGAAGTCGACCTGGCCGGTGGTCATGGCGGCCATGAAGCCCCCGTCGATGTCCAGGTTGACTCCGTTGATGTAGCTGGCCACCCGGTGGTGGCCCAGGAACAACATGGCGGGGGCCATCTCGGCTGCCGACGCCAGCCGGCCGATGCCAGCATCAGCCGTCATGTCGATGGCAGCGTCGCCCATGGCCTCCCGGAAGTCGACCATGATATTCGTGTCGGTCACCCCCGGGCAGATGGCGTTGACCCGTACCCCGGAACGGATGGCCATCGTTGACCGCCACATCGTCCAGTACTGGACGCACTCCTTGGAGAAGCCGTAGCCGTCGCCGACCAGTTCACCTCGGCCGTCCAGCCATGCTTCGGCTTCGGCGAAACCGTTGGTGGCCAGCAACTCGGACAACTCGGCGGTGTGTCCGGGCCAGCCGCCACCGGCCAGCGAGGCGATGCTGGTGATAGATGCGTTGTCGGACAACCGGTCGAACACGGCCTCGGTGAGGTGTCGTAGCCCGAGGAAGTTGACCCGCACGACGGTGCGGGGATCGAAGCGAGTGCCGCCGGGAATCCCGGCGCAGTGCATGAGGGCATCGATCCGCTGCGGGAGGTCGTCGAGCACGCTGTCGATGGAGGTCGGATTCCCGAGGTCGACCTGATGGACGGACTCCACCGGAGCGGTCACTTCGGCGATGTCCAGGGCATGGACCTCGCCGCCGGCTTCCATCAGGAGGGCGACGGTCTCGGCTCCCATACCGGTGGCTGCGCCGGTTACCACGACGGTCCGGCCGCAATAGTCCAGGAGAGGTTCGGTGGTCATGGCAGGGTCGTCTCCGGTGTTCGGTCGAGGGGGAGGAGCCGGGCCGTGAGCCGGCCCTGGAGGTATCTCAGGAATCGGCTCAGAAGGGCGCCCGGTCGAACCAGGCGCTCTCCTCGCGCAGGTGGCGGCTGCGCCATCCGTCGGATGTCCGGACCAGATCGTGGTGGTACCAACCGCCGGTGAACCAGGTCTCGCCGTCGGGCAGGCGCATCGGGTTGTTGAACATGGCGGTCACGGTGGCCGAGTCGCCGTCTACCGCGAGGTCGATGTTGGAGATCAGGTGCTGGGTCATCTCGAACATGTCCATGGTGGTCGTCAGGAACTCGACGATCTCGTCCAGGGTTCCGGCGATCCCGCCGGCCGACGTGTAGTCGATCTCGGCGTCGTCGGTGAAGACGCTGCGGTAGCGGTCCCAGTCCCGGCGGTCCACCGCGGTGGCGTAGCGGGTGAGGAGGTCCTCCACGGCGATCCGATCGGCCAGCGCCTGCAGGTGCATGTCGGGAAACTAGGCCCGTGGACGGTTCACCACCGGATCGGGCCCGGCATCGGGCGGATGCCTAGGGTCGGGTCCATGACGAACGCCTCCACGCCGTTGGACCCCAACCTGGATCTGTCGGGCGTCGACCCGTTCTGGTCGGGTCCGATGGAGGACCGCCTGGACGGATTCGCCGCGCTGCGCCGACACGATCCGATCCGCTTCTTCGCCGAGCAGGACACTGAGTACCTGGCCGCCGGTCCGGGCTACTGGGCGGTCACCTGCCACGCCGACGTGGTCGAGGCCAGCCGTCGCCCCGATGCGTTCTGCTCGGGCGAGGGAACCAACATCGCCGACCTCCCTTTCGAGTTCCGCGAGTTCTTCGGATCGATGATCAGCATGGACGACCCCCGGCACGCCCGGTTCCGCAAGATCGTCTCCGCAGGGTTCACCCCGCGGATGATGCGATCACTGGAGGATGGCGTGGTTCGCACGGCCACCGACATCGTGGACCGGGTGGCCGGACTTGGCTCGTGCGACTTCGTGACCGAGGTGGCCGCCCGGCTACCGCTGGTGGTGATCTGCGACATGATGGGCATCGGCGCTGAGCGCCACGATGAGGTGTTCAACCTGTCCAACATCGTGCTCAGCCAGGGCGATCCGGAGTACGTCCCCGAGGGCGTGAACCCGCTGGAAGCGTTCCTGGGGGCCGGGGCGGGCCTGGCGGCGATCATGGCGGAGACGGCGGCGGATCGTCAGGGCGGAGACGGTGACGACCTCACTTCGATGCTGGTCAACGCCGAGGTGGACGGCGAGCGGCTGACCGCCGAGGAGTTGGCGTCCTTCTTCATCCTGTTGTGCGTGGCTGGCAACGAGACGACCCGCAACGCCATCTCGTGGGGTCTCCACTACCTGACCACCAACCCGGACCAGCGGGACCGCTGGCTGGCCGACGTCGACGCAGTGACGTCGACCGCGGTGGATGAGATCATCCGGATGGCCAGCCCGGTGATCCACTTCCGTCGGACGGCGACGGCCGACGGCGTACGGCTCGGCGACCACGAGTTCAACGCGGGCGACAAGCTGGTGCTCTGGTACGCCTCGGCCAATCGGGACGAGACGGTGTTCGACGATCCCGACCGATTCGACGTGACCCGGGATCCCAACCCGCACGTGGGCTTCGGTGGCCCGGGCCCCCATTTCTGCCTGGGGGCCCACCTGGCTCGTCGGGAGGTCGGGGTGATGTTCCGCGAACTGTTGACCCGTCTGCCCGACATCCACGCCACCACCGAGCCGGACCGACTGCGGTCCAACTTCGTCAACGGCATCAAGCATCTTCCCTGCGCCTTCACTCCGGCGTAGGCGCGGGCCCCCGACGGTGGGAGGTGGGTCAGGCGGTCGAGCTGGCGTGTCGTTCGATCTGGTCGATGGTGAGGGCCCGGAGGTCGCTGCCGCGTCGCCAGGCGTCGTACCAGGTCGCCGTCTCGGCCACCGCCGTTCTGAAGTCCAATCGGGGTCGCCAACCGAGCACCGTGTGGGCCAGGGATGAGTCGAGGTGGAGAAGGGTCGCCTCGGCGGGGGCGAGGTCGGCGTCCGGATCGGAGATCCATGAGGCGCCGGGGAGGTGAGCTGACCATGTATCGAGCAGGTTGGCGACGGTGTGCTGGTCGGCGGCCGCAGGCCCGAAGTTGAACGATCCACCATCGACCTCGGATCGGTCGGCCAGCAGGGCGGAACCGAGGCGGAGGTAGCCCTCCACCGGGTCCAGTACGTGCTGCCACGGCCGGGTGGCTCCGGGGCGCCGCACCTCGACGGGAGTCCCCGCGGTCCAGGCCCGGACGGCATCCGCGATGATCCGGTCCTCGGCCCAGTCGCCACCGCCGATGACGTTGCCGGCCCGCGCGGTGGCCAGCCCAGTCGGTGAATCGACGAGGAATGACCGGTGGTAGGCGTGGGCCACCATCTCGGCGGCCGCTTTCGAGGCGCTGTACGGATCGTGTCCTCCGAGGTGGTCGGTCTCGACGTAGCCGGTCGTCCGCTCCTCGTTCCGGTACACCTTGTCGCTGGTCACCACCACCACGCCCCGGACGTCGGGCTGGTGTCGGATCGCCTCGAGGAGGTGGACGGTGCCCATCACGTTGGACTCGAAGGTCTCCACCGGGTCGCGGTACGACCGAAGGACCAGGGGTTGGGCAGCGAGATGGAACACCAGATCGGGCCGTACCTCGTCGATGATCGTGGTGACCGCATCGGGTGAACGGATGTCGGCCAACCGGTGGTCGACCAGTTCGGCTAGCCCGATGAGCTCGAACATGGAGGGCGACGTGAGGACCTCCCGGGACACGCCGGTGACCCGGGCGCCCATTTCGTGCAGCCAGAGGGAGAGCCACGAACCCTTGAAGCCCGTGTGGCCGGTCACCAGCACCCGTCGGCCCGCGAGGGCCTCGCTGAACGACTCAGCGGTCATCGCCGGAGCGGCAAGGGGGTGGGAACGGGGTTTCGCATCGTCGACAACGGTATCGGGGGCCGGGTGGCCGGTCGGGTCGTCAGCCGTCGGTGGCGCCGGAGCGGGCGTCGAGGGTGGCGATCATGCCGTCGCGCCAGTCGACGGTGCACGGGCCGGTGAGGGACAGGCGCTTCGTCGGATCGCCGGCGCTGCCCGGCTGGCCGCCCGGGAGGTCGTACCAGGCGATCTCGGGGTCGACGCCGAGGTGGGTGCCGAACGCCGCGGTCCACTCCTCGGCGGTCACCACCTCGTCACCACACCAGTTCACGATGGTGGCCGGCGCCGAGGCGGCGTCCAGCAGGGCGGGCACCTGGGCGGCCATGTCGTTCTCGTGGATGGGGCTGTAGGCGTTGGGGCCGGGGTTTCGCAGCCAGACGGTCTGGCCGGCGGCCACCCAGTCGCCGTGGTACGCGGGGAGGCCACCGTTGGGGCCGTAGCTGGCGTTGATGCGAGCGATGGTGGTGGGCAGGTCCAGCACTCGGGCCATGGTCCGGGCCACGGCCTCCTGGGAGACCTTGGAGACTCCGTAGGTCGGGCTGTGCGGTGCGGTGGGGTCACCCAGCGGATCGGTCTCGACGTACTGGTGCAGCGGGTCCTCGTTGGCCCGGTACACCGAGTTGGTCGACGCGATGAGGGCCGCCCGGGCCCGGCGACAGTGGGCCATGAGCAGACCGGTGGCCTCGGCATTGGCCCGGATGGCCCGGTCGTGGTCGTCGGCCTTCCCCTGCCAGGCGGCGAAGTGGATCAGGTGGGTGAAATCGTCGGGTAGCCCGTCCAGGTCACCCGAGGCCAGGTCGGCGATGTGGGTCCGGACTCCGATGGCTTCGGCGCGGTCCCGGCTGCCCTCGGCCGAGAAGCGGGCCACCCCCCACACCTCGTTGTCGCGAGCCAAGTGGCGGGCGATGGGATGCCCGATCTGGCCGGTCAGGCCGGTGATCAGGATCTTCTCGTCGGACGGCATGCTGGCCAGCGTAGGGGCCGACCCAATGGGGTCGCTGATCGGATCACGGGTCACAATCGCTCCCAGACCGGGAAGGCCTGATGGGGGAGGAATCGATGTCGGAGACGCGCGCTGCATGGGCCGACTTGCTCGAGGTGCTGGCCGAGGCCGGTGAGCGGTTCGCCGGCGAGGAGTGGATGGTGGTCGACGACCGCGACGTCGCCGAGGCCCATCGAACCATTGCCCACATCCTCCAGTCGGGACTGGTGAGTCACGCTGAGTTCGACCCGGAACGCCCGGTGTGGCAACAGATCGTGACGCCGACCCGCAAGTTCAGCGGGGACAACGCCGACGCCCTCTACTTCGAGGCTCCCATCCGGGGCGATCGGACCTACCTGATCACCGGCAACGTGGCCGGAGCGGTGTACACGGCGTTCACCGTGGAGAACGGAGCTAGGGATGGCGCGTACTCCGACGGCACCGGCGGCGTGATCAACGACACGCAGTTCGACATCAACGCCGATGGCTCCTACGAGATCATCCTCGGTGGTGAGCCCCGGGACCGGAACTGGCTGGGGCTGTCGGCCGACGCCGGTCGCCTCACGAGTCGCCACTACTTCGAGTGGGAGTCGTCGGCCGTGGCCGCCGGAATCCACGTGCCGCTGACCATCTCGAACCTCCACCCACCCGATGGGCCGCCGCCACCGTGGGATGACGCCCGGGTGGCCGCGACCATCGGGCGAGTCGCCACCCATGTGCGAAGCAAGACGTTGGGCCTCCCGCCCCAGGCCCAGCGGACCGCACTGCCCGACTGGGTAGGCCAGACCCCGAACGAGTTGCCGCTGCCTCAGGAGCCGGGCGACATGGCCCTGGCCGCCGCCGACGCCCACTATTCGTTGGGTCGGTGGCAACTCGGGCCCGACGAGGCGCTGATCGTCACCGGCCGGTGGCCCGAGTGCCGGTTTGCCAGCGTGGCCGCCTGGAACCGCTTCCAGCAGACCCTCGACTACACGAATCGGCCGGTCAGCCGCAACCGGGCCAACACCACCCTCGAAGCCGACGGCTCGTTCCGGATGGTCCTGGCCCACGCCGACCCCGGCGTCCCCAACTGGATCGACATCGAGGGTCGGGCCTCTGG
>Ga0315329_10000523_pt1 | contig 14980 bp, 7 predicted proteins | sample M150032315metaG_FD_203459 | JGI IMG/M metagenome (GOLD analysis project Ga0315329, IMG submission 203459) | Ammonia-oxidizing marine archaeal communities from Monterey Bay, California, United States - M1 500m 32315 | ecosystem: Environmental > Aquatic > Marine > Coastal | place: USA: California...
GATCGGGTAAGAAAAGCAGAGTTTTCTCGGCTTTGATAAGATAGGCATGCATGTCGGAAAGTTCCGCTCGATGTGGAACTTCGATGGCTTCAACCGTCACACCCGGTAATTGATACAAGGATGCAACCCTCGGAATGAAGACACCTTCAGAAAGTAGGTTGGACCAATGCGGTGTTCTTTCTATCAACTCAACCATTGATTTTGAGCAGTATAGATTGACTCCTTTTGCTGCCATAGTTTCCTTGCCAAATAGCCCTAGACCATCGACGTGACCAATGTGAGCGTGTGTAAGGAAGACTGAATCAACTTCGCTACAACCCCACAAACGCAATTGTTCACCAAGGTGACGAGTTGCCTCGAACAGGTGCTTTCCACCATCAGCATCGGTTAATCCCAAAGATACAGGGTACCTTTGTGTCAAGTTAGAACAGCATTCGCAACCAACCTGTGGAACACCACCGTCCTGAGCGCTGCCCAGAAGGGTGACTTTTACCATCAAATCATCCTCAAATCTTGCGTTCCCATTGTCGGGAAACTGCATCACGCATGTACCATGCGCCGCTTGCATCAGGGAATTCTAGCCACTCATTTCCATCTGAGCGCATGGTTCCCACATCGTTTACTGTAGGCACTGCAGGTGCTGCAGGAGCAACTGGCATCATTACTGGCTGTGGTTGAGTATAGACCTCGCGGCCTTCTGGCTGTGCAGTCATATCTGGCATTGCCGGTTGTACAGGTTGTACAGGTTGTACCGGTTGCACTGGCTGTGAATAAGCAGGCTGTGCTGGTTGTGCATACATGTCAGGCATTGCTGGCTGTACCGGTTGTACTGGTTGTACCGGTTGTGAATATGCAGGCTGTACAGGTTGTACCGGCTGTGAATATGCAGGCTGTGCTGGTTGTGCATACATGTCTGGCATTGCCGGTTGTACCGGCTGTGCCCCCATATCTGGCATTGCTGGTTCTGCCCATGACTTGGTCTCATCAGAGGAGCCTTTTCGCCTCATTATCAGGAATACTACGAGGAGAATTACTACCAATAATCCAGCTCCACCGCCACCGTAAATTATCATCGGGTCGATGACATCATTGAGGTCAGAAATTCCATCTTTATCCTCATCGGGGCAGCCAGTTCTATCTTCAGTAGAAGCGCCTGCAACATCGATACAGTCATCGACTGAATCTCCGAAACCATCGCCATCGGTGTCGAGATAGTCAGCATAGTCTTCAGGGAATGCATCGAGTGAGTCGGCCCATCCATCACCATCAGCATCAGGACAGCCAATTAGTCCACCCAGTAGTGAATCGCCTGCATCGCTAGGACAGTCATCGGAATTATCTCCGATGAAGTCGCTATCTGTATCGAGCCATTCAGTTGAATCTAATGGGAAAGCATCGGATCCTTCGAATGGGTCGGCCCATCCATCGCCATCCATGTCTGGACATCCGAGAACATCCTCAGTGGAGGACCCATTGACGGTCATACAGTCATCATTACCATCAGCGACTCCATCTCCATCGATATCTCGATAGTTTTCAGCATCGCCAGGGAAGGCATCCATGTAATCTGCCCATCCATCGCCATCTGAATCAGGACAACCAAGGATGTCATCCTGCCATGAAGCTCCAGGTAAGGTCGGACAAGTGTCTTGCTCCTTTGCGAATAAGTAGTATTCACCGGGCCAGTTCTCATTGCGCTCGGTCCAGGAACTATTGCCCCAATTATCACCAAAGCCATCTTCGTCCCAGTCGGACCACTGTGTGGACTCAGCCGGGAATGCATCAGCACCATCCTCTACAGTCCAAGATGCATCAGAACTCGAATAGCCATCAGCATCAGGGTCAGGACATCCTACTCTGTCGATGATACTGGTTCCAGAGATTGATGGACAAGCATCAGGGTTGTTCCCTGCGGGATTGTCCCCGTATCCATCTTCATCAGAATCGAGCCATTGTGTTGGGTCATTTGGCATGTCATCTTCAGTGTCTGCCCAACCATCGCCATCCATATCTGGACAGGCAAGTGTTGTACCAAGAGTGGAATTACCCGCCATTGTAGGACAGGTGTCTTCTATGTCAGCATAGCCATCTGAATCGGTGTCTACACAGCCATCATATGAACCGAGATTGGAAGTACCTGCTATCTTGTTACAGTCATCTGCTGCATCATCATAGCCATCTCCATCATCATCAAGGTCCTCATCAGAATCCCTGCAGCCATCGCCGTCAAGGTCATTTTCAATAGTAGAAACCCACCATTCACGTGGTGGGTTGTAAGAGGTCAAACAGTCATCTGCACCATCATTTACGCCGTCGTTATCATCGTCAGCGTCCTCAGATGAATCCTTACAACCATCATTATCGAAATCGGTTGTGGAATCGCTAGTCCAGTTCCATGCACCGCCACGAGGACAGTCATCACCGGAATTATCGGTAATTCCGTCATTGTCATCATCGTAATCGCATTCATCGCCAGGGCCATCTAAATCAGAATCTATTTGCAGAGGATTATTGTCATCTGGGCAATTGTCTGTTTGGTCATTAACACCATCATTATCACGGTCTGCATTGTTGACTGGGTCCACTACCCACACGAATAAATCAAGGCCTCCAGTCGAAGTTATCGATTGAGTGCCCTTGTTGATGGTTGATTGGAAAGAACCTGTAGCAGAATAATTTCCGGTCATGTTGACCGCAACATTGCCAAATAAGTCGTCACTAGAACCTCCGAGGTTCTCGACCCAATTCCAATTTCCAAGAGTGTCAATCTGAGCGAGGAATGCATCCTGGCCACCATTTGATGAGAGGTAATGTGGTCCAAATGAGGAAGTACCGCTGAAGAATCCCCCGACTGCAAAATCTCCATTTTGATCTTCGGCAATCCCAACAGCCCATTCCAGATTACCACTTGAGCCTGCTGAAGTAATCCAAGAGGCTAGACCATTGCTACCAATTTTTGCGATAAATGCGTCGCCATTTCCTTGATCGGTAGCAATTTTCTGATTACCTGCATCAAGAGTACCAATGAAGACACCAGTAACAATGATATCGCCAGTAGAAGTGACAAGTAAGTCATCAGGAAGACTTAGACCTCCCGCATTGCTTGTGAATCCCATTACATCAAGAACTTGACCATTCGGACTCCATTTTACCAAGACAGTGTCTTGCTGTCCACCTGCTTGGTGAGTTTTTCCACCACCAGTGAAAGTACCAGTAGTAATTCCCACTTGCCAAATAGTTCCGGCCATATCGATTCCAACATCATATGCAATTTCTGTACCGAGTCCTCCGGTTGCTGAAGCCCAATTGACTCCGCCAGTCATTGAATCCATACCGACCAATAGAAACTCTTGGTCAGATGTATTGAGTGCAATACCGCCGATGGAGGAATCCCCACTTTGGTCACCACTTACAATTAAGTCGCCAGCCATATTCACAGAGAGACCTCTAACCCATGTTCCACCACTATTGTTGTCAGTAGTAAACGAAGCAGCCCACATCCAATTTCCCATTGGGTCAAGTTTCGCAACAAATCCATCACCTGCATTGTTGTACTCGTTTAAAATGGTAGGTCCAAATCCGACCTGTCCCCAAATCAAACCGCCGATGTAGATATCTCCAGTCATACTGACGGTCATGGTACTAAGGAAAACCAAGCCAGCAGATGCATCTGGCATTACTGCCCATTGCCAAACTCCGCTATCATCGACCTTTGCGATATATGAATCTGCATCATTTGCGCCATTATTTGGCGAGCTGGCCTGCAGTTGATGAGGGCCAAATTGTAAACTATTGCGAGTATCGCCGGAAATAATCCATCCACCGGGTACCGCTTCAATATTTGTTGAATTCACGTGACCGGAAGAAGTTCCTGCTTTAACCAACATTTGTGGTTCAGAATTTGCAAACATGATTTCATCGAGATCCTCAAGGGCGCTTGGAACATCATATGGAATGACGCTGACAAGCATTAAGGTCGACAAGATTAGACTCACTGTGATTTGGGAGCGCATGACCTTCGGTCATGTCTTAAGGTCATGAAGGTGTTTATCTCTGGTTCCGATGCAAAACATTGGTGACACCATTGAGAATCCACGTTCCAGGCCCGGGTTCTGGGCCTTGGTGAGCAGGTACTAACACCTTGTACGTCTCGTAAGTTGCCGTGTCATTATCAAATCTCCACCAGCGAAGGAGTCCGCCCATTCCCTCCTCGGTTTCCTCACTTCTGCGTTCACTTAACAAATCAAAAAAATTCAACTCATCCTCGGTACCAATGTCGACACGATTGAGCATTGGCGCTCTTTCGAGAAGTTCCACAGAATGGAGTTTGAATAATCCCCCACAATTGAGAACGATTCCTTCGATTTCATGCTCTTGATCTGGACCCTTGAGTTTTCCTTTGACAACATGTACTAGTCCATCTAATAGAATGGGTCTTCCTTGTCCAAGATCTAATCCCGCTTCCTCAACAATAGAAAAATCAGTAATTGGCTTGAGAGCAAATGGACCATCGCCGCTGAATAGTCCTCGCTCTTCAGCAATATCTTCCTCAACCTCACTATCTTCAAGGAGTTTTATCTCCCCATCGAGAACACCATATCCAATAAATGCCGAAAGATTCTCTCGGTTCCATATTGTAAGTGTTCTACCATCTCTTCCATTGACATCATCGATTTCAAATGACATCATTCGCTCTACAATCAAGAGGTGGTCGCCTCGTGGTACATCGAAAAGCCAAGTCTCGATACCTGGTAAACCAAGAGGAGCGAAACCCTGACCGGCGGTCCAGACCTCCATTCCTTCAGTCAAACCACGGTCCATCTGTGATGGAGTAAGGTCGTGAATCCTACCTATCCAGCTGATTTTCCCTGGACCAGTTAGAGGGCTTCCTCCACTATCAAGGCTTACGCCAAGACGTCGAAGAAGCGCAAGCACATCTAGGCCCATGGTGGGCCTATGAGCGCGGGCCATCCTTGAGTGTTCACTCGAGGTTGCCACGTAGGGTCAACAACTCAGACTCACCAGCGTCAATGACGGTGATGGTTGAAACCGCGAATGGTTTTCCTGAAGCAGTTCCCAAATCACGGTTCACCAGCATTGTGCGGTGCATTGTGACCTCAGGGTGCTTTGCAGTCATTTCGTCGATGTACTCTTGCTGGCAATTTGCAGCGTAGATGATACACTTTGCATCACCTTTTGCACAGGCATCACTAGCCTGGCGCTGTCCAAACAGCAGAGTTCCAGTTCCATTTGCAATTTTCAGTTGTCGGCTTAGATCCATTTCTCATTCCTCCTAATTTGGTTTCTCAATGGTTGAATTCACTCTGGGATATAGTACAGTTCGACACTACCGGTTCCTAGGCTGATAGGTTGACCGACGATAATGTTCTCTGCAACACCGGTCAGGTTGTCACGCTCGCCGATAATTCCGGCCTTGAGCAAGTGGTTAACTGTAACTTCGAATGCCGCACGTGCGAGAATCGAGTGCTTGGTTCCAGATACACCGTGGCGACCAATCGCTCGGACTTCACCTTCGCTGGTCATTACATCGGAGACCATCAGCAAGTGACGAACATCTACTTCGAGACGTGCACCGTCAAGAGTTGCTTGCAACTCGTTGATGATTGCTTGACGAGCAGCTTCAATTCCAAGGTACTGGTAAATCTCGATGATGTTATTCGTGTAAGTTCGGGAACGGTCGATACCATTCATGTCCGAGATACGGGAAAGGTTGCTTCCAATTGTGGAGAGGTAATACTCACCAGTCTTGTCATCGAGTTGCACATTTGCTCGCTCGATGTTTGGAACTCCCTTTAGGCGCAGGTCACGAATTTTATCCTCTAGTTGAAGTAATTCGGTATAGGATGGTGGGTTCTCTGCAAGAGTCTTCATATCCTCTTCGGTTTGAATTCCAGGAATTAATGTCAAGGTGTTAGGATTCTTCTCCTTGTCGGCTTCGACATATAGGCGAAGTGCACGCTCAAGTTTGTCCTTTACTTCCATTCCAGTCATTGCCTTCTGCTTCAAATTACCCTTTTTCAGTTTGAGTACCAAGCGGCGTTGCGCGACATCGGTCTCGATATCTGCGATATTGCGCGTAGTAGTAATCTCAATCGCAGCGGCCAACTTCTGGGCATCTTTGGCTGATTCAGAGTTAGGACTATCCAAACGGATTGTCATTGTAGGAGTGTCTGGGACCTTTCGTGCATCAACAATCTCGATGATACGAGGTAGACCCTGTGTGACGTTGACTGTCGCAACACCCGCATAGTGGAAAGTACGCATTGTCATCTGGGTACCTGGTTCTCCAATAGACTGAGCAGTCAGAATTCCTGCTGCTTCGAATGGATCGATTCGAGCCATTCCTGTCGCAGCAGTTGCTTCAGAAATAACCGAGTCCGCCTGCTTCTTTGTCAACTTTGCTTTATCGCGAAGATGGATTGCAGTTGTTAGGTCGTGCAGAGTTTGTTGGTTGTAGAATTCTCCAGCCCTCTCTGCTGCCGCTTCTAGAGCCTTGTAAACAGCATCTTCAGCAAGTTCATCATGATAGGAATTCAACTTTATCTCGGAATCATATGATTCTAATTCCTGCTCCGTCTTAGTAGTACGTCGGCGACGTGTTCCACGACGAAGACGAACCGATGTTGTAGCAGAGTTGGAGTCGCCCCCGGAATCTCGACTACTTGCCGAAGCGCCAACGATGATTGCATGCAATCTTGAGGCGGTGTCGGAGTCTGTTTCACAGAATTGTGCAATTTCCTGTGCAGTTAGGACCTTGACATCATCCCACTTACGGTCATCAGCCAACTTGTGGGCGAATTCCTCTGGGACTAACATATCCATGAGCTTCTTCTTGGTTGCGCTCTTTACTACCATCAGCTTTCACCTCCTGCTTCTTCGGAAACTCCATCGTCGTGTCCGAGATCAAATACCTTGTCTCCGCTATCCTTGTACGCTTGTTCAGCGGCCTCTGAAGGTCCATCTGTTCCAAGTGCAGCATCAACGATAACATCGATGTTGAACGGCTTTCCGTGTACACCACGGCTTGGGTCAATTCCATCTTCTCCATAGGAGAACTGAATGATTCGGTTTGCAGTATTTCTTACAGACAAATTCTCATCGTTGAAGACCTTGAGGTCATCCATTGCGTTAATCAGTCTGCGCTGCATGTAACCGGACTTACTGGTACGAACCGCTGTATCGACCAGTGACTCACGTCCAGATACAGAGAGCATAAAGAACTCTGTTGGCTCAAGACCACGCTTGAAAGAGGAAGAGATGAATCCCTTCTCCTTAGCACCGAGTCCACCGCGCTTGAAGTGAGGTAGAACACGCTGATGGTATCCACGCTCAAGGCGTGCACCACGAACCTTTGCTTGACCGATTGAACCTGCCATCATAGTCAGGTTATCCATCGAACCACGTGCTCCTGAAATCGCCATTCCAACTGCAGCGTTATCTGTTGACTTGTTGAGTTCTTCCTTAGCGACGTCACCAGCAGCCTGCTTTCCAAGATCGAGGATGACCATGATGTCTTCCTCAAGTGTTTCTTGGGGCGTACGACCAGGACGAGCCTCGTAATGTCGTCCGTCCTTACCGAACTTGACCAATGCTTCCTGTACCTCAGCACGAGCAGAAGCATTGTGCTCCTCAATTTGTGCGAGGGCTTCTGTTGATAGATCTTCATCATCAATTCCGGTTGTGAAACCGAGCGAAGTACAAGCAGCGATAGTTAGGCGGGTAAATTCATCGAGGAAACGGGCTCCTTTTGTGGAACCATTTGTCTGAACGATTGCATCGAGCAGTCTTCCGTCTTCAGCACCGATTGCACGCTTATCGAGCGTACCAGTAACATGTCCATTCTTGACGACAACATTGTCATTAGAACGACTACGGAAGCGCAGATGGATATTATCTGGGATGATTACACTAATCAGATCCTCACCCTTGAACCATTCCTTACCATCCTCGATATGAACATCAGGAAGAGCACCAGTCCAACCGATGTTTCCTAGCATTTCAAGGCCGTTGCGCTTGGAGATCATTGTTCCAGGTCGGCTCAAGAGGTATGCTCCTGAGATGTGGTCGTGAATTCCACCAATCACAGCTCCACCATAACGTGGAGTCAGAATATGCTCTTGGACACGCATGAGAATCTTAGCCTCTGCACGTGCTTCCTCTCCTTGAATGACGTGAAGGTTCATTTCGTCACCATCGAAATCTGCGTTATACGGTGTGCACACTGCCAGATTGAATCTGAAAGTGTGTCCTTCCATGACACGAACTTCGTGGACCATCATCGACATACGGTGAAGTGAAGGCTGACGATTGAAGATTGCTACGTCACCATCGATTAGGTGGCGCTCGACTAGTAGGCCCGGCTTGGGGTTGTTTTGCAAGTCTACAGTAGATAGGCGGTCCTCAACACGTGTGCGCTCTCCCCACTCATTGTCAGGGCTACCACAGTGTGGGCAAGTGACCTCGAGTTCTTCGGGGTATTCTTGATCCGGGTTTGCAAGTGACCACTTCCACCTATGGTGTAGGACAGCACGTGGGTCGTCTTCTGGTAGAGGCATTGAGTCTTGGTCTTCTCCACGGAGGTTAGCAAGTGTTGCAGGCTCATCGATAACATAGGTGATTTCTTCTTCGCCGCCAGCAGTTGCTGCTTCACGGTTCACCAATTTACGGATGACCAAACCTGGTAGGAAGTTTGGAGCAGGTAGAACCTGATGCAAATCGAACCTTGTGGTTGTCTCTTCCATACACTCTGGGTTGTGGCAACGGAAACCGGCATTGATTAAGCGACTGCGTTCATTGATACGAACACGGCGTCCATCGGAACGAATGACATAGTTGACACCAGGGTGGACCATAGGACCACGTAGAATCATCTGGCGCATCTGTTCACGGTTTCTGGTAGTAACTCGAATTGGAACTGTTAGTTCCTTTGCGATCTTTGTTGGTACACCAACCTCGTTAATTCCGAGGTATGGGTCTGGCGAGATAACGGACCTTGCACAGAAGTTGACACGCTTTCCAGAAAGGTTGGAACGGAAACGTCCTTCCTTACCCTTGAGACGCTGAGTTAGAGTCTTCAAAGTACGTCCTGAACGATGGCGTGCTGGTGGAATACCACTGGTCTGGTTATCGAAATAGGTGGTGATGTGGTACTGTAGAAGTTCCCACAAATCTTCAACAATCAACTGAGGTGCACCAGCGTCACGGTTTTCACGTAGGCGCTGGTTGATTCTCAAGACATCGACCAACTTGTGGGTCAAGTCATCCTCAGAGCGGTCGCCTGAATCGAGGGTAATCGATGGGCGGACGGTGATTGGTGGAACTGGTAGAACTCTCAAGATAATCCATTCCGGTCGGTTGGACTTGTCCATACCTACGAAGATGAGGTGCTCGTCAGGAATACCTGCAAGCCACTCACGGATATCACGAGCGTTGAGTTTGCGCTCAGTAGCCTTAGAACCACCTTGTGCAATGATGTTCTCCTTGAAAGTAGTAGGCTTGTCTAGGACAATCTTACCTTGCTGTTCTCCACAGTGCATACAAATTGCACGCTTGGTTCCAGAAGTAGTCTTCTCAACCTCTTTGATAATCTTGCTGAACTCGGTTGAACCGACTCCGTGCTTGGTAATCAAATCACGAACACGAGCACGATAGTAGTCCTGCTCGGAAAGTTCTGGGTTGGAGGGGTGGGTTCCTGGTGCATCGTGCAATAGAATCTTTGAACAATGGTTGCAGGTTGCCTTTAGGATAGTCTTGATCAAGTTGACGAATCCAATATGGATAACTGGCAGTTCAAGTTGAATGTGTCCAAAGTGACCTGGGCTTTCGTCGTACTTGCAATTATCAGTTGGACAAAGAAGTCCTGGCTCGATGACACCCATATGCGGGTCCATCAATCCCTGATTGTATGCGTGTCCGTCGTCCTTGTAAGTGTCAGCGGTCTTTACCTCAACCGAAGACATCTTGCGGATTTCGAGTGGGTCCATTAGACCGAAGCGGATACTAGCGATTCTCTTTGGAATCATTGTTGTGCTGTTTCGACTCATCTGCGGTCCTCCAGTTCAAGACGCATTGCCACTCCAAGACTCTTCATTTCGTCTAGGAGCAACTTGAATGCGTACGAGGTCTGTACTTTGTAGACCTCAGCGCCATCACCGTGAATCGGTGAGACGTAAGTGCGTCGTTTCGGATCATACCATGCGACGTGACCAGATTGGGCACAAACGAATAGGTCGATTCCATCAGACTCATCGAGAAGACGGTCTTTGATGACCATCGAAGCACCGTGTGCAATCAGACAGTCACGCTCCATCTCTCCAAACCTCAGACCACCTTGGCGGGCACGTCCTTCGGTTGGCTGGCGTGTGAGAATCTGAACACGTCCACGGCTGCGGGCGTGAATCTTTCCAGAAACCATGTGGTGCAGCTTCTGATAGTAGATACATCCGACGAAGATATCGGCAGGGTAGGTCTCACCAGTTTCACCATTAATCATGGATTCACGACCAGTGTGGTCGTATCCGTTGCGGACAAGACCATCTCTGAGGCTACCTTCCTTCTCTCCACGGAATGCAGTACCATCGATTCGGCGTCCTTCAAGGGCACCGACCTTGCCGCCGATCATTTCGAGAACGTGAGCAACGGTCATTCTGGATGGAATTGCGTGTGGGTTGATGATTAGGTCAGGGACGATACCATCACGAGTGAATGGCATATCCTCTGCATCGACCATGCGGCCAATGACTCCCTTCTGTCCGTGTCGGCTAGCGAACTTGTCACCAACCTCAGGGATTTTGTGGGAACGGACCATTACACGTACTAGGCGACCAGAATCTAGGGATTCGGTTACGAATACATTGTCGACCCATCCCTTCTCACCGTGACGGATGAGCATTGAAGATTCTCTTCGCTCCTGTGCTTGTAGGAATGCCCCGGCTCCGGTTTCTTCAAGGAAACGTGGAGGACTGGTCTTTCCAACCAATACATCTCCACCCTCGAGATACTTCTCTGGGTGTGGCAATCCATCTTCCTCAAGGTGTTCGTAGGCAGTGATTGGCTTGAGGCCCTTGACCTCTTCCAATCCAGTTCCTGGAAGTTCAATCTCTTCTATCTGACCACCAGGGAATCGGCGGCGCTCTGCATTGTAGGTGCGATTGAAGGTCGAGCGACCCATTGCACGTTGTACACTTGAGCGGTTCATGATAACTGCGTCCTGCATGTTGTATCCATGAAGGCTCATGACAGCTACGATGAAATTCTGACCACCAGGGCGGCTGTCGAAATTGGTCGTATCCATTGCCTTTGTGTGGGTGATGGAACGCTGTGGGTAGTGTAAGATGTGTAGGCGAGTGTCAGGGCGCAAGCGATAGTTTGCACTTGGTAGACCAAGAGATTGCTTGACCATCGCAGTACCTCCAGTAACTCTTGGGGTAGAGTTGTGCTCGGGGTATGGAATTAGAGCTGCACATACTCCAAGGACCAATTGTGGGTCGATTTCACAATGTGTGTGCTCTGCAGTGTACAGGAGTTCTACATCGAATGTAGCATCTGCCTTCACTCCATTTGGCATTATTACTCTTGCTTGAAGAGTAGCATTGGTTGCACCAGGCTCACCTAGGTTTAGCCATGTGATAGTAGAGTGACTTACTGGACGTCCTGCGTACTTGTTTCCTTCAGGTACAACCTCTGGTAGAACGAAAGGTTTCGGAGCGATGTAAAGGTCTTCTTCTTCCTCTGCATCAACCCATTCGACTACGCCTTCGTTGACTAGATCCTTGAAAGTCATCTCGCCGCTTGAAACATCGGAAAGGTGCTGAGGAGTCAATCGTGGTGCGCCATCATATAGAATTAGGAGAGGGCGGAGGATTCGGCCCTTATCGGTATTGATGAATATGTCGCGGTTCGCAGTATCATAGCGAATACAGACTTCGGAACGGATTGCTCCACGGCGTCGTGCATTCTTGAACTGGCGGACAAGGTTTGCTCCACGCTTGTGTATTCCATAGATGTCACCGTTTACGTGAATTCTATCACCATCGGTCCAGTCATCTGGTTGGAAGACATCCATCTCATCAAGACGTGCACGAATCTCGGCCTCTGGAATATTCTCAGAAATATCGATCATCTGTGCAGCGTTCTTCACCAGTCCACAGTTCTGACCCTCTGGGGTCTCGTTAGGACAAAGTCGTCCCCACTGTGTTGGGTGAAGGTCACGTGCCTCGAAGTGAGGTTGGCTGCGAACCAGTGGGCTGGTTACACGGCGCATATGTGATAGTGCGGAAAGGTAGGTAGTGCGGTCAAGCAGTTGGCTTACACCGCTACGTCCACCGACCCAGTTTCCTGTAGCAAGAGCATGCATGATCTTGCTTGTCAGAACATCGGGTCGCAAGCAGGAGGTAATCTTCAACTCACGCTTGCGGTTGTGGTGGCGCTCAAGTTGGTACTTGAGGTCACGAGCGAGTTGTCCCATGGATACACGGAACAAGTCCTCGATTAGATCTCCAGCGAGACGGACACGCTTGTTTGCATAATGGTCCTTGTCGTTCGGCTTACGGTTGGTAATTGCCATTTCGAGAACCTGACGAACAATTCTTCCGAGGAAGATTGCTTTCTTCTTGCGGTCTTCGGTCTGGTCACCAAGGTGGGGAAGGAGTTCACGGTCGAGCAATTGGTTTACACGTGCTTCACGGTACTCCTTTTGCTGTCCAGCTGCGAACTTCTTCTCGAGCCACTGGTGTGCCTCTTCAAGAGCATCGACATTGTATTCTTCGTTATCCTTGACTTCGTTGATATTTGCAACGATGTACTTGAAAGTCTCAGTTGGTCCTGCAATCGCTTGGAAAAGGTCCTGGTCATTCTCAATTCCAAGTGCTCTCATTAGGAGAACGACAGGGATAGCAGTAGTTCCTGCTGTGCTAATCTTGACCATCAGCATTCCATCACGGCGCTTCTCGACGGTTAGCGGCTTGCGCATTCCATCCTTCTGTGAGAAAATCTTAGCAACTTCGGTGCGCTTTGCATAGCGCTTGTTGATTTCGACGGTCACACGGTTAGGTGCTAGGTCTTCCATCGAGATGAGAACTCTCTCTGTTCCGTTGATAATGAAGTAGCCACCAGGGTCTAGTGGATCTTCTCCCTTCACCCTTAGGAGGTTCTCCCACAACTTGTGGTCCTCTTCAGAAGTAGTTGGGTGCAGGACACGGTCTCCTGCTACGTGATTCGAATGTAGGTTGCAGCGCTTGGAGCGTACCATGATTGGCATATTTCCGACTTGCACTCCTTTCTCAGGTGGGCTCTTCACTAGGTGCTCTCCTGCGCCACGGATAATTGTGAAATCCATCTTTACAGGTGACATGTAGGTCAACTTTCGTAGGCGGCACTCCATAGGGCTGGAGGGGTGCTCACTACCATTTGCCTCACGAATAGTTGGCTCGCCGAGTTGAATGTTCTTCACACGGATTGCAATTTCTTGGTCAATAACGTCGAGTCTGATCAAACCGCCTTCATCGTCATCGACTTCTTCGTCGGTTCCGACACGGATTGAACGGACGATTCTCTCCATTCGAGATAATGCGTTGTCACCATTTGGAATGGCGTCATCGTACGATGCTAGCTGGTGGTTCACGAGACTGCGCTCGCGGAAAAATGATTCTATAATTTCCTGCATAATATCACCTCAGACTCACTTGCCCTCCACAATTAGGCGGTAGGCTATACTCACACCGGCCGATGGGGAACGGCGCACGACCTTGAGCACACGGTCAGCAATCCACCCGGCGGGGAGCGGGATGTGCTCCTCGTCACCTGCTGCTTTAGCCATGTCCTCACGCTCTACGGTCTCTTTGATGACCTGAACGACTGGATCGGTAATGAGAATCTTAGGTAGGATTTCCTTTGCGAGACGTGGCTCGCCGGTTTCCTCGTCAGTAGAAAGAAGTCCCCATGGTCGAAGTTCCTCTTCCTCGTCCTCTGCAGGAATGAGTTCCTGGTGCGGGACAAATATGTGATTTAGAACATTGAATTTGGTGCCAGCCATATCCATGTCATCATCTTCAAGTGCCTTTCTGGAGATGGTGATCTTCCTACTTCGGCGCTTTTGGCGACGAGCACCAAGCTCGCCGAGAACATTCATTGTAATCTGGAAAACCTCGTCGTCCTTTGAGACTCCAAGGCAAGATGCGATTTCATCAGAAGTAAGAGCCTTGATATCGGCCATGTTTCTGTCGGTAGCGAGTTTGTGAGCGTATTCCTCACCGACTCCAAGTTCCATTAACCGCTTCTTAGTTGCTGATTTTACGACCATTGACTCACACCCCGTTTCGCCCTATACGCCTCCGGAGAGTAGTTGTCAGGCGGGCCTGACGGGGTTCGAACCCGCGACCGTCCGGTTAAAAGCCGGACGCTCTACCTGACTAAGCTACAGGCCCAAAGGCGTATCTTGGGCTTCTTCGCCGACCTGCATGGGGTTCTTAAATTCTCCGCCAGCAAAAATACATGCTACACGCTGGGCGGCGGAGGAGTGGACAGGGTGTCTGTCTCCACCCCCCTCTTAGCGCCAAGAGGCATAAAGGCTTCGGGCCAAACGGGGTGCTGGGGCGCATTGAATGAGGGAGCCGTTTGCCAGTGCTGATGCTGAGGCCGAGATAGTACGCCTATCAAAAGGGTCCGAAAAGGTCCACTGGAACCCTGTTGATAGCACTTTTTTCGACCTTCTAATTCCTCCCACAGTATACCCGCCGAGACATGATTCTGACTTATTGGCGCGCCGGATTTCATACCTCGGAGCCGGTCGAGGACGGAGTCTCCTCGAAATTGGCTGTGGCTCGGGCGCAATCAGTATTTTAGCAGCCTCATTTGGCTGGAAAGTCAGCGCCTGTGACATCAATCCATTTGCAGTTGCAGCAACTAGAGGGAATCTCGAGTTGAATCACCTCCAGGGTGATGTAAGGGAAGGAGGAATTGG
>Ga0315329_10000524_pt1 | contig 14976 bp, 35 predicted proteins | sample M150032315metaG_FD_203459 | JGI IMG/M metagenome (GOLD analysis project Ga0315329, IMG submission 203459) | Ammonia-oxidizing marine archaeal communities from Monterey Bay, California, United States - M1 500m 32315 | ecosystem: Environmental > Aquatic > Marine > Coastal | place: USA: California...
CTGGTCCGCGCATAAGGCAGAGGTTATTCCATAAATTATTCTAAATTACGGTTGTCAGATTCGTAAGCTGTGTTAGGATAGTGGGGTCAGAGAAAACTAACTATATTTTGGAGGAAGAATGAAAATTCATAAATTCATGCTGACTAAGGTTGTCGAGAAAAGCAGGTTTATAGAAATAGAAACCCCTGATGACTACGACCATCAGGAACTCAACTCCCTGCTTTGGAATCAGGTTAATCTAAACGAGCGACAAGCATCCCTTCCCCACATGAGGGCGTTTTCGGGAGATGCTAAAGTTGTAGATGACACGCAGGACACATCCCTTCCCGACTGGAAGTTGGATGAATCAGTTTACGAAGTAGTGAAGAAAGAAGAAAAGTAATGAAGAAAGTAGGAAGTATATTTGTAGACGCTGGCCTCTGCTGGATTGGCGACCCTTGCTATGTCTTGGGCGATGACGCTTCCAGTCGAGTTACGGACTGGATGGAGTTTTGCGAGAAGCTCCCAAAGGGAAACGATAATTTCAGTAACCCGCTTGGCGAAGGAACAGGGATGGCTATCTCAACCGGATACGGAGATGGCGAATATCCTGTCTACATCGAAACCAACGAAGAAGGCAGGGTTTCAGAAATTAAGATTGTGTTCATCCCAAGCGAAACAGCCGATGCGTATGGGGATTTAATATAATGAATGTGAACTTGGAATTTTCAAATGAAGAAATAGAAACCATGCGTACCCTTTGTTACCGCCATTGGGTAGCGAAGTACGAAAGTAAGCTCGTAGATGCTGCTTGGGACATGAACAATGTGGACGATTTCCCAAACGGTGGTTGGGCCAATGCTGTGTACGAGGATATTGCTAATTACTGGGTTAGGAATGTAGTACCTGTCCAGCCAGCAGGGGTCGAGTAAAGATGCAACTTCATAACGACATAGACCACGAATTTGAAACGAAAGAACTTGCGAGGATAGGGGCAGGTATTGCCCAAGTCGCTTTGCAGATTTTCGAGCGTTGTGCAGGCCCACAAGGGGGTAGGGATTTCGCTATTCAGTTTATGAGGTCAGACTGTGCTGTTTTTGGAAGTACAAACAGGATAACTTGGCGACCTGAATCGGGATGGTCTATTTCGGAGTCGCATTGTACGCCCAGCTTTATAGAGAGGTTCAAGGTGTTAAACCTGAATAACCTCCCTATAGATGACATAGATATAGATTAAGACTGTGTAAGCCCCACTGCAGGGGTATAGAGCTTGCCAGTTTCAGCAGCCTACGGTTAATCCCTTTTTCCGTAGGCTGCTTTTCTGTGGCACAGAAAAGCAGTCATTTCGCACAACCGGCTGCGCGATAAGGCAGGGGTTAGCCCAAAAATAATTCTAAATTACAGTTGTCAGGCTCGTAAACTGTGTTAGGATAATGGGGTCAAGGAAAACCAACTATACTTTGGAGGAAGTTATGGCACATGAAGCGAAATACCCACAAGTGAAGTTTCAATTAGTAGGCGTAGATGGTAACGCCTTTGCCGTTATGGGTCTGGCAGCAAGAGAAGCTCGAAGGGCTGGTCTTACCAAAGAGCAGATTCAAGAGTACCAAACGGATGCCATGAGTGGTGACTACAACAAGCTGTTGTGTACCACGATGGAATACTTCGATTGTTCCGGTTGTCTGCCCGACGACGACACAACCGAAGAAGAAATCAACGCTGAATGGGATGAACATTGGGCAGAGATGGATTCATTTCAGGAGGACGATGATGATTGACAGACTACAGGAATTAGAAGCGGAGTACGAAGACTGCGACTGTTCAGCAGATATAAGAACTATACTTTGCGACTATTGTGCAGAGATGGAACGACAGGAGGAAGACGATGCTTAAGTACAAAAAGGCAGGCGAGAAGATGACCTTAGTTCACCTTCTCCGAGAAATGACCGATATGCTTACCCACGACATGGCAGGTGAGGAGGTCGTTAATTGTTACAACAATATCATGATGGACCAGATTGAATATCTGGGCGAAGACGACCATTACGAGTTTCGCAAGATTAGCGATTCCGAAAGCAGAACAAAGGAGCAGGTATGAAAAAAAGTTCACCCTACGATTTAAAAGACAGAGATATAACTGAGGACATCGCAGTTGTAGATACCATTGTTATGTTTATGAACAATGTCAACAGGGACAATATTTTCGGCGTTGCTTACGGAGAAACTGAGGACTTCAAGCACCACGCCAACTACAGAGAAGAGAAGATAGATGTCATTAAGACAAGGCATCTCGTCGGCCTTTGGCCCATGCTCGATGGGGTATGTAGGGAGAGGCTCGTTAGGGCTGCGATGGAAAAGTATCACGGCGAGTGTTACGAGGCTGTAACCATAAACGCCAAGAAAGCAAAAGAGGAAGAGTTAGAAGCTATCGAAAATAGGATTCACGATGGCGAAGAAAGGAAAGACGGATGACCGAATACACTTTTGAAGAACACCCCGAACTCGTTTACGGCCTTAAAGTAAAAGGCTACGCTAACGAATTAGGACAAGAGGCTACCTTTAAAATCAGCGATTGCGTAACAGCTATCGCCTACTACCTGTCGGCTAAAAAGAGCGACAAGGGGTTCAGGGCAGTAGCTTCTGCCTTCGGAAAAGAACTGCACAAATTTTCGCTTAAGGTAAAGGCGTTGGAGGTGGAAGCTATAGCGAAAGAGAAGGCTGCGTCAGAAGCAGAAAGAGAGAACCCCGAGTCCGAGATTAACTCAAAGGCGTGGGAATACTGGCTTGAGGAAGCAACTATCCGGCAAAACGCAAGACAGAGAGTCAGAACTCAAGAGTTCACTATTCGCCACAAGAAATTAAAAGAGGGGTTAATCAAGGACTTAGAAGAGGGTTATGACGAAGACGAATTAGAGAAGCGAATGTCCTCCGAAGCAGACAGGGAAGTTGGCTTCGAGAGAACGAGAAGGCTCAATCGAGAAGTGGTTAGAAGGATTGAGCAAGGCCACGGACTGGACACGGTTATAGAAAATGCAACTGAGTACATAACTAAGCTCCACGACAAGGTTGATGAAGACCCCCACACTCCCTACGAGACAGCTATGCCAGCAATCGAAGGAGCCGAGGCGGGTGGAGTGGTATGACGGAATGACTTCCTCCGAAGTCTGGCGGGAGCCTTGTGTGTACTAAGTCTCTTAGGAGTACTAAGTCCGATAGGCTTCCGCTTTTTTTAGTTCCCACGAAGACAGGCTTTTTGCGCACAAAAAGCCTGTCTCTTCGCACAACTGGCTCCGCAACAAGGCAGGGGTTGTTCCTTAAATTATTTTAAATCACGGTTGTCAACTTCGTAATCTGTGTTAGGATAACTAAATGAAGAAAGAAGAGACACCTATACACGAACACGACTGCGACAACTGCGTCTTCCTTGGGAATTGGGTTTCTAGATTCTACGAACCGGGAGTCGAGACTGATTTGTATTTCTGCTCTGGGGGAATCGGTGGCTGGACGGTTATTTGCCGATTCGGTGAATTAGGCGATTATGCTTCCGGTGCTGTGTTCTCCGGTAGTTGTGAAGATTTAAGTGAAGCAGGAAAACGAGCCGTTGAAAAAGGATTGATTACGCAAGCAGATATAGACAAGGCTTGTGCAAGGTAAAGAAATGCTGACTAACAAACAACCCGGAATCATTCTAAATCTCGAAAGAGAAAATAAGCCGATGGCTGACAGGGAGCATAAGTACGATGTGGCGACTCGCCATTTCTATCCCCGATGCTGGAAGGGTAGTTTTGAAAACTGTTCGGACGGCGACTTCTGCTATATGGGTAACGAGTGGAATGTCATCCAAAACCTCGATGTACGCTATTGGGCGTGGCCTATGACAGACGCACAAGAAGGCAGCTTCATCGCAGAAAAGGGCGAGAAGTCCGAACCTTACTATTGGGACGAAGACTTAATCACCCAAGGAACGATATATGAAGTTTTCGATGCAGCCAACGACGAAGGTATTGCTTGGTTCAAGAGGAAGCATGATGCCTTCGCTCAGTTGAGGTACTTAGAAAAAGAAAGAAGAGTACAACTGTACTCAGACGACCCAGATTCAAGAGGTCCGGTTATGGATTATGACCTGTGGCCCGAAGGCTATTCGTCTGAAGAGGAAAAAAGAAGAGCAGACCTCTTTGACCTCGCAGGCTGTTCACGGAATCGAGTGTTCTTAATGAGGTACGAAGGTGAGACTGTTTACCAAGAGCCTATGACCGACCTTCGTGATATTTTCAAAAACGATAAGTTTGAAGACTGCGTGTACACGCCCTACGACAAAGTAAAAGTAGGAAGAAGGAAACAAAGAGGAATTATTACCGACACTTTAATAAGCAGGAATGAACCCTATGAGCTTGAAGACACCAGAGAACTTAAAAGAAAAGCTGGTCTTTAAAGGTGAAAACGGAATCGAATGTTTGATTTCAAAAAGTGAATGGCGACCCATAAGAACTTTAATGCTGGACCATTGTCCTTGGTCTAACGAACTGGACATGGACAAACTAAAAGATGATTTTGAATTTGAGTTGTCAAAAGAAGAGTGTGAATGGGTAGCAGACTGCTTGAATTTGGCGGTCCATAAAATAGAACCTATGAGGGCAGGGAAAGAGGAAATAGAAATATTCTCGCACCCCTACCCAGATGGAACCGAAAGTAGAGTCCACATTTCAAAGATAGACAAGTTCGTTGCATTTCTAAAAGAGTGTGGCGGATGCAAAACGGAAAACTAAAACATGATCGAAAGTAACAAGCCCCCAGAAATGGAGGCAATGCTCAATCAACTATTCGCCCCCCTCTTCGGGCGGACCAGACAAGAGGCCTTCGAAGCCTTTATCTGTATCGACTGCGGGAGGGACTGCAAAGACTTGGCGGAAGCGGATATTAAGGAATACCGCCTCTCTGCACTCTGCCCGGAGTGCTTCGACAAGGCTTGTCCCGAAGAATAATAGTCTTCTCTACATCAGCAGCCTATAGCATCCTCACTTCAGCTATAGGCTGCTTTTCTGTGCTACAGAAAAGCAGGTTTCCGCACAACCACTTCGAGAATAAGGCGGGTGCCAGACTTCTAAAAAAAGGCCCAAATCTAAAAAATTGGTCCGTTTTTCAGTTGTACTAACCTTCGTTACGGGTATACTGATAATTCAGGCAGCGGAAAAGAAAGGAGACAAAGAACTTGCTGCCAATCGTTATTAGCTTTATACTCTTTATAACCTTAACAAAGGAAAGTCGAGTCCAATGACCGAAACCACAATCACTAAAGCATCGAGTCAGCTTTTCAACCGAACCAAGGATGAAAAGTTTGAGAACCTTGTTTCTCTGAGGGAGCATCTTACCCGCAGGTCTAACGGGACTTTTGAAAAGACCGTCAACCTGTCGGATTTCCATTACAACCATAATGGAGCTATGTTTCTTGAGGAAGGTTCTCTGTTTAGTCCCGAAAAAGGCAAACGGCACGACCTGAACGACTGGTCCTTCCGTCAGCTTTGCAAGCAACTGTCGGCACCGTCAGAGTTTATCTCTAACTTGTCACCTCGCCTTGCATCGGAATGTATGCAGGAAGCAACCCTGATACGGGAATCTGATTCTCGCAAGGGAAAGTCTGTTTTCTATATGGACAAAAGCCCAGAGGGTTCCGAATCCGAAGGAACCATCAGGGCTATCACCACCGACAGGTATGTTCGGGTTTACGACAGCGAAGTCTTGTCAGCGATTGAAAAGTACGCTGGCGGGATGTCTGCTCAGGGTTTGTACTCCGGTGAACGGGACATCTTCTGCTTTATGACCAACGAAGAAATGAAGGTCAACATTGCCGGGGAAGACCTGAGCCGTGGGTTTATGGTTTGGAACTCTGAAGTCGGAAGTCGCACCTTCGGCGTGATGTCTTTCTACTACCGAACCATCTGTTCTAACCACATCGTCTGGGGCTGCCAGAATGTGAAAGAGAGAATCTCTAAGCACATCGGTCAGGTCAGAGATATTTTTGACGACCTGCCGAACTTCATTGATTGGGCTGCTTGTACGGATGAACTTATCCACGACGAGAAGGCCATCAAGAAGGCACAGCAGATGCTCTTGGCAAAAGACCCTGTAGAATGTGCTCAAATTTTGCGGAAGATGGGATGGGGCAAAAAGGTTGCCCAGAACATCGTTCAGGAAGCAGAAGTTGACCACGAACGATACAATACTCCCGGCGAACCGTATTCGGTTTGGGGTATTGTTCAGGGAGCAACCGCTTACAGCCAGCGACACGATAATCTCGACAGTCGCTTTGAGGAAGATTTGAAAATCTCAAAGCTGATGGGGAGAGCATCGAAAGCTGCCCTGCAAGAAGCCTAAACGGTATCAGCCCCCCGCTGGCAACGCCAGCGGGGGGCTTTTTTATTAATTGAAACAGGTCCGGTCCGAAGCCGGACTGCTCTTCTGAGGAACAGAAGAGCAGGCATTCCGCACAACCAGTTCGTACAAAAGGCGGTAACCTGTAACCCTTTTTAGGAGTTTTTATTATGGCTGAAAAAGCCGTCGAAGAAGTCGTTGAGGAAAAGCTTAAGTATTTAAATATTGGCCTTCCCTCAGAGCTACACTTGGCCTTTAAAACCAAGTGCGTTTCAAATGGGCAATATGTCAGCGACACCCTCACAGCCCTCATGGCTATGTATATCGCAGGGGAAGCCGATGAATCCGTCGTCAAATATCTTCAGAAGAAGAAAAGTGCCGAGGGAGAATAAGATCCAGTCCAGTATTGTCAGGTTCCTGAAGAAGCAGAAAGACTGTTGGGTTTACCCCACGTGTGACCGTTTTACTGTAGGAGTGCCTGACATCCTTGGCTGTTTTAAAGGGAGGTTCTTCGCCTTAGAAGTGAAGAAGCCGACAGGGCGCCTTAGTAAAATCCAAGCCTACCAATTGGATAAGGTGCGGAACGCGGGCGGAATAGCTGCCCGCGTTGACTCTCTGGAAGACGCGAAGGAAGCTCTGGATATTTAAAAACCGCGCCGAGGACGATTAAATCTTCGGCGCGGTTTGTTTCGAGTAAGGGGTACTTCAAATACTAACCCTAAAAACCTCTCGACCCTAACGAAAATCCACCCTTTTATCCTTGCACATACGAACATAACGACTATAATCCAGTATCGTTATTCAATTACCCAACAAGGAGTGAAGCGTGAAGACATTTGAAGGTACTACAAAAGAAGCTCACGAAGAAATGAGCAACATTCTGTTCAACCAAGGTGAAACCGAGAAGGGCGAAATACTCGCCCGCTTGATGTCCAGCTATATGTGCAATGGTCGGAACAGTCTGGCGATGGAAGGATTCGTTGACTACTGGGCCAGAGAACACCGGACCATCCAACAGTCTTTCACTATGCTGGTTCTGCATTGGATTCGTTCTCTGTATGAGAAAGAGAAAGAGGGACTGTTTGATTTGCGTAACGCTTTCTCTGTCGGGTTCGCAAAAGGTGTTGTCGATTGTCTCAAAGACTACGAATACAAGTACGGTGAAGGTGAACACATGAATCACTACACCTACGATTTCAATGTAGGCGACCGTTTTGACAAAGACGGTGTAATTGAATTTCCATTAATTTAAGGAGGAAGACATGGGAGCACATAGCGACTACAACATCGTTCAGAAAGGCGATGCGAAAGATTTCAGTTCTGCATACCAAATGCTGGTGGACGATGCACTTCACTCTTCAGGACACGACCCTTATAACGGGACGATAAGTACAACCGAAGGTTGTACAGAGATTCCTTGCCCCGAAGGTTGGGAAGATTGGGAAGGACCGGAACGGTCTGCTTTCATTAATAAGCTCTGGGACGAGAAGTGCGAGAAGTGGGGTCCGGCTGTCGGGTTCACTACTCCAGACGGTAACTTTATCTTGGCTTATTGGGCAGCGGAGTAAGGGGCAGAAAATGAAACTAACGGACTACATTGGAATAGCAGACGCTCACGGAATCGAGAGTTTCAAAAAGAAAACTGAAGCTGACGACCACTTCCTTGGGTGTATATCTATTCGTGCTCAAACCAACCGCCAACGCCATGCTGTTGTTTATATGGCTAAACTTACTGAAACGGGAGAGCAAGAAGTAGAATCTCAAATCGAAAAAGGAGACTTTGTAGGTGCTCTTAAGACTCTTAAGGGATACGCAGTATCTCTTTCTTGTGAGTCGGGTTGGGAAAAGTCCTTCAAAATGATACCTAACCCAGACCTCGACCCGTGGTACAAAGAAGAAGAGGAAGAAGAAAAGTAAACTGGACTTCACTTCACTTCATAGTTCAGGTCCGACCTCCCTCCCGACAGAGATGGTTTTCCGCCTGAGCTTAGAGAGCCAGACACCACCCGGTGTTCTGGCTCTCACTTTATATGGCTCGGTAAATGCCGGGTGCCCTGTGGGGCACCCTTATATGCGGGGACTGTTTCCGCACATTAGGTTCACGCAAAAGGCACCACTCAGACATAAAAAAAGGCCGGACACCCGGGAGGCATCCGACCAGTAGAAAGAAGACAGTCCAATATTCTAATACGTTGCCCGCCTTGCGTTCAGCGAAACTCCGCTGTCCTCAAAGTACCTTTGCCCCCTCAGATAGAGCTTCTCAACGTCTTTGACTTCGTCGTTCAAGTCCTGCTCCACAAGAGTTAACCAATCCTCGAACACGTCGCGAAGGAGGGTGTCGGCCACTAAGAGCCTGATTTTTAATTTGTCTGCTTCACTCTGCATCGTTCTTCCTTATGGTTGGTAGCCCACCCTTTCTATTTCTGAAAGGGATAATGTGCGTGGGGTCTTCGCCGTTCCAGTCTGGGTCGTCCCCTCCAGCCCAGACTATTACCCGCATTTCACCTTTATAAAGTTCAAAGGTAAACCCGTAACCCTCAGCGGGATACGCCATCCCTTCTTTGTCTTCTTCTGGCTCAGGGTCCAGAACAGCGAAATGAATAGCTTCGCCCGTGTTCTGAATCTCGACATCAATCTCTGTTTCGTCTAACTCATGCCCATCGCCAAGGGTTACTACGGTCGATTTCTTGAGCTTGTCCCACCAGAGGTTACGCCACAAACTCCTTGCAAGGTTCATAGCGTCCACTTCTGAAATGGTTACTGCTTCTTCAGCGTCTGGTCCCAAGGACCATTCCATAATCAAGGAGCCAAGATGTTCCTCGCAGTCCAGTTGGAAGTTTACTTCGGCTTCGCTTCTTAGAGTTTTAAATACCATTAGTCTTCTTTCTCTGCTTGCTCAAGGCCTGTAACAGTCTTCACAGACCAAAATCGTATCTACCCGAATAGACACTTCTATATCTAAAACCTCTCCACACTCTTCACACTTAAATTCATCTCTGTCTGCAAGGTCAAACACAGTACTCTCCTTCGTCGCTCCAATGAGCGGTTTTCAAGCCTCTCGATTCACGGTGCAAAGCGTAAGCCTTGTGCAAATCGTCGGCAATGTCTTCGGGTATCGAAACACCTCCGAAGTATTCAGAAGTAAGAATCACCTCACCCTCTGGGTCAGCCAGAACTACTTTATAGGGTCTATCGTCTTTCTCACTCATCGTCTTGCTCCTTAAATTCTTCTTCTCTCATTTCTATATTTACCTCTCGGAGTTCGTCTTTAACTCTTTCAAGAACTCGGCGACCATGCTTTACAGACTCGAAACTCTGTTCAAACGATTCGCTGTCAAACGCTTCGACACATCCAGATAATGAATCGTAAAGGTCTTTCACAGCAGCCTCTAATACTTGCTGCGTATAAGGGTTTCCTTTATTCATCGTCGTCCTCTCTTTCTAAAATTACAAACTCTCGAAGTATCGTCGTAACGATGTCTTCGCATAAATCCGTAACGCCCGCTTCGGCCTGTTCGTCGGAAACAATGTCGTAGGCTTCCCAAGATCCGCTTTGCATCGCAAGGTAGGCTTCCAATTCGTCCCCACCAAGAGAATCCTTAATTATCCCTGCGACCTGTTCTTTAATTGTCAACATCGTTCGCCTCTTCTAATTTGTCGTGTATGCCGTAGACATCCCACGCATAGTGTTCGTCTTCTCGGTAGGCATGGGACAGGTAGGTAACATTAGTCGTTTCGTTCACAAGCTCATAGGAACCCTTGAGCATTAGCTGACCTTGGACATCGCAACCCTCTTCTATATATGTCAGGTTGAATATACATTTAGGAAACAAGGTGGCAACTTGCAGTACCCAAGGTTCAGGAGGCGACCACGCAGTATCGAACTGATACGAAACCCAAGTATCAGTTTCATTTTCCATAGGAGGTTCCCACGGACCCTTCTTGTCGGCAAGAGTCTCCATCACTTCGCAAGACCCCCACTTGGTTCCCCACATTTCTATTTGGGCATCGTAACCACATAACCCCTTTTTGTGGACCAGCATACCTGCGTCATCCTTAACTGGCTCTCCATCTTTATCTCTTACATATTGATGGCTGAACCCAAATGCGAGAACCTCATCTGGGATTGGAACTAAAGAATGGAAGTTAAGAAGCTCTGGCTCACCTCGGTCTTCTTCTTTCACGACATCGCCAAGTGCTTCTTGTTCTGTCTTAGACCTGTTGTAAGTAGGTTGGTAACCCGTAGACTCTTTGCGGAACCTATCTATCTCTTCTACAGGACCAGTAACGGTCAAGGTGTTGGAACACCAATTGGGCATGGCTGCCTCCTTTCTAATGATTAAGCCAATAACACAGTATAGCCGTAAACTTCGTTATGTCAAATAGGTAAGTAGGGAATTTCTGGAAAATTTGGGGTGGCAGGTAGATTTTATAAATGAATAAACATCGACCCAGTAGGCTTCCACCCACGCTCGGTCCTCTTCCATTTTCAGAACTGCAAAGTCAGCCCCGTCAACAGAGACTTCCGTATCTAAGTCCATCTCGAAGGAAAACTTCGGCCCTTCATACGGGTTATAAGTAACTACCTTTTTAATGTGTGCTTCTGAGAGACTCCCAGAGAGGTCTACCGTCAGCCTCGGCGACCCTTGCACGAACGCATGGACATTTTTCCTTTTTTCTTTGAGGACTTTTTCCCTACCAGCTTGCGAAACAACAAACTTAACTTCTTCAAGAGCTATCTCCTGTACTCGGCCCACCACACGGTTGTAGTTTTCACTTTTAGAATCGAAATCCCTGACTGACCAGCAGTCTTTATGCAGGTTTCGATACACCCTCACCTTGGGTGGGTACTCTTCAAATGAAGTAGCCCCATCCTGTCCCTTCCGGTACCAATCAGCTTTTAATTTCTGAAATACATTCATCAGTTTCCAAGCCCGAAAGTTTCCTCTTCGAACTTCCCAAAGATTGCTCCGGGGCCGTTGCCCTCTGAGTCTTTAGAAGGGTAAAGCTCCATTCCATTCTCCAGAACTAAAACATAAACAGTCTTTCTCTCGTCCCAGTACTCAGACCTGAGTTCTGGCTTGGTCATGGGGCGGAGGTCTTTAACTTTCTGTCCTACAATGTTTTCGTAAAGGTCCATTAGTCTTCTTCCTTATCTAAAATCACAAAGAGCTTAGGCAGTTCGTAAGCGAACAGTTCGCTCACATAGTTACAGTTATCTAAAGTAAGATGACCGTCATCTTTCAGAATCTCGTTTAGGGTCTGCTCTATACTTAAAGGGGTGGCTTCAGTATTCATTCCACACCTCCGCAACTTTTGTAAATGTCATTGAACAACCACTCGGCCTCTTCCATCAGCATACCGCCTGTCTTCTCGGCCTCTGGCGTACCAAGGTCGTCGTGGTCGGCCATCCAACAACACACCCTGTCGTACAGGTCTTTACTTCCATTTACTCGTTTCTCGCCGTAAGCCTCATCACTCATTTTCCTACCCCTGTAGCATTTTCCATTTTAAGCAGGTCGTCTTCACTAACGGTATCTGGGAGAATGTTCTCTTCCCAATACTCGATGACCTCATCGACCATGATTTCCTTCCAGCCGACAACCCCTTCGTACAGGATGTCGCACAGGTCGCCGGAGCCTACGAGCTTGTCGTATTCGTGGCTGCAACATTCGGCTCTCATGGAGTCCATGTCGCTCTCGGTGTAGAAACCGTACCTACCTTCATACTTCGCTATTCTGTCTTGTATTGTCATTCGTAGTCTTCTTTCTCTGTAGACTTCGCTTCAGTTATACCAATCAGGTAACAAGTAAGTATAACGAACATTACGACTATGTCCAACACTAAAAATGCCCGTTTTCCAATTTGCCTGTTTCGACATCAGTTACTTCTAAAATATCGTCCGAAGTAACCACGCTGATGTCCTCTTTTAAAATGTCGCACTCATGCCAATCCGATTGTAGTAACGCCGTAAAGTCTTCTTCTGAGACTTCGTTCGCCAGCTTAATAGCTTCTTCTTCTGAATCGGCGACGACGGAATCACTCATAATGTGGACAGAAGTTCTACTTCTGGTAAATACATATTCTTTCATTGGGTATCCCTTCCGTTTAGTTCCATAGTGACTTCAGAATTGATTTCAAAACTACCATCGACATAGCCGTTGTTAGTGTCGGGGAAGTCAAGCTCGTCCTCGGCAGCTTCCATAGCTTCGCCAAGAGTCTCGGCTTTAATCAGGTACTCACCTGTAACCATCCAACTGCAATAGACCCTGTACTCTTTCATTCGTTCATGTCCTCCGTAGCGTCATAGTCGATTTTATAACTATCTTCTACATAACTACCGTTAGGGAGAATCCTCCCTGAGCGTGGGTCTTCGACTATCTTGATAGCTTCTTCAAGGGAATCGGCTTCGACCTCGTCATAGCCATACATCTCCCAAGAGATTCCAACGGTATAGATTTTCTTTTCACTTGTCGTTCCGTCTTGGAAATAGCTCATTAGTAATCCAGCACTTCTTGAATCTTAGAAACTGTATCCAAGACCGCCTCTTTGGAGCATCCCTCAAGAGTTTTAATTTCTTTGGTAAGTTTCTTTACAGAAATGAGGAGAACATCCCTAACGGCTGACAGCATATCGCTTACTTCTCTCAGTTCAGTCTGGCAACTGTTTAAAGAATCGGTAACAGCATCCACTTCCGATTCAGCTTCGTTGGCCTTATTACAGAGGCCATCGCAATACTCTCTTGGCATCTCGGAGCCAATCGCACTCATGGTACTCATAGCGTCCTCGGCGTTGGACCTCGCATCGTCGAGATTCATCTCTATATCGGAGTCTACTTTATCAATCAGAGTCTCGAAGTTAATGTCCTCATCAATCAGGTACTGAAGGGACTTCTTTGCTACTTTAGTCTTAGGCATTTCTGTCTTCTTTCTTAAAGGAATGAATCACTTACCGAACCTTAGTTTAACCGTAACAGTCGTTATGTCCACAGGTTTTATAGAATTTTGGGAAAATATCCCTTCACCTCTACTTACTCCTCCACAGCCGGGCAGGTCTTATGTTGTTCTCTGAGCTGCTCTTCAGGGACTATTGATGCCAGCTAAGCCTACAAACCTCATGGCTGCCTATCGAATCCGGGCCGCCGAAGGCGGCGTAATGTTGTGGACCCGCCCCTACGTAAAAACGTAACGTCGTCTGCTCACATTTTCGCACAAGGGGTCCGCGTGAAAGGCGGAGCGCGGTGACCCAGTCGGCGCCGTCGCGTGGTGAACTCGTGCCCATGTAACTTCGTAACGACGTCCGCGTCACATTTTCGCACAAGGGGTCCGCGTGAAAGGCCGGTCGCGGTGACCCAGTTCGCGTCGTCGACCGGTGCACATGTCACTATGTAACGACGTAACTTCTGCTCACATTTTCGCACAAGAGGTCCGCGTGAAAGGCCGGACGCGGTGCCGCAACTCTCCGAAAATTTACAGAAATATATAATAAAAGGTGGCTAATTGTTTACCGCTTAAGTGGCTAAGCTTTAACCACTTGGCTCACATCTTCGCACAAGGGGTAACGTAAAAAGGCGGTAATCAGACCACAATGTTACGACGTAACGCCGCCACGACGTGACAGCGTAACGTTCTGATAACCCCGAAGGGTAAATTTTGAACCCAAAAAACCATGATGTTGAGGCGCAGTAACGCTTTACGACTAATTCCGTGGGTACGGAGGTGCATCTTGGCGATGAGTACTATACCACCAACATCCGTCGTAACTATATAAGGGAATAAGAGGATACGACAGATTTCGCGGGGCAGTAGATGACTCTGGAGGAAAGCCCGGGACCCCTGAAAGAAAGGTGTAAAAGATATAGTTTGTAATTCGCTCTAGTGAGAAAAGGGGTAGTAAAGTAAAATAAAGAGGTATCATGTAAGGATGAAAAAGCATCTACTGTAACATCAGAAAGTGCCTTAACTTCTTCTTCTTCTTCTTCTTATGACAAAATTCCGTGGTCTAGTACTCCATCAAAAAAAACGTCATTTATTAAACATACCTATTCGAAAAAACAACTAAGTCCTTTCCCCTTCAGGGGTTACGACTAATTCGCTGGAACGGCGTCAGAACCATTAAGTCGTTACGCAGTAACACTTTACGACTGAAAATCTGGGAAAAACGTGTGATTCTGCTTCTCAGATACAAAAGAAAACGGCGTCACGTGGCCGCGACATCATGGGGCAGTGTCGTGACGTTGTAACGCCGTAAAGCGGTCGGAAGTGGCTATTATTCAGGCGGTATGTCTACTACTTGCCCTTCCTTCATACCCTCTCTGTCAAGGACAGCGCTCTCGGCCTCTGCGAAAAATTGAGGATTATTGCATAACGCCGTTAAGCCGGGGTAGTTAATAGTTATATTATTATCCGCTAACGCGGGGTCGTCTATTCCAAGAGCCTTCCGTTGCCCCTCCATGGCGCGGAGTAAGATTCGAGATAAACTTTCCAATTGTCCCTCCGTAAGCTGCGGAGTTGTGCCGTCATCTCTCCTTCTAAATCTGGTGGCTATCTGCGCCACTATCGCTTTCCACAGAGTTCCGTGTATGCCTGAAATTTCACGAAATTCGGATATTTCTCGACCGGCGTTCTG
>Ga0315329_10000526_pt1 | contig 14967 bp, 10 predicted proteins | sample M150032315metaG_FD_203459 | JGI IMG/M metagenome (GOLD analysis project Ga0315329, IMG submission 203459) | Ammonia-oxidizing marine archaeal communities from Monterey Bay, California, United States - M1 500m 32315 | ecosystem: Environmental > Aquatic > Marine > Coastal | place: USA: California...
CTGAGGGTAGATAGATCTATCTCGATGAGTTGGTCATAAAACGCTGCGGGATCATCAAATACTTCTTGATCTGCTCGAAGGTGTTCGGCTACTTGGTTCGCTGCATCAGCGACCTGTTCGCGACCGGTGGACTTGAGGTAACGACCCATGGCTTCGTCGTACCCGAAGAGTGAAGTTGTTGCGCCAATCTCTGCACCCATATTGCATATGGTCGCCTTTCCGGTACAACTCAATGACTCGGCTCCCGGACCGAAGTATTCGACGATGGCCCCGGTTCCACCATCCACCGTGAGGATCTCGGCGACCTTCAAGATGATGTCTTTGGGTGCGGTCCATCCCGAGAGCTCGCCGGTCAGCCTGACACCAATTGCTTTGGGCCACTTAACGTTCCAGGCGAATCCCGTCATCACGTCAACCGCGTCGGCTCCGCCCACGCCCACAGCGATCATTCCCAACCCGCCGGCGTTGGGTGTGTGGCTGTCCGTGCCAATCATCATCCCACCAGGAAACGCGTACTGTTCGAGAACGACTTGATGGATGATGCCGCTTCCCGGTATCCAAAAACCTGCACCGTATTTGGCACACACGCTTTCGAGAAAGTTGTAAACCTCCTCATTGCTCTCGCTTGCCGTGAGGAGATCAGTTTTGCCGTCATCTCTAGCTTGGATCAAATGATCACAATGGGTGGTAGTGGGTACCGCGACCTCAGAAAGTCCCGCAGTCATGAACTGAAGCCAAGCCATCTGAGCCGTGGCATCCTGCATGGCTACGCGGTCCGGTCGCAGGTCCGCGTAGCTGACACCTCGGTCTAGGTTTTGATCGGCTGACGCCAAATGATTGATCAGCACCTTTTCGGCGAGCGTTAGCGGCCGACCCAGTTTCTCTCGCCCCAAAGCGGTGCTGGTCTCAAGATTGGCGTAGACGCCTTCAATCAACGCTATGGGTGTGCTCTCCGCAACCGGCATGGGGGCTCCGTCTGTAATCGTGCGTTGTGGGCGCAACATCAACAATACGCCCTTGTTGGTATTTCACCACCGGCGGCTCGACTCTAAACGTAGGGCCAGCGACGATGACTTCCGCCTTGGTCGTCTCCATTTTCAGTTAGAGACCATCGCCGGCGCCACGTCGACGTGTCGGGGCCTTGGAGCCCAGGACTATCTTCGGCGTGGGCTCTTTGGCGAGCCGCGAACCAATTACCAGTAGCGGTCTCATCGGCTAACGACTCGACAGCGGCTTGTAACTTTCTCGTAAACCTTCGGTTGTTGTCTTCCTCAGCGAATTCGAGGGGGCGCCCGAAATTCACAATGGCTTTAGATCTCTTTGGCCAGTTGTGCCCTTTGCGCAAAATATCGAAGGTTCCTCGTATGTGGACGGGCACCACAGGGACACCGGCTTGTTTGGCCAAGAACGCGGCCCCTGGACGAAACTCCTGGCCCCATCCGTCAGGTGAACGGCCTCCCTCGGGGTAAATAACCATGCTCCACCCGCCTCGGAGCAGGGCGACCGCTTTCCCGATGGTGTTCCGATTAATAGAAGTGCGTTCGATAGGAATGGCGCCAATGAATAACGCCGAGATAGCTGCAGTGGTTCGGTTGCCGAAGAAATAGTCAGCGGCAGCTCCGACGCAGGCTTTGTGGCGCCAGGGTGCTGGTATCGAGGTCAACAAGACCAATGTGTCGGCATGACTCTGATGGTTCGACGCGAAGATTGCTGGACCGTCGAGATCATGTAGACGGTCCAGACCTCTGATCGTCGGACTGGCGTAGTACTGAATTACGGCCTTTCCGACCGTGGAGAGCGCTATTCGACGAGTGACTCTGGACGCGTATCTGCGGGCCCAGTCAGTTTCGTAGTTCGCGCCGGTGTTAGCTGGCAGTGGTATCTGTCCGTCGGGAGTTTCCGCTGATTTAAGGGGAAATTCGACCTTACGTACGACGCGCGATAGCGAGGCTTTTGCGCGTCGATCAGTCAGATGACTGATAGCGGGTCGGCGGTTTGGATCTGTCATTGTTGACTCGCGCTACACGACGTCGGCCATGAGGACCGGTGGATTGTGGATGTGAGTTAGGGTCGGATCGCGGCCGACCACATCGGTTGCCATCTCAAGAGCGTCGCGCATAGTGGTGGCCGAGCGAAAGCCCATGCGTTTCACAGCTCGTTGATCGCCTCCCACAACGATCACCTGCCCGACGTGTTCAAGAGCATGAGAGCACCAGTACCACATATAGAAGGGATGTACACCGTGGTAGGCGTACGACGTGCGATATAGGTGACGGTACCACTCGTCTTCAGCGTAACGTTTTTCGTATTTTTGTTCGATTTTTTCGGGATCGGTGCTGTCGGCGAGCACCTCTTCAAAGAAATCGATGTAGCTGGGGTGATGAACAGGATGAAACTCCCAAGGCGTGGGGTGGCTCATAATGACCACTCCGCCTTCGCGCACTAAGGGTTTGCCCTTGTACAAGTTGAAGAAGTAACCCAAACCTAGACAAGCAACAAGAATCGGGTTCATTATCGAATTCACGTTATAAGGCCCAAGATAAGGCAGGCCCATCGAAAGAATGTCGGTCTGGCCCTCTACGCGGACTAGGTGTTGCTTGTAAACGTTGGCAGTGGTTACTTCATGTACTGCCTCGACCTCACCAGCTTGAATCGAAGTCAGGCCAAATGGTGAGCGAATACCTTGGAAGATGGAACGTGCTGAACGCCGAGGAATTTTGTCCAAAACTTTCTTTGTGCCAAGAAGCATCACTCGGTCCTTGCCTGTCATTTCCCACTCACGTTTTTGAAGGAAATCCCAAGGGGAAGGAAAGGTGTCGTTATTTAAGGTTGTCTCGATTTGAAAGATTTTGACGCCTGCGTCTCGGATGAGTCGCCCTTGGCGCCAGTTTTTGGTGTGAAGTTCACTCTTCTCTTGATCCATGAAGGATTTCGAACGACGCATGGTCTGGACGTTGTGATGGTGACGCAGCGCTGCGTAACCCGATAAACCGGTCGCAACGCTCTTGTGGCCGCCGTCCATCGAGACGAGATTGATGTTGACGTAGACGATCAAATCGGATTCGACAGCGCGTTTTGAGATGACGACTTCCTCGCCGTGATCGGTTTCACCCATATGGGTTAAGCCTTCTGGATCTTCAGCATCAAAGTTGTAGAGCTGTCCAGTGGGGGCAAAGGCGTCGTATACCCGGTCACCGACGGCGTGTCGCAACTCGGCTTCAGTCATTCTGCGGTGGAGTGCGAGTGCGGCAATGAGATGGACATCGTCAACACCACAAGCCGCAGCGACATCAAGCACCTGTTCGATAATGCGACCACGAATGTCAGGGGCTTGCATCTGGGGGAGCGGCAAAGAAATGTCATCGAAAGCGATGGTCAATTTCATGCCAGGTGTAAGAAGTGCTTCTAGCGGAGGTGAATCGCCCAGTGGGTTAGCGAGGGCATGTCGAATAGCGCTGTCGACGTCTTCGATCGGTTCGATGGGTTCGTTGGGATAAACGACTCGACTCCCCATGGGTAGCTTCTCGAATCGGAAACCTTCACCGTGATGGAACACGATTGGGGGAGTGGTCCTGTCCACATCAAGTACGAGACCGCGCCGGGCCGTCATCCGTGAACTCCTTGGGGCGTGCGTTTGGGACTTGGGCGTGAACCCATTGGCAACACCGGTTTAGGTGCGCCAGCGGTTTTAGGCCAGTTTTCGGTCAGCCAGCCGCGTTTATCTGCAATTGTCACGAGTCGAGTCTCGGGATTTACTGCGACGGGGTAACCAACAGCCTCGAGCATCGGAAGATCAGAGGCGGAGTCCGCATAGGCCACTCCCTGTGCAGGATCAAGGCCGTTCTGGTTGGCCCAGTCCACCATGAGCTGTGCGCGTACTTCCCCTGTAGGGGGCACGTTGAGCATTTCACCGGTGAGTTTGCCCGCTTTCCGGCTGATGGTTGCAGCGATTATGTGATCGAAAAGGGGACGAAGGGGCTCCACGGCGACGTCTAAGGCGCCGGTAATTAAGACTGTCTGATGGCCGGCTGCTCGGTGGTCTCGAACTCGTCGTAACCCGGCTGGGAAAGATTTGATCAAGATAAGTTCACTGAGCATTTCGGCGGCGTCAGCTTCTAACTGGTCGACTGGGGCACCCTTATAGCGCTGGTAGAAATAGCGAAGGAAGTCGGTTCGGTCGCGTTTATCTCGCCGCCATAGGCCAGGAGTCTCGCTCAGTGTTCGGAGAGTGAACTCGATCCGTTTCCTTGTGCCCAGATGTCGAGTGGCGAGCCAAGCGTAGCTTTCGACCACGTTGCTCGCGATCAAGGTATTTTCTAGATCGAATGCAGCGAAGTGTCGATCGGTGTCGAGAACTGCATTGCGGAGTCGTTCGGAGCGGGTCGGTCCGGTGCGTTTTTCGGGGGTGGTCTTGACTCGTGCTTGTACGACCACTGTGGGTAGGTGTACCTCGGTGATGTAGTGGTGCCAATCGATGGCGCTCGGGTCAAAGCCAAAGTCGCGTTGATCTTCTATCGGTAATGAGTTCCAAAGCGCCAGAGTGCGTTCGATCCCATACAGCGCTTCACACTTGCCGTACGCGCCGTAAATTTCGACGTAGCCTTTGATCTGCTCGAGGTTGCGACGCCGCTCAGCGAACTTGCTCGTAAAACTGTTTTCGCCTCTGATCGGAAGTCTGTTGATGACCTTGGCTGCGATGTCGAAGGCTTTTACTACGCGTTGAAGCTGCTCCTCGAGACCGCTGGAACCCGCGTACTTCCATTCAGTGCTTGCTGTGGGATGCCCATTTGCGTCATAGACGGGATGCTCTCGGAACCACTCCATAGTCGTGTCGAGAAACTTCTTATATTGAAGTGGGTTTGTTGAGCCGGACGCGACTTGGAAAACCTCAGGGGTATCTTCAGGGCCTTTTGCAGCCACAGCGATTATGGCGGCCGCGACCATATCGACGGGGATTACATCAATAATTCCTTCGGGGTAACCAGGGAAAGTACTGAGTTCCCCTTTGGCAAAAGACACGATGAGCGGCTCGGCCATCCGAAAGCCACGAATCCACCCGGGAGATGGCTCGGCCCAAGCGGACTCAATGATAGAAGGGCGAACAACACTGACCGGTATGTCGCCGTGAAGTTCAACGAGCGCTGTTTCGCCTAAGGCCTTTGAGTAGGTGTAGACGTCGGGCCAGCCAAGCGAGATAGCGCGACTTCTCCCGGCTTCAACCATTTCGTCGTTGACCCACGCTTCTCGCAATTGCTCCGTTTTCGCTGCGAGCATCGGTACACCGGCAGCCCCCAACTCTTCTCTGGCGCCCTGACGAAAAGCAGTAAGTCGTTCGGGTATTCGACTTCGAGCGTCGAGATCCGCTCGAGTTCGGCGAGCAGCCTCAACTTCAGCGCGCCAATCGACATCGACTTGGAACGGTGTGCCAGCCAGAAATTCTTCGTTCGCTGCACCCCGTCGATTTCCAGCGACGTAGCAAGTTGATACTGAAATCATGTGCGGCGTCACGGACGCTTTTTGGAGAAGGTTCAGGATTCGATTAGGTCCAAGCAGATTAATTTCGATTGAGCTGTCAAGGGGGCTGTCAAAGCTGACTGCTGCAGCAGAGTGGATGACCACCTCACATGACGTGAAGAGTTGCTGCCCGGCATGATCGAGGCCGAGGTCTTCGTTCGTGACGTCACCCGCAATTACTGAGACGCGTTGTTGGCAAATCTCGTCAAAATCGTCGCCCCACTCCGAGCGGAGTCTGTCGAAGGCATCGTTCCGGAAAATTTCCCTCTGAACGCGCCGCTCAGCGCTGTTTCGGCGGCCGGGTCGAACGAGTAAAACCAGTTCGCAATTAGGCACGGATCGCAAGAGGCGCTCTACCAAAGCCGTGCCAAGGAACCCAGTGCTCCCCGTCACCGCTATCCGCTTGCCCGAGAGGGACTTGCTGATCACAACTACAGTTCTAGCAGATAACTTACCAAATGGTAAGTCTATGTCTTATTTCGCTCTAGGATGGTCATGTGCCCGCACAAACCCGCGAACGCATCTTGGACACATCGTTGGCCGCTTTTGGATTGCGGGGATATGACTCAACGTCGCTTGACGAGATGGCCAGTGACCTCGGAATCACCAAGCAGGCCATCCTTTATCACTTTTCGTCTAAAGAACATCTGCTGAACGCAACGATTGAGCTAGCGGTCAAAGAACTCGGTTCTGCATTGGGCGGAGCTTCCAAGCCACAAGCCCGAGGTTTTCAACGAATTGAAGACCTGGTGCGGGCGACCTTTTCGTTAGCGGTGCGTCGACCCGAAGTGCTTGGGCTCGTCAGGTTGGTTTCTCGACAGGGTGGAGCGGCTTCCGCGGAATTGGCATCGGCGATGAGCGACATGTTGGGCGAGGCGGTGCGCTTCGTTGAAGCGGAAATGATTGCTGGTCGTTTCCGACGTCTAGAGCCTCGCATGCTGTTGCTAGCGGTCTATTCGGCTGTAATCGGTGTGGCTACCGAACCTGAGGTGATGCGCGCCTTGGGTCTTGAACCAGATCTCCGTTCGCTCGTCAAAGCCCGCCGGGAAACCATCGAATTCCTTCGTGCCGCGCTAATAGCTGATTAGAGACGCTCAAGCCCCTAGGTCTGCAAATAAGCGGGGGCACGGAGCTACCGCTCTACCTCCACACGAAACACCGAACTGCATATAGAGACTGTTGATGGGGGCGAACTTGGAAAGGTCCTTACAGGCTCGAGCGTCGCGATCACCGCACAACTCCCATAGGTGGTCAAGTAGCTCGTCGTGACCGGGGGGAGTTTGGTCTGGTGTCAGGGATCTAAGCGTCGGTGGTTCGCCGTCGTCGTCAAGAATCAGGGTGCAATAGCTGGTGCCTCTAGCTCCGCAACTTGTTCCGAACTGGGCATAAAGGGATTGGCTAGGCGCGACTAGACGTAACTCGCCACAGGCGCGAGCGCTACCTTTGGCGCATCTGGCCCACCACCGGTCAAGATCCTCATCTTCTCCCGGTGGGGGAGTCAGCGAAGTGAGAGCACCCTCAGGTTGTTCTCTTCCTAGTAGCAAGGAACAGTCCATGTTTGCTCGCCCGCCGCAACTGAATGCGAACTGTTCGTAGGTGCTGTCTCGAGGCGCTGAGTAAAACAAATCATCACAAGAAACGGGATCGCCGGCGCCACATTCCGACCAAAGGGCATCAAGCACAGCATCCTCGCCCGGCGCCTGGTCAGTTGGTGAAAAAATCTCTGGAGAAGCCAAAAGGTGATCCGATACCTGAGGCTGGTCATCGGATACCAAAGGCTCTCGAGTGGACCCACCAGGGTCTAACTGGCACAACTCGATGGCCATATCGACAGCAAGTTCTTCTTCAGGGTTGAGATCCACAGCTAAATCAGCCAGGTCGAGTCCCCATCCCTTCACAAGACGATCCTGCACGCAACGCTCTTCTGACGGACTCAGATTTCTCGTGATCTGCCCTATTTCGTCAGTCGTCATCGAGCGATAAGAACACGAAACCCCGAACAGCAGCACCATCAAGAGCGCGAGGCAGCGTTTCATTAAGCCAACTTGTGAGCTATTGCCCCGACATCGCGCAGGGCGGAGCCATCAGCTCCGTCAGTGCGAAAGCCTTTGACTGGGTTCTCGGTAGCTTCTTGCAGCATTTCAGTGAGGAGTCGCGCAAAAGGTATGCCCTCTTGATGCCAAAAATACCAACTCAACGACCCCGGAATTGTATTGATTTCGTTCACCCACAGTCCGTCAGGGCTCCATAAGAAATCGATGCGAGCTACCGATCGCACCATCGCTAACTCGATTACCTGGGAAGCAAGCGTCCGCAACTGGCCTTCCACGTGGGCTGGTAGCTCGGCGGGTAATTCCCGCGGTGCACTCGCCATTCCTTCCGAGCCCCGGAGGTATTTGTCGGCGTAGCTGTATATGCCGTTATCTGCAGGACGCAGAGGACGTTCGACGGCACTCAGACTGACCTCGGGGTAAGTCCGAACAGAGATATTCAGATCGACCGCATCATCCAAATATCGCTGAATGACGGCACCTTCGCGTAGCAACGGTTGGGTTCGGACCAGAGCGTTCGCTGTTTCTAAATTTTCTACAATCTCGATGCCTATAGAAGAACCACCAAAACGTGGCTTAACGATAAACGGTCCAACCTCATTAAGAAGCAGATCGTCGGTTACAAGATGAACGGGCAAGCTAGATAAACCGGCTCCCTCCATCACACCAGAAAAAGCCAATTTGTCCATGCCTAGAGCGGCCCCAGATTGGCTCGGGCCCGTGTAACGAACGCCGGCAAGATCAAACATTGCCTGCAGGCTTCCATCTTCTCCAGGTCCGCCGTGGCAGCAGACGACCACGGCACTAATCTCGAGTTGGCTTTGCTTCCCCCGCTTAGCCACCCGGTAAAATCCACCGGTTTCTCCAAGCTGAAGAACGACAGGGTCCGCTGACCTTGGGAGCCCATCGGCAAATTCGCTTGGTTCCACATCGGAAGGAACCTCGAACCAGTTGCCGGTTTTGGACCAATACAGAGTCAGTACGTCGTTGCCGGCCTCAGATAAGGCGCGGACCGCTTGTAATCCGGTGAGGATCGAAATGTCGTGTTCTGGAGATGGTCCGCCGAAGCAGACTGCTGGACGATTCATGATCTGTCATGAAACCGTAGATGCCCCTCGGCGGGATGTCACCTCACCTCCGCCCAGCGCCGTTCCCAGCGTCACGCGTAGTGGTCAGGTAGATCGTTCTCATAGAGAACGGCGTCCCCGGCTGTTAGATGCTCCCGAACCCATTTCACTGCGTCCTCACGACGCGAAACGAAATGAACACGAGCATTGCCATCTCTGGAACCCTTCACAAGGGCAGATTTGTTAGTCCGCCCCACGATCACTAAGTCATCAGCAACCAAACTCGCATCAACCCCAAAGCGCCGGTTTTCTGCTTCTTGACGATGCCCAAGCTCGACCATGCCGGGCGTGACTACTACCTTTCGATGCGCGTCAAGTTCACCCAAGGTCTCCAACGCCGCCGCCACACCTGCCGGATTGCTGTTGTAGGTATCGTCAATCACCGTCACACCAGATTGACTTACTAGGACTTGCCGACGATGTTCGACAGTGGGGAGAGTGGCGAGACGTTGAGCAATAATCGCGTCAGGTATTCCCAGAGCCGTGGCTACGGCCACAGCACAAGCGACGTTCGTTGGTGCCGCATCAACTGCTAGTCCACCGAGAATTAGGCGCCCTGACACTATGACCTCGAGACGTTGACTGTCTTTGAGGACGACAATGTCAGCCGTTCGATCATTGGACGAACATCGCAAAACCTCTATACCGGAAACCTGGAGTCGGTCTGCTTCGCTGGCCAGTCCATAAGCATCGATATTCACGATTGCTGTTCGGCTGGTTGAGAAGATTTCGCTTTTCGAATCAACGATCGTGTCGAGATCGCCGAAGCGCTCAAGATGAACCGGACCTATTGATGCCAGCACCGAGATTGACGGTTTAATCCAACTCACTAAGTCGGCAATTTCCCCCCGACCGTAGGTGCCCATTTCAGCGACGAACACCTCGGTGCCTTGAGCAAGATGTTCGTTGACTGCTCTGGAAAGACCCGGGCTGTTGTTGAAGCTCGCAGGGCTCGCTACGACGCTGAGGGTGCCTGATACCAAGTGCTTGATGTAGCTCTTGATAGTGGTCTTACCGTAAGAACCTGTCACGGCGATCCGTATGGGATCGACTCGGTTCAAGGTTTGAGATGCCTGGACTACGTAGCGACGCGCAATTCTGCTCTCGACGGGTTTCAACGTGGCGAGAACCCCGTCGATTATCGCGGGTGTCATCAAAGCGACGGTGGCACAGCCCACCGGTCCCAACCCAAGCTGTTGAAACAGCAGCGAAATGATTGCCGTGAAGAAAAACGTAGCGATAGCAACTACTCGAAGGCGTCTTGTCCAAGCCAGGGGGCTGGTTCGCCCCCGCAAACCCAGGCCGAGTGGCCCACTACACACCGCCAGCGCAGTGATGACACAAATAGGTGGAAACCAAAAACTTAACGTTGCGGCTGCAAAGGCAACGATGGCCAGGGCGGGGTTAGCGACCCCTAATTTCCACCAGCGAATAGCGAAGCGAGTCGTTGAAATTGGTAGGTAATGCTCGCGTTGTGCGACGCGAAGCCAACGTGCTCCCGAAGATATGGATCCAACGAAGCAAACAAGCGCGTACCAGTCGGAGGAGTTCATGCCAGAGCATCCAAACGACGGTCGATTGCTTCGCGCAGTGCAGCAGGAGCTGCGCTTGGAACGAAATGATCAACGCCACCTAAGATCGTGAGCCTCGCGTCTGCCAGAAGTGCCTCGGCCCGCGCCGCGATTTCAGGGGGTGTAGCTATGTCGCCGTCACCCCAAACCAAGTCGACGGGAGCGGAGATGGACCGCAACTGTTTTTCGTACGATTCGTTCACCACTGTTACCAATACGTCGCGCATAACTCCTGAAGCCGCTCGATAATCGGCGCTGCCGTACCGACCTCGAAGAGTCTCTAGATAGCTGTCACCGACCAGTCCCCAAGAATGCAGCATCCGGCCCAGCCGGTAACGCAGCGCTGTTTTTTCTCTTCGGTGAGCGCGATATAGCAGAGGAACACCTGTAAGTACTAGGCCCCCGATAGCAGCGGGGCGGCGCTCTGCCAGGTGGACCGCAACCCGACCGCCGAAGCTGTGCCCCACTACAACCACAGGTGTTTCACATGTATCCAAAATTGGCGAGATGAGGTCCGCGTACATAGCTGCACCCCCTGCTTCGGAAGGAGCGGGAGACGCCCCAAAACCCGGGAGGTCGATACTGACCGCGTTGAGTCCATCTAAACAACGATCGAAATCTTGGTGGTTTCGTCCCCAGCCGTGCAACGCGATGACCCGCGGTGGATCATCGCCAAACCTGGCCCCGAACAGCGAACCGTCTGCAAAACTAGTTAACGCCACGTGAGAATTCTGGCCGAAGATTGACGAGTCGCCGACCCAGTTAACTGCCCTCGGACCGGTTAATAGCCGAAAGCAACGCAAGGAAGCTAGCGGTCACGATGTTTGGGTGCACACCGACTCCCCAATGCGCACTGCGGTCCGGGGCTTCAATTTCGACGTAAGCGGCGGCGGCGGCGTCCGCTCCGGTGCCTACAGCATGTTCTTGATAGTCGACGAGAGTGATATCTAACCCGAGATCACCCGCAAGCGCGTTTTTGAATGCCGATAACGGCCCGTTACCTTCACCTGTAATGACCTTTGTTTCGCCCGAGAAACTCAGCGTCGCTGTGACATTAGACATCTCTGATGATTCGGAATCGAAGACGCTCTTGTGGCCCTCGTAGGTGAATGGTTGAGTGGTATGAAGGTACGTCTCATCGAATGTCTTCTTGATGGTTTCAGGAATAATTTCGCCGCCATCATCAGTGATTGATTGGATCACTTGACTGAATTCGATTTGTAAACGCCGAGGCAAATCAAGTCCAAAGTTGTTTTTCATCACATATGCCACCCCGCCTTTACCGGACTGGCTATTAACGCGAATCACGTCTTGGTATGTGCGTCCCACATGAGCGGGATCGATTGGCAGATACGGCACCTCCCACATCGTGTAATTCTCGGAGAGTGCCTCGAAACCTTTCTTGATGGCATCTTGGTGACTACCGGAAAAAGCGGTGTAGACCAGATCTCCGCCGTAAGGATGGCGAGGGTGAACGGGTAGTTGGTTGCAGTACTCAGCTATCCGCCGCAAGTGGTCAATGTGGCTGATGTCGAGTTCGGGATCAACTCCCTGACTGAAAAGATTCATTGCCAGGGTGACGATGTCAACGTTCCCGGTTCGTTCCCCGTTGCCAAAGAGTGTGCCTTCGACACGGTCAGCGCCTGCCATGACACCGAATTCTGCGGCAGCTACGGCGCAGCCGCGATCGTTGTGGGGATGTAGCGAGAGAACAATGGCATCTCGATTTGAGACGTTGCGGTGGAAAAACTCGATCAAGTCCCCGTAAAGGTTTGGGGTGGACATTTCGATTGTTGCGGGCAGATTCAAAATGATGGGGTCATCGGTGGTTGCTCCCCACTCGTTTGTCACCTGCTCGCAAATGTCAATGGCGAAGTCAAATTCGGTTCCGGTAAATGATTCCGGTGAGTACTCGAATCGAATATTTGAATCTTTGACCGCTTCGCGCAATTCGCGACATTGCCGGGTCCCGGTAAGTGCAATGTCAACGATTCCGTCGAAATCAAGCCCGTATACCACTCGGCGTTGAAGAGTCGATGTCGGGTTGTAGAGGTGCACTATTGCCTTATTAGCGCCCTCGATCGCTTCGTACGTTCGATTAATGAGTTCTGGGCGACTCTGAGTGAGTACCTGAATCCATACGTCATCTGGCACTAGATCTTCTTCGATGAGGATCCTGCAGAAATCAAAATCAGGAGCTGAGGCTGATGGGAAGCCAACCTCTATTTCTTTGAAACCCATTTCCACCAACGCTTCGAACATTTGCCGCTTTCGAGGAACGTCCATCGGGTCGATCAATGCTTGGTTGCCGTCTCGAAGATCGACAGAACACCAAAGAGGAGCTGCATTAGTGACTTTGTCAGGCCAGGTCCGGTCTGCTAGCTGGGGCGCGTACGGGTAGTGGATGTACTTGCCGAATGGCATCGAACTGGGCTGCTGCTTGCTTATGCCCTTTATGTCCGCCATGGGTTCTTCCTCCAGTTGCGCCTAGTTCCGCCGGTTGCATTGTTCCTCTTGCCATGTTCCTGCCCCGAAAAGCAGAAGAACCCCCCGACCTTGCGGCGCAGGAGGTTATGGCGAGGGCCTCTATGTAGTGGCCCTCACCTAAGTAAGAAGAAGCAGTCCGCGCAGCGATCCGTTCACGACGAAAACCCTACCACTGGAATGCCAAATTGGTACAGCGACACGTGGGAGGAGCTTTGGGTTTGGGATGTCTTAGGCGGCCCGTGGTTGCGTCATCAGCCGCGCGAGAAGGCCGTCTCTCAGTCCCATGGTCGAAACGGAAGCCTCGTGTACTCCGAGTGAGCGCATTGTTTGCCTCAGAACGGCCACTGCGAGTGGGAGATGCAACGATCTTCGCTGTTTCATCCCCGGCAGAGCCAAACGTGCGGGTAACGACAGTTCAGAAAGCTTTTTAACGAGGTGGCCGAGATCGGAGCAGTCGATGCCGAGACCGTTAATGTTGTCGGGCACTTCACCTCGACGGGTCGTGTGGATTAGTTGAGCTAAAGCCCGCGCCATTCCGCCAGTTAAGACAATTTGCTCTTCAAGGGCGGGTCCGATGCTCGTCATGGCGGGTTTGAGTGTTTCAGCAATGTGATGTTCGAGCCGGGTCCGTATCGAGGTTTCCAGGTAGCCGTCGTCCAGGGTTCGCGGCGCAAGAACGCTGATACCCAGCGGGTAACTGAAGTTGTGGCGTGGGCCTTTGGCGTTCGACGGGCCGCTACCCAAACCCAGGCTGCCTCCGCTCAGGTCCACCATGGTGACACCCGGCCTGTCAGGAAAATCGTTGACCACGGCGCGCCATGTCAGAGCTACTTCTTCGGTTGGAGACAAAATCCGTACCGGGCAGCCGATTTCTCTAGAAATGTGAGCGGCGACGGCTTCGCCATTCGCGGCGAGACGAAATGATTCGGTTGCTACCGCAACGATGCGTTGACAGTTGTGCATCCGCGCGGCGGTCATGAACTCGGCCGCGACGCGAGTCGCGGTGGAAATATCTTGTTCGGTAAATGAACCGCTGGTGCTAACCGATGAACCGAGGTGCAGATGCTGGCTTCGGCGCTCGGTTTCCTGCTCAGAATAGATGGTGAGACGAAACCCGGTGCTTCCCATCTCGATCAACGCAGCCCTCACCCTCCTGAGGGTAGGAAGATCGGCTCGGTGAGTGGTGGACCTTCGTTGGGTATGACGAGTGCGCTGGTTAGGTCAACTCGAAGGTGAAGTCCGAAAGTACCTCTACCGAGCGTCCGACATGTTCCTCGTCCATCATCGAGTTCATGAGTTCGGGTTCGCTTGTGGTTGCCCACTGACGACCGTTTGAGGTGCGAAGTGCTGCGAGCCCTCGTTCAGGGCCCTCCGCGCCGTGCATGACTGTGTAAGCCTCAATGGTTGCATGACCAGTGTGATCGGCATCGAGTTCAACGCTGGGGAATGTGTTGATTTCCTCTTGGCAGTCTTGATGCTGAAATCCGCTGGCAGGTGGCGTGGTGCTGTACACGCCAAACGCATGTTTGGTGATGTAGCCACCGTTAGCTGAACAAAGACCGATAGACCCTGGGTCGTCGCGTAAGACGTTCGCCATAGTCGCTATCGAATGGGTTACGTAGTTGTTCAGAGGACCTCCGGCGAAGGTAAGGCCACCTGTTTGAGTGAGCTGCCGGTCCACCCCTAATCCCAGCTCGGTGGCAGCAATTTGTACTGCAGAAGGAAAGCAGCTGTACAGGTCGACGTGATCAAGATCATCTGGCGTCACACCCGCTAATTGCATCGCCCGCTGGCCCGCAACTCTGATAGCAGGCGACGAATGGAGATCGGCGCGGTTAGACACGAACTTCGTGTCCGCTCCGTCGGTTCCCGAATGGGGGAAAAGCCAACGATCCTGCGAAACACCTGCTGATTCAGCGGCTTCAGCAGAGCAGAGGATGATTGCGGCCGCTTGGTCTAGATCCCAGTTCGAGTTCATTGCTTTGGTATAAGGAAATCCGACTAGGCGATTAGAAGGACCCGGGTTCCGAATCTCGTCAGCTGTCATGGGTGTACGCACCCACGAGTAAGGGTTAGCGCAAGCAACCCGGTTAAAGGTTTCCCAAAGTTTGCTGACGCGGTCTCGGTGATCCGCGACGGTTTCGCCGCGCGATGCCCGAAAAGCTGATTCGAACATCGGGTAAAAGTTGATAGGCATCGCGAATCCGCGTTCTAACT
>Ga0315329_10000529_pt1 | contig 14931 bp, 16 predicted proteins | sample M150032315metaG_FD_203459 | JGI IMG/M metagenome (GOLD analysis project Ga0315329, IMG submission 203459) | Ammonia-oxidizing marine archaeal communities from Monterey Bay, California, United States - M1 500m 32315 | ecosystem: Environmental > Aquatic > Marine > Coastal | place: USA: California...
CCCTAACAGAAAAGCTAAGCATGCCCCCAAAGCCGCTCATTTGTTGTTTGGCTATTTGGTGTCCAGGGTGTGACTTGAGTCCGGGATAGTTCACTTTCTCTACTAACTCATGCTTATCCAGAAAGAGTGCCACGGCCATAGCATTTTCGTTCTGTCTTTGGACTCTTAATTTTAAAGTTTTCATGCCCCTAATAAAACTATATGCGTCCATTGGAGATAGGGTTGCGCCATTGATTTCACGGTAGTGATATACCTTTTCTACTAACTCTTTAGAGCCACATATTACACCGCCCAGTGCGTCAGCATGTCCACCTAAATATTTTGATGCAGAGTGCAATACAATGTCTGCACCTAGAGACAATGGATTCTGGTTAATAGGTGTTGCAAAGGTGTTATCAACAATTACCAATGCCCCTACACTTTTGGCGACAGAACATAAGCGCTTAATGTCAGTAATCTTGATGGTAGGGTTTGTTGGTGTTTCTAGATAAAGTATTTTACATCCATTATTTACTTCCTTCTCTATCTGATCGTTGTCATCAGTATCACATAGAGTAACATCTATATTGAGTGGCGGCAGGAACTCATTGAATATAACGTTGGTACCTCCATAACTATCCTTAATAGAAACTACCCTGTCGCCAGACTTTAAGAAGGTTCCGAGTGTGTTGCTTATTGCTGCCATTCCTGAAGCAAAACTGGTTGCAGCTTCTGCGCCCTCTAGTAGCTTTACTTTGTCCTCAAACGCCCTGACAGTTGGGTTTGTATTGCGTGAGTATATGTGTCCTTCATCCTTCCCTAGTGCGACCCTGTGCCATTCGTCAATGTCTTTATAGCCGAAAGAAACACTATGAACTACAGGAACCTGTGTTGAGCGCTCATATGGCTCATAGTCCTGTTCCCCTCCCCATATACTTAGGGTGGACTTACCTATTTGTTTATGCATATCGACTCCTAGCTTGCTGCGTATATAAAAACCGGTGACACTAGCGACACCTTACCATATTCTCAAGGCAGCGCTATAGAAAGCCTTTATCTTGGAGACTAACATTCAACTTAAGGGTCTTTTGGAATTATCAAAACCCTGATTAGGAACTACAATATGTAGCAGTTTATAATAGTTATAAGAACAAATGAAGCTAAATAATATTTAGCTTCATTTGTATTATTCCTTTATGGTCTTAGGTATGTGAAACCTAGATGTTGCAGGTGTGATAATTCAGCCACACCGCTAGGCACAATGTCGGACTCGTCTACATCATATAGATGGTCCCCAACATCAATCTTTTTACCTCTAACCGTGTTAGCGCAAACCTTAAAGGTGACACCCTGAGCTTTTAGTCCGGCAATCTTAGCCTGCATCTCCTCAGTAGCATTACCTACTGGAAGTTTTGTATTACCAGCTTCGTCTGGCAGTAACAGTAGAGATAAACCCTTTCCGTGCATAACTACCCTAAGGTCAAGGTTTTCTGCTCCAACAGCGTTTATATGGTTTTGTATATTCCTTAGTGCTCCTGATTGCCTTGCTGCCGCATCATAGTTGATATGGTATGCGACCATCTGAGATCCATAGCCACCAGCCTGGGCTACAGACATCATACCAATTGCTAGTGCAATAATAGAAACAATAGAAAGTATACTTTTAGATATTTTTATCATGATTCCCCTTCTTATTTAAGTAATATTATTATTACTATGTTTCAGTATATGACATCTCCAATATAATGAACAGGGCAATCTGACACACACATATGATTATGTATTTTTCATTATAAAACTTTCAATCAAAAGTTTAGTCTTAAGAATGCCTTAATGTTCAGCAGTTAAACTGCCTCGAAAATACAACTATAGATGGATATAATTTTATTTATCTATATTGGTAAATATGAGGAATATAAAGTGGATATACATCAGTCAACCCTTGAACAGAATGAAAAATTTATAAATATTTTTGTAAGGGTATTTCACTGGAGCCTTGCGTTTATATTTGTGATATTGTTTGTTACAGGTGAGAGGGGTGATGGCTCAGACATTGTGCACATATTTTTTGGATACCTCTTAACCAGTATTATATTTTCAAGAATAGTTTGGGGATTTTTTGGTAACAGTGATGCTTTGTGGTTGAAGTATTTACATTCCCCGGTTCAGGTTGTATCGTATCTCCGTAATATGCTTAAAAAGGGACACAGAAGCTACCAGCTACATAATCCTGCAGGTAGTTCTATGATACTAGTTATGATTCTTCTTTTAGTAATCCTGACTAGCAGTGGAATCCTAGTGGAGGCAGTATTTGAATTCGAAGGTGTATTGTATTTTATATCTAACCTTGTAAATGACTCTCAAGCCGTATTAATAAAAAAGATTCATAGCCTAGTCGCCCATATCATGCTTATAGTTATTGCGTTACATATTGCTGGGGTGATCTATTCTAGTTACGCGTACAAAGTAAATATGCCTCTTATGATGATCACTGGAAAAATTAATTTTTTTAAAAACAAGGAAAAATGATTATGAAGAAGATATATTTGGTAATAATAGCATTGTTATCTTTTGCAAGTTTTGCAGGCCCTGTTGATTTTACTAAGCTGTATGACTCATGGTCCTATAGCGGCGACTTATCATCCATTACCAACAAAGGTCAAACAATGTGGAGCGAAGAGCTCATACCTGGAAAGAGTTGCAGTAGCTGCCATGGCGATGACCTGAGTCGTAGTGGCCAGCATGTTAAAACTAACAAGGTAATCAAACCATTATCACCAAAAACCAATCCAAAAAGATTAACCAAAACCAGAAAAATAAATAAATGGTTAAAGCGCAATTGTAAGTGGACCTATAAGAGAGAATGCACCACCGACGAGAAAGTAAGTTTTATTGAATTTATTAGGAATAATTAAGGAGAAAGTTATGTTTAAAAAGTATTTATCAGTCATGTTGTTTTTTGTAGTTTCACTATTTGCACTGCAAAGTCAATCAGACAGTAATATTTGGACATACATAGTTGGTAAGGTGAAGCAAGCATCTCCAGTTAATAATGAATTGTATTTGGAAGAGTGCGGGGCATGCCACTTAGCGTACCATCCAGGATTGTTACCATCAAGGTCATGGATTAGGATTATGAATCCTAACCAAATGTTAGACCATTTTGGTGAAGATGCAAGTATAGATGAGACCACAATTTATGACAGTTTGACTAATTATTTGACTACCAACTCTGCAGACGAGTCTGGTCACAGGCGTTCGCGTAAGATATTGCGATCTATTGGTGCAAACGATATACCAATTCGTATCTCAGATACCCGATATATACGACGCAAGCATTCAGACATTCCAGAAGACTTAATCACTCAAAAGGAGGTCGGCTCCCTGGCAAACTGTGGAGCATGTCACAGGAGTGCTGACAGAGGTAGCTTCGATGATGATAATGTGAGAGTACCTAATTCAACCTTTAGGCTATGGGATGATGATTAAATTAATTTAGTAATTAAGAAAACAGAGCTTAGCTGCAGAAAGGTTATTAAAAGAGCAAAGCTTTTGAGCATAAAATATCTAACATTACTTGTTATAAGAGAGCTAAAAAAATGAGAATTTTACTGGTAGAAGATGACGACTTACTGGGAGACGCTACTCAGGCTGGTCTTACCAACGATGGCTACACTGTTGACTGGATTAAGGACGGCAACGAAGCAGAGTTTGCTTTAAAAAGTAGCGAATTCGATGGCGTTGTGTTAGATCTTGGTTTGCCGGGCAAGGATGGTATAGATGTCTTAAAGTCTATGCGTGGTAGGAAGGATGCCACTCCAGTAATAATTCTTACTGCACGTGATTTAATAAATGAAAGGGTCAAAGGGCTAGACACTGGTGCAGACGACTACCTAGTGAAGCCATTCGATATAGATGAATTATCGGCAAGATTAAGAGCACTTATACGTAGATCATTAGGCCGTGCTGAGCCATTAATGATTGTTGATGATGTTTCTCTTAATCCCGCATCTTTTGAGGTATACCTAAAGAAAAAATTAGTAACCGTTTCTCAAAAAGAGTTCACCCTACTAAGGTTATTGATGGAGAATGTCGGTAGAGTGTTATCACGTAGCCAGCTAGAGGACCACATGTATGGATGGAACGATGGTGTAGAGAGCAATGCATTAGAGGTTCATATTCATAGTCTCAGGAAGAAGCTCGGAAATTCCTTCATCAAAACTATACGTGGTGTTGGATATATTATATCGGGGCAAAACAAATGAGCTCAATTCGTGCCAGACTTTTAGTCCTACTACTGAGTACCTTTGTTGTGGTTTGGGGTGGCATGATAATTTATACCTGGCTCTCAACCGAGCATGAGATTGAGGAAGTGTTTGATGCCCAATTAGCACAAGCATCTGACGTGTTATTCAGTATCACATTGAGTGAGGGAGGAATAGATAATAGCACTAACAGTAATTTGGTTGAATTGTTGAGCCTAGAAAAGCAGGTAGACAGGGTTCGTTATGATGCACTAGAAAAAAAAATAAGTGGAGATCCGTTAATATGGAAATCCGACCAAAAACAGATATCTGTAACTGTAACCCCAATCAAGACATATAAAACAGATGGCGGTGAGTTTTGTAGAGAATACAAACAAAGTGTTAGTAGTGCTGGCAGTGTTAATTATAGTGAGGGTATAGCGTGCCGAGATAAGAATGGCAACTGGCCGGATATGAATGGCCCAGAAAGCAAATTTGATTTTTTAGACTCTGATCCAGTGCACGAGTATGAGAACAAGGTTTCATACCAGGTATGGAAAGACGACAAGCTAATACTTCGATCATCGAACGCCCCACCATTGTTACCAATGACTGGCACGATTGGATATAGTGACGGCCAAATATACGGAGAACGCTGGAGACTTCTAAACCGTAAAGATGAATTTTCAGGCCTAACAGTTATAGTTGGAGAGGAGTACGCTGTCAGACAAGAGTTGATTGCTATAATAACTCTACAACAGTTCTGGCCAGTAATAATTGTCATCCCTGTTCTGGGTATACTAATTCTTCTGAGTGTGAGTCGTGGCATGAGACCATTAAGGGAGCTAACCAAGGAAATAAGTAAGCGCGGGGTAAATCAGTTGAATCCCGTTTCAATGGAACAGGTTCCAACCGAAGTAACTCCAATTGTTAGTAGTCTCAATAAATTATTAACTAAATTATCATATGCAAGAGATGCAGAGCGTAAATTTACTTCTGACGCTTCGCACGAGCTTAGAACACCACTAGCAGCACTCAAAGCTCAAGCACAGGTCGCTCATAGAGCTGACAAAGATGAGGTCAGGGGTCATGCCCTAGATAAAATTATAGAAGGAGTTGACAGGTCTTCAGATCTTGTTGAGCAACTACTAACATTAACTAGATTAGAGCCAGAGTTTCTTGAGAAAGAATATAAAAAGCTCGACATCTGTAAAATTGTTGAGGAATCAACAGCACAGATGGCCCATCTAGCGCTGGAACGTGAAATTGATATAAGTTTAAACCTGTCTAAAAAACTCTACGTTGATGGTATCGACACTTTGTTAGGGCTTGTCGTTTCTAATCTGGTTAAAAATGCACTAATGTACACCCCTAATGGTGGAAAAGTTGTGGTCTCTGTTACAGAGATTGAAGGCGAGGTTTGTATAGATGTGAGTGATAGCGGTATAGGTATTCCTAAGATGATGCGTGACCGTGTGTTTGACCGTTTTTACAGGGTTCCTGGTAGTGAACAGGTTGGCTCTGGGCTTGGACTTTCAATTGTAAAACGAGTAACTGAGATACATGACGGCGATATCATTATTGGTGAGGCTGATATCGGTGGAGCCTCTATAACAGTTAAACTGTCAAAATCATAGATTCTAGTTTATATATATTTTTTTGGTTGTGGTAAAAAAGATATACAAGATTTAGTGTATATGAGATAAAAAAGAGTATATTTGGCATACAAATAACCCTAAATTATCTAAACAAGCCAGTAAACATGAACCTAACTAAATTCCCACGCCTAAGATTCGCCCACCTTCCAACTCCACTCGAACATTTGCCTAGACTATCTAATGCATTGGGTGGTCCAGAAATATGGATAAAGAGGGATGACTGTACCGGGCTCTCGACCGGAGGAAACAAAACCCGTAAGCTAGAATTTTTAATGGCCGAAGCCCAGGCTCAGGGTGCAGACACGGTAATGACTCAGGGAGCAATCCAATCAAACCATGTAAGACAAACAGCGGCCTGTGCGGCAAAGCTAGGTATATCTTGTCATGTACTGCTCGAAGACAGGACAGGCAGTGAGGATCCAAACTACAACAACAATGGCAATGTCTTTATTGACCTTCTTCATGGCGCTAGTTACGAGAGGCGTGGCCCAGACTTGGATATGAATGATGAGATGGAGTTGGTTGCCAGTAAACTGAGGGCTGATGGAAGCAATGTATATACGATTCCAGGGGGAGGCTCAAATGCTACCGGCGCTTTGGGTTATGTTGATTGCGCCTTAGAAATGCTTCACCAAATTAATAATATGGATCTTGTAGTTGATCACATAGTGCATGCTACTGGAAGCTCAGGCACTCAGGCAGGGTTAATTACTGGATTGAAGGGGACAAATGCGAACATGCCTCTGCTAGGTATTGGCGTAAGAGCGCCACAACATCAGCAAGAAGAAAATGTCTATAAGTTGGCTGTTGAGACATCCAATAAGATAGGTTGTGAGGGAGCAGTAAAGCGCGAAGATGTTGTGGCTAACTGTAATTATATTGGGGAAGGTTATGGTATACCAACCAGGGCCGGTATTGAAGCCATAACCATGTTCGCAGAACTTGAAGGGATACTGCTGGACCCAGTCTACTCTGGAAAGGGTGCTTCAGGACTAATTGACCTAATCCGTAAAGGTTATTTTACTAAAAAAGAGCGCGTTATTTTTCTACATACCGGGGGCTCCGCTTCTCTGTTTGGGTATACAAATTATTTTGATTTTGGAGATAGGGCGTAAACTTTAATTTTTTAATTAGATGGCTAAAAAAAATTTTTCAAGAACCTTTACTCAGCAGGAGCCGATAACTAAAGATGCGATAGGTGCAGCTATCGAAGTGCTTGAGTCAGGCAGGCTACATCGTTACAATGTAATAAAGGGTGAGATATCACAGGTATCACAATTAGAACTGGAGTACGCCAACTTCCAGGAAGCTAGATACTGTTTAGCGTGCTCATCAGGAGGGTACGCACTTAGCATATCTCTTAGGGCTGCTGGACTAGAGATGGGAGAGAATGTGCTCACAAATATGTACACACTGGCACCTGTTCCAGGAGCCATATCTGGTGCAGGCGGCAACCCAATATTTGTTGAGATAAATGAAAACCTTGTTCTAGACCTGGATGACCTCGAAAAGAAAATAAAGTCTAGCGGGTCTCGCTTCTTACTGCTTTCTCATATGCGTGGACATATAGTTGATATGTTTGAGCTTATGAAGATAGTAGATAAAAACAATATCGTACTTATAGAGGACTGTGCCCACACAATGGGAGCCAAGTGGGCTAACACAATGAGCGGAAACTTTGGACTCTGCGCATGCTTCAGTACGCAAACATATAAACACATAAATTCAGGTGAGGGCGGCCTAATAACTTCAGATGATGCTGAATTCATTGCACGTGCTATTGTTATGTCTGGATCTTACATGCTATATGATCGACATAGCGCCTCACCTGATGAAGAAGTATTTACAGAACTAAGGCTAAACACTCCGAATTATTCGGGACGAATGGACAATCTTAGGGCTGCCATTCTACGACCGCAATTAAAGGCCCTAAAAGAAAACATCGAGCGCTGGAATGAGCGATATATAACTATAGAAAGTATACTCAAAAGAGTTAAGCATGTCGATTTGCCAGAGCGCAATATCGATGAGCACTATGTTGGTAGCTCTATTCAGTTCCGAGTTCCAGGTATTACAAAAATCGGAGCATTTAAATTTATTAAGATAAATCAAGATCGCGGAGTAGAGATAAAGTGGTTCGGAGATGATAACCCGAGCGGATATACTAGCAACCACAATAGCTGGAAATACATAGACAGTCAAAATCTTGATAGATCTGACGAAATACTTTCTTCACTGTTTGATTTGCGATTACCGCTAACATTCTCAACTGATGACTGCAAACTTATCGCTGAAATTGTTAGTGAAAGTGTTCTAGAGGTGTTGCGATAGAGCAATGAAAAATATAAGCACAAAACACAAGATTGGCATCATCGGTGGCATGGGGCCAGAAGCAACAATACTACTCATGGCGCGCATAATACAGCTCACAGATGCGTCAGACGACTCTGACCATGTTCCATTGATTGTTGAGAGTAATACCCAGGTCCCCTCTCGCATAGAAGCAATAATTGATGGAACTGGTGAGAGCCCAGAGCCTGAATTAGTGAGAATGGCCAAGAGTCTAGAATCATGCGGTGCAATGGCACTAGCTATGCCATGCAATACGGCACATTATTATGCTAGCGCGATTGAGGAGGCTGTCAGTATTCCGTTACTAAATATGGTAGACCTGACCGCAAAACAGATATCAACACAAGCCTTGCCTAACAGTACCGTAGGGGTACTCTCCTCACCCGCAGTAGCCATAACAGAGCTATTTGATGATGCACTATCTAGATACGAACTAAAAACTATTTATCCTAATGATCAGGACCTAATTCTGGATGCTATTCGATCAATAAAAAAAGGTAACAAGATTGATGATGTCTACGAAACCTTAAAGGATGCCGCATCTGAGCTTACTGATAGGGGTGCAGATTTAATTCTAATTGCTTGCTCAGAACTGTCACTGGCTATAGAGCATCTGGACAGCTCATATATTGTGGTTGACTCTATGGATGTCCTAGCCCGTAGCATTATAGATTTTGAAGATGAGAGATTAAGTTAAAAGGGTTGCACCTGTCTCTGTACGTATAACCTTGCCATCCTTTATTTTATGGTAAGCCAGAACTGCCTCCCTTGTTTTATCAGGGAAGTGGTATACAGCATGGTCTATAAGAACATCACTATTCTCATATAGGCAGCGCATGTCATGAATTTCAAAGCCGTCAATTTAATAAAGGATGTGCATGGGTTTGGTGACGCGTCAGGTCATAAGGTTGTTGATGCCGATTGCGGCAAGGTAGGGAGCCTTATCTCCCGGGAAAACTACATGCCTACGGCTAGGTACGCTCTATACGCACAAGTGGTAGAGGTTTATGTTGTCCCTAAACTGGGATCAGCAGAGACATGGGTATCATTAATGAGTCGCATTGCAAATGGGGCGCTTGCTGTGTGATTGGTAGTGGTAGTTCAAATTAGATTGACGCTATTGGAGGTCTGAACTCTTTACGAATACCTTCAATTACCTTTCGACTATCGCAGCCATGCATATGATCATTAACAAGGCCCATGGCCTGCATGAATGCGTATGCAGTTGTTGGTCCAAAAAACTTCCAGCCACGATCCTTTAAGTCCTTACTCAATAGCTGAGATGTTTTGGTGATACTAGGTATAGGAAAGTCGTACTCACCTTTCTCAATATGCGGCTCATCTGAGTCTGGCTCCCAACCCCAAATATAGGCAGCCATGCTTCCGAACTCATCAACCATCTCGATTGCGCGAGAGGCGTTATTTATGGTGGCCTCAATTTTTCCTCGATGACGAATTATTGCCTGGTTATTGAGTAGATCTGTTACATTTCCTTCATCAAATTTAGCTACAATATTGAAATTGAAATTGGCGAACGCCAGCCTAAAATTTTCACGCTTTCTAAGAATAGTGAGCCATGACAATCCTGACTGAAAGCCCTCCAAACAAATCTTTTCAAATAGTTGATAATCATCTTTAACAGGGCGACCCCACTCATGGTCATGGTAATGAATATAGTCGGAATTGTTGACGCACCACCGGCAACGTGTAGCTGAATGTTTGTCTGTATGCAGGTGTTGACTGTTATGGTCAGACATTCAAGTTATCGATAGATTTCATAAAGTTATGATAAATTTGTTTTGCACTTAGCATGCAGTTATCTATTTGTGCGCTCGATTCATTCTTTAGCATTTCGAGTCCGCCATCCCCAAGTGTTGATTGTAGTGCACTAGCGTAGGCAGGAACGGATCCCCAATTGTCAACTGTGTCTGGCTCAATTTCAACGTGGTACTGCATAGACCATGCATTAGCTCCAACCCTCATCGCCTGTACAGAGCATACATCTGATTTGGCTAACACAACCGCACCCTCAGGCGGCTGAGCAACGCGCACAGAGTGCCACTGAAGGCACTTTTGTTTTGTGGGAACGCCTTGAAATAGTGGGTCAGCTTTGCCCTGTTCGGTGAGCTCAACCTCTAGCACTCCTATCTCTGGTATTGGCTGAGGTCCACAGGTTCCTCCTAACGCATCAGCCAGTAACTGGTGACCCAGGCATAGCCCAAGGTAGGGCTTTTTGAGTTCTGTCACCCATATCCTTATCGCAGACTTCTCGTCTACAAGCCAGGGACATTCCTCGATATCCCACACATCCATCGGGCCACCCATAACCCACAAAGCGTCATACCCTTTCAAGTCAGGTATTTCGTCTCCTAGATGTAAATTTATCGCATCCCATTCGATACCATCTTCATAAAGGAACTGGCGCAATGATCCTGGATGCTCACAGTCAATGTGCTGGAAAACAAGCAACTTCATAAAAACCCAACTCCTTATAATTTATTTGAGATTCAATTAATACAATATCATATCAATAATACAATCACAAGCTAACAAACATTTATAAGGAATTACTTAAGCTATACAACTGTAACTAAATTATTGTTGGTACTCGCAGATACTTTGTTCACTCATCTGGAGCTCTACTAATTCCAGTCACAACGTTTACTCTTCTTCTCACCCCCATCTGTCTTTGATAATCCTTGCCCCTACTTGACCAGCCGAAACGGTTCCTCATATTTATAAACCAGAGCCTATAGTTAAAGTTTTTATTACACAAATTTATCCTACCTTGCCTCTCCCACCAGGCACAGGAATATATATAGCCCATCTCTATTGCATCATGGAAATCGTCTTTGTCCCTTCTCCATCGGTAATAGGTTGACCTTGATATCATAAGTCTTGATGCCACCTCTCGGTGCGATGCTCCATTCTGCATGAGTTCTATTGCCATATCGCACATGTATGGTCGGTACTTAGTTGGTCTAGATTTATTCATATTGAATGAAGTTTAACTTACAACTTGCAAGTTACCCGTCACCCCACAAATTCAGGCTAAATTAGTATATTTATCAAAAAAAATAACTTATTCTTCTTAAATGCCTATAAATTGTGTAATATTTAGTTATTAAAGTTTTATCGGGGGTGTTATATGTCAGTAAGAGTCACTTTTTCTATATGTTCTGCTATTACCTTTTTATTTTCTATAGCATTCATATCGATGCCAGAGTTTTTCACAATGAACGCTTTCCCAACTGCAGAGTGAAGTGCGCTAGATGTTGGGGTGACTATGCGTTACGTTCTTGGGGTGTAATATTTTCAGTCAGCTGTATACTATTTCAGTCAAGAAACATAGATGGTGCAAATAATCAAAGGTCAGTGCTTTTAGGCGCGAGTGTCGGTTTCGCTTGTGTTTGTAGTATGATTATTTTTGTAACAATTTTTCGTGATGTTGCCGCTTCTGGACCGCCCATTATTGCAACAGGTCTATGCTCTGTACTTTGTTTTTTAGCCAGAACTAAGGTTAGATAGACATGATTTAGAGAAGATGCACGAGAATATCTGTCTATTCTGTAAAGGTTCTTATGAATATAAATCTAAAGCACAATGAAAAAATAATTCATGAACTGCATCCAGAAAGTAGCCTACTATTTCTGAAGAAACTACCACTAACTCTATTAATATCAATTAGCCTGATTGGCACATCACAAGCACTTACGTTTTTCAATAATAACAGTAATAATGACCTATATGGAAGGACTCTTAGTTCAACCGGAATTCCTGATAAATGGACTAACCTCGAGTCGCCACTTGTGGATATTAACATTCCTAAAGATTGGAAACTGATTAATGATTACAATAAGTACCGAGAAATTACTTCTCGTAATGAGAATATTAGAATGACTGGGCCTTTAAATAATCCAAGTAAATCTGATTGTATGCACATACTTAATAATTTTCAGAGATATTCTGGTGGCAATATTGGTGTTAATTTTAATGGAATAACATTAAAGGATTGTTTATTCGATTTAAGAGCAAGGCTTTATGAAGGAGACCAGAATTATGTGCTTAAATTATTTGAGCGTTGGGCAGCAGAAGATGGGCTAACACAACCTAAAGACATGGAACCAGGATCTAAAGATTATGATTATTTCCGAACAATTTCTATGGTATCGGGAATTTATGCACAAGAAAAAGACCATATAAAATTTAGTAATACAGTTAAAGTTTGGCTCGCAGACGTGTTATTAAATACACAATTCAGAAGTTTCGGAGGCGGTGGATTCCGTAAACGTTGCCTTGATCCATATTTAAAACCGCAAATTTGGGGCAATGATTGTAGTACACCTCGGTTTATATATACAGAAGCAATGCTCGTTGGCGGACTAGCACTTAACAATAAAGAAATTTTCGATGAAGGCATAGATAGTTTGCAGTATATTACTACATTGTTTGACGATAAAAATATTTATAGTCCATGGGCCACACGTGGCATTAGAGCTATGGGATATCACAATCAAATTCCAACATGGTTTTCACATTTTGCAGTCATCCTTGATACTGTTGGTTATGATCTTATGGAACACGAGATGCCGAATGGAAGTAAAGTTCATGAAGTTATTAAATTCTCTTTTGACCATGTTTGGGAAGATGATTTATCTCTATTTTGGCCGTATATTAAAATGGATAGAGGTACCAACTTTGATAAAACATATCGTGAACTATTAAAGCCACTTAGTGAAAGAATATATAGTCCTGGAAACAATGGCCATCCAGCAAAACCACAAAAGGTTGTTAGGTCATCTATTCGCTATGTTGAAAAGTATCAGCCAGAATTAAAAGAAGAGTTTGGCTATGAAGAAATATATACTAGATTTGTTTCAGGCACCAGAGATTTTAGTGATGCGTATTCATATCATTCAACACCCGGAGATTGTAGTTACTGCAGGGCAGATGAGTATGGCATGTATCATGTTGATAGTGCTTTTGACATGCATTCAATTTATAAAGCTTCAGGTAAGGTGTTTCTCACCGAATAAGCAGTAGATGAATAGTAAAGCCTAAATATTAATTTGAATAGCTGTTCTTTAGTGTCATTATATGCCAAAGAGTATACTGGGTACTACATTGACATATAAATCCAATATGAATAAACTACTAATAACCATATTAATACCTAAGATGATTGATAAAAAAAAATGGAATAAAATTTAATGGAGTACTTAAAAAAAGCTGACAAAACAGCTGAAACAAACACGTTAGAAGCGCAAGAAGTAGTAAATGAGATGCTGAGGAATATCGAAACACATGGTGAGGAGGCTGTACGTGATTATTCATCAAAGCTCGACAACTGGGATGGTGAAATATTACTTTCTGAAGCTGAAATAAATAATATCACATCTAGTGTCCCACGGAGTGTTAAGGATGATATTGATTTTGCCTGTAAACAGGTTTACAAATTTGCCAAAGATCAGCGCGATTCTATAGCTGAATTTTATAGTAAAAATAATGGCGTAGAGGCAGGACAAAGACTCCTGCCTGTTAATGTTGCTGGCTGTTATGTTCCTACAGGTAGATATGCACATATTGCATCAGCATATATGAGTATTGCTACAGCAAAAGCTGCTGGAGTGCCTTGCATAATAGCATGCTCTACACCATACAAAGGAAAAAGTATCCACCCATATGTTCTTTATGCTATGAAGATCGCTGGTGCTGACCATGTCATGACACTGGGCGGTGTACAGGCTATAGCTAGTATGACTTATGGTTTGTTTACGGGTAAAAAGGCAGACATAATTGTTGGACCTGGTAACAAATATGTTGCTGAGGCTAAGAGGGCTTTGTTTGGAAGGGTCGGAATTGATGTTTTTGCAGGGCCATCAGAGGTCGCGATTATTGCCGATGAAACGGCTGACGCTGATGTTGTAGCTATTGACATTGTTGGTCAAATGGAGCACGGCCACGAATCACCAGGTTGGCTGTTTACTACATCTAAGGAGTTGGCTGAAAGGGTAATGAAATTAATTCCTGAATACATAGACAAACTCCCGCCAACCGCGAAGGATGCTTCGTACTGTGCATGGCGCGATTATGGTGAAGTTATTTTGTGTGATTCTCGAGAAGAAGTAGTACGAATCTCAGATGAGTATGCAGCAGAACATCTAGAGGTTCAATGCCAGGACCTTGATTGGTGGTTAGAAAAATTGACATGCTATGGTTCTCTATTTTTGGGTGAAGAGACAACTGTCACATTTGGGGACAAGTCATCAGGGCCGAATCATATATTACCCACTAAAGGAGCTGGCCGTTATTCTGGTGGATTGTCCGCACACAAATTTTTAAAAGTGCTCACTTGGCAAAGAATGGATCGTGATGCTACCAAAAAGATAGCTCAAACGTCCTCTAGGATATCTAGATTAGAGGGCATGGAAGGGCATGCTAGGTCTTGTGATGTCAGACTGAGTAAATATTTTCCAAATGAGGTATTTGATTTGGGCGCCCCAGTAGAGGAGTAATTAATACGCTTTATACAAAGAAATCGACATTTAAAATGTCGAATATACAAAAAATCAATAACAATATGGAAATTGGTGGAGATGGCGGGAATTGAACCCGCGTCCGAAAACCTTCAGTCAAGAAGTCTACATGCTTAGCTTGGTCTATTAGTTTAGCAATTAACCACCCGGCCATCAGGGATG
>Ga0315329_10000534_pt1 | contig 14890 bp, 12 predicted proteins | sample M150032315metaG_FD_203459 | JGI IMG/M metagenome (GOLD analysis project Ga0315329, IMG submission 203459) | Ammonia-oxidizing marine archaeal communities from Monterey Bay, California, United States - M1 500m 32315 | ecosystem: Environmental > Aquatic > Marine > Coastal | place: USA: California...
TTGCGACAATTGGAGTTTGACTGCAATTGAAGGAGGGCCCTGGTTATCTGGCAGGGCTGCTGAAATCATTGTTGAAGGAAACAAAGTTGGCGAATGTGGGGAAATAGACCCACTAGTATCTGAAAATTTTGAACTAAAGGTGCCCATGAGTGGAGCACAATTTGACATGATTGCACTTGATTCGGTACTAACCGATCCAGTGCTGTGAAATCTTTGTGAACACTATTTCACTATTCAGTGAAGTAATAATATCCGGATAGAGGAAGGGGCATCCGAAAATCCCCTGTGACGCATTACGCCGAAAAAGGTGTGATGCGCACTCCTGACTCGTAAGCCAGGAGTGCGTCATCACAACAATCAATTGGTTCTATCTTCTTACTAAGTGGTAATCACTCTGAAGAAGAATCGTCAGAATCCATATCTGCGATGAATCCATCAATCTTCATACCCAATAGGGCACCAACACCGATGCACACGCCGTCAACCAGCCATGGGATTGTAACCGCCATAGCATCTTCAGTTCCGTTCATGAGCATGGAAGCCATGTCATTAGCAGACTCGAAGTTAACGATACCAGCCAAAGCCATTACAGCGATAGGCATAGCCCAGTTGTTGTCGACCTTTGCACTAATCTGTCCAAGGACAGCACCAGCTGCAATAAGCCCCATTACACTCCATAGAGCGAAGCTCCACGATGCTTGTCCATCAGGCCAAGCTTGTGCATAGGTAACATAGTCTGGTTGCAATTGTGCCATGAGAATGGCAGCTAGTATTGCACCCACGACTTGTGTGATCAAGCGAATAATTGTGCTTGTCCACATGTTTTGGTCAGTTATGTCATCAGAAGTTATTGCCTTCATCCAAGTAATTGGTGGCAATATATCTGCTCCGGAGAACGCCATCCAAGCAATCCCAAGTGCCAACACTCCGCCAAGCGATGCCATACCAAGGCCAACATCACTTACACCAAACATTGGGTCTTCCGGATTGTTCCATACCGTTATTCCCATTATCAACCAGGTGACTGCAAATGCACCACCAAGTTCGTTCATAATATCTTTCATTTTCATTTCCATATTATTATCCCCCTCTACTGAGAGCATTTGCTATTTTGGTCGTACTGCTTATAGTCGCATCGCCTGATAAAGGACCTAATAGCGCTGTTTCAGAAGGTATGCGGAAATGCCGGTGTGGTCACGAACACCTACTGTAAAACGATGACGTGGCCTTGTTAGGACTGAAAAATAGCGGCGGATTATGGCCATTATCCTACTATTATCAGATTCTTCAACCTGTGAATGGTATTTTGTTACCCTCTGCATCCTCTAAATGAGGTGTTGGCTCAAAACTATCATCCGGCTTCTTGAGGTACCAGTATCCATCGGTGTGATGAATCCATTCTCCTTCTGGCTCCTTGCTTTCCTCTTCCTTGGAACCCCCGAAGAGTGCCATTGCTGCCTTGTAGTCAGCTGTATCGGTATGAGAGGTATCACTCAATTCTTCTGCAGTATTTTCTTCTCCCATGGAATAAGCAATAGGCGTAGGTGATTCTTCGACCAACTGAGGTGTTTTGCGCTTAAACGGCCAGATAGGCATGTCACCTGTACTGCGCCACACATCATCAAACCATCGACACATTCTGCCCAACGACTTGAAGTGCTTGCCTCCATCGAGGCATCATGCGCCGGTTCACTGTGGCCCTTTTGGTCATATTTTTACTACCGCAGTTACCGGTTGCTGCAGAAGAGATTCCATTCAATCTCTATGTCGATAGCGAAATAGTTGCCCACCCAGGTGAAACGGTACAATTCCGTATCGGTTGGCATAATATCGTTGGCTTTGAGAGGCATATCGAGGCAAATCTGGATTCCGCAGATGAGGATCTGAATATTAGTGGCCTGCCGATTGAAGCATACAGAGTTGCATCTGGAAGGCAAGGCGGTATTGAAATCAATATCACTGTAGATGCGTCTGCGCCATTTGGCACACAGAATTTCAATTTCACTGTCTCATGTGTAGAAGTACCAAACTGGAGTCAGAATTTCACTGTTGAAGTTCTTGTTTCACGCTGGTCAATGCTAAGTTTTGGCGCAAATGATGGTTCTTCATTCTATGTCCAGCAAGGAGTACGTACTACTCTAGCGATGAATATCTCAAATACTGCAGGCGTCGATGACTTTGTGAAAGTTAGAATGAATACTGCTTCAACTTGGGATTTTGGTTTTTCAGATGATGTAAATGACGATGGTGAAGTCCATCTCGACCTTCTTGATGGAGAGAATGAATTTGTTAGCTTCTGGATTGAAGTCCCACCGATTGTAGATGGCGCACCTTTAGCAGGAACAGGACCATCCTTCACCCTTGAAGCGGAATCAGGATTGGACCAAAGAATTGCAAACTGGACTTTCTCTCTAGATATGCAAACTTGGTTTAACCTCACTATTGACGCTGTTGAAAGTGACCTATCACTAAACCCTGGAGGTACGGGAAGACTTGATGTTACTGTTCGAAATAATGGTAATACTGCAACTTTCCTCGATGCCCGATTACGTATTGGTTCTGAAGAAAGTGATCGCTTCGAATTTGAAGGTTGGACGATAGCGGTTTTCGACAATTTCCAAGGTGCTTCTCTTAATCCAAATGAAAGTAGGACGATTGAAGTTGGATTTAGTGCACCTAGTATTAATTCTGGTGAATTGCAAATTGAATTCCTTGCAGCCCCAACTAGTATCTCTGAGAGAACAAGGGTTGCGAGCATTGGCTCGTTCATCAATTGGGAGAGAGGTGGAGAATTAGTCATGGAATCTGATCAATGCACCTCAATACAGGTAAATTCCTATTGCGTTATTCCACTTCAGATTAATAATACTGGGAATTTTTGGGATTCCTATAGTTTAGAGCTCTTTGATGTCGACGGGGTTAATGCAACCATTGATTCTGGTCCATGGAGTATCCAAAATGACGGGTATGAAAGTGGAATCGAACTGAATATTTCCACACTTGAGGGCGCTGAGGGCTTGGCCGAAGGAAATCTTACAATTCGCTTAATCCGTGGGGATGGAGTCATTATCGACATTATCAATTTCGAAACAATAACAGCACCACATATCGATTGGGTATGGGAGAACTCGAGTTCGGAAGTCGATTCTAGTGGTAGACTCAATGTGGTAATGACATTACGAAATGAGGGTAATATCATGGATGGATTGATTGTACGCATGACTTCATCATATTTCACTGAAATGAGTTTTATCCCCCCTGACGGAGCATGGACTGAAAGCGAGGAAGGGGCTATTCGTTCATTTGAAATGATAGACATCGAGAAGGGTGAGAATTTCACATTCCGCGCATATGCAGTACTACCTGCCGACCAAATTGAGGGCGGGAATCTATTCCTCAATATTACTGCACACAGTCGTCTTGCTGAAGAGAATCCCTTTGTCTATACTGCCAATTCAACATTCGATGGCAAAGCAGTAGATGCCACTGACGAACCACTTGTAGATGTGGTAGGCATAGCCTCGGCAATTGGCTATATTGTATGGGCATGGAAGTGGATTATCATGGCGACTATGCTCGGTGGACTAATGATTAACAAGAGTGTGAAAGACCGGCGGGAAAGGCTCGCTGAAGCAGCACGAAATGCACCACCTGAGCATACTGATGAAGAGCCAGAAGATTGGATGGCGGAATTCCATGGCAAGCGCCAGGGGGAACCAGAAATCGCCGAATCCCCTGAAATGCCAGCCGAAGTATTCACCGGCATGTTCCATGCTACAAGCGGGCCAAAGCAAATGCAAACCGAACCGGTTGCTCCGCAATTGATTGGAGCAGCAAGTACGGTGATTGACCACCATGATGAGATAATTGTCAAGGATAAGATGGATGAACTTGCTTTCGATGTAGCAACTGGTCAAGTTAGCACACCCCATCATGCCAATGTTGCATTACCCGATGACTTAGAGCCAGAAACCTCTCGAACTAATCCAGTGACAAAAGGGATTGATGAAGTCCCATCCATGCTTAATTTAGATGATTTAGACTTGTGAGGTATCCAGATGCGCATAGGCGTTGACGAAGCGGGAAGAGGACCGGTGATCGGGCCACTTGTAGTATGTGCATTCGCCGCCACAAGCACTAGTGAACTCGCTGAATTAGGAGTTCGCGATTCAAAGGAATTGAGCAAAAAACGTCGTGAAAAAATCTATACTACTCTTGTGAAAATGCCACACAACATTGTCATCTGCTCACCTGAGAGGATTGATTGCCATGGTAATCTAAACGACCTCGAAGTGGAATTATTTGCTGAGGCACTGTCAGTAATGCCTTCTGGTGAAATTATGCTTGACGCATGCGATGTAAATGCTGAAAGATTTGCACGCAATGTATCACAGAAGTCTGGAAGGGAGTGTATGGCTGAACATGGTGCTGATACTAATCATCTTGAAGTCGGAGCTGCAAGTATTATTGCCAAGGTAACAAGAGATAGAGCGATAGAAGAATTGTCCAAAGAGATTGGTATCGATTTAGGAAGCGGTTATCCTTCCGACCCCAAAACTAAGGCTGCGGTAAAAATTCTAGTTCAAGGAAATACACCTCACGCGTGTATGAGATGGAGTTGGAAAACAACATCCGACGCGTGGGGAGGAAGGCCTCCACCGAGGCCTTCGGAGTCTCAACGAACCTTGTTTTGAATAACCAGAGGCGCTACGCCCTGTTCATGGAGTGGACTCCAGACGATGAGGTCGCAGATCTCATTCGCCACCTCGCCCTGCAAAATAGCCTGCAGTATTCTGGAAAAGGGCAGGCTGGTTCAGTTATTTCTCGGATAATGGGGAGTAGGTCAGATTTGCGCCCTCATGGCAAACATCTCGCACCCCTTGTAGCACAAGCAGTAGCAACTGCAAACACGATGGCAACTACTGAAGGACTTGAAGCGATTGAAACCATTCTGGAGGCAGAGGCTCCACATCTACTCGAAAAGAAGGTGCAAACTCGTAGAGAGGGGTTGCCAGAATTACCAAATCTCAATGGGCGCAAACCAGTATTGCGTTTCGCGCCAAATCCAAATGGCCCTCTCTCATTTGGCCATTCACGTGGACTTGTAATCAATGCTCAATATGCGAAAGAACACGATGGCGAACTTATTCTTCGCTTCGATGATACCGATACGACAGTTAAACCTCCAATGCTTGAAGCATACGAAAGCATACCTCGGGAGCAAGAGTGGTTATGTGGCTATCCGGCACATCGTATCGTAATCGCATCCGAGCGAATGGATGCGTACCACGAGCATGCAAGACTGATGCTTGCCAATGGTTTCGGCTATGTTTGCACCTGTCCTGCTGAAGTGTTCAAGGAACATCGAGTAGGAATGACTGAGTGTCACTGTCGAGCAAATTCTATCGAAGAAAACCTATCTGGTTGGGAGAAGATGAATGACCCCGAAGGATACCAACCAGGAGATGCTGTGCTACGTGTCAAGACAGATATGACTCTGAAAAATCCTGCTCTTCGCGACTGGCCTGCCGCACGTATTCAGACGAATGCTCATCCACGGGTGGGCAATAAATGGAGAGTTTGGCCGCTACTTGACTTCCAATCAGCGGTTGAAGACCACCTACAAGGTGTAACTCACATTATCCGCGGCAAGGATTTGATGGATTCTACTCGGAAGCAGACCCTTCTTTATGCGCACTTTGGATGGGAATATCCTGAGACGATTTACTGGGGTCGAGTGAAGGTCCATGAATTCGGTGGATTCTCAACTTCCCAAATGAAAAAAGACATTGCTGAGGGCTTATACAGCGATTGGAACGACCCGCGCTTGCCTACTCTTTCAGCACTTTCTCGCCGAGGGATTAAGCCTGAAGCATTGAGATCATTCTGGATTGAATTAGGCTTGACACAGAAGGATATCGCTGTACCATTATCCACGCTCTATTCGCACAATACCAAATCGATTGAATCAACTGCACCAAGGCTTGCATTCATTCGTAATGCGATTCCACTTGTGATTACAGGTGATGTCGAAAGGAGTGGGGAAATTGCATCTCATCCTTCAGAGGATCTTGGTATGCGCTCGTTCTCATTCGAAGAGGGCGTATGGATTGAATCAGAGGATTCAGGAAAAGCGGTTAGACTCAAGGACCTATGTGATGTTGACGCCACAGGAAATGTCGAAAGCATCGCCCGCTCTGACAAACGATCCATAATTCACTGGGTAGCAGGTGGCTCACCATCCACGCTTCGCACTGCTGAAGGCAAGAACCTCAAGATGGAGGAAGGAATTCTAGAAACTAATAATCTCCCGATTGGCACAATTGTCCAACTCGAAAGAATAGGCTATGCTATCATCGAGGAAGAAGGGCTCCTCATGGTCCACGACTGAGGATTACTGGTTCGCCACCCTCTGTGATGACTATGTATGCAGGTCGCCATGTTGCGGCCTTTACCGGGTCAGGGTCCACCAAGATATCAAGCTCACACACTTGCCCGCAGGAACCCTTTCGTTCAAGGTGCTCCTTTGTTAGAACTCCAATCACTATATCGGCACCCCATACGATTAGTGCATCGCATGACTCCAACCGTGAACGTGCCTCGTCGATTGAATCTTCGGCACCGATTGTTGAGAACTCCATGGATGTGACTGAGCACTCTGGTTGATGAATCCTCGCCATAGATGGTTTCAAGAGTGGTGACCGTAACCGGAAATCATGGCGATTGAGCGTCTTCTCACAGGAAACCTCGGTGCTCAGGTCAAAGACCTGATGGCAACTGAAGATTTGGTCTTAGAGGCCTTTAGGGATTTAGTCAAGGATGAACTAAAGAACCACATTCGAGCAAAGGTAGATGCCGATGAAGACCTCAAGGCTGAAATCAAAGAAGCAGTATCATACTATTTCCAAGCAAAGGCTCGCTCGATTTACGCTGAACTAAAAGCAAGTAGAGCTGCAGCAAGACTTGGTCTGAGGATGTTGCCAGATGACCTCCAGGGTGAAGTCGGAGAAGCCCTTGTTGGACTATTTGAGAAAGAACTCGGCACACTGCTAGAGAAGGCTCTTTGAGGCTATTAGGGGGCCAATGTGCCCACAGTGTTGAATAGGGCATTGGCAACACAGTTCTTCAGGTGAGCAGTATATGCGCCTCGCACAACCAATCATACTCTGCTTTATCTTGCTGTTATCCTCTTTGCCGATGGATACTGTAAATGCAGAATCCCAAACTGTTTGTTGCACTTCTAATCCGATAGAACTCCATCTACTTGGATCTGCAAGTGGAGGGGTAATGACGCCCTTTGAAGCGGAGTTAGGTACTGAGGTTGAAGAAGTAGCGATTACCGATGCTGTAGCTCAACAGCAAACCCTCGCCGAATGGAGTATAACACCTGCATGGCCGGGTGAATTCCCTTCATCAACTTGGGAATTTGATATTCAATATGAAGTCAAAAATGCCGGTGGTGCCCAAATCAACGCCTCGGTTGAAGTCACGATTGGTGGAGAAACACATACTGGTTCTACCGATGCTGGAAACTCATTCCTTCCAGCAGGGGCTAGTGTTCTTTCAATATCTATTCCAGTGGATTCAGGGTCGATTTCAGGCTCGAGCAGCATTACTGTTACCCTGAAGGCTCAAACTGTTGTTTTCAGCGTACCTAGTGGTGATGCAGGATTATTTTTCAGATGGGGTACTTCCGATGAGGATAGCATCATCAATGCAAATATTCCCCTTGTCGATTTAACTATCGAAGAACCCGTAGTTGAGGGATTGGACACCCATGTCTCACTAGTCATCGCATCGCCATGGGGAACATCGGTTGGAGCATATGCAAATAGTATCGAATTACGGGTAAATAATGCTGCATTGAGTGGCGATCCTATCCAGACAAAGAGCGGAGAATATGTCCGCCTCACATGGACTTGGATTGCAGCAGATGGCGGAGAACAAAACATCACTGTTGAAGCATCAATTCAGGTTCAATCGGGAACACCGACCATGTCAGGCTCTGCGGAATTCACAATTTATCCGCAAGATGATGGCTCTGGAGGAGGTGGTGTATTCTATCCAGATGAAGAACCTCTAAGGTCGGATGGTGGCGGCTCTCCTCTTGCTGTACAAATTGAGATGGAAGTGTATGAAAATAAAGACAAGATGGTTATCGACAGGGTAACCACTCTCACTATCGATGGAGAAATCGCATATTGGATGCGCTGGGGCTTTGATAACATAGGCAACGAAGACCCTGGGTTATCACAACCTCTGAGGATATTCCGCGCCGGGGCAGTCGATGATGACCTACGCCGAAATCGTGTCATAGATGAAGTAGAAATTAACGAATTCGAGCATCAAATGGTCAACCTTGCAATGACCTATATGAATGATGGAATGGCCATTGAATTGGAGGAATTAGTCGGCAATGATGTTACTGATTTAATCGAACTCTCTTTCGAAATTGATTTACATAAAGAATACAAGGTCACTCCACACCCACTAACTCTCACAATAAAGACAAAGGAAATTGCTGAAAAAGATAGTGTGAATACTCTATTACGAAATTTCTTGATTGTGCAGCCAACTCCAATCTGGTCGAGTTTCGACCTCGCAATTCAAATTGATACGGACTTGATGTCCAGCCTCACAGGAGCTGAAATCAAGGGTGATGATGACCTCGAATCATCTCTCTCTCATCGAAGAGGTTTGTATGGGGAATCTATTGAAATTATCCAGAACGGCATTGACCCTGCAACCACGTTCAGCCTAACTGCATTGCCTTCGACAAACCTCCTCAATGCTCCACTATCGCTGAATCTAATTACTCTAATTCTTCTAGGTGGAGGATTCTGGTTAGCGCTCAATATCACAAAGGATAAGCGTCGAAATGCGTTGTGGATAGAATTGGTACTCGTACCATTTGTTTTGGTAACTCTTTGGTACTCTTACCCGCCATTCACTGTTGGTGCGATTGCTTGTAGCACAGTGATAATGTGGATAATTACCGCTTTTGCCAGTCCGAAACGACGCAGTGCCCCCGGTGAAAATCTACCCACTTTCCCTCTAATTGATTGCCCAGCATGCAGCACTGCAAACCCAGTAACTACCGATACACGGCCTTTCAGAATGCCGTGTGGAGGATGCGGAAGAGTACTCAAAATTGTGGATTAAAGATGTCCTTGCTTGATTAGTGTATCAGCTATCTCGCTCGCATGAACTCTTGAAGAATCTGAATCATCGGGCCACCCCTCAAGCGCCACATGTAATTGGCTAGATATGTCGACATCATGGCCGGGAACAATTGCTCGATGCCAAACCAATTCCTCAATACGCATTGTCGATAATCCCTCTTCCTTTAGACAAGGCAATACCAGTTCGCTAATTGCACCTGACCTCTCGTCGAAATCCATTCCGGGCCAACTTCTGCGCAATCGCTTCAGCATCCCTGCTGAGAGTCCAGGAATCATGTTTGGTGCGGGTGAAACTACTTCAGGCAGCGGACGGACATCAATCGAGCCCTCTGAATCCAAATGATCTCTCAGCAGTGACATTACTGGGTCGTAATTTGATTCCATTCTATTTGAGAGCCAAGTTCCTGCTAGCACCATTGCTCGCTGCTTCCTGACCCTTGCACCATCGGGGGCAATTATTGCTGCAATTGCTCCACAAATAGCCACGCAATCCAATGCTCCGTGATGAGTGCGTGATGAGGATTCAAATTCTACTTCTATCTGAAGAGGATGGATATGGATGACACCATCCTCCATCAACATGGAATTTTGTGGTTCCTCGAAAGGATCGATATGGATAGTAAGGCCATCTCCTTCAGGTAATGGTGGAACCTCATCTCTTGGAATATGTCGTCGTGGAGGTTGAAGGCGACGCCGATATGGGATTGAGGTGTCTAATAGTGCGGCTTCCAATTGTGAAAGTGCGAGTACGCCTTCCATGTCCGCTGGCGAAACTATTTGGATTATTTCAGCCTCTTTGATACGATCAACAATGGCGAGCAGACCTTCTTTGAGGCCCATGAATAGAGAGGTCTGAAGCAGGTCGTGCATCCACTCACCATCCGACCACTCGTGGCCGGTAGTTCATCAAGTTGTGCGGAGACTTCACTCTACCATCAGGCGGAGTTCGTCACGCTTGTACTTCCAGTCGGAGTCTAATCGACCCTCGGAGATGTAGTACTTTGCGAGTCTGCGGATTTTTGCTTCTGTCAACTCAAGGGCGCGCTTGTTATGCAAATCCTTTCGGTTGCCTCCAAGGTGCTCAATGATGCTGACTGCCTTGCGCATGAGATTCATCATGTCTTCAGGGTAAGAGCCACCAATTTCGTTCTCCAAGAGAATTGCGGAAACCCTCTTGCCGAGAACGGTACGGACGTCAGGAACTGCATGCTGGTCACGAAGAATTGTACCGATCTGTGCACTAGTGTGCCCAGACTTGCCGAGTTCGACGATTAGAGAAGAGATTGCGGATGCATCTGTGTTGGACCACTCTGGCGCTACACCTGTGTGTGGCTTTGTGGAACCAGACTTACCCTTGCTGCCAGCGTACATTCGTGCCATGTGAGATGCCTCCGAGCATTCCGCCGACCTGTAACCCATTCTTAACCGCTGCGGCCATCTCCCCTACGGGGAATCACAGCCTTTGGTGCATCTTTCCGAGCCTACCTGGTGTTGCAGGCCACTCCCATGCAGGAGCTGTTGCACGTCCAATTCCGACAACTGCGCCGTCTTGCATCACCAATAGGTCCTGACCGGAACGTATGGTTTCGGGCCATGATTCTAAGATGGACAAGTTGAGGTCGCCCTTCCACTTGATATCCTTCTTGAGATGAACCCGAGGCAAAGAATCATGCTTATCGAGAAGCGGAATCGACGCCTTTGCCAATGAAAATCCACCTCTATCTGGAGCCCACATTGCAATTTGTTCACCATTGAGAATTATCTTCCATCTGGGGAAGCGACCACCTATATTGACTCCTTCAAGCCAAGTGTCGTTGAGATTATGGAATCGTGCAACAGAACGGAAATTAGCGATATTGACATCCTCTCCTCGACGCCTCTTGATACGAACATGACTGAGAACTGCTTCTCCTAAGCGCTTCAATGAATCAAAATATGTTGCTGAATCACCCTGCCTAGTTTCAATGACCTCACATGAATCGTTTTGATATTCCATCCCGCTGTGATTGATAATTACTCGATAGCCGTTATTCTTCACAAGTGCATCAAGCATTGTCCGAACACGTTTCAGTTCATCATCGCTCCAATTGCCGGTAACGGGAATATCATAATGCCCAGCCGGCCAACATTCTTCCAAATCCCTTGGTACAAGTCCAAGAGGTGATGTCACCATTACTTCGTGTGCAGCATTGTGACCAAGTGCCCTTCGAAATGCTCTATGTGAACGCGAAAAGGAATATGGCTTTCTTGCTGAGCACGGTAGTAGTACCAGTACATCGTCCATTCCATCCGGTCGAGAATAAGACTCGGTCATGAAACTAATCCAATCGGCAATGATTGGGTCATCATGGGCATCACTGGAGTGTATTCTCAATGTTGTACCTTCGGAAACGATTTGATTGAGGAAGCCATTCTTTTGCGACATCAATTGATCATGTCGCCTCATATGCTCTACTAAGCGTGGACTCGAAAGCGATTTTCTCATTGCTAATTCCCGGAGATTCCCATCCCTAATCGCTCTACGCACTTCTGCAATTGCTAACGCCCAATGGTCTACATCGCCCTCTACTGTAGGTTCATTCATTCGTGGGCCTTCGCCTGTTAATATAGCGCCAAGCGCTTCGGCTTGTCGAGAACGAGTAGTGTCGAATAGGTCAACTCCAAACCAAGAATATACTGCACAATTATCCGGGCCACCGATTCCTGGGCACCACAATAAGGCACCGGGAAATCTACGTTTGATTACATCGATTGCTCCGACAAGTCTGCCAGGCCGACCTGCTAGTTGTAGAGCATCTGTCAATACTACAACATGGGGCTGAATCTCAGTTTCAGCAAGTTCTTGATCATGGCACATAGCTTGCCAAGAAACTGGCAATAGTAGGCCTTTGTCTGCTGATTCACCTGCATCAGCCTCATCAAGAGATGGTGGAAGAACATGTCCTATCGAAGCACTGAGCATTGGTGAAAAATCCGTTCCTTCCCATGGGGCAAAAGCCGCTCTGGCTTCTAGTTTGATTATTGCAGGAATTCCTCCATCTTTCGAGGTGATGAAAGGAGCGAGGGATACCGAGGCATCTTCACCATCCATCAACACTAGTCCTGGAGTGAAGGACGAAGGCTCGCTACGGTCACCTAATCCCCATAGACGCGCCATCCTTTGGCGTGCTATTACGGAGCGTCCAAGCGCCTGCATGTATCATGCCCGTGTGTGCGCCTGTCTTGAATGATTTGAAGGAGGAGAAGTAACGAGAGTATGACATGCGCAGGGCATTGGTCAGCATTTTGGTTGTGATGTTTATCGCACAAGGGGCTAGTGCGTACTCATTCACCTATGCTGTCGTAGATGGTCGGGCTTGGCTTGACTGCACTGGTGAGGCAAATATTAGCAATAATGGAATCGAACTCGCAAATGGGACCTCCTTTGAGGTTGATATCAGTGCAGGTAACGCTACTGTCTCCGCAGACTATGGTGTATATTGCCAAGGCGTGCTACCTACAATGGAAGATTTGCCAAATCTTCGACCCGCACCTGGTGAAGAATTTGCAAATACAAGTGTACAATTATGTCCGCAAGATTATTTCTTCATCGGAAATTGTGATTTTGCAATAATGACTGGCGACTTGACGAATGATAGTGCTGATGTCTTTGCCATACCAGTTGAATCCGGTGAAATGCTTCGCATTAATTTGATGGGTGCTTCTTCAGACCTTGATGTCCAACTTTATTTCCAGACAGATGATAATGAAACTGCAATTGGTGAAATCACAACTGCTTCAAATACATCGATTGATAGTATGCAGCCACTTTTCATCCCCATTTCTGAGGAAGGGCGTATTGTGGCTAAAATTACCAGTCAATCTCTTGATACCCTTTGGTCGATGACTGTTCATCGCATCGATGTTTCTTCTCCACGTATCGTTGACTACCCTACATTCCTAAGCGGTATTGGCCGTGTTCCAGTTCGTACTCCCTTCAGTCCGACACAATCACTTGAAATTGTAGCACTTTCAGAAAATACTGAGGTCAACAATAGCTTGAATGCAAGTATTCGTCTGCTGCAAGGTGGTACATGGGGAGAATCAAGTGACCATTCTGTTGGGGAAAGGATCTTCTCGAGGGATGGGGTAGAACTCATCGAAATAACCGTTGACTGTGATTGCTATTGGACTAGTCGTTTCCAGAGAGATAACCATGCAGATGCCAATTCTGGTCACGAATCACCTGCGTTAATGCCAATGGGCCTTGCTTCAGATAATTCCTCATGGCCTCTCATTGAAATGGATGAATCGATTGTCCAGGGTGAATTGACTTTGACAAACGGCGATTGGATTGATGTTCTGCGAATAGAGACAACTGGTTGGAATGAATCAATCCATTTAATCGACCTTACACTTGAGGGCGATGTGCGGGATATGAAAGTGAAAATTCTCGATGTCAATCAAAAGACTTGGGAGATATACGATAGCAGTGAAGCTACGTTTTCGATGAATAATATCGAAGTATCACTCACTGTTGGTAGAGGAACTCACTTCATCATTATCGAACATGTAAATGGCTCTGCAGCAGCAAATGATGGTGCAGAAATACTACACTGGAATCTTCGAGTAAATACCATTGTTTTGGATGAAGGAGAAGAGCCATGGTTCCCTCCTAGTGAAGAAGTGCAAGATGCAGCAGTTATGCTGCGATGGGCTCTTGGTTTCGGTTTCCTTACCCCGGTAGTATGGCTTCTAATCCACCTGAGGGGCGAGCGAATCCTTGCTGCAGAAATGGCCACATCGAAAAATAGACTTGAATGGTTGCGCCAACGCCTTGAGAGAGGTGAACCTGTAGGGAAGGACTTGGCTCGCGCTCTTCGTGCTGTTGCTAGTCTTGAATGGGAAGAAGCCCTAGTTGCATGGGGCAACCCAACTCTTAGACATCATACTTCAGGAATTGACCTCGCAGTATGGGTAATGGATGATAGAATGGCTGCGAAGGGTTCCTGGCCACTATTGATCGGATTAAACCCGCAAGATGAGGAATGGGAAGTTGCGGCAATTCGATTTGAAGCCCCAGAAGGTGAACACTGGGAGATTAGCAAGGTTGAGCCACGATTACTATATCGAGGCCATGAAGTATTTGTCGACACATTAGCAAAGGGCACTCGTTTCTTCCTCAAAGTTGAGTTGACAGGAGGAGGAAACGCACTAGACATCCATCTTTCAGGAATAGTTGATGGTTCGCCTATGGCCGCTAAGCCAACTCAAACTATCACTCGCTCATCCGAAGAAGAGTGATCAGGAGCGTCTATCTTCAGCATCATCGATGATACGGTCGATTATGTTGCCACCACCATCAAGCGAGCCTCTAAGTTCATCAAGAGCCTTCTTTGCTGCTTTGTCAAACTTCTTTGGCATATGCAATTTGAACAAGACAACTACATCGCCTCGGCCGAAGCCTCGCTTACTAGGAAGACCTCTGCCACTAATTGTCGTAGTATCTCCTGAATTACTCCCTGCGGGTACTTTGATTGTCAAGTCCTTACCATCGAAGTGTGAAATTGTAATTGAAGTACCAAGTGCAAGGTCACTGAAACCAATTGGTACACTCATGATTAAATCCATTCCATTTCGCTCAAACCAAGCGTGTTCTTCGATTCGTAATTCGATGAATAGATCGCCTGAATTTCCTTTACCATGAGGTCCTGGTTGTCCTTTGCCCC
>Ga0315329_10000538_pt1 | contig 14830 bp, 14 predicted proteins | sample M150032315metaG_FD_203459 | JGI IMG/M metagenome (GOLD analysis project Ga0315329, IMG submission 203459) | Ammonia-oxidizing marine archaeal communities from Monterey Bay, California, United States - M1 500m 32315 | ecosystem: Environmental > Aquatic > Marine > Coastal | place: USA: California...
CACAACTCAAAGATGGTAAAAAACCTTTCTTCATGGGGCTAGGTTTCTTTAAACCTCACCTTCCATTTGTTGCTCCAAAACAGGACTGGGATGCCTTTGAAAAAATCACCATTCCTGACCCTTCAGACCAGAAGCCCTTTGATTCACCCTACAAGCATGGCAGCGGCGAATTCTTTAAGTACTCGACTCCGTATGAGAAGAAGCGGCCCCTGAATCGTAAATCAGCCAATATGGCAAGACGCGCCTACCTTGCCTGCGTGAGATACGTTGATCGACAAATTGGCAAAGTCCTAAGCCACCTTGAAAAAACTGGCCTTTCAAAGAATACGATAGTTGTGATCTGGGGTGATCATGGTTGGCACCTTGGTGACGCACAGCAGTGGGGAAAACATACCCCATTCGAAATCGCCAACCGCAGTGTCCTCATGATGCGAACTCCCGGCATTGAGGGAGGATTCTCAACAAATGCTCTGGCGGAAACACTAGACATTTACCCCACATTACTTGATTTATGTGAACCCGGATTCAACAAAACACATCATCCTCTGGACGGTGTTTCTCTGGGCCCAATACTAAGAAAGGAAAAGGAATCGGTCCGCAAATATGCGACTAGTTACTGGAGAGACGCAATCAGCGTTCGTTCCAAAACGCATCGCCTCGTTGCCAAGGTACAGGGTGGTAAAATTGTAAATAAAGAACTCTATGACTTGAGAGAAAGGCTGGACACCGTCGATAATATTTTGCCTAAGGACTCAGAAATCGAGGAGGAACTCACGAAGCAGATTCCAGACAGAAAATAAGTCTTAGCACCTTAACTGGCATTGGTCTCAGAAGGCTTGAAAGTCAACCTGACCCGCATCCTCTCAAGGTGAGGTTCATGATCAATCTGAGGTTCCTGAAAAAGGTAGAATCCTCTCTTTTCAAAGAACAGGATCCTTTCACGACAGTCGCCCCTGATTACCTCAATGTCTGATTCTTCCCTGTACCAGTCCGTCTCAGCAATGAGTAACCTTTTTGGATTACAAAATCTGCTGACTAGTCCGTCCTGATAATCTTGGATCGATGAAAAAATAGACACAATAAATTCTGATTAGGGTTTAGCTTGAGCATCTCTGTGCAATTTCCTCGCCGGCGATTCTGCCCGTTGTCCATGCACTTTGAAAATTAAAGCCGCCAGTCAGACCATCAACATCCATAACTTCACCAGCAAAAAATAAATTCTCAACTAAACGGCTTTCCATCGTTCTAAGATCAAGGTCTCGCAAAAGCACACCACCGCAGGTAACGAACTCCGCTTTGTTCAAGCTTTTCCCGGACACCTCAAATTCCTCCGATATAAGCGATTTAATTATTTGTGCAGTCGCCTGCCTTGTAAGTTCTGACCAGATCTGACCATCAGCAACACCGGCCCCTGATACAATTCGATTCCACAGCCTATTTGGCACATCCTTTATGGGACTCCTCTTCAGGATCTTTCTTGAACCATTTGAATTTCTTTCAGACTCAATTTTCTGACTTAATTTCTCCGAGTTCCAATCTTCACCAAGCCAGTTTACATGTATCTTGAATTCATAGTTCAATTGCTCCAATTCCCTCGCACCAAGGGCCGAGAGCTTAAGTATTACAGGGCCACTGAAGCCCCAATGTGTAATCAGGAGAGGTCCGGTACTTTTCATTCCAAACGAATCGACCCCGACACAAGCACTGGGAACTGAAAGCCCAGACAATTCTGTTAATTGATCATCCTTTACTACAAAAGTGAATAGTGAAGGGACCGGAGATGTGAATTCATGCCCTAGTGATTCCAGTAAATCTCTGGAATTACCTGATCGTATACCTCCCGTGGCAACTAATAGATAATCCGTCTCGATAGGATCCTCTGCGTCATTAATCCAGATTTTGAAAGAGCCATCATCAGACTTATCAATCCTATGAACACAACAGTTATTTTTTGCCTTAATTCCTTTTCCCTTTGCAACACCTGTCAGACAATCAATGACGGTCTGGGAGGAGTCCGTGACTGGAAAGATCCTGCCATCCTCCTCAGTTTTAAGTTCTACCCCATTCTCTCTGAACCACCATACAGTATCTTCCTGGCTCCAACGGGACAAGGGACCGATGAGTTCACGTTTCCCTCGAGGATAGTGCTCGGCAAAATCAAACGTATCCTCAAGGCCATGAGTCACATTGCAGCGACCCCCACCGGAAATTTTGACCTTAGTAAGAAAATTACTGCCCATCTCAAGGACACGAATATCCATCTCACCCTTTGCGCTCTCAGCACATGCAATCGCACCAAAAAATCCCGCGGCTCCACCACCAATAACAGCGATACGGGGGACCTGATCAGAAATCATTAAAATGAAATTAATTCAATTTCAAAGTAAAGGGTCGCTTTGGGAGGAATCACATCTGAATATCCGGCCTCACCATACCCAAGCTGGTAGGGAATCTTGAATTGATATTTACTGCCTGGGTTCATTAATTGAAGGCCTTCTGTCCACCCAGGAATCACACCAGAAAGAGGAAAGGTCGTGGGCTCATTGCGGTCATATGAACTATCGAACTGCTCTCCATCCTCAAAGCAACCCATATAATGTACGGTAACAGTGCTCGAAACTTCTGGCTTGTCGCCTTCGCCCTCTTCAAGTGATCGATACTCGAGGCCAGTATCAGTTTTGATATAAGGTTGATCGGATTCAGTTAGAGGCATTCTAAGGAGTTCGGATGAATTGGAGCTTTGTGCAAGTAGTAATTTAATTGATCAATCCCTTAAATTAAATCAATCCAATGAGATCTTTTAAAAATGATCCAAGATGCAACAAACATGAGGCATAAAAAAACCAATCAGGTCGTGATCGCTGCTCTTGCATCTGTCAATCCTCCACTCTTTTCAAGATAGTAGTCATAATCACCCGCATATTTGGTGAGGTTACCATCCTTGATGTGCCAGACATTGTTCCCTAATTTCCTGATGAAATTCACATCGTGAGATATAAAGACCAGCGATCCTCCATAATTTGAAAGTGCTATAATTAATGCGTCAATCGAGATCAGATCCAAGTGTGTGGTTGGCTCATCCATCAGAAGCAAGTTCGGTGGATTGAGCAAAAACTTAACCAGATTTAAACGACTCTTTTCCCCTCCTGATAAGACTTTTGTCTTCTTAAACACATCCTCTTTCCTAAATAAGAATGAACCTAAAACTCCCCTGCACTCATCTGAAGTTAAATCAACAGCAGCCTCCACACATTCATCAAGAACACTCTTTTCCGGATCAAGAGTCGCTGCACGGTGCTGGCTAAAGTAACCGATCCGGCAATTGTGTCCAAGGTCCCGTTCACCGGATTGAAACTCCAACTCACCGGCCATAATTTTAATTAATGTTGATTTACCGGATCCGTTCGGACCCACGAGAGCAATCCGATCACCCCTCTCAATGTCAACGTTAAGGTTCTCATAGATGACATTTTCACCATAAGCCATGTTCACTCCCTTAAGACTGACAACTCTCTGACCACTCCTCGTAGGCTGCGGAAACTGAATCTTAAAAAGCTTACGGATCGGTTTCGGCTTCTCTAGCCTCTCCATCTTATCAAGCTGCCTTTGCCGGCTCTGAGCCTGGGCCGCTTTGGAGGCAACGGAACGGAAACGATCTATGAATTCCTGGTTCCTCTCAATTTCTTTTTGTTGATTCTTCCAGGCTTGCAATCGCTGATCGAAGCGTTTTTCCTTTTCCTCTTCAAATTCCGAATAACTACCCTTGTAGCTGACTAACTTTTTATCCTCGATATCGTATACAATCTTGACCAAATCATCCATGAAGGCGCGGTCATGGGAAATGAGAAGCACAGCACCGGGAAAGTTGGAAAGGTACTGCTGAAACCAAAGTAATGCTTCAAGGTCTAGGTGATTAGTTGGCTCGTCCAGCATGATCAAGTCAGGCTCCATAGCCAATATCCTGGCTAAATGAGCTCGCATGACCCAGCCTCCACTCATTTCCTTGGCTGCCCGATCAAAATCTGATTCCTTATAACCAAGTCCACGAAGCATTTTTTTGGACTTCGCTTCAAGACCAGGGTCACTTAGTGCATCAAACTTAGCCTGAGCCTGATAATATTCGGCGCATTCAATCTGCCCAATGCTTTCCAGTTCCTGTAATTCTTTCTCTATCTCCTCAAGGATACCTGCTTGTCCGGTTGCAATTTCAAGAACCGTCTCGTCCCCAATCGCCTCACCTTCCTGTGGAAGAAACCCAAGAGTGGTCCACTCATCGCGTTGCACTTCTCCCGAATCAGCACTGTCTCTGGATAGTATAATATTAAAAAGGGTTGATTTGCCGGCTCCGTTAGGACCGACAAGGGCAATGAAGTCCGAATAATTAATCGTGAAACTGGCATCCTCGAACAGGACCCGGCCACCAACTGACTTGGTTGTCTTACGAAGATTTAGCATGAACGGATATTATCTTGGTCTTGGCATTGCAGCCCCTGATTCTTTGAGCCAGGACTGTAATTTACCTTTGAGTCTTGAAGCTAATTGCGGGAACTCACCAGATAGATCGTTCTTCTCACTAATGTCCTTCCTAACATTATAGAGCTCGACACTGTCCGTATCATAAAAGTGAAGCAACTTGTGATCTCCTTCACGGATCGCTGATCCGAGGCGATTGTCGCGATGGAAGGCAAAGTTCGGATAATGCCAGTGGATGGCTCTCTCCTTTAATTTTTTTTCACCCTTGAGGTGAGGTAAAATATTCTCACCATCAACTGGGGAATTTGGGTCGAGGCTGAGTCCTGCCGCATCCAAGATAGTCGGATAGAAATCAGTCAAGATTATCGGCGTTGGATCTGTCATTCCTGGTTTTACTTTTCCTGGCCACCTCACAATGAGAGGCACCCTGATTCCTCCCTCATAGAGATGCCCCTTGTCTGCTCTCAATGGTCTCGCGTCACCGACTCCACCAAAGGGACCATTATCGGAACTAAAGATAACGAGGGTCTCATCAGAAATTTTCATCTCATCTAATGATCTTAGAACTTTGCCGATAGCGCTATCCATCGCCTCTATCATGGCCGCATAGCGATGATCTCTGTATCCCCGCACGGGTAAGTCCTTGTATTTTTCTACTAGTTCAGCCGGTGCTTCCATGGGCCAGTGAACAGTATAATTCCACAAAGCGACAAAGAATGGCTTTTCCTCTGATTTTTGTTCACCAATAAAAGCAATGGTTTCATCTGCTAAACGGTCTGGGAGATACTCTCCCTCCTTTCTATTCGGCAAAAAATCAATTCTGTAAGGATCAAAAAAAGTTGGAGGACCACCATAAGAACATCCTCCGATATTAATATCAAAGCCTTGATTCAAGGGATTATATTTTTCTTCCCTACCCGTATACAAGTGCCACTTTCCAATGAAAGCCGTAGCGTATCCCGCATCCTCCTTGAGTCTCTCAGCTAGTGTCACATACTTTAGAGGCAGATGATTGAGCATTTGAGCAGGAAGAATCTTGGAATCTTTCGGAGTGAATCTGTCCTGATGTGGCAAGTGATTAGTAATTTGAAGCCTGGCAGGTGATTGACCTGTCATTATGGCAGCGCGGGTCGGAGAACAGACCGGAGCCGGAGCATAAGCATCGGTAAAACGGATCCCATCTTTTGCCAGAGCATCAATGTTTGGCGTGTGTAGATTTTCATTACCCTGACACCCAAGATCCATCCAACCCATATCATCAATAAGAATGAAGAGGATATTCGGCTTGCCAGCCGATGTTAGAATAAGACAACTAAAGGAGATAATGAATATTAAGAATGACTTCACTCTACAAACATAGACTGCAAAGGTCAGCTTTGCCAGAACCATAACAGATCAGATCTTCATCTAATTTTCCTGATCATCGAGTTCTTGGGATTTAATACGGGCCGCTTGAAAAAAATCACGGAGAATTTGAGCGCTCTGATCTGCTAAGACTCCGGACCTTATCTCGGTCGTATGATTAAGAGTAGGTTGTTCTAGAAGATTGATAAATCCTCCGCCAGCAGCTCCATCTTTCGGAGACGAGCATCCGTAGACAAGGACACGGATCCGGCAATGCACGATCCCACCAGCACACATGGGGCACGGCTCCTTAGTCACAAAAAGATCACATTCGGAAAGCCTCCAATCTCCTACCGATTCCTGAGCCGCGGTTAGAGCTAACATCTCAGCGTGGGCAGTAGCATCCTTGAGCGTTTCGACCTGATTGTAACCGCGTCCAATGATCTGGCCATCACTGATAATGACGGCCCCCACAGGAACCTCTTCCATCTTATAAGCCTTCAGAGCCTCTTTTATAGCTTCACCCATGAAATATTCATCACTGTTAAGATCAATGGAAATATCATCAGAAGAAATTGGAGGTATGTCGCTCATAATGAATTATTAATTATAATGTGTCCGGACTTGCAGGTTGCTGAGGTCAGAAGATAGTAGCTACACATGTCAGATTTCAACCAAAGGATAGTAGCACCTTCTCTCCTGGCCGCGGATTGGAGCCGGCTCGGTGAAGAATGCCACCGAGCAATTGCTGCGGGTGGTGATTGGCTGCATCTGGACATCATGGACGGACACTTTGTAGATAATATCTCCTTTGGTCCGAACTTCGTAAAGCATGTTCGTAATATAGTTGCTGATGCCTATCTGGACACGCACCTCATGATAGAACGTCCGGATCAATACATCAGAGATTTCATTGAGGCAGGATCAAGCAACATTACCATACACATTGAACCTGAATATGATGTTGGAGGGACAATAGCTAAGATCAAGGAATCAGAGATTTCAGCCGGTCTGGCACTGAATCCCGTAACTCCTCTCGAACTTGCCGAGCCTTTTCTTGAACAGATAGATATTCTCCTGATCATGACCGTAGTACCAGGATTTGGAGGGCAAAAGTTCATGAAAGAAGAAACCATGCCTAAAGTCGCTCAGGCAAAAAAGATCCGAGACAATAACAACCTCAACTTTCATATAGAAGTTGATGGCGGTATCACACCAGAAACAGCATCCATTGCCGCCGATCATGGAGCAAATGTATTGGTGGCAGGGACCGGGACCTTCAAGGCCGAAGACATGGCAACCTCAATTAAGGAACTGCGAGAATCTTGAATAATTAAAAAATCAAAAGATCTTTATTCTTCCACATCTTCCTGCGGAAAGATGTTACCGGATTCAACCTTTTTAAAAATATCGGAAACGTCTTCCGATTCTTCCATGACTGATTGCACCACATAAATTGGAGATTTCGATTGTATAGCCAAGGCAATACAATCACTAGAACGTGCATCGATTTCTATTATTTTTCTTTCCTCAATTTCATTCTCAGCTGAAATAATGATCCTTCCATAATAAACACCATCCTTGAAATCATTCACAATCACCCGCTCCACTTTGGCTCCAAGAGATTCCAGAGCATGCCCAAAAAGATCATGAGTTTGAGGACGTTCCTTTGGCAGGTCCTTGAGAAACATCATGATCGCATTACCGACCATTTGATCGACATAAATAATAATGATCTTTTCATCATTACCAATAAAAATCCCGCACCCACCGCTCGTCGGCAAAGTTCCTTTCACCTGAACCTCGACTACACTACTACTCATAAAGATAAGAATAAAATCTGATCAGCCATTCGAGTCAATGAATAAGAGCACCGCAGTTTCCTAAGAGACTTTCCAGATCGTATCATTACTTGATTCCTTCTTCTCGATAGCGACGTGACAAATCCACATAATTGTCGGCCCATTTTTTAAGTGATTTTTGTTCATCCTCACTGAGCGACTTTACAACCTTCGCCGGAGAACCTAGAACCAATGATCCTGGTGGAACCTCAGTCCCCATAGTCACCAATGCCCCGGCACCTATAATGGAACGGGCTCCGATCCTCGCACCATCCATCACTATCGAGCCCATTCCCACAAGAACTTCATCATCTATCGTACAGGCATGGAGGATTGCTTTATGCCCGACCGTCACATATTGCCCAACATATGTCCCTTGATCGCATTCCAAATGGAGCACGGAACCATCCTGAATATTAGATCTGGGACCAATCACAATCTTTTCAATGTCTGCTCTCAAAACGGAACCATACCAGACACTTGCCTCCTCACCGATACTGACCGCACCTATCAGATCAGCACTATGAGCAACGAAGGCACTGGGATGAATTTCAGGAACCGAATCAAGTAAGTCTTTTCGCGACATAACAATATTGAAATAATTAAAAGATTAATTTCATATCTTCGAACTAAAATGCCTCGGCCGCAGCAAAGAATCCAGCGGCTTTGTGAAGCGTTTCTTCATATTCGGCCAGTGGATCAGAATCTGCAACAATTCCGGCACCGACATGAAAGGACAATTTCCCAGACTGAATAATTCCTGTACGGATCGCAATACTGAACTGACTTTCCCAATTTACTCCTAGATAGCCAATGGCCCCAGTATACAAGCCTCGTGGACAATGCTCCAGTTCCTCGATGATCTCAAGAGCGCGGAGCTTGGGTGCCCCACTAATTGAACCTCCCGGGAAACAGGCACTCAATGCACTAAGATGATCATTCCCTAACTTTAATTGACCCTCAATCGAACTGATGAGGTGAAAAACCTGAGAAAACCTTTCAAGTTTTAATAACTCTGCAACACGAACGCTCCCATACTCACAGACTCGCCCAAGATCATTCCTCTCAAGATCTGTTATCATTACAAGCTCCGCAATTTCTTTTGGAGAAGTCATTAATTCATAAGCAGAACGCTCATCCTGCCCCGGATCATTAAACCTGGGACGAGTTCCTTTGATGGGCCTCGTCACCATTCCAAGACCACTCATGTTTAGAAAACATTCAGGGGAAGACGAAATGACTGCTCGTCCGGAAATTTCATAAAAAGCAGCATAGGGTGATGGGGAACAGTCCCGGAGCCTCAGATAAAGATCAAAAGGATCCCTGTAATCAGGCCAATCTGCCTCAAAGCACTGGGACAGATTTACCTGATAAATATCACCGGCCACGATGTATTCCTTGGCCCTTTCAACCATCGAACAAAACAGGTCTGGTCCAAGACCACCGGAGAAGGGAATATTAGAAATATGTCCGTCTTTAGAATCATTATGATTCATCCACTTTGATAGATCTCCCACATCGAGCCACTCTTCACGGTCATGGCGGAAAATTAATAATTTTCTGTACCTTCCAAAGTGGTAGGACCCATCAAATTCAATATGCCCGAATAATCCACCCAAAGGCACACCACAATCTACCTGCGCACAGGACTCTTCGTCTTCTTTGAGAATCTTTCTTAACTTATCCAGATCCTCATTCAATTGCCCACTAACAATCATGTCTGGCATAGCACCTATAATTGATACCATTCCCGGCGCAGTCAGTTCAGATGATGTGGTAGCCGTATCGAAAAAAAGAAATCCCGGCAAATGCCTCAACCGCTTAGCAACCTGAACAGGAGATAAACTCAAATCCAGAGAACGCGGTGTTACCGGTGTGTTAGCTGAGGAATGCATAAATTTCTATTTTAAATATAAAACACTCAATTCAGGAATAATTCTACTTCGTAATGAAGGGATTTCGCTTCTTATGCTATAATGGGTTATAGTTGCTCATCGCATGCCTTCCTCCAAAAAAAAGAAAGTATTAATGCCTAATTTTGGCTACAAAATAACAATACTCATACTAATAGGAACCATGCTCACTTTATGGTTAATGGGCAACATTCAGATTAGCCCTCAATTTAATTTCAATCAGGAAGTTTCGCAGAACGACCCTGCCACTGCGCCCCCTTCTGTAAGCAAAATCGAAACAGAAACAAATAGAGAATTTCCAAAAAAAAACATCACCGATCAGCAAGCCGTAGTCACAACTCCAACCCCTCCGACCCCAGTCCCGGTCCCAACTAAGCTACCAAAAGAATTACTCCCATCATCTGAACCTGAGGCGTCAGAAGAACCCATCATAACCAATGATAACTTCACTATTTCAGAACAAGATCAAGAGATTCTCGAAATCATTGAGATTGGATCTGCTTTAAGAAAGAAGGGAGAAACTCTGGAATCTCTTAAAAAACTACGGAAAGCAAAAGAAGATTCACCACAAAATCCACGAGTCATGTGGGAACTTTATTTGACTTATGAATCAATGTCCCTGAAGCAAAAAGCGGAAGACGAGCTAACCAAGATAATGGAGCTTGGTGAAGATAGGGGCGGTGAATATTATCAGATCATAAAACTGAAAAAGGATTCTGATGGCGGATCAGAAACAAGGAAGAAAAATGTTGGATTTTTATTTGGTTCGGTGCGTACTAATGCCAAACCTCGAGAAGGGAAAGGCGAATCCGTTGAAATTAAAATGGAAATTATTTCCAACATCAATGAACCAGTTGAACCTAAAGATATTTCACTAGTTGTCGATTTTTACGATCTTGTTAATGGGATCAAGATTGAAAGGACACGTGCTGATCCGCCCTCTGCAACGTGGACAACAAAACCAATTGATTGGCAAACATCAAACATAGAAATCATTAACTGGAATTACTACATGCCCGAACTATCGCTGGAGGATATTAAGCGCTTCGGCAAACGCTCTTACCATGGGTTCGTTGCAAGGCTCTATTACAAGGACCTCATCCAGGACATTTACGCAGAACCTAGAATTCTCTTAGAGCCGAAAAAATTAGGTAGAGAATCATTCATCGAAGGTTCGTTATTTCCAAATTAAAAGCAGCTGATTACAAGCTTCCTAGAAATAATATGCTTTCCTTTATCATCTCAAATAATACAGAAATTACTAACATCATTGTCAGTACTCTGGAAAGATTTGAAGAATATCATATAAAAGTCTGCAAATCTCCTGAAACCGCACTCGAGGAAGCATTGCAAATGGATGAAATAGATATTCTCATTGATGCTACAAATTCGCTAGATGATTTTCAGGAAACACTCTTAAAAGAATATCCGGAAATAAAAATTTGTGCATTCAATGAAACTGACAAATCAAATATTGAAGAATGGCTTAAACGGAACCAGCTGCACTCGAAAGTTCCTGTAGAAAGCACCGTCCCCAGATCTCCTGTTAATCCAATAAGAATCGATGAATCCAAGAAAGATGATGAAATTCCTTTGGCTAATACTTTAACGGCACCAGGAAAAAAATTAGGTGATTATGAACTACTTCGATTCATCAGAAGCGAAGAAGATACTGAAGTTCACGAAGCTATCCAGCTCTCCATTGATCGCAAAGTAGCACTCATCTTACTAAATCCAAAACTCAGTGAAAATGAGAACTCAGTGAATGGATTCCGTGAACTTGTCAGAGCAAAAGCACAAGTTTCCCATCCACACATCGCCGTAATTTATGAAGGCCATGAAGAAGAAGGGACCTTATTTTATACCAGTGAATTAATCTCTGGGCAGAACCTATCTAATGCTCATCATTATGGAATTAAATTAAATGACGAGCATATCATAAGGCTCCTGAAGACCGTCGTAGAAACCCAATTGTATCTTAAGCACAACCAGATAAACCACCAAACACTCAAAGCTTCGCATATCTACTTGAGCCCTGACGGAATGACCAGAATAGCGAACACGGCAATCAATCATCAAAGGGAAAGCACTACAGAAGAAAACAACATCCGTTATCTTGGTCAAATACTGCAAGAATTTATCGATGAAGGAAAGAGTGAGATTGGGGCCATTTTACTGGCAATCATGCGCCATGAATCGGGCCCCAACACATGGGAACAACTAAAGCAAAACATCAGTAAAAGTGAGGAGGGCCTTTCTGAAACACTTCATCTACCTGATGACTCACTCATTGCTCGTAAGCAAATCACAAGAACTTGGCCAGTCATTTTCATCATTCTATTAACAGCAACGGCTTACCTTTTATTTAACCGAAACAATCAAACGCCTGAACCGATAATCAAACATTCTGATGCCATGATCAAAATCGAAGGCGGAGAATTTACCTATCAAAAAAACACTACAGAAACATTACCAACTTTCTGGATCGATAAATATGAAATCACAATTGCTCAGTACAAAGCATTCTTAGACGCAATTAAGTCTTCAAAAGGCAAAGCATTTGATCATCCTGATCAACCAATAGAGAAATTTCAGCACAAGCCAAATAATTGGGATGAATATTACAAAGCTGCAAGCCTGGGGAAAAAATATGAAGGGAATCTCATTAATATAAATTGTCCGGTAATTTACGTAGACTGGTGGGACGCCTATGCCTTCGCAAAATGGAAGAATTGTAGACTTCCCACTGAAAAAGAATGGGAAAAAGCTGCAAGAGGTAAGAACGGAAGATCATATCCTTGGGGCAATGAACTTCAAACATCACAGCCAAGTTCAATTAAGAAGAACTTCATTGCATGGAAACCTGTAAATTTTTTCAGAAACGATATTAGCGAGGAGGGCGTTTGTGGACTCTTTGGAAATGTCAGTGAATGGACAAGTAGTCAAGACCCGGACCCAGAAATTCTTGGTAGATTTGTTCCTATTGTTCGGGGTGGAAATTTTAATTATTCGCATTCTATAATGCCACAACTCACAACCCGAAAAATTCTTAATAACCGGGATTATAGGACCAATTATATTGGCTTCAGGACAGTCTCTGACATTGATCCGAATCTAGGAAAGAGTCCAGATCTCGAAGCAGAAAAAAAACCGGACCCCTAATTAATAATCAAGGGCCCGGTTTAAATTAAATAAACAGTAATAAAGAACGCTTTAATTTCCGCGCTTAGGGTTAACCATATTCACCTTTCCCCCATATTTGAAAAGGTCGATTTGACTTCCCTTAACATCTTTCATCGCTCTGTATTGCTCATCCAATCGAACAACTTCACCGCTACCGTCACCAAATACGCACACTGCTTCCATGCCTCCCCAGATTCCACCAAGTTCTGTCTTTTCCTGAGCATATTTTCCTGGAGTGTTTGAAAAACCAGAAGCAAGCATCGGATAACGAGGCTCGAACGTTGAAGTTTTATTCACTGCATAGTGATTTTCACCTGCTTCAAGAGCAATTCCCGCAGGTGTACTTCTTTCATGCAAGTCATCGCCTCCGCCCGAAGTATTGCCCCTACCGTGCCACATGCAACCGGCCACATAGAAGGGCTTCTCAGAATCCATATCATAGACAATACTCTTCATAATGTCATTTGAATTGTCTTCTTCAGGAAGAAATCCATCCGCACCATAAACCGAGTAAAGTGCTGTATATATACCCTTCGCCTGTTGCAATGACTTATTTAATTTCGCCTTGCGTTGAATTGATGAGAAAACCGGCATAGACACACTTGCCAGAATTGCAATGATCGTAATGACCACCAATAGTTCGATAAGAGTGAAACCTTTCTGGTTGGACTTAGCTTTCATTTTTTAATTTCTAGTGGGATTTTAATTCTAATTAATCGGGGTTCTTTTTTCCGTCAAATCATACAAGTACAAATAAGGCATTAACTTAATGTATTTCGAAGGATTATAACAATTCTACTTTATCAGCAACAAGGAACGGTTCAAGGCCTTTTAAAGCAGCTTATAATTGCCATATCCAACTACAAAGAAAACCGTCACGAAGAGTCACTTTTTTTAGACATTTATAACGCATCTTTGATAGTAATTTTCCTATTTTTGGAAGTTTGCGAGCCGAAATACCTGTAAATATCCTGAAAAAAATAATCATTTTCCATACTAAAACTTTGGCAATAAATCTTCCGAGACTCTGTTCCTCAGGAATTGAAAAATCGCTAACAATTAACTTCGTTTGCTTTTTGCACCAGCTTGATATGCGACCAAGAATGACAAGAATTTCATCCTCGCTGAAACAATCGAGAAAAAAATGAGCCCCAATCACATCAGGAATGAAACAAGGGGGAAGGTGATAATCTTGTATTTTGCTAAAGACAAAATGGATATTCTGTCCTGAATCCTTTGTCAAAGACTCTGCTAGTTTTAACATTCTCTGGCTCGAATCCACGCATATTATTTTTGCAGAGCACCTCGAATCCAATAGCGCTTTAAGAAAACGTCCGTCCCCATCTCCAAGCAACAGAATTGATTCAGCCCTAAGAAAAGTCTCCATGTGACTGCAACGGATGCGTTGCAGGTCTGCACCAAAAACAACTGATTCAATCCACTCATAATGCCGGGCTATCCGATCAAAGCTCATGACCAAAAAATAACATATACTAAGGCAGGAATGATCACCGCCATGTCCGCCGCAAATCGAAGAAATTGACTCGAGGCTTTCCCATCAAAAAAAGAGAGAACAGTAATGAACCCACAACCAATACCAGAAGCCACAAAAATAGGGAACCCTACATGACTATGATTAGTGAAGCTATATACCATTAAACAAATAAAAACTACGCTGGCAATGGTTGGAAATAATTTTACTACTTGAGGAAATAACTGAGGCAGGGCATTCGAATCATTATCAACATCATGACTACGTTCCCAAACTGAAATGGCAATGCAATTCATTGAACATAATACTCCAAAAATAATCACCGAAGGTGAAAAGAAAGCATCAGGAATAAATTCTCCGGACCAGATATGTCCAGTCAATGTGGCTCCAACAGCAAAGATCATCCCAATAAACACTTCCTTAGGTATAACAATCATCATCAGCCCCTTGGCCCAGATTTGATGCAATAAATAAACTACTACAAAGGCACCAACGAATGCCCCTGTCTTTATCAATTCCATCGGAAGAAAAAAGAGACATAAACAAGCTGTTATAATCGTGAGAATTGCAGTGAGAACAAAAGC
>Ga0315329_10000544_pt1 | contig 14792 bp, 7 predicted proteins | sample M150032315metaG_FD_203459 | JGI IMG/M metagenome (GOLD analysis project Ga0315329, IMG submission 203459) | Ammonia-oxidizing marine archaeal communities from Monterey Bay, California, United States - M1 500m 32315 | ecosystem: Environmental > Aquatic > Marine > Coastal | place: USA: California...
CCGTGGCCTGCAATAGCAATGGGTGAGCGCCAGGCCGTGCTGCCGAGGTCGGGATCAAAGCAGACAAGGTTGAGTCTGCGCCCCCGGCCCTGGAACACATCATTCGGTGAGCTCCACTCAAGATAATAGAGAAGCCCATCGCTGGGTAAGGGATCCCCGAGCGGGACGTTAAGGAGACGGTGGTCTCCGATATTGGTCTCGTCAGTCCAGAGAATTGCCCCGTTGGTGCAGTCGATCCCGGCGATGCCCCGTGGCGGTTGGGAACTGAATCCCCAGCGGGTGAAGAGCTGCCCGTTGGAAAAGCGGGGGCGGAAGAAGCCGGGGTGGTTGTCGTCGGGCTTCTTGTTATTTTGCGGGGTGGGAGGCTGGAAGCTGGCCCACAGGGGTTTGTCGGGATTCCGGGTATCGAAAAGCGCCAGCATGTCGCGTCCACTCACGAGGAGATGGTTTCCGGCGATGGTCAGGTCGATTTCGTTTGGAACCTGGCTTTGCCAGGGCGCGGTGGGAGGAATGTGGATGAGATGCTGGGTGAATTCCCCCAGGGTTTTCGCCGTGGCCAGCGGGCCGGGGGCCTGGGAAGGCCGATGGTTTTCGATAAGCTGTCGGCAAATTTCTCCCGCCGGGGTGGGTTTGCCAAGCCATGCGAGTTTGTGGGCGGGGTCATCCCCACCAAGCAGATCGGCAGCCGTTCGAGGGGTTTCGATCTGGGTGCGGGCGGTCCAGATGCCGACCTTGGAGGCGTTCCGCGTCTCTGTGTCGCTGGCGTGGGCCAGGAGGTCCTGGAAGCTGCGCCAGGCGTCCTGGGAGTGCCCGGCGAAGAGAGCCCGGTTGGCAAGTCCGCGTAGATCCTTCTGGGCGGCCGAGGCCCAGGGATAGCGGCGGAAGCGGTAGAGAATTTCGGCGTCGGTCGGGTTTTCACGATACTTCTCCAGTTCGTATCGTTCGTCCTGGATCTTGCGGAGATTAGCGAGGTCGACCTGCGGTTGGCTGAGCAGGTGGAGATCGAGGGCCCGGACCGGATCGGTGAGGCCGGACTTGTCCCGCCAGGGAACGATTTGCGGCACGGTCAGGGCCTTGGCCGCCACGCGGTCAATGAGGGGGGCGACAATGCGGGCCGAGCGGGTTGTCACCATGTCCCATTCCAGGTCGGGATCGTCCGGTTCCATATGGGGCAGGGGGCTTCCCTTGAAGAGTGGTTCGATGGCGAGAGGCAGGGAATTGCCCTTGGTGGTCCACTCCTCCGAGAACTCTCCCCACAATTTGCGGATGGCCGGATCCGGATGGACGAGGTCCATCTCCTCCTTGAGTTGAGTGAAAAGCGGTTTGGTTTCCGTTGAGTTGAGGCGCTGGTAGACTTGGGCCTGCAGGATGCGCCAGAAGAGATCATGGGCGTTCTCGCGGGCCTGCCGGTCGACCAGCTCCCTGGCCTCGAAGAGCCGCCGATTGTGCAGGTGATGCTGCACCAGGATGGTGGCGGCATGCTTGAGGGACTCGTGATTGGCGGAAAGGATCCCTATTTGTTCGAGGGCACAGAGTTGACGGGCGGCCTGCTCCGCAGACGGATTCTCGGAAAAGGGCACGTTGGGCTGCTCCGCCCGGAGCTTGGCATCACTGCGACGCGACTGCTTGAGAATCTCGGCGAGCGCGTCGAGGGTGACCGCCATATTGCTCGGGTTTTGCGCAATCACCTGTTGCAGGTGAAGGTGCCCCGTCTCGATGTGGCCGGCCTGGTAGGCGTCAGCGGCGAGCTTGCGCAGCTCCTCGTCGCCTTGTTTCGCTGCGACGGATCCGACCAGGGGGAGGACGATCCACAGAAGCAGTGCAGGCGCGCGCAAATTCATCCCGGGAACTCCACGCGTGGATGCCTGCCGAGTCAATCGAAGAAGGACCCCGGGAAGAGACACAAGGGGATGAGCCTGCAAGTTCGTTCACTGCACTTAAGGAATCGCACGTGGCACCCCGGGCCTGTTTCGGCCCGGGAGGAGGCATTCATTGTGGTCCAGCGGTTTCTACCCTTTGCCGCGGAACCACGCATCCCATTCCCCCCGGTAGTGGTGCTGGATGAACTGGTCGGCCTCCGGGCAGTTCGTTGCTTTCATGTGGCGGTAATCCCACTCGAGCTTCTGGCCGGCGCGGAAGGCGACATTGCCGAGGAGGACGGTCTCGCTTAGCGGCCCCGAGTAGTCGAAGCGACAGGTGGTTGATCCTCCGGCCTTGATCGCGTTGACCCACTCCTGGTGATGTCCCCGGGAGTTCTGGACGAAGGGACGGGGCGGGGCGAAATCCTTGAAGTCCTTCTCAGGCAGGAGCACATGGCTTCCGTAGTTGGAGATGAGTTGGCCTTTTGTGCCAACAAAGAGAATGCCGGACCCCCAACGCTTGTGCTGTTCCGGGGTCAGGAGGTGATCGGGATAGCGTCCGTGGTACCAAGTGAGTGGAAGTGCCTTCCAATGCCGACCGGACACAACCCGATCGGGAAACTGGTAGTGGACCTTCAGCGAGATGGGGGCGGAGTCCCTGTCGACGGGCGGGCCCTCTGCCTCTGCGGAGATGGCATGACTCAGATCGAGCGCCCAGAAAGGAAGATCCATGTAGTGACACCCGATATCGGCGAGGGTGCCGCCGCCAAAGTGCCACCAGTGCCGCCAGTGGAAGTGCGTCCAGTCGGGGTGGTAGGGCTGCTCCGGAATGGGGCCGAGCCAGAGGTTCCAGTCGAGATTTTTTGGGACGGTCGCGGGGAACCGGGTGTAACGTTTTCGCCCGCCGGTGCTGGAGCCGACCCAGACGTGTACTTCACTGACTTCGCCGATCGCGCCCGAACGAACGAGTTCCACAACGCGGCGATAGTTTGAGCCGGCGTGGATCTGGGTGCCCATTTGCGTGACGCGATTCGTTTCCCGGGCGAGTTCGGTGACGAGCCGTGCTTCCGAGATGGTCCGGCAGAGGGGTTTCTCGCAGTAGACGTGTTTGTCGGCGCGCATGGCGGCGACACTGGCGACGGCATGGGTGTGATCGGGAGTGGCCACCACCACTGCATCGAGGTCCTGCTGCTCTACCAGCTTGCGAAAATCCTTGTAGGTCCGGGCGGAGGGGAACTGCCTCGCGACCGGGGCGAGGCGGTTCTGGTCGACGTCGCAGAGGGCTGCGATGTTGGCGATGCCCTTGAGCTGACCGATGCTGTAACCGCCCTGACCGGAAGAACCAATCACTCCGATGTTCAGCTTGTCGTTGGCAGAGACCTTGCCCTGGGCCCGCAGGATCCGGGGCGCTGCCGTCCAGATTCCGGATGCCGCTGCGCCGGTGGTGAGAAAGCGGCGGCGATCGAGAGAGTTCTTCTTCATGGAGTAAATAGCGACCGTAGTCCGGAGGGGTTTCCTAGCGAGAAAAATCCCTGCCTCAGGCGAAATGACGATCTGTCGGCAAGGGGGAGGGGCCGGGCCTCTTTATCGTCTCATGAAGGCGGTGGTGGGGGTTCTCCGGGGAGATCCGATCTTTGTGTGTGCAGTGAGTCCGGGTTCGGCTAGAATGACCCACCATGCCGCGAGTCGAGAAGCGCCTGCCCTGCTCCGGGCCTTCCCGTCGGTCTTTCCTGGAACTGGGAGGGGCTTCACTCTGCGGACTCGGATTAGGGGCTCTGGCACGTGCGGCCGGGAGCAATCGCCTCCTCTCCGAGGACGACCCTGCGGTCATATTCGTGTGGCTCCCCGGAGGTCCGCCCCACATGGAGATGTATGATATGAAACCCGATGCGCCCTCCGAGTACCGGGGGGAGTTTCGGCCCATCCGAACCAACAACCCGGACCTGCAGGTGTGCGAACTCATGCCGCTTCATGCCAGGTGCGCTGATAAGTACAACATCATTCGCTCGGTTTGCCACACCTTCAGCGACCATGGAGGCGGTCACAAGCGCTTCATGACGGCGCGTGCACCCAGGGAGCCGACCGGATTTGTAAACGATGCGCCGGCCATCACATCCTTCATCGAAGCTGCGCTGCAGAAGCGAAAGGAAGGCATGGCGACAAACGGACTGCCCACCAACGTGGCGCTCATCAAGCGGGGGCGGCATAATATCGACACCTTTTCGCTCGGAGCGGCGTGGATGGGTGGCCAGAACACGCCCTTCATTGTGAGTGGCGATCCCAACGAGGCCGATTTTAAAATCGACAGTCTCGCCATTCCCAATGGGATGGCGGAGCGCCTGGAGGACCGCCTGACTCTTCTCAAGGGAGTGGACAGGTTGCGTCGTGACATTGATGCCGACGGTTCGCTTCACGCGCTCGATGAGCATTATCGCCAGGCGGTGGAGATGATCTTCTCCGAGCGCTTCCGGCAGGCGTTCGACCTGGGGCAGGAGCGTGATGCGGTGCGGGAGCGCTTTGGCCGTCATGCGTGGGGACAGCGGGCCATTCTGGCCCGCCGGCTGGTGGAGGCGGGGGCGCGCTTTGTGACCGTGGTGATGGAAAATCCGTACGTCTCCGGGATCAAGATGCCAAAATATGGCACCTACAACTGGGATTCGCATGCGGTGAATTGTCACCTCTTTCGCGAATCCGAGTGGCGACTTCCGATATACGACAAGGTCATCACTGCCATGATTGAGGATCTCCATGCCCGGGGGCTGGACAAACGCGTTCTCCTGGTGGTCACCGGTGAGTTCGGACGCACCCCGCGGGTGAGAACGCAGACTGGAACGCACACCAAGGTCAGCCAACCCGGACGGGATCACTGGCCCCAGGCCATGTCGATGCTGGTGACTGGTGGGGGAATGCGCACGGGTCAGGTCATCGGGGCGACCAACGAGAAGGGGGAGCACCCGGTGGAACGGATTCTCTCCCCCAACGATATCTGGGCAACAATGCTTCACCACCTTGCCATCGATCCTGAAATGCTGTTCGAAGATCACAGTGGGCAACCGCATCCCATTCTCTCCTCGGGCAAGCCCGTGAGGGAACTGCTGCGTGCCTAGTCGCCGATCAGAACCTTCCTGCCGGGGGGGGCACCCCGGAATCTGGAAACGGGGCCTAGTTTTTCGCCGTCCTGCCGAGGGAGGAGAGATAGGCCAGAAGATCCACGAGTTCATCCTCCCGCAACCCGGCTACCAGTCCGCCAGGCATCATGGACACCGGGCTGGTCTGGCGGGAGGCGATGTCCCTTTTTGGGATACGGGTTTCCTTGCCGAATGCACTGCGCATGACAAGGGCGTTCCGGGTTTCCCGGCTGATGGCTCCAGAGACCACGTTCTGGTTCTTGAGGGTAATCATGGACATCCGGTAGCCTTCCTTGATTTTTTCACTGGGGTTGAGGAGGGACTCGAGGAGGTAGTCAGGTGGAGCACTGGCCCCGATACTGGAAAGATCAGGACCGATGATTCCTCCTTGTCCGGCGACGCGATGACAAACCGTGCATGCGAGGGCGGCACGCTCGTAGACAGCCCGGCCGCGGACCGCATTGCCACCGGCGATCTTGGAGAGAAGAGCGTTGCGGGCCTGTGGACCGGGGGCCGGGGAGAGTGGTTTCAGTTCGCCAGCCTTTGCCAGCCCGGCGGTGAGTTCGGGATGCCCCTTGCCGGAGACTTCAAGCAACCTCGTGGCATGGAGCGCGGTGTCCCGGGGGATCTTCTTTCCGGCAAGGGCCCCAGCAAGATGTCTGCTTCCCCCGGGCCGGAGGAGGACCTCGCCCATGAGCGTCTCGATGTCAGGCTGTGACAGGTTCTCATGGAAGAGTTTCACTGCGAGGACGGAGGCCACGGCCGGGTCGATCTCAAAGAGGGCCGCGGTGGTTGCCACCCGGATGTGGCGGACCTCTCCCTGGGAGGCGAGGGAATGGATCTCCTCGCGGTTCCCCAGCCGGGCCACGGCCTTTGCCGCGGCGGGGGCCAGGGCGGGGGAGGCGGTGATGAGGCGTGCCCGGATCTCTTTGCCGAGATCTTTGAGATTCCAGGCTGCGGCGAGGCGGCAGGCCGCAGCGACGATCTTGTTGTCGTCCTCACTGAGCAATCGTTTGCAGGTTGGAAAGCGCAGGCTCTCGTTGGCCGGGGAAATCCCCCGGTCCTCGACGGCCTCCGCAAGGGCCAGGGTGGCGTCCCCGGTCAAGGCATGGGTGTTCCGGTGAGCAAGCCTTAGAACTGCATCAAGCTCATGGGGGCGCCCGATCTTGCCTACAAGACGAACGGTGGATGCATCCGCCTGACCCTTGGCGATTAACTCGACCAGGGGCGCCAGGGCTTCTGGTTTCTCGATCGCCTTGAGAGCAAATCCAAGGTGATCGGCGTTGGGTCCGGGTTTCAACCTTCCCTGCTGGAAGGCGGGCAGCCAGGAGGGCTCCAGCAGGCGGCAGGTTCGCCAGAGGGCGAAATCGAGATACTTGTCCATGGGGTGATTCAGGGCCCCGAGGGCAACCACGAGAGCTTCCGGGGAGGGAAACTGTCCCAGCGTCGTCACGGCTTCCCGGCGGACCTGGGGATGAGGGTCTGTCACGGCCTCGACCAGCAACTCAGCCTCTCCCCGCCAGTGGTAGAGCACGCGGATGGCGGCGGCCCGGGCGCGGTGGTCCGGGGACTTCATGATATCCTTGAGGAGGTGGCGGGAGCGCCTGGTGGTGATGGTCTGGTGGGCCCAGAGAGCTTCCAGGCGGTGGTGCTCAAAGGCCGGATCCGACCGGTCGAGAGAGCGGACCCATTCGTCGAGGGCGGAACTCACCCTGGTTTCGTTCCGCTCCTTGAGTTCCTGCCGGGCGTTCAGCCTCACCCAGTCGGCCTCGTGTTTGAGGAGGTCCAGAAGCCCGGGGATTGAGGTGGCCTGGTAATCGACTTTTTTGACAAGGGGGCGTCCCTTGGCAGTGATCCTCCAGATCCGGCCATGCACCCGGTCCCTCCTCTTATCACGAAAATCCACTTCCCCGTGCTGGATGATGGGACTGTACCAGTCGGCGACGTAGACTGCGCCATCGGGCCCCATGACGATGTCGATGGGACGGAATGAGAGGTGTGAAGATCCGAGGAGATCAGGTTGCAGGGTGGATTTGTAGCCGCTCTGGTCGGGGGTGACCACGTAGCGGTCGATGTTGTTGGCGCGGAAATCGTTGGTGAGCAGGCTTTCGTTCCAACCGGGTGGGAAGTGACTCCCGCTGATGATCTCCAGTCCGCAGGACTTGGGGCGCCCGGGATTCAAACCGGTCAGGGTTCGGTGCTCGTGTGGGGAGGCGAGGAAGACGGAATCCGGAAAAGTGTAGTTGATTCCCTGGCCTCCGGCGCCGTCGGTCTGGAAGGATTGTCCCCAGCGGTCGAATACCATCCCCCAGGGATTGACCAGCCCGCGGCTGTAGATTTCGAGGCGCCGGGTCCGGGTGTCGTAGGACCAGAGGCCTCCTCCATTGAGTCGGCGGGGACCGTAGAGAGTCTCCACGTGCGTGCCGATGTAGTAGCCCTGGAGCATGTAGAGGAGACCACCGGGTCCCCAGCGCAGGCGGTGCAGGGTGTGGTGGGTGTCCTCGGACCCAAACCCGGAAAGGAGCACTTCCCGGTGATCGGCCCTGCCGTCTCCGTCTCGGTCACGGAGATGAAGGAGTTCTTCGCCGTGGGCGACATAGGCACCCCCGCTCCCATCGGGGAGGATCCCTCCCGGGATGATGAGCTGATCGTCGTAGACGGAAGACTTGTCTGCCCTGCCGTCTCCGTCCGTGTCCTCCAGGATCAGGATGCGGTCGCCGGGATCCTGGTTCACGTTCAACTGGGGATAGGTCTCGCTGCTGGCGACCCAGAGCCGTCCCTGGCGGTCGAAGGAGATCTGGGCGGGCTTCGCCAGCAGGGGGTCAGCAGCCCAGAGGTTCACTTCAAACCCATCGGCCACCTTGAAGGAGGCCTTCTCGACCTGCGGGTCGGGGGGGGGAATGTCCCGCAGGTTCCGCTGGGCGGTAGCTGGAAGACACAGGCAGCCGAGAGCCAGGGGGATGAGGAAGAGCAGCTGATTCACTTGAGGGCCTCCAGTTGTTTGCGGATTGCGGTTTCCTGCACCGTCACGAAGGGTTCGAATTTTACCGGTTCGGTCTGGGCGATGGCCTGCTCGTTCTTGCGCTCGCCGTAGACGAACGCGTCGTTACGCGGGCGCCAGCGATGGAAATAGAGGGTGTTCTTTTTGACAACGGTGAGGCGCAGGGATTCGGCCTCCTTTGAGTCGAGGGCGACCACGGGTTCGGGCAGATGCAGGCTTCGGGCCATGATCCGGGCAATGGTGCGATAGCCTGCCGTGCCAGGATGAATGCCGTTGGTGGAGTAGGGCTCCTTGCCCTGCTTTAATGTGGAAAACAGGTCGACGAAGTGATGTCCCCCTTTCCCCGCCACGGAGGCGACGGCATCGCGGTAGGATTTCAAGATGGCGTTGCGCTGGGAAACGTAGTCGGGACCGGAGGGTTTTCCGGGTGCCCTGGAGGGCAGCTCCGCACCGAATCCCCGTTCTGCCGGGGTGGGGGAGAGCAGGACAAAACGCCGGTTCTCCGCCCCGGCCTCCTTCATGAGGCGTTCCAGTCCCTTCTGGAAACCGGCCGCCCCCGGTTCCCCCGCGAAGGACTCGTTCCAGCCATAGGCCACGAAAATGACGGAGGGATCCAGTTCGCGGAGATGAGCGATCAATTTCCCGAATCCTTCCTCGGGGTTCCCGAAGACGGATCGGCGTCGACCGCCGGTCCGGGAGTGGCCGAAAACGGTGTCGCCGTCCCATCCGAGGTTGCGGAAGGTGACCTTCCTTCCCGGCCAGCGCAGGGCGAGGGAAGTTTCGAGGTATCCGTGCTGGCGGGCCCGTTCGAAGAACGAGTTCCCGAGGAAGACGACCCGGTCGCCGTCCCGCAACTCGAATGCTGGATCATCCTTTCCCGGCTCCTTGGCCTGTCCGAGGGAAGCCCCGGCGAGTCCAAGGAGGAAAACCGCTCTGCACAATCGTAGCATGGAGCCAGTTTGGCGGGATGCCGGGCGGGGGAAAGCTTCAACTGGAGAAGAGGGATCTACTCGGAAACCTTGACCAGGGTTTCGATCCAATGATCGACCGCGATCCCTTCGCTGCGCAGGCTCGCGGTGATCACGCGCACTCCGGGCCCTGCGGCGGGGGTCACCAGGAGGGGGACTTTCACTGTTCCAGTGGTGCGCGGGGCGAGGGTCACCTCCGGAAGTTCACCAACGACCTTCAGGCCATCGGTCTCTTCCATCCGGATCCCGAAGGTTCGCTCCTGCGGGGAGTGGTTCCAGAGGCGCAGTTCGACCTCAAGGCGTTCCCCGGCCCTTGCTTCACTGGCATAGGGATGAAACCAGGCCCACTCCTCGTCGAGGGCGTAGTTCGGATCGTCCCACGGGACCAGGTCGGCGATCATGCAAGCCCTTCTCCGATAGCGCTTCTCAAGGTAGTCCAGTTCCCTGTCGGTGAAGCGGAAGAGGTGGGGGATGTGCTGGTTGACGAGCCATGACCCCGGCGGGAGGGCGCGCACCTTGTGCAGGCAGAGAAAGTAACCCGTGTCCTCGCGCATCAGGTTCCGGTTCATGAGGCAGTAGTCATCGATCCCCGAGGGCGAGAAGGAATCCCCGATGAAGAAGACGGGCTTGTGATCGGCGCGCTCTACCAGGAGCCCCCCATGGTTGTACATCTGCCCGGGGAAGAAATGGCTGGTGAAGGTGAACTCACGCCAGGTCCACTTCTCCCCGTCCTTTTTGACCACCACCTCGTCCACTGCCTCGGGGATGAGGCCCGGTAGGAACCAGGCCCCGGGTTGTCGCAACCCATCCGCGACCTCGGCCATCGCGTAGACCGGGCAGCCGAACTCCCGGGCTGCGGCGGGAACCCTGGCGGTGTGGTCGTTGTGCAGGTGGGTCACCCAGATGCCCTCGATCTTCCGGATCAATCCGTCCGCGAGGGCCTTGCGCAGCATCTGCAGTTGCTGCTCTCCCCCGACATCAAGGGCGAAGCCGTGCCCGTCCCTGGAAACGAGGAGCTTGGTCGTGCCCATGTGCCGGCACCACGGGGGCAGGGCGATGTGTTCGGAGAAGGGCATCAACTCGACCTTGGCCCCGGGTCCAAGCACGCGCTTTCCGCAGAGCTCCAGTCTTTCCTTGCCGAAGTACCAGTGCAGGGCATTGGTAGAGAGGTAGTTTTTGTAGATCGCCTGCACCCTTTTCACCGCCGCGGCGAGGTCTCTGGCCGGGTCGGTGATGAGTGGTCCGCGGGCCGGGACGACCAGGTCCGGCTTCCAGGCGGCGAGTTTCTGAAGGCTGGCGACCCATTGCCCGAACCGTCCCCCGTAGCCGTGGTAGCCGCCGATCCGTGCCTCCGGGATGGCATCCTGGAAACTGTAGAGGTCGAAGACCCGCCCTCCTTCCCAGATCAAATCGCCGGTGAAGGCGATCCGTTTCCCTCCGATCTCGGTGAGGTAGGTGACCGCGTCCCGCGAATAGCCGGGGGTCTCCATCACGGAAAATTCCAGTCCCTGCCACTTCACCACCTCGCCCTCCTTCACGAACCGGTTCACGGCCAGCGATCGCACCGGGACTTTGTTGACCTGCTGCTCGTAGTAATTGAAACGCTTCTTCCAGAACTGCTCCCAGAAGGCCTCGGCCTGCGTGAGAGCTGATCGGGATTTCTCGGGGGCCACCACGTGGGCCCCGGCAGCCGCCGGTCGGACGGCTTCCACCAGGTCCCGGCGTGCGTGGGTGAGCAGCACAGCCTCGGCCGCGTCTTTTCCCCGGTAGAGGATCACCCGTTCTCCGTTCCGTTCGAGGGAGACCGCATTGATCGGTCCTTCCTTAAAAGAGAGTTCCGCCGGCAGTTTTCCCCATCCCGGGAGGGAGGAAAGCAAGAGCAGGCCGAGGACGGGGAGCAGGCGCATCCCGGGATCTTGGCCGCCTGCTCCGGGATCGCAATCAGGAACCGGGGGCCTTGCCCCGCGAGGCCTTCCGCAGTTTGCTGAGGACGACGGTGATGCCTGCAAGGGCCGTGAGGATGATAGCGAGCGCGAGCATCCGGCCGGGGCCGAGGGCCTGCTCCGGGTGTCCGGGAGGCTCCGGGGCAATGGGTTCATCGATCTTTCCGCGCAAGGCCACCACTGCATGCGTCCCGGGCGCCACATCAATGACCCCGGGAAAGGATTCAGGACGGTCGATTACCAGCAGCAGGCGCTTGCCCGAGTTGCGGGCATGGTCCAACCGGAGTTTGTGGGTTCCTTCCGGGGCGGATAATTCAAGGAAGGCCTCAAGGCATCCGGGTGGCAGGCCCCGCGCTCCTCCGTTCCGGATCGCATCGGGATTTTCGAAAGTGAGCTTCGCTGCGAGGTCGACGGGCTCCCCATCATCGAGGCGCAAGGTGAACCTCCTGGCAAGATGGTCCCGGCCCAGGGTGATGAGTTGCTCCAGTTCCTGGTCGGATTGCTGCTCAAGCCAGTTCAAATCGTAGAGCGCACTGGCGGCTTCCGAGAGTCCGACCAGCAATTCCGGGGCGTGAATGGTGAAGGTGAGCTGCGCGGCACTGGTCTCATCCATCTGGCGGAGATCGAGCTCAATGTTGTGATGGAGTTCCTGGTGCGCCCTTGCATGGGGAAGGATCGACGTGACGAGGCCCCAGAAAAAAAGACCCCACCAGCGTGCTTTCACGGCTGGATTCTAACGGGCCGATGTATTGTGTCGATGCCGTGCCTCCTGCGCCGGAGAGACTGATTATTGACAGCGGCGGACAACGGGATTACCACGCGGCTCGCTTTGTGATGGCGGCGTAGCCAAGTGGCCTAAGGCGACGGTTTGCAAAACCGTTATTCGGCGGTTCGAATCCGCCCGCCGCCTCCAGCGAAAAACGTAGGAAACACTATGGCTAGGCTGTTTTGGCGAGAATACTGATCTTGCACGTAGTTGTATCAAAATGCGCGAAATTGCGCCGAAAGGAGGTTTAAAAACGGTAGAGAACCTTGGGGTGGCGGACCTCGTGATCAGGCTCCTTCAAGCTCTCCACTACCTGCCTCGAAGCGACAAGTTCGCTGTTTCCTAGCGCAAACGCCGGAGGTGCTTCCGCTGTCAACTTTGGCGCGCTCACCCCGTTCACCGGAGGTGATGCCGGGGAAGGGATCGATCTGAGCGGGAACATCGTCCACGTGTTCACCCTGAGCGGGACGGCCCAGATGGTTCAGGGGGTGATCTTTGGCGCCGTTGCTCCAGTAAGCCACCGATCTGTCTGAAATGGGCAGTCAGTCGCCCACCAGAGTCCACCAAGTTGCAATCCGGAAACCCTGACCACGGCGAGGCGGATTCCCTTGCCTGGGTTCGATCGAAACAGTAACGTTCCGTCGGCTCCGTGATTGAGCGAAGGGCGAAATGAATGTGTTCTCCAAGCTGTTCGGCAGCTCGCCCTTCGCCCTTGTCATCGAACACGGGCGAAAGGTCGAAGAGTGTGTGAGCCGTTTATCATCTCTCTTCACGGTACATTTCAACGGCAGGGACCCGGAAGAGATTGAGCGGCTCGCCAATCAAATCTCGGATTTGGAAACCGAAGCAGACGAGATTCGAAATGCGGTTTACAGAGCGCTCTCTGGGAAATTCATGATTCAGGCAAGTCGGCGAGAGCTGGTTGTTATCGTAGAAAAACAGGATTCCATGGCAGATCGGGCGGAAGAGATCGCGGCGAGCCTGACCTTCCGGAAGCTCAAGCTGCCCGATGACCTCACGGCAGAGGTAGTGCCCTTTATCGACATTGTAATCCAGAACTGCGCCCTTGCGACGGGAGTGGTTTCAAAACTGCAACTTCTGGTGAAGTCCTCCTTCGCCGAATTGGACTCCCGAACGGTCTTGAAGCTGATCAACGAGCTGCGTGGGCGTGATGATCTGACCCGAGATGCCTGCCTGGCGGCGACGCGAGCGCTTCATGCCGCCGGGAATACCATTTCTCCTATTGAGTTGATATTGTGGGGCAAGATCTTGGAATTGCTGGCCGAATTGAGCGCATACGCCAAGGGCACAGCCGACGGCCTACAAATTGTTATCGAGAACCAAAGGAACTAGTGTTTTGCGTGCCACGTTCGCTGCACAAGGGCGGAGAGGGCGGAAATGAGGGTGCGAGGTCGCGACGGGGGAGAGAAGAGGGACGACCATTTTGACGGACCCTTGACCTGATTCCGTTTTTTCATAGGGTTGCTCGCGACCGCCACGACAGTGATTTGACCGAATCCCTCACATTCATCCTCATCTCAAACGTCCTTGGCGGGCTTGCGATCTTCTTGCTCGGCATGAAGTACATGTCCGAGGGCATGCAGGCGATTGCCGGCAATCGCCTCCGCAGGATCATTCGTGCAGTCACCGACAATCGGCTCATGGCTTGTGGAGCAGGCTTCGGGGCGACATGCATTGTTCAGTCCAGTTCGGTCACCACGGTGATGGTGGTCGGGATGGTCAGCGCGGGGTTGATGACGCTCACCCAATCCATCGGAGTCATCCTTGGTGCCGACATCGGAACTACCATTACGGCGTGGATTGTTGCAATGGATGTTTTCGTAAGAGGCGGAGTCCTGATCTTCGGGCTGCCCCTGGTTGGGCTCTCCGGATTCTTTTACCTGTTCTCCAAAAATGAGAAGGTCCGGTTTGCCGCCATGATGGTGATGGGGTTGGGGATGGTGTTCTTCGGACTTTATTTGATGAAGGCGGGCGTCAAGCCGCTTCGCACCATGGATGAGTTCCAGGAGTGGTTCTCGAGATTTACGCCAGATACTCTCCTCGGCGTTCTTGGCTGCGTGGCTGCCGGTGCGATTCTGACCGGAGTGGTCCAGTCCTCGTCTGCAACCGTTGGCATTACCATGGTTCTTGCCAAGGACGGGATCATCAACATGGAAACTGCCCTCGCGCTCGTGATCGGCGAGAACATCGGCACGACCATTACGGCATTCCTGGCCTCCTTGGGAACTTCGAGAAATGCAAAACGTGCGGCCTACGCTCATGTCCTCATCAAATTTGCAGGGGCACTATGGGCGATACCGGTCCTTTGGCTCGGCATGAAAGCGTTGCTGAAACTGCTTGGCCCGGAATCGCTGATGGAATTGAGTATTATCGAGACCCCGGGGGATGGCGCCATGCTTGGGATCGCAATTTTTCACACCGCATTCAATGTCTTGAATGTGTCCCTCTTCCTCCCGCTAGTCGGATTTGTGAGCCGACTCATGATGAAAATTGTCCCGGAGAAACCCGGCGTTGACGCGGAACACCTCACTTACCTGGACGTCGGCTTGCTGGCGACTCCTGCGGTGGGCATTCAGCAGTCGCATGACGAAATCGAGCGCATGGGTAAAACCGTCGAAGAGATGCTGGCCGACCTCGTGGTGCTGCTTAAGGCAGGTAAGATCGAGGAGGAGGCTGCCAAGTCGATCCTTGATCGTGAAGAGAAGCTGGATGGCATTCAGAGGGAAGTTGTGACATTTCTGAGTAGCCTTCTTTCCGGAACGGTTGCGCACGAAGTCATGGACCGGGGCCGGATGCAGCTCAGGCTGGCCGACGAATACGAGTCCATCAGCGACTACATCGCCCGAATCGTGAAGATGCATCGCAAGCTGCAGCGGAACGATGGCACTCTGACCGGGCAGAGCATGAAGAGGATTCTCGAACTACACGATCGAGTGGCCAACTATGTGGCGCGGATCAACGAGGCTGTCAGGACGGGCGAAGCCGATGCGATGGCTGACGCCAAGACAGAGGCCGACCAGATCACCGACTCCATGAAGTCATTTCGCGATGAGCACCTTGAGAACTTTGCAAAGGAACAGGCATCTCCTCTCTCAAGCCTGGTATT
>Ga0315329_10000545_pt1 | contig 14778 bp, 13 predicted proteins | sample M150032315metaG_FD_203459 | JGI IMG/M metagenome (GOLD analysis project Ga0315329, IMG submission 203459) | Ammonia-oxidizing marine archaeal communities from Monterey Bay, California, United States - M1 500m 32315 | ecosystem: Environmental > Aquatic > Marine > Coastal | place: USA: California...
CGTCGTGGACCGTCGTGGCGCCATGGCCGAACTCCGGGTCCGGGCCGAGGCCACAGCTAAGGCCACCGCTTCCAGCAACCTGGCCACCGGAGCCGAGCGTCTGACCAAGGTGATCGCGGATCGCATCCGGATCCGGGCCAATGTGGAGATGGTCCCCGAGGGATCGATGCCCCGCACCGAGGTCGGCAAGGTCAAGCGGGTCTTCGAGCAGGTCGACGACGATGATCCACTGGGATGAGAGAACCACTGACCTGAGACGGACACCTGCGGTCCTCCGGATCCGCGAGCCGGCCCGAAAAACCTTCGTTTCTGATGGTCCGTCAGATTTTCTGCCGGAGTAGCGTTCTCCTACGTGTCAGACCACCCTGAGGACACGCCTGAACAGGCCGAATTCCGTGCCGCGGCACGCGCCTTTCTGACCGACCGCGCCGAACCCCGGGCCGAGATCGATCCCTGGCAGGTCTCGGGATTCCCCGACGACGCCGAGGCGAAGGCCTACTTCGAACATGGCAGGACCTGGCAACGCACGCTGGCTGACCACGGCTGGGCCGGTCTGACCTGGCCGGCCGAGTTCGGTGGTGGTGGCCACCCGCCGTGGTCCGACCGCATCTTCAAGGAGGAGTCGGCGGATTACGGCTCACATCCCGGCTTCATCGGCGCCACCATCGCCATGCTCGGACCGACCCTGCTGGCCCACGCCACCGACGACATCAAGGTCGGGTTCCTCCCGTCGCTGCTCAGCGCCGAGGTGGTCTGGTGTCAACTGTTCAGCGAACCGGGCGCCGGCTCGGACCTGGCCAGCCTCTCCACCCGAGCGGTGCTGGACGGCGACCACTGGGTGGTCGACGGCCAGAAGGTCTGGAACTCGTGCGCCCAGTTCACCGACTGGGGCTTCCTGCTGGCCCGCACCAACCCCGAGGCTCCCAAGCACCGCGGCATCACCTTCATGCTGGTCGACATGACGTCGCCCGGCATCGAGGTCCGGCCCCTCGTACAGGCCAACGGGTCCTCGCACTTCAACGAGGTCTTCCTGTCCGGCGTCCACATCCCGGTCGACCAGGTGGTGGGCGAGGTAGACGGCGGCTGGACGGCGACCCGCACCGTGCTGGCCAACGAGGCGGCCTTCATCGGGCGCGGTGGTGGCGCGCCGGCCTCGGACCGCCTCCGCGACCTGGCCGCCCGACACGGTGGCCTCGACGACCCCATCGTCCGTCAACACCTGGCCCGCATCATCAGCCGGGAGTGCCTTCAGGACCTGATGGGCCAACGCATCCAGTCGGCAGTCCGAGACGGACAGCGACCGCCATTCGATCCGGCGCTCACCAAGGTGCTGGCTGCCGGAACCAAGGTGCTGACCGGCGAATTGGCTGCCGAGCTAGCCGGCCCGTCGGCCATCGCCGGCCCACCGATCGGCGACCGAGAAGGCACATGGATCCGGGCCGAGGTGCTCAACCGCTTCGCTATCTCCATCGGTGGTGGCACCACCGAGGTCCAGAAGAACAACCTCGCCGAACGGTCGCTCGGGCTCCCTCGGGAACCGGGGACCGACCGTGATGCCGCGTGGAAGGATGTCCTCCGCAGTTGAGCGGGGACCGGGGAGAACCGACACCGTGACCGAGGAGCACAACGAGGAGCCCGTCACCGAACCCGGCGCGACTGCGGAGACCGCCGCCGACCCGGGCGTACCGGTTGGTGTCGCCTCGCTGGCCGCCACGGTCCTCGCCGAGGAGGCGGCTCGCCACGCCGAACAGGAGTCCAGCCAGGTCCTCTTCCCCGACGACCTGTTGCCCGGAGTCAAGAGTGCCGGCCTGTCGCTCAAGAAGGGCCTCGCCATGGGCGGTGGCGCGGCGACGTTCGTCGTGCTGGCCATCCTGAACTCGCTGGACGAACTCCAGATGGCGGCCATCTCCGTGCTGGCCCCCGACATCCGGGACACCTTCGGCGTGAGTGACGGCACCATCACCTTCATCGCCAGCTCGTCGGGCGCCTTCGTGGTGCTGGGCGCCATCCCCATGGGCTGGGCGGCCGACCGTTTCAAGCGGATGCCCATCATCGGCTGGTCCAGCATCATCTTCGGGGCCATGGTCGCCCTGTCGGGCTGGGCGGTGAACGCCTTCACCTTCTTCTGGGCCCGGTTCGGCGTGGGCATCGCCAAGGCCAACACCATTCCGGTGCATTCGTCGGTCATCGCCGACACCTACCCCATCGGGATCCGTGGCCGTATCGGCGCCATCGACAAGGGCACCGGTCGCATCCTGGCGGTGTGCAGCCCGATCCTGGTCGGCGGCATCGCCGCAGTGGCCAACGGACCGGGCGAGATAGACGGCTGGCGATGGACCTACTACCTCCTCGGTATCCCGGTCTCCATGGCCGCCATCGCCGCCTTCTTCCTCAAGGAACCACAGCGGGGCCGTTGGGAGAAGGAGGACGTGCTCAACGAGTCGTTCACCGAGGATGATCCCCTGCCCATCTCCATGGACGCAGCGTTCTCCCGCCTCATGCAGATCAAGACCATCAAGACGGTGGTCGTCGGTTTCAGCGCGCTGGGCTTCGGCCTGTTCACCGCCCCCGTCCTGGAGAACCTGTGGCTGGAGGATGAGTTCGGCCTCGAGTCGTTCGAACGGGGCGCCTGGGGAACCGCGGCAGGTCTGGCCACCGTTGGCGCGCTCCTCTACGTAGGCCCCAAGTTCGACCGGATGTGGCGCGAAAATCCCACCCGCACCCTCCATCTGGTGGGCGCCCTGATCGGCTTCTCGGCCATCTTCAAGCCCATCCAGTGGGCCATGCCCACCGTGCCCCTGTTCATCGGCTTCTCGATCCCCACCCTGGTCATGCTGAGCACGGCGTTCGCCATGGTCGGCCCGCTCATGCAGGCCATCGTCCCCTATCGACTGCGGGGCACCGGCACGGCTCTCATCACCCTCTACATCTTCTTCATCGGCGGCACCGGTGGCGGCCTCATCTCGTTCATGTTCGCCGACTCCTGGGGCCCGCGGGTGACCACGCTGGTCCTCACCGTGCCCAGCGCCATCATCGGTGGTTGGATCATGTACCGGGGAGCCCGCCACATCCGCGGTGACCTGTCACTGAACGTTCAGGAACTGCTCGACGAACAGGACGAACAACGACGGGCTGGCGGCGACGGTGAGGTTCCGGCGCTGCAGGTCAACAACCTGGACTTCTCCTACGGGTCGGTCCAGGTGTTGTTCGACGTGGCGTTCGAGGTAAAGAAGGGTGAGACCCTGGCCCTGCTGGGTACCAACGGCGCCGGCAAGTCGACCATCCTACGGGTCATCAGCGGCCTCGGCGTCCCCCAGCGGGGCGTGGTCCGCCTGCACGGTCGGACCGTCACCTACTCGTCGCCCCAGCTGCGGTCCCGCCTCGGCATCCAGCAGTTGCCGGGCGGCAAGGGCGTGTTCGGCGACATGACCGTCCGCCAGAACCTGGTCATGGGCGCCTACATCCACCGGGCCGACAAGGCCGACGTGAAACGCCGCATCGCCGACGTGCTGGACCTCTTCCCCGATCTGGCCAGCCGCCAGGGCCAACGGGCCGGATCGATGTCCGGAGGCCAGCAGCAGATGCTGGCCCTGGCCCGCGTGCTGCTCCACGAACCCGAGATCCTGCTCATCGACGAGCTGTCCATCGGCCTGGCCCCCACCATCGTCCAGGACCTCCTGGTGCTCATCGAACGCCTCCAGGAACGCGGTCAGACCATCGTGGTGGTCGAACAGTCGCTGAACGTGGCGCTGGCCATTGCCGACCGGGCCATCTTCCTGGAGAAGGGCCAGATCCGGTTCGAGGGCTCGGCCTCCGAGTTGGCCGAGCGCGACGACCTGGCCAGGGCCGTCTTCCTCGGGAAGGACGGTGGCTGAGATGACGACCATCGCCAGCCTCCTTGACGGTGGACACGCCGGCTCCCCGATTGTGCTGGCCGTCTGGACGACCCGTCAACTCTGGTTCGACGGTCTCGTCAACGGCATGGTGTTCGGGCTCCTGGCCCTGGGTGTGGTGCTCGTCTACCGCTCCACCCGGGTCATAAACCTGGCCGTCGGCAACATGGGCCTGCCCGCCTCGGGCCTGATGGGCGTGATGGTCATCAACTACGGCTTCCCCTACTGGGCGGCGCTGGCAATCGCCCTGCTGGTCGGGATCTCGGTGGGTGCCATCGTGGAACGGGCCATCATCCGGCGCCTTTTCGACGCCCCCCGGGTGATCGTGCTGGTGGCCACCATCGGCGTGGCCCAACTCATGCAGGCCGTGCTGGCCTCGTTCCCCGACATCGAGAAGGTACGGGGACAGCGCTACCCGGTACCCCTCGGATTCAAGTGGAGCGATGTCTTCGGCCTGCGGATCACCGGCCCGAAGCTCACCATCCTCGTCCTCGTCCCCCTGCTGGCCCTCGGCCTGTCGTGGTTCCTGAACCACACGGTGTTCGGCCAGACGGTGCAGGCCTCAGCGTCGAATGCCGACCTGGCCCGCATGTCGGGCATCGACCCCAAGACGGTGCAGCTCTTCGTCTGGACGGTAGCCGGCCTGTTGTCCAGCGTGTCGCTGCTGCTGCTGTCGGGCAACCGGGGATCGATCACCGGCATGGCCAACCTGGGCCCCAACACCATGTCGCGGGCGCTGGTCGCCGCGGTGATCGCCGGCATGGTCTCGTTTCCCCGGGCGCTCATCGCCGGTCTGGTCATCGGCGTGGCCCAGGCCCATGTGCAGTTCCTGTTCCTCGAACAGGGCGGGCTGATCGACTTCGTCCTGTTCATCGTGGTGGCCGTGGCCGTGGCCTTCCAGAGCCGAGGGGCCGCCGAAACCGAGGGGTCGTTCTCCTTCTCGGCCCGGCGACGACCCATCCCCGAACGGCTCCGGGAGGTCTGGTGGGTCCGACGGATGTCGACCATCGCCCTGGGCCTGCTGCTAGTCATTGCCGTCGTAGTACCGCTACTGGTGACCCGACCGTCCCGCCACCTGCTGTATGCCAGCATCCTGGCCTTCGCCGTCTGCGCCGTGTCCATGACCATCGTGACCGGCTGGGCCGGCCAGCTGTCGCTCGGTCAGATGACGTTCGCCGGGGTCGGCGCCCTCATGGCCGCCGGCTTCAACCGTGGACTGGAGGTGGGCATTGGGCTGGGTGACTGGCACTTCTTCTCGATCGGCGTGCCCCGTGTCCCCTACCTGATCTCCATGCTGCTGGCGTCACTGGTGGCCGCTGCGGTGGCCGCTGTCATCGGACTGGGCGCGCTCCGGGTAAAGGGCCTGCTGTTGGCCGTGACCACGTTCGCCTTCGCCCTGGCCGCCCAGCAGTACGTGTTCCGACGCCCCGCCTTCAACGGCGGCTTCTCCCAGAGCATTCCGTTCCGTCGGGGCAGCGTTGGTCCGATCGAACTGACCAGCCAGCGCTCCTACTACTACCTGTGCCTCGCCGTGCTGGTCATCGTGCTCATCGTCGTCCGCGGCCTGCGAGCCAGTGGTATCGGACGGTCGATCATCGGTGTGCGGGAGAACGAGTACACGGCAGCCGCCTACACGGTCAGTCCGTCGCGCACCAAGATCATGGCGTTCGCCCTGGCCGGGGGCATCGCCGGACTGGGCGGCGCCCTCCTCGGGGGCCTGGTGCAGAACATCCCCTACACCGAACGGCTGTTCCAGATCGGTGACTCGCTGCGTCTGGTGTCCATGGTGGTCATCGGCGGACTGGGCACCCTGATGGGACCGGTCATCGGCGCCATGTGGGTGGTCGGCCTGCCCGCCTTCTGGCCCGACAACGACCTCGTGCCGTTGTTCACGTCCAGCATCGGACTGTTGATCCTGCTGCTCTACTTCCCCGGCGGCCTCATCCAGATCACCTACGCAGCGCGCGACGCCGTCCTGCGGATCGCCGAGTCCCAACTGGGCGAGGAGTCGACCGAACGGGTCACCACCCCACCGGCGGTGGCCATCGGCAGCCGCGGCGAGAGCCCCGCGGCGACGGGTCCCGCCCTCGCGGTGACCGACGTGTCGGTGACCTTCGGCGGCCTCCGGGCCGTGGACCGGGTCACCGTGGTCGCCCACCCCGGGGAGGTGGTGGGCCTCATCGGGACCAACGGCGCCGGCAAGTCGACGCTGATGAACGCCGTCGGTGGGTTCGCCCCGTCAGAAGGAACCACCCAGATCCTCGGCCGGGACGCCTCCCACATGACCTCGGCCAACCGGGCCCGCCTGGGCCTCGGGCGGACCTTCCAGGCCGCCCGCCTCTTCCCGGACCTCACGGTCCGCGAGACCGTGCAGGTCGCTCTCGAGGCACGGGAACGCACCGGCCTGCTGTCGACTGCCCTGTACCTCCCGTCAGCCACCAGGGCTGAACGGGCCAAGCGATCCGACGCGGACGACCTGATCGGATTCCTCGGCCTCGGGCGCTACGCGGATGCCTTCGTGGCCGACCTCTCGACCGGTACCCGTCGCATCGTGGAACTGGCCGGCCTGCTGGCGCTGGACGCCCGCGTCCTCTGCCTGGATGAACCGACCGCCGGCATCGCCCAGCGCGAGACAGAGGCGTTCGGACCACTACTCAAACAGATCCAACAGGAACTGGGCGCCACCATGGTCGTGATCGAACACGATATGCCCATGATCATGGCCCTGTCGGACCGGGTCTACTGCCTCGAGGCCGGGCAGGTCATCGCCGAGGGCACACCCGACGAGGTGCGAAACGACCCCATGGTGGTGGCCAGCTATCTGGGCACCGACCAACGAGCCATCGACCGCTCCGACTCCTGACCTGCCCTACGGGGGTCCCGTCGGTGGGCCGAAGTACCTATTCGTCGCCGTCGCTACCTGAGCGGTTCTCCAGGAGGTCGTCGCGGACCTCGGTGGTCTCGCCGGTCGGGGTGGAACGCTCCGACACCTGGTTGACCCAGACCGTCCGCTGGGGGAAGGGGATCTCGATGCCGTTGGCGTCGAAGGCCTTCTTGAGGCGGGCTCGGATGAGGCGACCGGTCGCCCACTGCTCACCCGGCTCGGTCTTGACGGCCAGGCGGATCGAGATGGCGTCCGCCCCGAAGTTCTGCACGCCCCAGATCTCAGGCTCCTCGATGATGGTCGCCGATTCGAGATCCTCACGCCAGACGCCGTCGGCCACCTCCTTGATGACGCTGGCCGCCAGGTCGATGTCGGTGTCGTAGGCCACGTCGACGTCGAGCACCGTGCGGGCCCAGAGCTGCGACGAGTTGCCGACCCGGCGGATCTCGCCGTTGGGAACCACCCAGAGCGCCCCGTGGACATCGCGCAGCACCGTGGTCCGCAGGGTCACCCTCTCCACGGTGCCCGAGGCGGCTCCCACGTCGACATAGTCACCGACGCCGTACTGGTCCTCGATGATGATGAAGATCCCGGCGATGAAGTCCGAGACCAACGACTGGGCGCCGAAACCTATGGCCAGGCCGACGATGCCGGCCCCGGCGATCAGCGGGCCCAGGTCGAGGCCCAACTCACCTAGGGCCACCATGAAGGCCAGGGCATACACCGAGAATCCGGCCAGGCTGCGAAGCACCGCACCGAGGGTCATGGCCCGTTGGCGGGACCGTTCAGCCTGTTCATGGATCTTCGTGATCTTTCCGCGGGCCCGGCGACCAAGTCGGGCCAGGGTGGCTGACGCGGTGCCCTCAGCCTCGGACTCCTCCTGGGTGCGGGTCTCGACCAGACGGCTGACCATCCGGTCGATGGCCCTCTTGACCAGACGGTTCACGATCAACGCCCCGATCAGGATCACCGCCACCTTCAACGGCCGCTCGATCAGCCAGTCGACGAGCGAGGCCAGCGCCTCGTTGCCCGTGGCGTCCCAGATCCATTCACAGGTGTAACCCGGCTTGAGACCACAGGCGTCGACCAGCCCCTGGTCCAGTCCTGTCGTCGCTTCCGTTGCAGCCATCACCGTCACCTCCGATCCGGACGGTAGTGGACCGCGCCGCCGACCGGTCGGAGCGACCGCCTCGGTGCCAACCGGTCAGCCGGCGAGGGTGGCCACGGCCCACAGAGCGGCGGCCGTACCCAACACGATGTACAGCACGCTCCGCCACACCGGTGCCCGTTCCAGATCACCCTCTTGGCGACCCTCCGGTGGTCGGATCAGCGCCATGGCGTTGCCGACGGCCATCGCCCCACCGAGGGCCAGCAGCAGCCAACTGAGCAGGTCCTCGCCCAGGAACACGTCGTCAGCTGGCCCGGGACATGTTGGCGAATCGTGTGTACCGGGGTAGCCAGGCCAATCGGACGGTGCCGGGGGGTCCGTTGCGGTGCTTGGCGACGATCACCTCGGCCATCCCCACATCGGCCGTTTCCGGGTTGTACACCTCGTCGCGGTACAGGAAGATCACCACGTCGGCGTCCTGTTCAATGGAACCCGACTCACGCAGGTCGGCCAGCATCGGACGCTTGTCCTGCCGGGACTCGAGGCCACGGGAGAGCTGGGACAGTCCGATCACCGGGCACTGGAGCTCACGGGCCAGAATTTTGAGCCCCCGACTGATCTCGGAAACCTCGACCTGACGGCTCTCGGCCGATGACCGACCGGTCATGAGCTGGATGTAGTCAACTACCACCACGCCGAGGTTGCCGACCCGGCTCTTCAGACGCCTCGCCTTGGCCCGGATCTCCATGACCGAGGTGGTGGGGTTGTCGTCGATCCAGATGTGGGCCTCGCCCAGCTTGCCGGTGGCCCGGTTGATCTTCGTCCAGTCCTCGGCCGACAGCTGGCCGTTGCGGATGGTGGTGGCATCGACCCTGGCCTCCGAACAGAGAATCCTCTGACTGAGCTCCAGCTGGCTCATCTCGAGCGAGAACACCACGGCCGGGAGCGCCTTGCGGATGCCGACGTGAGCGGCGATGCCCAGGGCGAACGACGTCTTGCCCATGGCCGGTCGCGCACCGACGATGATCAACGTCTCATCCTGGAGGCCGGAGAGCAGTTGGTCGAGATCGTCGTAACCGCTGGGCGTGCCGGTCATGACCTCACCTCGCTCGAACAGATCCTCGAGCCGGTCGAGGTTGGCGCTGAGGAGGTCGCGCATCTGGGCCATCGAGTCGGTGACACGGCCCTGACCGACCTGGAACACGAGGTTCTCGGCCTCGTCGACCGCCTTGACCACGTCGTCGGGTCGGCCGTAGCCGATCTCGGCGATCTCGTTGGCGGCACCGATCAATCCGCGGAGGGTGGCGTGCTCCTGGATGATGCGGGCGTACTTGGAGGCACTCGAGGTGGCCGGGGTGGTGGCCTGGAGCTCCAGCAGCAGCCCCGGCCCACCCATCTGGTCGAGCAGGTCCGACCGGGTGAGCGCCTCGGCCACGGTGACCGGGTCGGCCGGCTCACCCGACGAGTACAGACCACAGATGGCCTCGAACACGTGGGCGTGGGACGGCTTGTAGAAGTGCTCGGCGACCACCACCTCGAGGGCGTCGGCGATGGCGTCGCGCGACAGGAGCATGGCACCCAGCAGCGAAGCCTCGGCGTCGAGGTTGTGCGGCGGCACCCGCGACGCCAACGAACCATTCGACCGACGGGTCCGACCCGAACCTCGGGATCCACCAGCGGATGAACCACCCGGGGACGGCTCCCAGCGGGGCGGCTCGTCGTACTCCGACAGTTCGACGGGCGGCGGCCCGTCGTAGGCCGGCGGTTCGGCAGACGGCGTCTCGGGCGCCTCGTCAACAGGTTCCTCGCCCGGGAATTCATCCGACGGCGCGTTCACGCCAAGCCTCCGATCGACACCCCGCCCATGGGAGAGAGCATGCACGCGATTCCCTGTGGGGAACCAGAAGGAAAAGCCCCGGACTTCTCCCCACCGACCCGGGGATCGCCGGGGAAAACCGGGGCTGACCTGTGGACGACCGTCGGACCGGTCCGGACACTGATCCGGGACCGGCCGACGTTCGTCATGACCGGAGGATCAGGCCTCGGCCTGCACTTCGACGGTGACCGGCACGGCCACGTCGCTGTGAAGCTCGACGGTGAACTGGTGCGAGCCCACCTCCTTGACCACCTCACCGACGACCTGCCGCCGGTCCAGCTCAAGGCCGACCTGGGCTATCAGGGCCTCGGTCACCTCGGCGACCCCGACCGAGCCGAACAACCGACCCTCGTCGGACGCCTTGGCGGTCACGTGGACCACCACGCCGGCGACCCTGGCCGCCGTGGCCTCGGCCTCGGTCCGGTCGGCCGATGCCTTCAACGCACGCTTGCGCTGCATGGCCTCGGCCTGCGCGGTCACACCGGCCACGGCCTCGATGGCCAGGCCCTTGGGCACTAGGTAGTTGCGGGCGTAGCCACGAGCCACCTCGACGATGTCACCGGTCCGGCCCAGACCATCCACGTCGGAACGCAGGAGGACCTTCACGATTCCGTCTTTTCGTCTGCCGCAGCCACGGTCTCGACCGCTGCCACGTCGTCGATCGCCTCGATGGCTTCGTCGGTGCCGGCCTCGGCATCGGACCCGGGCGGCGGCGCCGACGGACGCGGCGGCGGGCCGTCGGCCCGAGCAGCACGGTCATCGTTGCGACGCTCACGGCGCTGGGTGGTGACGCGGTTGGTGTACGGGATCAACGCCATCTCACGGGCGTTCTTGACCGCCCGGGCGACCTCGCGTTGCTGCTGTTCGGAGTTGCCGGTGATCCGACGGGCCTTCAGCTTCGCCCGCTCGGACACGAACTTCCGGAGAAGCTCGGTGTCCTTGTAGTCCACGTACTCGATCTTGCCGATCACCAGTGCGCTGATCTTCTTCTTGCCCCGCCGACCCGCATCGCGGGGCTTGGAACGGCGGGGAGGGGTACGACGTGCCATCAGAAGGGCTCCTCATCGGTCGGGTGGGTGGGAGCTGTCTGGCCGCCACCACCGGTCGGGGCGGCGGATCCGCCGCCTCCACGGAACTCGGTCCTAGTCACCTCGGCGGTCGCCCACCGGAGACTGGGAGCCACCTCATCGGCCACCAGCTCCACCTTCGAGCGACGCTCACCCTCCTGGGATTCCCAGGAGCGCTGGTCCAGCCGCCCGTAGATGACGACGCGCATGCCCTTGGTGATGGACTCAGCCACGTTCTCGGCCAGGTCACGCCAGCAGGCGACGTCGAAGAAGGAGACACTCTCCTCCCCGCTCTTGGACTTGGTGTTCCAGGCCACACCGAAGTTGCACACGGGGGCGCCACCCGGGGTGAACCGCAGTTCAGGATCGCGGGTCACGTTGCCCACGATGGTCACGGTGTTGTCAAATGCCATTGGTTCTCTCCTTCGCTCAACCGGCCTCAGCCGGCTCCACCTCGCCCAGGAGGCCGCGTCGTGCGACCTCCGCGTCGGGCAGGCGGATGATCTTGTGGCGGACCACTTCACTGCGGTCCGCGAGTCGGAGGATGCGATCCGTGGAGTCCAGGTTGCCGGCCTCGGTCACCACGTCGAGGACGACGTAGACGCCCTCCCACTTGTGGTTGATCTGGTAGGCGAAGCGCCGACGGCCCCAGAATTCGGAATCCTTGAGGGACGCGACGCGTCCACCTTCGGATTCGATGTTGGCGGTGACCTTCGACAGGCTGGCCGACAAGGCCTCGGCCTCGAGATCGCCGTCAAAGATGATCATGAGTTCGTACGCCCGCATGGCAGGCACTCACCTCCTCTGGTCACGGACATCGCCCACGGCGTGCCCGGGGCCCCACGGTGGGGCAGGGGTAACGGGTTGTCAGAGCCGCCGTGGACACCGGCTGACCGGCAGCCACGAGAGCGAGGGCAGGTTACCGGCCCACGGTTCGTATCCACGCAGACACCATCGCAGGCGCCTGTGACAGGCACCCCGGAACGGGCACGTGGGAACCGGCGCCGGGGAACCCAAACCGAGCCGCTTCAGGGGCGGTGGGCCCGGAACCGGGCCTCAGGCGGCGCCGTAGAGCCCCAGTGCGGCAACTTCGTGGTCGGCCATCCGGTAACCCTCATCGACCGACGGAAACGCCCCGGACCGTACGTCGGCGGCGAACGCCGACATGGCATCGACCCCCACGGAGTGGAGGTCGGCGTAGCGGCGCACGAACTTCGGCGCCACCCGATGCTCCAGGCCCAGCACATCGTGGAAGACCAGCACCTGTCCATCACAGTCGGGTCCGGCACCTATGCCGATAGTCGGCACGTCGACCGCCTCGGTCACCATGGCGGCCACCAGCGACGGCACGCCCTCCAACACGATGGCGAAGCATCCGGCGTGGGCCAACGCCTTGGCCGCGTCGACCAGGTCGAAGGCCGCCTGTGCGTCCCTTCCCTGCACCTTGAATCCACCCATGGCGTGCACGGACTGCGGGGTGAGGCCCAGATGGCCCATGACGGGAATCTCGGCGGCGATCAGGGCCTCGACCATGGGCAGCCGGCGACGGCCACCCTCGAGCTTGACAGCCTGGGCACCGGCCCGCACCAGCGACGCCGCGTTGCGAACCGTGTCCTCGACGGACACGTGGTAGCTCATCCACGGCATGTCGGCGACTACCAGGGCCGACGGCCGGGTACGGGCCACCGCGGCCGTGTGGTGGGCGATGTCGTCCACCGTGACCTGCAGGGTGTCGTCGTATCCCAGCACGACCATGGCCACCGAGTCCCCCACCAGGATCAGGTCGGCACCGGCCTGATCGACCATGCGGGCTCCGGGCGCGTCGTACGCCGTGAGCATCACCAACGGATCGTCCCCGTGGGCCACCTTGCGGTCCCGAACGGCGGGAACCGTGCACTGTCTGGCCATGACCGGCCTCCTTCCCCGTCCAGCGCACATCGGCTGCCGGCGGTCACCGAAAAAGTACCAGAACGACTCCCGATCGGGAAGACCCGAGTGACGAACTTCACGCGCCCCCGACGGCGCCAGGAGGGTCAGCCGCGGCCCAGGGAGGTCACACGAACCAGGTGGTTCCACCCGCAGGCTGCGCAGACCTCGACCACGTACCCGGTGAGATGGGCCTGCCGGGCGTCCAGCCGGGCCAGTTCACCGGGAGTGGAGATGCAGCGCCCGTGGGCCGGCAGGCGAGGCCCGAACACGTAGGTCACGTGTGCGACCTCGTAGTCCTCGCACACCGGGCATGTCTCGGTGGTCGGCGTCCCACATTCCACGGCGTTGCGTCGCAACATGGGCTGGGCGTCGCACAACACGTCACGCCCCACCGACCCGCGACGCCAGCCATCGATGGTGGTCTGACGGGCCAAGCGGTAGTCGACGTCGGCCGGACGCCGGGTAGGCAGCAGGCCCTCTCCGACCTGTCTCGCCTCGCCGGTTCGCCGACCTGCCACGCCGTCACCATAGGCGACCCGGCCGACAGGCCCAGTCGGGCAGGCCGATCAGGGGGACCAGTGAGGGAGAAGCAGGTCACCGGGCGGTTCAGCCGGCGTCGGTTTCCCACCGCTCCAGCAGCCGTTGCCGGACCTCGTCGCCATCGAGGCGGCCCTCGCTGATCCGGAGCTCGCCCAGCCAGGTCATCACCTCGCCCACCGCGGGCCCCGCCTCGAGACCCAGCAGACGCATCACCGTGGCACCGTCCAGCGCCGGCCCGAGATCGTCTAGCTCGCCCTCGTCCCGGAGCCGCGCCACGGCATCACCCACCATCGGACCACCTGGTCCGACCCCCACCAGAGCGGCCATGGCCACCACCTCGTCGAGCCCGTCGCCGGCCCGTGCCGCCAGCCGGCGCACCCGTTCGTCGGACGGCGGCCCACCGGACGCCATCTCGTCGGGCGGCGATCCGTCCAGCAGGTCCACCCCGTCCAGGAGGGTTCCGATGCGACCGACATCGCGACCCGAGAGCCGGAGGGTCGATGCCCAGCTCCGAAGGGTGTCGTGGCCACCGGCACCGTGGACGAGCACGGCCAGACGCAGCACCGCGTCCGCCGGCGCCTTGGCCACCCGGCCCTCGACGGCCCGTCGGTCCGTCGGGGCGAGGGCCGCCACTTCCGGCAACACCACGAGAAGCACGCCCATGTCATCCAGAAGGGCGAACCCGGCGGTCGGATTCTCGACCTGCAGCAGGCGGAATAACTCGTCGCGGATGCGTTCGGACGACACGATGTCCATCCGGTCGACCAACGACCGGGCCGCCTCGACCAGGCCCTCGGCCGGCGTCAGCCCGTACCGGGACAGGAACCGGGCGGCCCGCAGCATTCGCAACGGATCGTCGGAGAAGGACTCCACCGGGTCCAACGGGGTCCTCAGGATCCGGTCGACCAGGTCGACCCGACCGCCGAACGGATCGTGCAGCGTCCCGTCGGCCACGTCCACGGCCATGGCGTTGACCGTGAAGTCCCGACGGGCCAGGTCCTCGGCCAGCTCGGTGGAGAACCGCACCACCGGCTTGCGCGAATCACTCACGTAAGCCTCGGCCCGGTGGGTGGTGATCTCCATGGTGACGTCGCCCACCCGCAGGCCGACGGTGCCGAACCGCTCGCCCTGGATCCAGACGGCATCGGCCACTCCGGCCACCAGTTCCCGGATGAGGTCGGGGGTGGCGTCTGTGGTCAGGTCGTGGTCGGGCGTCCGGTCGTCGCCCAGCAGGCGGTCGCGCACCAGGCCACCCACCAGGTACAGCCGATGGCCCGCGGCATGCATCGGACCGGCCACCGTCGTCACCGCGGCACGGAGATCGTCGAACGTCCCGACAGGGACCTCGGGTAGATCACCCACCGATCAGCCCTCCAAACCGTGACGGCGAACCAGGGCGGCGACCAGGGCGTCGACCTCGTCGGCCACGCCTCCCGGGCCACGCCCGGTGGCAGCCTCCGGTCGGTGATCGACCCCGAGGG
>Ga0315329_10000546_pt1 | contig 14762 bp, 16 predicted proteins | sample M150032315metaG_FD_203459 | JGI IMG/M metagenome (GOLD analysis project Ga0315329, IMG submission 203459) | Ammonia-oxidizing marine archaeal communities from Monterey Bay, California, United States - M1 500m 32315 | ecosystem: Environmental > Aquatic > Marine > Coastal | place: USA: California...
GGACAAAAGGTATTTGAAGTAAACCACATAACCACTAATGATGAATCTTTGTGGCGAAAGCTGCGGGTATACAAATTCTTTCCAGCCAGTGCGTGTTTTGAAGCTCTTCAAACTTTTGAATAAATGATAACCGATAACCTACGGAGGCAGGAGCGGTTAGAAAAAAGTACCAGTGGACGTCAATACTGCTGGGAAGACCCGGAGCCTCTTTCTATTTGAGGACTGAGATTTGAGATGAAAAAACTAATCTTACTATTATTACTTTGTGGCCCGGGATTGGCTTTTGGTCACATTATCTTATCGGGATCGTATCACTGCAGTTACAACGAGGCAGACACAGAAATGTTGGGGACAAAGCAGCAAGGCGAGTACGTCAACGGCATCAAAGAGGGTAAGTGGACTTATTGGTATAACCATGATCAAGTTAAAACAGCAGGAAAGTACTTAAACGGAGCCAAAGATGGTAAGTGGACAGAATGGACTGCCAACAACAAGATTACCCCATACTTTGATGCAGAAGGCCGACTTATTTTTTATGACTGGGGCACCAATACCAAGAGAGAAGGAAATTACTTAAACGGAGTTAAAGATGGTAAGTGGACTTATTGGTTTAGGGTTAGGTACCATTGTTATTCTTTTGTGCGGTATAAATTAGAAGGAACCTATGTCAATGGTGAGCTAGTCGGTCAGTTTACCTACTGGACTCAATATCACACGGGGGGTGCTTGGAGTTACCAAAATGTTGATTCTCATAATTATTTCCCGCAACTGCCAACAAATTACTTTAACCCACTAATCGATAAAAACTATTAGAACACTGCCTAACTTTGAATATTTTCTTTAAAAGAGCCAAGGCGTCTCTGGCAACATAAGCAGATAAACGGTGAGGAACGAGAAGGCAAGTGAATAGATTGGTATAACAATGGACAGATTAAAGCAGAAGGAAACTACGTTAACGGTAAGCAAGATGGCAAGTGGACAGAGCGGGATGACGTCATCTCTGCTGACTGGATTTGGTGGCGTTGCAATAAAACATCTGTCAGTCCACTTAAATCTTCAGTGGAGTTTTGAAACTTATGAAATATAAAGCACAGTACATCATATTAGTTACACTGACTTTCCTAGCAGGATTTTTATATTTTCAATTGGAGGATGAGCGAACTGACCTTGTCTACGAAGTCAAAACACCTTTAAGTGACTTAGCGCCAGTCAGCCCACCAGAAGTAGACTCAACATGTCCACTTTCTGCCGACCTAAATGCTGAACTGATGGCTGTGAAAGATGATCTATTAAGGACCCAGCAAGAACTTATCCTAATGAGAGCGCGCTACAAATTACTGTCGGACAGCCCCACAGACATATGTGGTTTTGGCGATAAACCATCTCCAAACGAGTTACTCCTAAAAAAACAAACAAACGAGCTTAATAGAACCAAGCAACAGTATGCGGCTCTTACAGATCTTTTTGCTAAACAAAACAAAGCAAGGGCCGAGAAAAGCACTCAACATATCACCAAAATTAGGTCGGTAGCCAGTGGTGTATCGATCACAGCCATAATCTCACCGCTTATTGCCGCAGCCAAACTTCTTGAGCACGGAGAGAGCGAAATCACAAACTACTGTGCTGATATCGAGGAGGTTATCGCGCTTGATATAAAAGTTTTTGGAGTAAGCACATCTCTCACTCCAGAGGTACTGAAACAATATACAAACATGTGTCAGAAGACAGCAAATCAATAGCGGATCCATTATGATTTGAAGTTTTGGCTATTTGCCAAGGCCCGCCTCTCTGATGCAAGACAATACTGTAGAACAATGCGCTTGATCACACATGCATAGAACAAGATGTCGATGAATTAATATTGTCGTCAGAGCGTCATTTAATACATAATCTCAGGCATTTGCGCATAAACCGTATCAGTTATAAGCTCTTGTTCTAGAGTTATCTCAAATTCTGATGAAATAGTAATCCGTTGAAGTGTTAGGGTATTGGTTTCATGCATCCAGCCACTGAGAGTGATAAATTCAAGAATCCAGTCGCCATTTTCAGCTTGGTTTAAGCTTGGCGGTGTGATTTCATAAGGAAGGGTTGGATTCTCATCTATTATAGTTTCACCATTACCCAATGCGATCAGATCGGCCTTGTATTGTTCCGCAGATTCAGCACTTATCATTTTATCCCAAATAGCATAATCAACTCTTCGCAGGGAATACTCAATTAGTGATTGCAGGAGGATTTTATCTTTGTAGAGGCTTTCCATATTTACGACATATAGCATGACTTGTAAATCTCTAATCAGTCCCAACTTATCTCGAGGGTAGGATATTGTATAGTCCCGTTTGAATAATTGCGACTCGTGTGAAATAACCTTTGTTGAACAATTTGGACTTTTACATATAAACGGTGAAAAGAATTCTGCAAGAGTTGCAGGATCAACACTGTGAAGTTTGAGTTGTTCATTTGAGAATATAGATTGGATATTGTTCAGAGTTGATTCTATATCACCAGAAAGGCGGCCTATTGTAGTGCCATCAGTAAAAAATATACCTACCGTTAGGCTAGACGGGAGCACACTCCAAGGCAAATAACTCCCGTCAATCATGACGCTAAATAATGCGTGCCTCTTTAGGTTTAATAGGTTTGGCCGATCCTCATATATCGATGTAAGAATCCAAAATTCATTAGCCTCTTTCACGATTTCGAGTTTGATATACTCTGTGAGCGCTTCTACACTGGGACGATCAACAAAATAGTAAGTACCATTACCTCTATCGGTAACCTGTTTCTGAGCAATAACAACCAATGAGAGTGTTGTAAGAATAACAACAAGCAGTACTCGTATCTTATTAGTCAGGCACTTCACGGGTGGTTTGTCATCCTTGGCTACTCTGTGAATTAATATAATACATCATGAGCTATATAAGTGTATTTATTTAGTCATACAGTCCTTTAACGCCATAGCGTTCAGTGTTATTCCATGAGGCTTATTTATCCCTCTAAAACACTCCCTGAGGGCTCCATATTAGCCCATATAGAGGGGTTTTGTATGGCTTTGATGATTGTCTTTAGCTGGACTATTTAGGGGTTATGTTGGACGATAATAAGCCTCCCCTGAAAGCATTAATTATCACTCAATTGAATACGAATTAGTAACGACAAATTGACCTGCAGAAAACCACAGGGGGGTACAATATGCAGTTCATTTAAATACATAAAACCTATGAAATCCGAATTCAAAATGTCGCTTGGACTTTGTGTTATTGCCCTGATTATTTTCCTAGTTTAATTATTTGTAACTCGTGTTTACTTTTGTAATGCCCATCCTTCGCATGACAATCAATGAATCAAGTAAAGCCTTCGACTCACTCCTTTCAACCTCATTAGAAGAATTTCTTTGTAGTTTGTAAAGAATATCTATGGCCTCATCAATATCGATTGTATCTGTAGTGTGGTTTCTTTGAAATGACTCTCTGGCTTTTTTAGGTACAGGTATGCCGTGTTTTTCACAATGAGAAGCAATCATTCGGTTTATGTTGTATTTATAGTATTTCACTATTATGAGTCAGAATTATCCAATAATGGGGTTACCCTATAAACCATAAACTCTTTCCATGCATTACCCTTGTGACCAATGCCCATGTTTAGATGGACCCTCTTCTGTACCACCTTTCTGTACCACTAGGTGGAAATTAAAAGCTTTAGATACAACAATCCCTTCTGTAATAAGGGTTTGTGAGAGAGATGGCGTCCCGTAGGAGATTCGAACTACCTGTTTTCAGGATGAAATCCTGATGTCCTGGGCCGCTAGACGAACGGGACAAAAAGCGTGTCTTTAGTTAGTACCAAAGCTTGCAATTTACAAACAAACCTTGGTACTGAATATGGCATCCGGTAGGGGAATCGAACCCCTCTTGCCAGGATGAAAACCTGGAGTCCTAACCGATAGACGAACCGGACATAACATTTTTTTTGCTGGTGGAGCTAAGCGGGATCGAACCGCTGACCTCTACACTGCCAGTGTAGCGCTCTCCCAGCTGAGCTATAGCCCCAAAATCTGGGTTAATCAGCAAAAACGTAAATTATAGTCTGTATCTTAATTCAGTCAAGTCAAAATTGGTAAAATATTTACTATTCTTTGCACTAAATAACTAATCATGGAAAAAACATTTGACGCCAAACGGTATTCTATCGAAGTACTTTACCATATCGGTGCTTACGAAAACTCAATCCACTTTATTGTCGATAAAAAAACCAAGCAATGTGCAATTGTTGATCCCGCATGGGAAGCAGACTTATTTATTCAAAGAATCAAGGAAAAAGGTTACACGCTGACCGATATTTGGATCACCCATTGGCACGGTGACCACACCAATGCTGTCGATGAAATGGCCGACAAAACCGGCGCCAAAATTACGGCAGGCATCAATGAATTGCCTTTCCTGGATATTGAAAACACAGTCCATACGGTGAAGGATGGCGATATTCTTAAATTGGGTGAAACTGAAATAAAGATTATTGAAACTCCTGGCCACACTGCCGGCGGTGTTTGCTACTTGCTAGATGATCATCTAATTGCGGGCGACACGCTGTTTGTTTACGGTGTGGGTATTTGTTGCTTGTCGGGCTCAGATCCGGTGAAATTATTTCATTCACTTAATAAGTTAAAAACAGAGGTTGCTGATGATATAACTCTACTGTGTGGCCACGACTACGGAAGCGAAATTAGCACCACGCTTGCAGAGCAAAAAAAGGCCAACCCATTTTTATTGATTGAAGACCTAGAAACCTTTGTCCGTTACCGAATGGAAGTACACGACGTCACACGTGCTTACCCTATGTCGCCGATGACACTGAGCGAGGTAAATGCCCTGCTATGATAGGCATTTACGGCGGCTCGTTTGATCCTGTGCACTTAGGTCATTTAGCCACCGCTACATTTTTAAAAAGCGAACTCCATCTTGAAAGTTGCCTGCTAATTCCTTGTGCAATACCCGTTCACAAGATGGGTCTGCATTATTCCGACCATCAACGCCTTGAGATGCTTAACCTTGCTATTCAAGAGTACAGTGAATTAGAAATTGATGAGCGTGAAATCAACAGAGGTGGTAGCTCATTCACCATAGACACCCTCAAAGAATTAAAAAATGAACAACCCAGCGAAACATTTTGTCTTATTATCGGTATGGACAGCTTTATGCAGTTCAACAGCTGGAAGCAATGGGACGAATTCTACAATTATGCTCACATCGTTGTTTTGGCAAGGCCGGGCTACGAAATAGACAATCTCACCTTAACTTCTTTCGGAAAAACTCAAGACAAACAACTGCTGGCCAAGCATCAAAGTGGCCTACTCTACTTTTCTAGCTGCCCATTGATAGATGTTTCATCAAGTGAGATTCGCGGTAAAATAGCCGCCAATAAAAATCTTGACGATTTTTTACCTAAAACCATTATTAACCACCTAAAACAGTATGACTCTTGATGAAGAAATAAAAGTGGTTGTCGATGTAATCGATGACATGAAAGGGGAAAACATCCTTACCTTTAACGTGCTAAAGAAAAGCGCTGACATGGAAGCTATCATCGTTGCCACTGGGCGCTCAGTGCAGCACGTTCGCGGTATTGCCAATAACGTCAAAATTGAAGCAAAGCGATTAAGCATGACTTATCTTGGTCTGGAAGGCTCCGAAGTTGGTGAATGGGCGCTGGTCGATCTTGGATCAGTAGTTGCACATATCATGACTGAAAAAACGCGCGAGTATTACAATCTAGAAAAGCTCTGGTCATTCGAGGACGATGAGGATTAACCTTATCACCATTGGTAAAAAAATGCCAGAATGGATAAATACTGGCATTAATCACTACAAAAAACAATTACCAAGCTCTTACAACTTCACCTTGACTGCCCTCGAGGCGCAAAACCGAAAAGCAAAAAATATCGATCAAATCAAAAACCTAGAAAGCAAGATGCTGCTTGAGGCCGCTAGTGGTGCCTCGATATTGATAGCATTTGATGAGACAGGAAAGCAACAATCTTCACAAGCGATTGCCAGTGCAATGAAGTCGTGGCAATTGGAGGGTGAGAATGTTGCACTACTAATTGGCGGCGCTGACGGCTTAACAGACGAATGCAAAGCCAAGTGCCAGCAACTTTGGGGTCTATCCAAGCTAACAATGACCCATTCAATGGCAAGATTGCTTGTTGTAGAGCAAGTTTATCGTGGCCACAGCTTACTGACCAACCACCCCTACCACCGCGAATAAATCCCTAGAGAATCGTCAGAACATTTTCGGGAGGTCGGCCAATAACCACGCCTTTATTAGTTTTAACAATGGGGCGTTCAATAAGAATCGGTGTGGCAATCATTGCCTCAATAAGATGCTCCTCTGTAAGAGCTGGGTTGGCGAGGTTCTGGTCTTTAAAGGCCGCCTCACCACTTCTCATTAGCTCGCGAGCACAGATGCCAAGGTCAAACAATAACGATGCAATCTCCTCCCTACTTGGAGGTGTTTCAAGATAATTAACAATCTCAAACTCAGAGATATTTTGCTCTAAAATGGCTAATGTTGCTCGCGACTTTGAGCAGCGTGCATTGTGATAAATCTTGGTTGTCATCAACTAATCCATGAAAAAATATTTAATTATACCCATAGGACACAAGTTTCGTTTTAGCAAGAAAATTACCCAATTCACCTTGGCGCTATCCCTTCTTTTGCTGTCTCAAACATGCAACGCCTCTTTATTTGATGACTTTCTAGACTGGTTAAGTCCAATATGGTCAACGAATTCAGTGGAAGTGCTTGAGCCTGTTGAGGCGACAGCAGGACTCACTTTTGAATTGGTCGACATGGATGGTGTTGTTTACAATCAGGACAATACCAGTGGTAAATATTTAATCATCAACTTCTGGGCAACTTGGTGCCCACCTTGCCTCAAAGAAATCCCGGCCTTTGTTAATTTTTATAATCAGCATTCAGCAAAAGTGGAGATCCTAGGCCTTAATTACGAGGGTATGGATATTGAAGCGGTTAACTCCTTTAAAAAGCGTTTTAATGTCAATTACCCAATTATTTTGTTTGCTGGTAGTAATGAGCAAGAGTACTCGAAATTTGGAAATCTAGTTGGGATGCCGACCACTCTAATATACAATCCCGATGGGGAATTACTACATACTTTTATAGGTGAAATTGGAATCGAAGAATTGGCGCAATTTATACCACTTGAGTCTTAGAATTTCCACCCTCATCTCGCACCATTTTTGGCAATAGATAGCCAGACAAACTATTTTGCAATTCTCGATAGATTTCTTTGGCCCTTGAATCACTGATCAAGAAGTGTTCGGCACCACTAACTTTGTCAAGCAAGTGTAAATAGTACGGCACGATAGAGCTTGCAAATAACTTATGCGATAGCGCGCCCAGTATGCTGGCACTGTCATTAACGCCGCGTAGCAATACCGACTGATTCAACAAGGTCAAAGACTGCAATTTTTTGACTTTATCAATAAAATCCTCCGAAATCTCACGGGGGTGATTAATATGAAAAACCACCACAACCTTTAAACGCGTTTTGGTTAATATTTCTGAGAGTTTCTCGGTGATGCGATTCGGTATAACCACAGCCGTTCTGCTATGAATTCTGAGAGTTTTAATGTGCTCAACGCCCTCAACAGATTTCACTATTTTTTCAATCTTTCCATCACTAAGCGTTAGTGGATCACCGCCACTTAAGATAACCTCATTAACCCCAGTATTTGCTTGTAAATACTGCCCAATCTGACGCCAATTAGCAAGAATATCGTGCTCTTCATAATTAAAATTCTGTCTAAAACAATATTGACAATGGATTGCGCATACTTGACTAGCAATCAGCAAGACCCTTGAGGGGTATTTATGTATCACACCCCGCATTGGTGAGTATTTCTCATCCTCAAGAGGAGAATCACTAAAGCCCTCTTGCGCCTGACTTGTCGAAGGCAAAACTTGCAATAAAAGTGGATCTAAAGGATTCCCAACTTCAATTTTGTCAGCAAACTCTAGAGGGATTTTAATCGGAAATCGCCCCTCAGAAAAACACTCCGCATGCAATTTGCGATTGGCTTCATCAGCGGTTTTGATGCTATTTCTGACGCTTTGATTCCAAGTGCTATTCATTAAAGATTTCCAGATTACAAAAAATAGGTAATTTACAAACAAGTCGAAATTTACACTGATTATAATTTACACACTAGCACCACTCTAGCGTTAGAATAGAATTATACCAAAAGGCTTATCAGTCCATCTTTTAAGCACCTAATTAATAACAAATTTAGCAATATGAATTCACCTGTAGGCCTTGATGGGCTTAATCAAGAACAGCGCCTCTCGGTCACCCTTGAAGATAATATAAACGCGCTTATTTTGGCTGGCGCTGGTAGTGGCAAAACACGCGTCCTAACCCATCGAATTCAATATTTGATTTCTGAAAAAAACTGCTATCTTGACTCTATTCTTGCCGTCACCTTTACTAATAAGGCCGCCAATGAAATGCGAGAGAGATTGGCTGATTTGCTATTAAGGCCTATCGGGCGAATGTGGGTAGGTACTTTTCACTCTCTTGCTCATCGTCTATTGCGAACGCACGCGATTGAAGCCAACCTATCGCCCACTTTTCAAATTCTAGATCAACAAGATCAATATCGAATCGTTAAGCGCTTAATGAAAGAAAACGGTGTTGATGAGACCAAATTTCCGATTCGAAAAGTGCAGTGGTTTATTAACCAACAAAAAGACGAAGGCATTAAGCCGAACGATATTGATGCTGGTTACAATTTCTTTATCAAACAAAGTACCAAAGTCTTTACCCTTTATGAGGCGCATTGCCAAACCAATGACTTGGTGGATTTCGCCGGTCTTTTGGTTAAAAGCTACGAATTGCTAAAAAACAACGCCTCGTTGCTAGAGCATTATCAAAATCAGTTCAAACACATCTTAGTTGACGAGTTTCAAGACACCAATACTGTTCAATACCAATGGATTAAGTTGTTAAGAACTAAAAACAATCATATTTTCTGTGTGGGCGATGACGACCAGTCGATTTATGGTTGGCGCGGTGCAAAAATTGAAAATATTCAAAAAATTGAACAGGATTTTAAGCCAATTAAAGTGATTAAATTAGAGCAAAATTATCGCTCTACTGGCAACATCCTTAGCGCTTCAAATGCGCTAATTGCTAATAACCAAAAGCGTATGGAGAAATCTCTATGGACGGAGTCGGGGGATGGTGATTTAATTGATGTCTATAACGCCCGCACCGAAAAAGAAGAAGCACAGCACGTGGTAGGCGTTATTAGTGACACCTTCAATCAGGGTCAAAACTTGGGTGAAAATGCCATTCTTTACCGATCCAATGCACAGTCTCGCGTTTTTGAAGAGGTGTTGATTAAGAAAAATATTGATTATCGAATTTATGGTGGCTTGCGATTTTTTGAACGTGCTGAAATCAAAGATGCAATGGGTTATGTGCGTTTAGTGGAAAATCAAAATGACAACATTGCGTTTGAGCGCGTTGTTAATTTTCCAGCCCGTGGTATCGGTCTTGCTACTGTAGAAAAAATTCGCACACACAGTGTTGAGAGTCATACTAACCTTTTCCAATCCGCCATTGCAATCGCCAATACGCTGCCCACGCGAGCCGCCAATGCATTAAAGTCATTTATTGAAATGATTGATTCTATAGCTGATGACACCAAAAACTTAACTCTAAGTGAAAAAGTGGACGGTATTTTAATCAAATCCTCACTAATGAGTCATTACGCCAATGATAAAACCGACAAAGCGGGTAGTAAAAAAGAAAATTTAGATGAATTGGTCAGTGCTGCTGAGCAATATACTCACGACGAAGAGAGTGAGATGAGTGAAACTCAAGGCTTTATTGCGCTCGCCACACTTGATACCAGTGGAGAGTCTAATCAGCCTAACCGTGACTGCGTGCAATTACTAACCATTCACTCCGCCAAAGGCTTAGAGTTTCCGAGTGTTTTTTTAGTGGGTATGGAAGAAGATTTATTCCCCTCCAGACAGTCCAAAGATGAGCCGCATTTAATGGATGAGGAGCGTCGCTTATGTTACGTAGGCATGACACGAGCGATGAAAAAACTTAATCTTTCTTATGCTGACAAGCGATTTCTTCACGGCCAATCCTTCTATTCAATGCCTTCACGCTTTCTAGACGAAGTGCCTAGTGCTTTTCTTAATCGCCTCAAAAGCCCCCACAAGGATTACAGCTACAGCGAGTCTAGCGAACCGTATAGCAACAGAAAAACAATGGTTGCCAGCACGAACTCACCCTATTCAATAGGGCAAACGGTTAAGCATGCAAAATTTGGATTTGGAACGATACTAAACTACGAAGGCAGTGGCGACGGGGCCCGTGTGCAGGTCAAATTTAGTAAAGCCGGAACAAAGTGGCTAATCACTTCTTACGCAAATTTAGAAATCGCTTAGTTCTAATGATCTCCGCCCTAGCTTTGCGTCCAAGGCATACCATCATGACGCCAACCGTTTAAATTACCACGCTGATCATTCTCATCGAGATCGCCTTCAAAGCCACTCGCAACATGCGAAACATGAGTAAAGCCACTGGCTTCAAGGCACTTTAACGCCTCATTAGAGCGATATCCACTACGACACATTAGGATAATTTGTGTATCAAGAGCATCATCGCGTTCCGAGAGTTGTTTTTTAACCGCATCGGAAAACCTTTGCGCATCAGGCTGCCAATTTGGCTCATCCGTCCACGGTATTAGAACAGAATTGTTTGGAAAGCCAACAAACTTGTGCTCGGCTTCGCTGCGTACGTCAACAAATAGAGAATCTGGGTTATTTACAAGCCTTTCAAAGGCCTGCTTGGGCAATAAATTACGCTTATAGGGCATTTTCACTCCGTAAGATGAGAACTCAATATTGGTATCAATATTATCATAATTCAAAGATCGAATCTGGCGCTTAGGCTAAAAAAATTAAGACTTTTTAACAAACAAAGCAATCGACTCCACATGGGCTGTTTGTGGAAACATATCCATGACGCCTGCTTTTTCCAATTGATAACCCAATTCAAGCAATTTAGCCGTATCCCTAGCAAGCGTTGCTGGATTGCAAGACACATAGACCAAGCGCTCAACACCGAGTTTCGGTAATAATTCGACAATTTCAATCGCACCTGTACGTGCAGGGTCAATTAAAGCTTTGTTATAAGTTTGACCTCTGAACCATTCAAAACCACTAACATCCTCAAATAAATCCGCTTTATAGAATAACGCGTTGTCGATACCGTTGCGCTCAGCATTTTCTTTTGCTCTTTCAATTAAGCCCTTGTCCCCTTCCACACCAACAACTTTTTTGGCTTGGCGCGCAATCGGCAAAGTGAAATTACCCAATCCGCAGAAAAAATCGATCACTTTATCCTCATCATTCAACTCTAATAACGACAAAGCTAAACTCATCATTTTTTGATTTAGCTCAAAATTAACTTGAGTGAAATCGGTTGGCAAAAAATTCATTTCAATATTGTGCTCTGGCAAGGAGTAGCTCAAATTTACAGCACTGTCCAACGGCTTTACCGTGTCCATGCCGCCGCTTTGTGTGTACCAAGTAATTGAAAGTCGCTCGGCATAATCTCTAAGCACCGCCTCGTCTTCAATGGTCAGCGGCTCAAGATGGCGAAGAATAAGAATGGTGTCATTCTCAGCAATGGCCACCTCAATTTGTGGGACTTGCGCCTTACAACTTAAGCCCTCAATGCACTCGGCTAATACCTCTAAATTATCGCCAAGAGATGGGTGTAGTACCTCACAACGCTCCATCACCGTAATAAAAGATGACTTGCGCTCTCTAAAACCAACCAACACTTTCTCTTTTTTATGGACGTAACGCACACCTAGCCTGGCTTTGCGACGATAACCCCAGCTTGTCACTTGCAAGGGATCCAACCACTCTTTAGGCTCGGTTTTTGCTTGACCCATAAAAGCACTCTGCAGCCAAGTTTGTTTGGCGTTTATTTGATTTTCACTTGATAAATGCTGGAACGAGCAGCCGCCACAAATGCCGTAAACTGCGCACCTTGGCTCAATTCTATCTGGAGACGGTGTCAGGATTTCAACAACGTCCGCCTCCTCATACTTAGCCCTGGATAAAGATCGATTAGCAATTATCTTTTCACCTGGCAATGCGCCGCGAGTGAAAATAATCTTGTCGTCAAAATGAGAAATTCCTCTGCCTTCATGCGACAAAGTTTCAATATCTAACTCATACGTTTTGGCTTTGACTTTGCGCCTTCTACCCATCTAATAACTCCACCCAATGTTTAACAGGCACTGGGGATCCTTTTTGCAAATGCATCAAACAGCCAATGTTGCTGGTGACAATCATTTCTGGATTTGATTTAGTTAAATGTGCGATCTTATTTGATCTTAGTTCTTTCGCTAGCTTGGGATGAAATATCGAATAAGTACCCGCAGAGCCACAGCACAGGTGCGAGTCTTTCACCGGGATTTGTGTGTATCCAAATTGATCCAATAACGACTCAACCAGGCCGCCCAGTTGCTGCCCGTGTTGCATTGTACAGGGCTCATGGTAAGAGATATTTTTTTCACTTAAATGCAATTGAGAAAGATCTTCTTTTGATAAAAATTCGGCAATATCTTGCGTATGTGAGGCAATCAATAACGCCTTAGCGTGATACTCATCCTCTTTGTCAAAAAGTGTTGGGTAGTCCTTCACCATTACACCACAACCGCTTGCACTTGAAAGAATGACCTCAATACCACTTTCTAGTTGCCTCTGCCATGCGTCAATATTGTTCTTGGCCTTTCGAATCGCCTCCTCAGATGCCGCCAAATGCTGATCAATCGCGCCACAACACTGACTCTGAGAGCTCTCAACCACGGCAATATTCAGTTTGGCTAAAATGTTTTTAATACTGTGATTGATGTTAGGCGCTAAGGTTGGCTGTACGCAGCCACCCAACAGGAGAACTTTGCGCGTGCTATTGTCAACTTTTAGCTTGTTGCCCACTTTGCCGGAATGGCAAAAAAAATAACCAATGGGCTTAAACAACAAAGGCGTTGTTAAAAACTTACGAACAAACAAACGATAACTTTTTTGCCAAAAAGGACGCTTCGTTTCAAGAAAATTTCGCCCTATGTCTAGCAGCTGTGAATATTCAACGCCCGACGGACAAGTTGTCTCACACGAGCGGCAAGTGAGACAGCTATCTAAATGCTTCAAGGTGTCGAAACTTGCCTGATTGTCTTCAAGCGCCGATTGCATCAAATAAATACGCCCTCTTGGGGAATCGAGCTCATCGCCAAGCAACTGGTAGGTTGGACAAGTGGCTAGACAAAAACCACAATGCACACAAGCGCCAATCACCTTGTTGGCTTTTTGATTGGTAAAATTTGTGAGAGAAGCCTGTTGAACTGAAGAGTGCACTATGTGAAAACTCCATAAGGATCAAAGATTTGTTTTAACTTCTGAGTCAACAACAAATGTAGCGCAGAAGGTTTTTGCTGTGGCTTGGGTTTTTTCTGAAATCTTTTTGCCGCATCTATTGGTAGTATTTTAAAACTCATCTGAGTAATAAGCGCCAACTGGCCTCTTGATCCAACCAGTAACCTAGAGACATCATAACCGGCGACGTTTTTCATGACTTGGCCACCAAAATTCAGCAACTGGCCTTTGCCATTAATGATTTGCACGCCCAAGATGGCGTCTGCAAAGTCGGCGCCAGCGCTCGCATACAGCGAGCCAATGGTTTTCTCTGGATTGTCTGTATAAAAAGTAAGAGCCTGGTTATTTTTCTTTAGAGTTTTCTCGATTTCCGCAATTGACGTGCCGGCCTTCACAGTAATAACAAGCTCTTCGGGGTGGTATTCAACAATGCCAGAATAAGGTCTCATATCAATATTTTCAATCGATTCTGAGCATGCTTCGCCAATGTGAATTTGCTCACTCTCTTTAATGAGTTGTTGAAATTCTGCAATCGATTTCATTAAAGCCCTCTCAAAAACGATCCAATTCTGGATGCGGTAACTCGCCGTGATGCACGTGCATATTGCCCAACTCTGCACAACGATGAAGCTCTGGCACTGCTTTGCCTGGGTTAAGTAGCGACTGTGGATCAAACACGGCTTTAATTTGATGAAAGACCTCAAGTTCGGCAGCGGTGTATTGTACACACATAGCATCTAGCTTTTCAATACCCACACCATGCTCTCCTGTAATCGAACCACCCACAGAAACACAATGCCTAAGAATGTCCATGCCAAAAGCTTCTGCTTTGTCAATCTCACTTGGCATGCCAGCATCGTATAGAATGAGTGGATGCAGATTGCCATCACCGGCGTGAAAAACATTGGCAACTCGCAGCTTGTAATGCTTTGATAATTCGTTGATCTTCTCCAACACACCAGCTAAATGGCGCTTAGGAATGGTGCCATCCATACAATAATAATCAGGTGAAAGACGCCCAACTGCCGGGAATGACGATTTGCGCCCTTGCCACAACAACAGGCGCTCTGCTTCATTCTCAGAAACTTTAATAGTGGACGCACCCGTAAGAATATTTAATGCCGCCTCAAGTTCAACTTCTACCGACTCCACTTCACCGTCCAACTCACACAATAATAACGCCTCTGCGTCTAACGGATATCCGGCATGAGCAAAAGCTTCAGAGGCCTCAATGGCAAATTTGTCCATCATTTCCAAACCCGCAGGGATAATGC
>Ga0315329_10000548_pt1 | contig 14743 bp, 16 predicted proteins | sample M150032315metaG_FD_203459 | JGI IMG/M metagenome (GOLD analysis project Ga0315329, IMG submission 203459) | Ammonia-oxidizing marine archaeal communities from Monterey Bay, California, United States - M1 500m 32315 | ecosystem: Environmental > Aquatic > Marine > Coastal | place: USA: California...
ATTACAGGGGCCTCGAACACTCTTAATTTAAACCAAACACATTTATCAAATACCGGTGCGCATTATGCTGACATTACAATTGTTGGTAATAGCAATGTCATGGACCTTGACCAAACAGAAACAGGGGATAAGGTGCTATTTTTAGATGTTGATGGTAGTAATAATGTTACTGTAGACCAAAAAGGCACAGGTGATATGTTTTTAGACATTACTTTAACAGACAGTCACACATTAGATATAACCCAAGACGGTTCAGGAGACCATAGTGGTACTATGATTTTAAGTGGTAATCCCACCACAATAAATTTGACACAAGATAGTAGTACAGACCAAAATTATTACTTATCACAAGTTTGTACTACCACTACTTGTTCGGCAACAGTAACACAGAATTAATATAAATAGCTTTATGAAAAAAATACTATCCCATTGGACAATAGCATTTATTACTCTTATAGCATTAACCTATATTGGTCTTCAAGATCCGTGGGCTAAAGAGATACTTAGACTCAAATCATTTGACTATGTATTGCAAAATGAAGTAAAGACTCCTTCTGAGGCAATAACAATAGTTACCATAGACGAAGCAGCAATCGAAGAACATGGTCAATGGCCGTGGGACCGTGATACACTTGCCAATCTCATACTACAATTAAGGAATGCAGAAACAGGTATTATTGTTATGCCTATATTGTTTAGTGAAGAAGATAGGTTTGGTAGTGATGAAGTATTTTGCCAAACATTAACGTATGGCACAGTTATTGCTCAGGTTGGTACAGCACAAAAGAGAACATCTAATCCAGTACCAAGAGGTGTGGCAAAGATAGGTGACCCATTACCATACTTGTTTGAGTGGAATGGTATGGTTGGTCCATTACCTCAATTAGCTGAATGTGCAAATGGTGTTGGTGTTATTAATACCGCTCCTGAGATTGATGGTGTTGTAAGACGAGTGCCATTGCTTATGAAGATAGGCGAAGATGTTTATCCGAACATGGCAATTGAAACTATTCGTGTTGCTGTAGGTGACCCATCATATCAAGTAAAAGCTGACGAAGCTGGCATTAGTGCTATGCGAGTTCCTGCTTATGCTACAATTAATACAGATACAAGAGCTAGAATTTGGGTAAGATGGAATAAAGAATTTAAAACTATGAGTGCTGCATCTGAAAACTTCACGCCGCTTGCGGGTACAACAGTGATTATAGCTATGACAGCAGAGGGATTAGGTGGAGTAGTATCAACACCAACTGGTGAGCAATATGATTATATTATATCTGCACAGACTCTTCAAACAATCTTAGATGGTGAAACAATAAAACGATATGACCCTTTAATAGAGCTGCTTGCGGGTCTTGTATTAGGTATTGTAATCATACTCATAACAAGATTTTTACCATACTGGTTTATCGGTATATCATTATTAGGTACATTTGCAGGGGCCTTGTATTACTTCCAATACATGTTTAACACACAATTAGTTCTTGTAGATATCACGTGGGCCTTGTTGACATTCTTTATCGTAGGATTTCATTCTACATTCAATCGATTCATATTAGAATTCAGACTCAAACAACAGATTAAGAAACAATTCGAACACTACTTAGACCCAAGACAAGTCAAAGCACTACAAAAGAATCCTGACTTACTTAAGTTAGGTGGTGAAAGAAAGCAGATGTCTTATTTGTTTATGGACATTATAGGGTTTACACCTATCTCAGAATTCTATAAGAACAAAGATGACCCTGAAGGTTTAGTTGTTCTTGTGAATGAGTTCTTAGATGAGATGACTAATATCATATTGGCTAATGGTGGTATGGTTGATAAGTTTATGGGTGACTGTATTATGGCAGTGTTCGGTGCACCACTTGATATGCCTAATCATGCTGAAATGGCTGTCAAGTCCGCTATTGAAATAGAAGCAAAGACACTAGAACTAAAACAACTATATAAAGATAGAGGCTTGCCAGATATTAATGTTGGTACAGGTGTAAATACAGGTACAGCAATTATCGGTAACATGGGGTCTACTACACGCTTTGACTTTTCAGTGATAGGTGATGCAGTTAACTTAGCTGCAAGATTAGAAGCTACTGCGGGTAGAGGAAACTATAAAGATTATCCAACTATATATTCAAGTATGACAATGGAGTTGTTACCTGATACTTATAAATCTAAAAAGATTGGTGATATTAAAGTGAAGGGTAAGGAAGACGTTATTGAAATATATCACGCTCTTTAAGAGCTTCCATTGTTTCCATTACTTCTGGATTAACATCTTTAAATTTTATTTCAGACTCTCTATCTGTAATTTCCATTGCGTTAAGAAATGCAACTACTAATTCTTGATTGTATTCATAGTCTGTAAACTTATTTGGCATAAGCTTGCAGTGTAACCATTCAGGGTCATGTAGTAAAGCAAAATTATGTTTAACACCTACATCTTTTGTATATTCCATTATTTCTTGATATATATTTGCATTGAGCATACTTATTGTAGTATGAACTGATGTAGTATATAATTTATTCATAGCTCTAAGATTTTTATCAATAGTTTCAAATGGTACTTTCATTCGTATAGCTGAAGCTAAATCACCAATAGCATCAAGAGATACTTGAATTTCTAAATCAAATCCTTCAAATAATTCTGGAGATGGTATTATACTTCCATTAGTAACAAGTTTTATTCTTTTACAATCAGTATTTTCTTTAATATAATTAGTAAACCAAGGTAAGTTTTTAGAATACAATGGTTCACCACCAACTAATATTACTTCTTTTAATCCTGACAAATCTGTATTCTTTATATTATGTTTTAATGCTTTTGTATAATCTCTTGAACCTGGCGTTTTTTGATATGCTCCCCATGTATCATAATAGAGGTCTGACATTTCAATTAATATATCTGAGCCATTCCATTTAGAGCTTTGTGATGGTCCACATGACCTACACATCATATTACATGTAAAATCTAATGACACTTCTAAATACTCTATCTTATTAGCATCTGAATTTATTCTCTCATTCCAAGAATGTCTTAATGAATATAAATCATTTGCTTCTTCATGAATACAGGTTACACAATTAGCAGGAGTATTATACCAATTATCGAATGCTTCATTTAGGGAATTTGTTTTGTAGATACTATACCAATCAGTATCATAAGGAAGGGTGAATTGACAGCATGGTACTGTTAATCCTTTTTGTGATATTGTTACTGAACCTTTTAGTGCGTTACAATTTATTAATTCAATTCCAGTTTCCACTGTGTTCATCATTTACTCTTCTTTCCAATTCAATTATTCTATTTTGTAATTCATAAAACATTGGAGTCATATCCATTGGTCCAGTCTCAGTCTTTAAAGTCATAAGCGCATCTTTTTGTTGATAGATTAAATCTTGCAATCCTTGGAATTGTATCAAAGTGACATTATTAAATGAATTCTTTTCAAGAGTCATTGTTGTGGCTTCTAATATAGATATAATTTTATTGAGTTGAATGACTTCTCTATTAATGTCTTCAAACTTATATCCAATCTTATCGTTTATAGCTTCAAGTGCAAACTTCTGATTTTCAATAGTCATATCCATACTCGCTTCTATACCAGAGATACGGGTATGAGCATCCTCTGCTATTTGAGTATTCATATTAAGTTGATTTTCTAGCTGAGATGCTATTTGTAATCCACCGTAAGTGGCACCCAATACTGGTAATATGATACCAGCGTATCCAATATATTTCCACATGCTATTTCCTTAATGCCCGTTTCTTAAGATTCTTTAAACTCTTTACGAGGTTAATCTTCTTGTGGCTTCTATCATGACCAGCCACATGAAGTTTTTCTTTTACTTTTTTTAACTGTACTTCTTTTAATATATTCCTATTCGTGGTCGAGTTCATATCTCCCTTTAGTCGGTTTTCAAATTGTAACCCTCCCAAGCATTTCGGCGAAGGAGGGGTATGTTTTTTAAGCGTAATGAGTCTCAAATGTTCTCATGTTCTTATGAGAACCGAAACTAAAGCTTGCATCAGAATGATGTTCCTGTCTCTGGCGAGCAGGGTCAGCGATTCCAACACCCATTAACAATACAGTATTCTTACCTTCCGGTACTCCTAATGCTTTGTTAATTTTGTCCATGTGGAAACACTTGCAACAACCTGTGGAATAACCCATCATGGTTGCAACTAGGTTCACATAGCCAGCAGCGATACCAACAGCTTGGTCTCTATCTTCTTTATAAGATACAGACATTTTGCCATCGCCAGTCTTACCACGCATTTCACGCTCAGATTCTAGAGGCTCACGAATTTCCTCGCCAAATTGATAAGGCTCGTCTTCTACAAAAGCAAGAACTGTATGAGCAGATATTTGGGAGTTAGTTGGGCCAAAACCTTCATCGTAACCTTGTACGCCGTCATAGCCTCTGAATTCATTATCTTCAGAACCAAAATCAGGAATAGCAGTCGCAGCTTCAATCTCTTCGATTAAAGTACGGTCAGTTATTACGTGAGTTTTGTAGTGATTAAGATTTTGCTTAGTAACACACTGCGTTGCAGCTTCAATTATTAAGTCAATATCTTCTTGGGGCATCTTCTTCGATAAATCCCAGTTGCGATTGCAATGCTGAGATTTATGAATAGACTTTTTGATCATTTGTCTAAACATGATATTCTCCTTAGTTATAAAAAAACGTAAGAATTGCAATCATCAAGGTTTATCCGGGTTAGTCTTTCACCCATATTACTGAAACTTTTTCGAATAATCGCTTAACTTACAGTTATATTTATACTATTCTTTATTTCGACGAGCATTCAATTCAGCTTTCATAGCGTCATACTTCTCTTTACGACGATTTTCTTCCGCTAATTGCTCGGCTTTACGCTTAGCTCTACGTTGTGCAGCCCATGGTCCAATAACATTAGTAAATATTAAGAATCCAATGACCGCGTATAGTACTGTTGTTGTTAGGTTTTGAAACATATATGCCCTCAGTTGTTCTTGGTTGCCAGCTTCTATGTCACCTATAGCAGGTTTGTCATCGGGCAGAACAGAATCTACAGCCATTGATGTTGCTGCATTTGCTCCCGCCGCTATTGGACCTGCAATTACATAGGTAACACCGGTGGTAGCCGCTGTTCTTATTAAATTTTTAGGGTCCAATGCATTAAACCCACCAAGCATTGAACACCCGCCTATTGAAAGGGCTAATGTGCCCGCTAATATTTTCTCAATCATGTATCTATTTATACTATTTAATAGGTGCTCTACCCATTATATGTATCCGCTCCTCAAGTGAGGAATTCATAGCTGAATGTGCTGCAGTAGCATCAAAATAATAAACTTGACCATCAGCTGGTACATGGAATAGCCTCATTCTTTCATCAACTAAGAATGCCCAATCATTTGTTTTAAGTGCAATATGTATACGTGGAGTTGGGTCAAAATGAAATGTGTAACAACATTTAGGTGGCATAACCATTAATCTTGCTCTTGTTATACCTGTATCTCTAATAAATCTAGCTGTTTCCCAATCAGGTGGTATATTTAAGACTGTAAAATCAGTTTCTAATTTATCTTTAGGGATTTTAGCTACTTCTTCAAGGCCAGTATGAAAATCTTTACCATCAGTACTTTGCAACATTAGTTGATAACATGAACGTGTAGTACTTAGGCTTCCCATTGAACCTTGTCTATCACTAAGTTCAAATCCTGGGTCATTTTCTTGACATACTATTGTCATTTCTTCAAGCATTGTATTAACATCATAGTTACCAAGCTGTGTTAATATTTTACTTTGTCTTGCATACATCTCAGTGTGCTCATACATCTTATAAGCAGTACGATTTTGTTCATCATATCTTAATTCACCAATTTCTCTAACTACAGCTGAGCGACCCATGCTTTCATCAATGGCTCTATCATCACGATTGTCAGAACTTTGAACTCTTGGACGTTCTGCAGTAGTCATTGGAGGATCTAAATGCGGAGTAATTGTCATTTCTTTTACACGATGCGGGTGTAATAATATCCATTCTATATTATCTAAGACTGAACGACATGTCATTTTATTATCGGTTATTTCTGCTACACGTTCTGTGTCAATCCAACCTAATCTAAGTGATGTAACATCACGCCCTTCATAAAATAATTGTTCATTAGCTTTATCTAGTGCTGCTTTTTCTATAGCATATATATGTGGTTGTTTTTTAATACCATCACCCGAATTAGATGATATATTAATAACTTTTTTACCTAAAGATGCTGCCTCGTATAACATATGAACTTGTTCAAATCCATCATGCTTACAATTAATAAATATATCACATTCTTCAAGAGACTCAACTGTATTTAATCTCTCATATAGATATTTGCCTAGACCACGTCTAGTTCCAGTGACGTAAAATTTCATTTAGAGCTCCATAACTTCCTGCTTTCCACCATTCTGCTGGTAGTTTAGGTGTATAAAATACATATTGTTTGTTATCAGGATATATAATATTTATCTTTTCATCATGTACAATCCAATTTTTAAATATAGGAATATCTTCTTTTAGTTTTTCAAAGAATTTAGGAGATTTATCTCTAGACCAAAATACAACCTTGCCTCTAAGTTGTTCTAATGTCCATTCTAGTTCTTCAAAATTATCATTCTTATCTAATAGCTTCGTACCATCAGTTTTATATTTGTCAAAACTAAAATACCTTGAGAATACTCTTAAACCAAGGTCATTTACTTCTTGTACGCCACTACAAAAGACTGGTTCAGTACCATCAAATACAAAATTATATAGATACATCTTATCAAAATGTAATCCCTTATCTGTATAATTTTCAGATAACCTATGATTAATCCTTTCATCTTCTAAATATAACATAGCTTTTTCACATAATAATTTATCATCAAAAGAAATATTCCAATTTACATCTCTTCCAAATATATAAGGTATTACTTTATATCCACATGGTAGTATTGTACTTCGTGGTGTTTTTGTAAGTTGTGCAAAGTCATTATCCCAATCAACCCACTTTGAATCATCATCTTTCCATAACTTAACACGACTTACTATTCGTCTTCCACTAAATATATCAAGGTCAAATTCCCAAGAATCATACTCATTATATTTAGTTTTATATTTATCAAGCTTATTCGCTATAGTATTTAATTCTAAATCCTCTCTCCAGCACTCAGGCCTTTGGTCTTTTAATGGTTCTTGTATGATTGCATTTTGTGCACCATAAGACTTATGCATATTATGGAAATACCATAGATGATATATTGGTTCATATAATAAAACGCCAGACCATATTATAACATCGACAGGGAAGCTTACTTGAAATTCTTGCCCAGCTCTTTCCCACCATTCTGCTACAGTTTCTTTTTTGTTATTTTGACCACGCTTTCCTAATGGCTTAAAATCTTTCCAAGATAGAATACGATATTCTATATTACCGAACTCTTGCCATGTCTCTTGTGCATATTCAATTGGTTGAGTACTTGTATCAAATCCCATATATTCATAATCTGTATAACCTCTCTCATGAAGTATATCATTGACAGGACCATGTCTACAGCCTACATCAATAATACCTTTCCATCCATTTTCAATTATAAGGTCTGCTTGTTTTTCAAATAAAGGTCTAGCCTCAGGAGTATCTAAATAATCCATAGACCTCATCTTATAATCTTCTTTAAGGGGTACGAATTGTGGGTCAATAGTTTCAGGTAACCTTGGAAATGGTATACCCATAACATAATTAGTTTCTAAAAATTCGTATTTCTTTGGGTTAGGTAAGTGTTTTTTCGGCATAGTCTTTAAATTCATTATATGACATATTTATACCTCGCCAAGCAACACAAAATATAGCACGAGGTGCATCAATTACTTTCACACTATGTAAATAATCTGTGTTTAATAAAGCAGGTTTATCAAGAACAAGCTCACCTATTTTATTTGGTGGATATTGATCTTGTAACATATTCCAATGTGTTTTGCCATGTCTAAATTCTAATTGTTCTGGGATTGTTTCGTATATTCCTATTTTTGCTACACCAAATAATGGTAAAAGCAAATTAAATTTGTTTCCTTTTCGTTCATCAAAATCAATATGCGGAGGAACACCTGATGTAAGAGTCGGATTAGAATTAAATCCAGTTCCCATTTCACATAATTGCGGATGTATATTTGTACACCATTCTATTATATGTTCCCACATAACATAATAGTTTGGGTTCATTGAGAGAACATATGATTCAGTACCACACTCAATATAATCTAAACCTTTAGTAGGATTTACTTCATTAAATAATTTAGTAAGTTCTGCTTTAGGATATTTTACATCAATGTATTCTATTATTCCTTCCATTCGTCGTCCCATTCCTTATATTGTTCTAGCCATTTTTGTGGTCTATCTGTCATATCTGGTTTCCTCTCTCGTGGTTCAGCTAAGAATGTATTACGCATATCAAATATTTCAATACATTCTTCTTTGACCCATTCATAATTACCCGGTACACATTCTCTCCAACCGTCATTCTTTACAAAACTATTATAAACTATACCACCCATTTTTTCTAATAAATGTTTTGTCATTTCAAAATGACGACTGCCTGCATTTTTAATTACTGGTGTGAATGTTATTACATATATAGGTTTATTAGAGAATGGACCATCTTGTCCTAAATCAGCATTAAAGTTAGTTGAACATATTATCCAATCCATTGCATTCTTAAATCCAGCTGAATAATGTGCTGTAGCTTCAGGTATTGCAAACACTAATATGTCAGCCTCTTTAATTTTATTTAAAAAATTATGTACCCTAGCTAATACTCTACCATCAGCTTTATTAACATCACACATAGGCATATTAAAATCAGTCATATCATATATATTATCTAACTGCATTAATTGCAAACCTCTAGTGTTCATAGAATTCTTTGCGTAACTAAATGATATTCCTGTAATCACAAGCTACTCTCCATAATAATCTATTATTGTCATGCACTGGGGTTCTCCTGTGTAATGATGTGAATTGGTCCATCAATACTAAATCACCCTTATGAAATATGTGATGTGTCATATATCTTGATTTAAATATAACCTGCTTCAACTCTAGTATAAGTTGATTAACATCTATTTTCATTTTTCCTCGCCAGGCTTTCTCTATAAAGTGATATGGAAAATAGAAATATTCTGAAGGTTGCTGAATGATATGTGGATGTCTACCCACCAACTTTCTTATACTTCCTTTACTAGCACTCATAAATTCTAATTCAGGGTCACCTTCCTCTAAATGGTATATAGTATCATTTTTAAATTTAATCTTTATTGTAATGTCTCTATAATAATCTTTTAACTCATCATTTAAATCTTGAAATGGTCGTGCGGTATTACACATAGACAAAGCAGTATTCTCATCTTCCTTAACACAATATAAACCTATAAGAATTTTATCTACGTTATGCCTTGAGTTACCATTACTATGCCAACCTAATTCTGTTTCACCAAACATACCAATCTTCTTGCCTTCCTTATCCCTTTTACCAGTAACAATAAATATCTCTGGATTATCTTTAGGATTCATGAATAGGTCAGGGTGTTCACATTCACCAAACCTTTTCATTAGTTTAATGTAATCAGTTTGAGTAAGGTCTTGTTCAAAAAATATTCCAGGTTCACCTAGTTGAATTTTTCTTGCGATTAGTTTTAAATCATAATCATTTAAACTTAATATTTGAGTAGTCAAACGCAGTCCTCCATAGTTGTCTTTCTAAATTATGTACTGGTGACCTTCTATGAATCGTATGTAGTTGGTCCATTAATAATAGGTCGCCTCTCCTAAATACATGGTGAACCATATATTTCGACCTAAACAGTTTTTCCCATAGTTCATCGTATAGAACTTCATGGTCAATTTTTTCTCCATGTCTTAATGCACCAACTATAAATGGTACCATAAAATATAAGTATTCTCTATTATCAATTGGGTGCTTACCCACAAGAGGTCGTCTATCAATATCCTCTTTATAAAAATCTGCGCCTGTACCCATCTCAGCTTCTGGTGCGGGTGGACCTTCTGCTAATTCTCGATAATCACCTTCAGATATTTTATATATAGCATCCATCTTATGGTCAAGTTGTATTTCAATATTTCTATATTTTTCTTTATCCCTTTCAGATAGTTCAGCAAAGCAATCTACTTGACTACATATTGATAATACCGTATCTACACATTCCTCTACGCAATATAAACTTACACATATCTCCTCAAAGTGATGACGAGCTGAGCCATTAGCATGCCACTGTAATTCAGTATCGCCGAACATACCAATTGCTTTATCCTCTTCAGTCCGCTGACCTGATACAATACTTATCTCGGGGTTGTCTTTTGGATTCATAAAGTATCCGTACGACTCACAGTGACCAAATAATTGAGATACCTCAACTAATTCACGTTGTGATAATTCTTGGTCGTGGAGTATAGCATATCCCTTTGTTATGATTTCGGATGCTAATTGTTTTATTTCTAATTCGTTATAATTTAATATCTGCGATGTCATCTTGTCCGTCCAAACTAAACATAAAGGCTATGCGTGGTTCGTTACTTTCATTGAATACACCATGTGCAAATCCAGTATTAAAGAAATATGCTTTGCCTGCTTCTAAATGTGTTTCAACTTCTTCACCTCTAACCTTAAATCTATTTTTAACTTTAGGGTTCGTGTATACTGGTATGACTACTCGAGTTGCATAGGTTGGGTCATAATCAATATGCATCGGAACATCAGTTCCAGGGTCAAGCTTAGTGATTCGAACTCTCATCTTATCACATTTAAATTGGTCAACTATCTCTTCAAAATAACTGCCTATAAGTTTATCATTTGGTTTATTATATAATTTTTCTTCACCTCTACGAAGACGTTCCTTTATATTATCAGTATATGGTAGCTCTTCACCATTAAGTTCAGTTAAGTTTATTTGTTCAAAGTTATCATATACAGATTTTGATAGAGCCATGTGATTATCACATAACATTTTATTGGCGGTTTTAACATCTACATATTCATTAGCAAGTTTATCTGTTGCTGCTTGAAGCTTATTAAGATCTATATTAATATGTTTTAATTCGCCATGGGTTGGTAGTTTATATTTTGTTCTTTTCATATAACTATTTATACAACATAGTCGTGGTGTTTTCTCATATGTGACTTATACCATTTAGCTGTACGTAATAATCTTCTAGGCTTATCTTTAAGTATATCTGGTCTTCTATGTATTCCTATTATATTATCAAACAAACATATATCGCCTTCTTGCCACGTATGTTTATATATGTATCTGTCATTACATACATAATCATTCCATAACTTCCAGTATAATGAATCTGACCCATGATAAGGTTCACCATCTTTTAAAAATCCATGTACTTCATATGGACTAAAGAATAAACCCTCAACACCTTTTATTGGGTGATTAACTACAAGCCTATGATTATTCATTATACCACGAGATGCACCAAATTTATGTTTGTTCTCAGGTTCCATATTAATACTATTGAATACTTCACGAGTATTTCTATTCTTATTAATCTCATCAAGAACTTCTTGACCATATATCTTTTTAAATGCAGGTTGCCAAGCTGCTTGAATAACACCTAATTCTCTTTTAGGGTCAAGTACAACGGTTAAGCCTCTCAATCTTTCTTGTTCTGATTCAGGTAATTGATTAAAGTATGGTATTGAATTAGCAAACCAAGTCTCAGTTTCATAAGTGATTGTCTTTGCATATAAGCCTATCACTTCTTCTGCATCAGCGACTGGTGTCATGTTAGTATGCCAATCTAATTCATAGTCACCAAATAATCCTTGGTTCCTATCATCCATCATCTCATTAGTTACTGTCCAAAACAAATTAGAATGTTCTTTATCGGTACACCATATCTCTGGGCTTAAATGGTAACCTAAACCTAATGACCATTCAGCATATTCTTCAGGCGTTGCTTTACTATCACGTATAACAACTACACCTGCTTTACCAATTAACTCAGCTATATTATCTGGGTCTAATTCAGATAGAGATAATCCTAAATAAGTTGGTACTACCATTCTATTAAAGGAGTTAAACAAAGTCTTGCTGATGGATTATATTTCATTCTCCTTCTCTTTGTATAATATGGGTCACCTGAGGTAGCTAAGAAAAAACAATCAGATGGTATAAGGGAATACTCTTTACACATATTAAGTTGCCAAGCTCTATGTTGTTTCCACATTGTATCTACATCATAGTTAGCCATTATCAAATCCATTGTTTTAACAGAACCATAATTCCAATTCTCAAACTCTTTGCATGAATGAAGAGTCTTATGTGGTTTCTTTGTATATACTAAACCTAATCTATTGCCAACAAGACCAAAGCCTTTAGAAAAACTAAAGAATATTTGTTCAGTATTTGGTGGTATATGTATCTTATTAAACTCTTGAACATTTGTACTTGATATATATGTGCAGTCTAATATAACTGGACAATCAACATCTAAATTAAAGAAATTACCATCAGCTGCAGATGGATTTGAAACATATAATACTTTATTAGGGTCTATAGTATATTCTTTATATCCTGTACATACTTCTGTTCCGGGTTTAATTAAACTAGGATATTCATACTCCCCTTGAAAATATTGGTACTCTCTTTCTTCATGAAGTAACCATTGATTAATAGCTTCTGTTGCACCATTAGTTGCATAACAATATTCAAAATCACTTAAATCAATTAGCTCATGGACCCAATTTCTATGAAGTGCTTCAACCCAATCTAAATCTTGGGTTGCTTGACCATCTCCTCTACGATAATACGTATCGGCAACTCGTTGTTCTTTAAGTAGATGCCAGACATCTCCTGTCATTGGTACATCTACCCAACGATTATTTTTTAATTCTTTTTTATACTCCAAAATCTCTCCGCTAGGTATCCACCTAAATCATATTTACCAAGTCTTAATCTATATGGATGTTCATGATGTACCTTATGATAACCATCACCACCCAAAATCCAATTCATCCATGTTCCATCTGTTGGTCCATTCCAATGTCCAAATATATTTAACATACCAAATCCAACCTTAGCAAATACATAAGGCATAAATGCTGCAGCCCACCAGAAGTATGGACTAATAAGAAGACATACAATCCAATACCAAATAAGAAAATCTTTCCAATACTCATGAGCAAATACTAATCTAGGATTGTCATATAAGTCCCTAGCAAATTTAATAGGGACATGATGTAAATCCCAAGTAGTTAAAGCTACCTTCCAATAACCTATCTCTTTATAGTTATGAGGGTCAAGTGGGCCTTCAGTATCATAGTGATGCATTCTATGAGAGCTTACCCAACCAATAGGTGTACGAACGCAGGCAATCATAATCATTATTATGAATCCCCACTCATGTGCTACACTTGTTTTAAATTGATTATGAGCAAAGTATCTATGTAATCCTACACTAACTCCATAATGAGTTACTACTTGACACCATAGAAAACCCCAAAAGGTTGCCCATCCTAATAATTCCCAGTTTACCATCTTCCGTATACCATAAATCTACTCCAATACTCAAGCTGTTTGCCTTCTTTACTTTTCATTGTCTTATCACCGCCACCTACTATCGTGCAACCAGCTTGCTTTGCTAATTCTTGACATGACTCAACACAATTAGTGTGGTCATCTTCATTTGTTTTATTATTACTTTGTAATACTAATAAAGTTCTTTCAGGGTCAAAGTAATATTCTTTCATTGAATCCATATTTTCCATATGTTCACATGAAGTATTAATAATCATATGAGCTCTACGCTTCTCTTTATAATTAAAATAGTTTCCCATATCACCAGTAAATATTTTAATATCTTGAATGTCTACACTCCATGTACTTAGATACACTGCAAATACTTTAGCTGCAAATGGGTCCATATCAAAGAAGTCTATTGCTCTTATCTCATCTCCATATTTTTCCCATAATAAATCTATAAGAGGAAAGCCAAACCATCCACCTATAATTTCAATCTTAAATCTGCCATGCTCATCTCGTGGTATCTGTACTTTATCTAATTCTTCTATTAACCATTTCTTACCTTCTATTTGGTTAGGTGATATGCTTTCAATAAACCTATGCATCTCTAGTGGATAGTTTCTATTAAACCATTTAAGCATATTATAATAAATCTCACCATCTGATTTCATAGCTGCAATGTGATGAGTATCACTAGCATGTTTTTTCACATCAATTGTATCAAACTCTGTTATTCCTAATTGCATCCGTATACCATAAAATATTTACCTTGCCATCTGGTCAATTCAGTAAACGACCATATCTCTTTGATATGATTTTGCTCAACCATCATCTTATTACTTATAATGGGGTTACAATCTCCATTATGTTTTTCATTATCACCTACTAATATAAACTCTCTATCCTTGTATATCCTACCTAAAGGCCACATCTTTTCACAAGCATAATTTATAATAAGTTCTTCTTTTAGTTCAATATCAAATACAACATCAGCAGTAATTATTTCATCGCAAGCTCTTTGAGGATCGTAGTCATACATATTTACTGTAAGCCTATCGATAGCATTAAACTCATTCCATAAATTTCTTTTATCAGCTGGTCCAACAATAGCAATAGTTGTAGCATCACTAAATGTTGTCACTTGTGTATATATCCATGCATCAACTTTTGTCATACACC
>Ga0315329_10000549_pt1 | contig 14731 bp, 14 predicted proteins | sample M150032315metaG_FD_203459 | JGI IMG/M metagenome (GOLD analysis project Ga0315329, IMG submission 203459) | Ammonia-oxidizing marine archaeal communities from Monterey Bay, California, United States - M1 500m 32315 | ecosystem: Environmental > Aquatic > Marine > Coastal | place: USA: California...
GTGGCATTGCTCCTGTGAATGAGAGTTTTGTGACGACCGCGAGTTACCCAGATCAGTACCAACAACAAACGCATACTCAAGTTTCGGCCATCACGGTTCGCGCTAAACCTACCAAAACATCATTAGGATTAGACGGTTACTGTTGCGTATCGCTGACCAATTTAAACGGCACTACGGCGGCATGGGTAAAAGGCAAGCCTCACATAGGCATTAAACACCGCGACCGGATTTACTTATTTTCGAATCAACAAAACCTACAGATATTCCTTAGCAACCCCGATAAATACAGTCCCGTCCTATCAGGATTTGATCCTGTCTTGTTTACAGATCATCGACGACTTATTGACGGTCAACGGAAATATGGCGTGGCCTATAAAAAGCGCCTCTACCTGTTTCAAAACGAATATACATTGCGGGCTTTCTGGAACTCGCCAGACAGGTATGCCAAGGCTGCACTGGACGCGATGAACCGCGCGCGTTAAACCCATTCAATTTTTTGGCGATTACGCCGACGTTGCGTCACCACGCGTCAACTCTTCAAGACGTTTCCACGTCGTCAATCCCGTATCGTGCCCGTCACTCCAGGCGATACGAATCGCATAGTTCCCCACTAAGCTTATCTTCTCGATGCAAACGTCTGCGGCCACATCTGCCGGGTTGAGCAACGGCTTGCCTGTCCACTCATCAACGCAATGGGCACATCCGCAGGCGAGTCTCAAGTCACGGTAGCAAAGGATAGAAGTAACTTCATCCGACCATTGGATCTCAAGCTGAGCTGCATCGTCTAATCGATTTATCGCGGATGGTATCATGCCGCTACTCCCCGCTAAAACAATTATTATTCGTCCCAATCCAACGAGCGCTGTACTGCACGTTGCCAACGACCGTAGCGACTTTCTCGTTGTTCAGAATCCATCGATCCTCGGAACTCTTTCTGCAACGCCCAATTGTCACGCACATCTTGTAAGTCGTTCCAGAAGCCAACGGCTAACCCTGCCAAATAAGCTGCCCCAAGCGCGGTCGTTTCCGCTACCGCAGGTCGCTTCACAATCACGTCTAGCATATCCGCCTGAAATTGCATCAAGCTATCGTTCACGCTAGCCCCTCCATCTACTTTAAGCACTCCAATGGGCGTAGCTGCATCCGCTGACATAGCTCTCACGACATCCATCGTCTGTAAAGCCATACAATCAAGAGCCGCGCGAGCAAAATGGGCGGCCGTGGTACCCCGCGTGATGCCGACGACCGTACCTCTCGCTGCGGAGTCCCAGTACGGCGCACCGAGGCCCACAAACGCGGGCACGATTTCAACGCCACCAGAATCTTCTACTTGCCCAGCCAAGGCTTCGATTTCGCTTGAGTCTTCGATCAATCCCAATCCGTCGCGCAGCCACTGGACGACCGCACCGGATATAAAGACCGACCCTTCTAGGCAATACGTAATTTTACCGTTAACTCCCCACCCAATCGTAGTCAGCAACATATTTTCACTTTTCACCGGAGACTCACCTGTATTCATCAAAATGAAACTGCCTGTACCATACGTGTTCTTTACGTCCCCCAGATCAAAACAAGCTTGACCAAATGTTGCCGCCTGTTGGTCACCGGCGATGCCCGCGATCGGTATTTCCGCGCCGAATAATTCCGGTTCCGTTGTGCCAATCAATTGGCTTGATTCTACAACCGTCGGTAGCATCGAGCGTGGCACACCAAATATTTCCAACAATTCATCATCCCACTCGAGCGTGTGAATATTAAACAGCAGAGTCCGTGAAGCGTTGCTGTAGTCGGTGACATGTCGTTTGCCGCCGGTTAATCGCCAAATCAAAAAGGAATCTACAGTGCCAAACAGAATCTCGCCATCCTCAGCCCGCCGCCTAAGGTCAGGATCTTGATCTAGTAAATACTTGATTTTGCTCGCACTAAAATAAGCATCGAGCAATAGTCCCGTTTTCTCTCGGATCACATCCAACTTTCCAGCAGCTTGTACGGCCTCGCAAATATCTGCCGATATACGACTCTGCCAGACAATTGCGTTGCCAATGGGCTCACCGGTTGCACGATCCCATAACACAGTCGTTTCTCGCTGATTCGTAATGCCAATGGCGACAATGTCTTCCGGTTGCACATCTGCATCTTGAATCACTTGCCGAGCAGTCGCGAGCTGACTATTCCAGATATCTTCGCAATTGTGTTCTACATGCCCTGGAGTCGGTAGTATCTGCGGAAACTCTTGCTGTGCGATGGCGACAGCAACTCCATCGTGACCAAATAAAACTGACCGACTGGATGTTGTCCCTTGATCTAGTGCCAATACTAATTTTGCCATCCTACTGCACTCCTTCAAGATCATCGGGCTCAGATTCATGAAATCGTGAAATTAATTGATCATAGGTAAACACACCAATGATGCCACCAATAATCGGACCCAAGACCGGTACTAAATACCACAAGGTATTGGGATCTTTAAACACTTGCGAACCCCAACCTGCCATATAGGTAAATAACCGCGGCGACAAGTCCCGCGCGGGATTGATGGCATAACCACAATTGGATCCAAATGACAAGCCAATCATCAGCACCAACGCCCCGACAACCATCGGGCCGATATTACTTTGCGGCGCGAGATTCCGCACATCGCCGATGGCACAAATAACAAGCAACAGAATGGCAGTGCCAACTATTTGATCCAACAGACCAGTCCAGTTTGAAATTGTCTCCGGAGCCAGGTTACTAAAGGACCGCGGGTACGTCCCGAAAATACCAGCCGTTGCCATCGTATGCTGACTTGCAATGTCGCTCGAATTGCCTTGATGCCCCGGGCTATCCACTCCGGCGAAGACTCCCGATCCGGCAGCCTCAACCGCTTCTAGATTTTGTATCTGCTCGTAATACACACCATACACAATCGCTGAAGCAACAAAGGCGCCCAACATTTGTGCTGCGATAAACGGCACTACACGGTTCCAGGGTAACGCTCGCCGACAGGCCATCGCAATTGTTACAGCCGGATTAATATGAGCCCCGGTAACTCCACCAGCCACATACACGGCCAGCATCACCCCCACTCCCCATCCAAAGTTGATTGACAAATAATCACCATACTGAAACTCGGTAATTTTCCCGACGTAACGACCGAGGTCACCCTCGGACAAAGGCACACTGACTTTGCCCAAAGTTACCTGCGCATTGACCCCCAGCCCAAATAACATCAGCACCATCGTGCCCAAAAACTCCGCGCTCATGTCTCGTAATGTCGTCTTATTGTTATTGACCATAATTCGATCCCTAGTTCGCACAATCGCTAGTGGTCTATTTTGTGCCATCGCACATCAAATGTCCACGCAACTCAATCTTAATTTTTGTCGATGATGATTTCAACCGTGACCCTCAGGCATTGGTTGAAATCAGACAACATTGGCGGATTGCGTTAAAGGGTACAAACCACGGCTACAGATTAAGCAGCTTCTTGAAAGCGTACACTTGTAACTCGCGCGCGAGCAACTGATACGCGGCGCGGTGTGGCAGTGGTGCCCGATCAGCCCACACCGTTAAATTCCCAAGCAACTTGGTTAGCTGCGCGATGGAATCGGCGGTAGAAGCCTTGGTCGGGTTGTCCTGCAACAAAACCTTATCCAATTCCCAACTCATTACCGTTCCGACCTGTGCATCCAAATAAGACTCTCGCTGCCCTTGGGGCAACTTCACGTATTCCACAGCACGACTTAATAACCAAACTTCGACGAGGGAAAACGCATTAGACTGAAGGCGTTCCTGATGACCCAAATTCAATTCCAAATTCATTCCGCTGCGGCCGAAGTCTCCCGCGAAAGCTGCTGCTAAGCGTTCCGCCAATTCTTGACGCATCTTGATGTCCTGCGCTAATAGATCCTCGGTGCACAACCAATACAAGACCGCGCAGTGCAGGGACTGTTGCAAGTCTGGTCGTTGTTTAGGTTCCGCATCCATAACCCACTGATCAACTTGATCAAACAGAGCAAACTGACTCACATTCTCACCACTTTCCGACGGTCGACGAGCGTAAACCTGCCTATGGATATCTGCCCAAGACATGACGGCGGTCAATTGAGTACCTAAGAAAACAACTTGTTCACTGACTGGCAAACGATGAAATGCAGCGCTGCGAGTATAGAACCAATGCCGCGTCAGCGTGTCAATGTTTCGTTCAACTAAGGACTGCGAGGACTCGTCTAGTGGTGCGCTCGCATTCCCTAATGGCGACCATCCACGGTTAAGCTCGTGTTGAAATCGATTTACCAAATCATCCTTGATCCTGTCATCTTGCGATTCCAAATCAACAAGAACCAACCAATAGGCCAGTTGATTCAATGGCGTCGAATCTACCTCGGGGTAACTTCCAATCCACCACCGCCATTGTCCAAACGACAGCGTTGATCCGGTTGTGATAAGCAACAACACAACTACTAATATTCGTCTAGATTTCATAGTTTTTTACCCGTAACCGGACTCTCAGCAAAACTGGAGTCTTGCACACAAAACAAGTGGACAAAGCAATAACACCCGATTCACCACCGTTGCAATTCTAAACAGGATTATACATCAATGCGGAAGCAACAAATACGTCTAACGCCGTATGCTTGCCGGGAAGTTATTGTATTTACTTACATTTCATGAATTTGGTACATATGATTAAACAAAGATAACAACATTACGTTTCGTATGATTTAGAACTTTTACAAAAAACGGACTATGGCAAAATTTATGACCGCCGTGGAGCACCAACTTGGCGCGGAAACGGCTCGAACTCGTCTACAAGATTTCATCACACAAATGACGACACAATACGCCGATACCATTGAAGCAATGGAAGGCACTTGGAATGGCAACGATCTCGCCTTTGAACTAACAGTCATGGGCATGAAAGTCTCGGGGACACTTACTGTCGGCGATGACGTGATTGAAATACAAGGAACCATGCCCTTTGCGTTATCACTAATGCGCGGCCGGATGGAAAAAACTATGGAACAGGAACTTAGGAAATTGCTCGCATGATTTACAAGCATCGCACATTTCGCTGTTGCGTTTTCGCCATCATCGGTTTTGCACTAACCGCAGCACCTCAGGACCTCTACGCTCAAAATGCACAACAAACAGTATTGGCCAACGCTCGTTTTGAACAACAACTAGAAGCTCTCATTTCGACTCGCTGGGATTTACCGTTAAAAGACGTTCTCCATTCCATCCGTGAAACCCAACGCGTTGCCATTTTCCTGGATCGTCGAATTAATCCCGCAAAACAAATTCAACTTGAAATCCAAGACAAAACGATGAGCACGGCGCTGCAGCAGGTTGCGAACCAAGCAAATGCTCAGATTAGTCACATCCGCAACGTCATTTATATCGGACCCAAAAAAACAACGCACTTACTAGCAACCGTCGCGGCAATTCATGCCGAACAGCACCGGCGTAATCAAGCGGAAAACACACGCATTTTTACCATCGGCAAAAACACGCAGTGGGCTCGACTTGCACAACCACGATCAATCGTCACTGCAATCGCGGAATCCGTAAATGTCCGAATTACCAATATTGACAAAATTCCGTTTGACCTCTGGGACAAACATACATTGCCCGATCTGCCATTCGCCATGCGCATGTCAATCGTCTTGGCAGGATTTGATCTTACCTACCAAATGAACAACGACGATTCTATCACGCTAATCCCATTCCCATCTGAGGCCAAATATCAAAAAGCATTTCCAACCAACGTCAGTGCGGCAAATTTCAATCGCATCAAAAACAGTTTTCCGACACTGCAGATTACCAACGACATGCAACAATTGGTTGCTTCCGGAAGATGGGAAGAAATCGCTGAGCTTGAATTGCTTCTCAGCGGCAACAGTATCACTCGACCAAAACCAGCGACCACCTCAAAGCAAGTTTACACGCTGTCAGTAACTAATCAAACAATTCAAGATGTGTTACAAGCGATTGCCAGTAACGAGAAACTGGAACTTACAGGTTCAGCAGCAGCCCAAAAAATATGGGACAAACGCATTTCGCTCGAGGCAAAAGAATTACCACTAGCCGATCTCTTGCTACAGGTCGTAGGCAAGGGAAACTTGCAATATCACATCGTCGACAAACAACTGCTTATTTCAATAAAGATGTAAGCAGGGGCAGTCAGTGGTTACAAACCCTATTCAGGGATTTTCGCCGAGTCGTCGTAGGTGCGACGATCTTGTGGATGCCACAACGGCAACCCATCCTTTACTCGCTCAGATAGAATAGCTAACTTCTCGCCAGAACCCGGCAGAGACGCCGTCGGTTCGTAATCATCTTGTTCATGTCCTTGGGGTTCGAAATCCCATATACCCAACTTGATTGCATCCAGAACTGAATTTGGCACGATCTGTTCTCCCGGCACTGTGTGAGAAAAAGTGAATTGAAAAGGTTGGTCGTTACAGCTCTTAAATTGGCAGTCACAAGGAACACTAATAGGAAAGTAATAAGGCAATTGATTTTTCAAAATCTTGCCTGCCTCATACCGTCGTTCGTCGTTCCAACTTCTTGACTGCCAAGTCAAAAACTAAACTAGACAAAACCAATATCAGATTAAGGCAATTCCACGTCAAGCGAATGACAACAATTTTTCAATTTTAGCCACAACATTTTATTCGCAAATATTTTTACCTTTTTCAGAAACAATTGTTGACTATGCAACTCAAATTTGCGCCTCTCGAAATTTCATCAGCACCGACGCGCTAGTTTCCAGCGCCTTACCGGCAACCACAGTTCCAGTAATGTCACCAATGTGCTAAATTGCACTGCCCCATAAATAAGTTGCCCCTCTCTTAATCTCCTTTCAGCAGAACAATGACAATCCATGACCACTGGTACTTATAAAACCGTGAATCATGCTCAAGACAATCCGCTAAGCGATGACGCTCATGAAGTTTGGCTGCACGGAAACCGACGTGTCTACATAATCGCTCTTGTACCCGGCGTGATTGTCCTTTGTGGCTCAGCGTTTATTCTCACCAACGCTTTTTTTGCGTCTCCACTTTGGTTACGATTCATCGCTGCAATCCTCTGTGGGTTTGCTGGGGTTACCAATGCATCGTTATTGCTATGGCTGAAACGGCCACTACTGGCATACAGCGCAGGACATCTGCTTGTCTACTTGCGGCCACCTCAAGTCGTTCGTGTGCCCATTGAATTTGTAGAAGTCTTTTTTGCGGGCCAAAGTGAAACGCACATGCCGCGACCTCGTACGCAAACCACCGGCCCTGCACCCGAATCCCGGAACGTCGTAGTCCGGCTAGCCGAACGGGCAGCTCAATTCCAACAACACCCCGTTAAACCTTCCTTAGGCTCATGGGAAGACGGCTACATTGTTGTGCGTGGTACTTGGTCAGAACCAATAAATAAAGACCTATTTCGCCGACTTAATCGGCGGTTAATCGACATCCATCGGCGGCAAAACCAAAACGTTGAAAACGGCGACGATATCCCAAACATTTCCGATTTATACGACAAAAACAGTACTATCTCGCCCTCTGATCACGAGGGCCACTGTGACTGAACTCCTTATAAGCGTACGGAATACCATTGAGGCACAGACTGTCCTCAACACCGTGCCGCACCTTGCGATTCTCGATATCAAAGAGCCTCGCCTAGGTGCACTTAGCGCAACATCTCCGGAAACCTGGCAAAACGTCGCCACGCTAGACAGAGGTAGCACCTTGCTAAGCGTCGCACTCGGGGAGTTAGGCGAATACGACTTAGCGGTATCAAAACAGATTCCCGCCACCGCACGTTATGCGAAAATTGGCTTATCTCAACAAGCCGCAAAGGATTGGGTTGAACCTTGGCAACGCACCGCCTCGTCACTCCCACACAGCACCGACCTCGTCGGCGTAATCTATGCTGATCATCATGCTGCCCAAAGCCCTCCTGCGGATTGCATCGTCGATACGTTGCTAGCAGTCGGCTGTCGAACTTTCCTCATCGACACTTTTGACAAATCTAAGGGTAACGTTCTGCACCATCTGAGTCGCGAAGCCCTCGCCAATTTAAACAACCAAATCGAACAACAGGATGGCGTCTTGGTGCTCGCCGGTTCAATCACGTCCATCATTCTCGCGGACATTCTGAAGACCGGGGCAAAATACATCGGTATACGCGGCGCCGTCTGTGAAGGCGACCGTCAAAACCAACTTAGTCGAACTGCTACAATATCTTTTCTATCATCGCTGAAATTTTTATCGTCAGGAATTTAACTTTTGTCCGGCCCTATTATCCAATCCGACTCGGAACTAAACGAATACATCCAACGTCACAACGACTGTCAGATTATTGGTTTTGATACCGAATTCATTTCCGAAGACACCTATCGACCTGAATTATGTTTGATTCAAGTAAATGCTGATCACGATATCGCTTTAATTGATCCGTACGAAATCACCGACCTAACGCCGTTTTGGCAATGGCTCACCGACCCTAATCGAACCATTCTCGTCCACGCTTGTCGCGAAGAACTCCGGTTCATTTACCAAGCCACCAAGCAAGCCCCCCACAACTTGATGGACATTCAAATCGCGGCGGCATTTGTGGGTTTGGAATACCCAGCTAGTTATGGAACTCTTACCAATCGCCTGCTTGAAATCTCGTTGAACAAGGGAGAAACCCGCACCGATTGGCGGAGACGTCCGTTGACCGATGCACAGTGCAAATACGCGCGACAGGACGTCGAGTACCTTGAGCCAATTTACAATCTACTGATGGCGCAGTTAGGTGATATGGACCGCACGGAATGGCTGTTCAGCGAACTTCGGAGGCAACAAGACCATATCCTAGATCAAGAAACTTCACCGCGGTGGCGGAAAGTCTCTGGCAGCGGATCACTAAACCGTCGTGGATTAGAGATTGTAAAGCAACTATGGCTTTGGCGTGATGCGATTGCTAAGGAGTCCAATACGCCACCACGACGCATTTTACGAGATGACTTGATATGTGAATTGGCTCGGCGACAATCTGATTCGCTCGAAAAACTGAGACTCATCCGAGGTATGCAACATCGCCAAGTCCAGAAGCGAATACCAGCCATCCAAGACACTCTTCGACAAGCACTTGATACGCCCGCGGAAGACTGCCCACAGCGCGAGCGGAAGTCTAAATCGCCACAACGAACCACGCTTAGCCAGTTCCTCTTTACCGCGATTTCAGATTATTGCCAACGCAACCACATGTCGCCTGGTCTGGTGACAACGATGACCGATCTACGAGACTATCTGGATCTAAACTATGGCCACAGTAACCAAAGTAAAAAACGCCAACCACTGCTGAGCACTGGCTGGCGTAAAGATTTCATTGAACCGTTGGTTCAAGATATTTTAAGCGGAAGACTAGTAGCCCATGTCACCGACCCCACGTCGGATCAACCGTTGTCATTTGAACCCCACTCAGCGATAAACCCTAACGACGATTAGCCCAATCAGTCACAACCTCGAGTCAAAACCAACGTTTTTTCGGTTTCCATCAGTTTTAACGTGTGATTGCATTAATCTAATCTGCAAGTTAAGACCTCATAGGTAACTAGTCCTTCCGCATTTTTCTCATTGTGGCTATCCTATTTCAGAACGCCTTGTGCCTCCAATTGCACCGAGTCATTTTTTATTTCCGAGCTAGGCAAGAACCACGTCATCTCTTCCTGAATCAACGTCGTCTCTGGGTCTCGACCAACTAACTTGACGCGTATTTTATGACGCCCTTCTTTGTCAGCTCGCGCATGCACTTTAAGCGTAACTTTCTCGCCCGGTGCAATACTAGCTATTGAGTCAAAAATGACTTGACCTGGAATTAATTCGGCCGTCTGACCCGTTGTTTTGACGGGTTCCACGCCATATCCAAATTGAGCGATAACATCAATTCCTTGAGCCGCTCGCGTACCACGATTAATGACTTGAATCTCATAGATAGCCTCTTCGTCCATTTTCACTGGACCAGCCGGATCACTAACAATTAGTTTTAAGTCGGCAACTCCCCGAACACGCGTCACTACGGAGCCCGCTCGGGTCTCCGCAGCTACTGCCTCCACTCGCATCGACAATTTATTTTCACCTTCTGTGAGCAGAACACATTCAAATTCAAATGTTCTGGTCGCACCAGGTTCAACAACACCGATTTCCCAAGACATGTTTCGTTTAACGTTTTCTGCTGGGCTTCCATTTTGGAAATACCTAGCTCCGATTGGCAACACTGCGTTCACTGTTACATCGCGAGCGACTGTGTCCCCTTTATTGCTAACTTGAATTTGGTATTTAACCGGTGCGCCTGCAAAGTTATCTTCGGGTCCGTCAACTTCAAGAACTAATTCCGGACGAAGAACAACAATCGACAATTCCTTTTGTACAGCGTCACTGGCTGCGGTCGAAACAGCAGCTTGGATCTTCATCTCACCGGCCTGTTCAGCCGTTAACTCCAATTCGATTAACTTACTTCCGCCAGCGGCAATCGCACCAATGGACTGGCCATCTTCAACTCCGGGGGAAATACGTAAATCAACATCGCTTGCTTCACCATTGCCAATGTTAGTTACACGTACTGTATAAATCTTAGTTTCACCATATGTCATTTCTTGTGGACCGGACAGCGACAATTGCAATTCCGGTTGAATAACTTGGACTTGTGTTGCTAGACCCAACGGTTGCACTGTCCATCGCGTAGAAAGTTGGAAAGCGCGATTTTCCTGAGGTACAAGCTGCATCTTCCAAATTGCGCGTCCTCCCGCAGCAAGTCGACCAACCTGCCACTGTAATTCACCGTCGACGGTTGACGCACTCCCATAGGTTGTTTCATTCGCAACCAATTTCACCCAGTCTGGTAAAGCGGTCACTACGAATACATCCTCGACCACTTGATCTCCTTGATTGATGGCCACAATTTCGAACATACTCGGCATCCCAACACGAATTATTGGCGGGACACGAGTCATGATCTGAATTTTCGGAATGTAACCCAATTGAGTTACGCCCGCGGATACCGATGTATGTGCAATATCGGTTCCGCTCGCAACCGTTGCAGCCACGTCAGTTGGTTGAGCCTCTTTTTCAGCATAGACTTCAAATTCAATATTTTGCACAGGAGGTGCAATTGGCGCTGCGAGCGCGGAATGAGCAGCCGCATCAAACTCCGGAGGTGCCTCGGAGTCAACGACCAACGGGAACTCATCTTGAGCAACAACGACTGGAGGTACGGCAACTGGTTGCTCTGTCGCGGGTGCAACTAAAACCGATGTTGTATCTGTGGGCACCGTGACCTCGGCAATAGCCGATTCTAGCGCACCACTACCGACAGGTACAGATAGAACAAAATCGTTTGAAGGGAGAGTATCTAACGGATCAACAGTCAGTACCGCGGGTTGCGTAACATCTTCCTCCGTAGAATTGTTGCTAGTGTCTTGTGCGTTGCTCAATGCTACAAACAGGCAAGCAACAAATGTCATCACGCCAAAAATTATTAGATTACGTCTCATAGTTAGAAACCTGCATTTCGATTGTGGGGTTGGTCGGCTCTCGTGTGCGGAAAGATATTCCGCTGAGAATCGGAGTCCAAATCGACAGGTACGACATGAAGCTTTAACCTAAATTCATTTTTTTCATTTTCTCAGCACGACGTCGTTCTCAGGGATCCGCCACTACAACAACGTAAATTGATAATCACACGCAGATTATTGCGATGCGGCCAACCATTTTTCACATTCGCACTTAAATCTACCCAAAACCATGAGAACAGCAAGCCGCTCAGGGCTTGCGAATGCTGCTTGAAACCGTCATCATTTGTAAAACAATTTCAACACACAAATACTTACTCAAAACCTACACAACACTATGGCTTCCACAACACGCGAAACGCACCCGCCCACGACTACCACTGCGGACTGGCACGCGTTGGCACAACAAGTTCTAGCGGGAACTCCGCTCGACCAACAACAAGCCATGCAGATATTAAAATGCCCTGACGATGAACTACTCGATTTAATGTCCGCCGCGTTTCGTATTCGCCAACATCATTTTGGTAAAACCGTTCAACTCTACTTCTTGATGAATGCCAAAAGCGGTCTCTGCCCTGAAGATTGCTCGTACTGTTCTCAATCCAAAGATTCCACCGCGGAAATCCCTAAATACAACATCCTTAGTCGAGATAAATTACTTGACGGGGCGAAAATTGCTGCGGAACGAAATGCGAAAACATACTGCATCGTTATTTCAGCTCGAGCACCCAGTGAGCGAGAACTGACCGCCGTTGAAACCATCGTGCCGCACATCAAGGAACAGTACGACCTGAAAATCTGTGCCTGTCTGGGCTTACTCAGCGATGACCAAGCTCAACGTCTTTGTGATGCTGGCGTCGATCGAGTGAATCACAACTTGAACACCAGTGAATCCAACTACGAAAATATCTGCACGACACATAGCTACCAAGATCGACTCGACACTTTGCACGCCGTGCGCCGCGCCGGAATGGAAATTTGCAGTGGCGGCATCATTGGCATGGGCGAGCAAAATCAAGATGTCATCGACATGGCCTTTGCACTGCGTGACCTTCAAGCGGACTCCATTCCTTTGAATTTCCTGAATTCCATCGAAGGCACCCAACTGGAAAACAACAACACACTCACGCCCCAGTACTGCCTAAAGGCTTTAGCGATGTATCGATTCGCAAATCCCACAACGGAACTGCGGATTGCCGGCGGTCGTGAACTACATCTGGGTAGCCTACAACCGCTCGGACTTTATGCCGCAAATTCAATTTTTGTTGGGGATTATCTCACGACCGAAGGCCAAGCACCTGATGCTGATTACCAGATGATCAAAGACCTTGGATTCGAAGTCACTCGCAATATTGAATAACCGTTAGCGAATATAAGCAATGCTGTTATTTGGTGATCTTCAACAACTTGCCACTGGCTCCCTCGCCCGAACCAATAATTGTCACATAGATATCGCCGCTACTGTCGATGCTAATTGCGGTCGGCTTATCTAGTGAAACGATCTTTTCAACTTCGATGCCTTGTTTCTTTTTATTGTATTTTGCAACAATGCGAAAAAGCCCTCCATCTTTTGGACTAGACCAAGCAAAATCTGTTGCTAACAAATTCCCCCGAGGGCCATATGCCAAGCCGGTGATATCGCTAAGTCCCGTTTCAAAATTCGCAAGTTTATCGCCGGTCGCTGTATCATAAAAGGTCAGCAGGCCATCACCTGGCATTGAAATCTCACCCATTTGCCCAACGGCTAGACTGCCATCAGGTGCGACGGTTATGGCGACTGGTGCATCAACGTCAGTCAGTTCCTTGGTCGCAATTGCTCGACTAAACGAGCCAACTTTGGCGCCCTTAACACCCGCTCTGGCAATCCAGCCTTTGGTGTCATCGCCGTTGCAGGTAGCAAAAATTGCGTCGCCATTAAATGCGAGCCCATAAAAATTACCTTCGCCAGCAAGCTTGTCCGTTGCATCAATTGAAAAGGACGCTGCCATCGCATCAGCCTTTAAAGCTGCTTCTCCAACTTTCGGCAAATTGTAAATCCGCAACAGATCCTTAGCATCCGGGAATCCGCCACCGCCGACCGCCAGAACATCACGATCAATAAACGCTATGCCCAACGGGCCGATTGGGTAAATTGGGCCTTTACCGTATGTTTCGACTGGAAAATCGGTGATCACGGCTTCAATTTTTCCATCAACGATACGGATCACTCGTCCAGCTCCACTATCCGCAACGAACACATGTCCGGTCTCAGGCTGAATCGCCACACCACAAGGTACATTTAATCCATCCGCAATCGTTGTCACCTCAACACCATAGGCTTCGCTGTCACCAGTGAACAAACACACAAACAGAGTAATTGCCGCTATCATCGTCATTTTGCACTTATTCATATCTAAAATCCCTATGGGGGTTAATCTAAAAAGTCACACCAATCATATTACCATATTTACTTAACAACCAATTTAGCTTCGAGCAACTGAGGTGCACTGACCTGTGGATTGTATTCGCTCGCGAGTCTTTATCATAAACGTAACAATGTCGTTCACTCGTTTACGTCCCAGCACGATTTACGACATCCGTTGCTCAAAGGCCGTAATCTTTGCTTCATGCTCTAGTGTCAAAGCAATGTCATCGAGCCCGTTGAGTAAGCAATGGCGGCGAAACTCGTTGACGTCAAACGAAAACTCCAACCCATAACCGTCTTGGACTGTCTGCGACTCCAGATCAATCGTCAACTCATATTGACCATGTATGGCGACATTCGCAAAAAGTTGATCAATTTGATTTTCAGGAAAGACAATCGGTAGCACGCCATTTTTAAAACAGTTGTTAAAGAATATGTCCGCATAGCTCGGAGCAATCACACAACGAAAACCATAATCCGCTAACGCCCAGACGGCATGTTCACGACTTGAACCACTGCCAAAATTGCGCTTTGTTAGCAGAACGGTCGCTCCTTGAACTGCGGGTTGATTCAATTCAAAATCGGCATTGTCCGTGGAGTCATCATTAAATCGCCAATCAAAGAACAGGAAATCCCCAAACCCACTTCGTTCGATGCGTTTCAGAAACTGTTTAGGGATAATCTGATCCGTATCCACATTGGCACGATCCAGTGCAACAGTAATCCCACAATGCTTGATAAAAGCTTCCATCTCTAAATTCCCTTTGTATTTCTCAGACTTTTAATACTCT
>Ga0315329_10000555_pt1 | contig 14631 bp, 10 predicted proteins | sample M150032315metaG_FD_203459 | JGI IMG/M metagenome (GOLD analysis project Ga0315329, IMG submission 203459) | Ammonia-oxidizing marine archaeal communities from Monterey Bay, California, United States - M1 500m 32315 | ecosystem: Environmental > Aquatic > Marine > Coastal | place: USA: California...
CATTGCCGAGCCGTACTCGTTATCAACAATCAGATCGTCTTTGGCAATTTCCACCGCCGCGCTTGCGTCGTAACGTGCAAAGGCATCCAGAGCCCTATTAACCATTCGCGCAACACGATCGCCCAGATGCCTGAACTCGATGATGCCTTCAGGGAAATCTCCTTCCTCTGCAAGCTTAATGGCCATTCTGGCAATCTTTGCAGACTCGTCACCTATGCGCTCCAGATCACGCACTGTTTTAATAATCGCCAGCACCAGGCGCAAATCGCTAGCAGCGGGTTGGCGCCGGGCAAGGATAAGATTGCATTCCTCGTCTATTTTGACTTCCATCGCATCGATGTTGTCTTCTTCAACCAACACCTCCTTAGCCAGGCCACTGTCGGCCGAGGTAATAGAGACCAAGGCGTCTGCCAATTGCTTCTCGATTACTCCACCCATTTCCAACATATGGTTTTTAATATCTTCCAGCTCCACATTGAACTGTTGAGAAATATGATGGCCACGATTTTCTGATCTGGGGTTCATGTCAATGTCCTGTTGTAGATAGCTTTAATTGCCTTATCAATTCACAAGCTTTAATTAGCCGTAACGCCCTGTAATATAGTCTTCTGTTTGTTTCTGGCTCGGGTTCGTAAAGATAGTATCGGTCGCATCAAACTCCACCATATTACCCATATACATAAAGGCCGTGAAGTCGGAAACCCGGGCAGCTTGCTGCATATTGTGAGTAACGATAACAATAGTGTAGTCAGATTTTAATTCGTTGATTAACTCTTCAATTTTTAAAGTAGATATCGGGTCCAATGCGGAAGCCGGCTCATCCAGCAATAACACCTCAGGCTCCACTGCTATTGTTCTGGCTATAACCAGACGTTGTTGCTGGCCTCCGGACATACCCAGTGCACTGTCATTCAAGCGGTCTTTGACTTCATCCCAAAGCGCAGCCGCCTTTAGGGACTTCTCTACGGCTTCGTCGAGAACACGTTTTGAATTGATACCCTGTATGCGCAAACCGTAAGCTACGTTTTCGTAAATTGATTTTGGAAAAGGGTTCGGCTTCTGGAACACCATGCCTACCCTGCGGCGCAGGTCGGCGACATCAACAGACTTCTGGTAAATATTACTGCCATCCAGCAACACTGCCCCTTCTATCACACAATCATCGACCAGATCATTCATGCGATTAAAGCAGCGTAACAGGCTGGATTTTCCACAACCACTGGGGCCAATAAAGGCTGTTACCCGTTGCTTGGGTATGGTGAGGTTGATATCTATCAGTGCCTGCTTGTCCTTGGCATAGAACAGGTTCAGGTTTTCAATATCAATACAACTGACCTCATCCTTAGCTGCCCTGGTTTTATCACCAAGCACTGCTGACACATCTATTTTCCGTGCAGGAGGTGGAGTTTCTTGAACCTGTTCATTGGTGGAGTTACTCATTGCGTTTAATCCGTTCAATCAGTTGTTATACGTCTAGTGCTTTGTATTTTTCTCGCAGGTGATTTCTAAGAGCCACAGCAGCTAAATTCAAAGCCGCTATCACAATCACCAAGAGTAAGGCTGTGGCAAAAACCAAAGGCCTTGCGGCTTCGATATTTGGGCTTTGGAAACCTACATCGTAAATATGAAAACCTAAGTGCATAAATTTCTGTTCTAAGTGCAGGTAAGGGTAATTTCCATCCAAAGGCAGGGATGGAGCCAGCTTCACCACACCAACCAGCATAAGCGGAGCCACTTCTCCTGCGGCTCTGGCAACAGCCAGTATCAAGCCGGTCATCATTGCCGGACTTGCCATTGGCAACACTACGCGCCAGAGCGTTTCAAATTTGGTGGCACCCAGCGCCAGACTGCCTTCGCGCACACTTCTTGGAATTCTTGCCAAGCCCTCTTCTGTTGCAACAATCACCACCGGCACTGTTAATAACGCCAATGTTAATGAAGCCCAAAGCAGACCAGGTGTTCCAAATGTTGGTGCAGGCAATGCCTCGGGATAAAACAGCTGATCAACCTCAGCACCGATAATATAGATAAAAAAGCCCAGGCCAAATACCCCGTAAACGATAGAAGGTACACCGGCTAAATTATTTACCGCAATGCGTATGGCACGGGTAACAAAACCCTGCCGCGCGTATTCCCGCAGATAGACTGCTGCCACAACACCAAATGGAGTGACAAATACCGACATCAGCATCACCATCATCACCGTACCAAAAATGGCAGGAAATATACCGCCTTCTGTATTTGCCTCACGCGGCTCGTCCATCATAAATTCACCGAGCTTGGAAAAGTAGGTTAGTACTTTTGCAAAAAGGCTTAATTTATTTGGCTGATAAGCTCTAACAATATCAGCAAACCTTATTTCTTTTTGTTGCTGGTTTGCCGCCATAAAAACAGCGGTATCTCGGTTAATTGTCTCATAGAGATGTATTAGCTCTTGCTGTAATACATCATACTCTGCCGCCAATTGACTTCGAGCAGCTTCTATTTCTGCCAAGGCTTCCGGGGTGTCCTCTTCGTCGAGCTGCAATCTACGCTCACGCAATCTCAAACGCTCCATGCCGTAATTGATCTGCCCGATTTCCTGCTTTTCTATGGCATAAATTTCTTCATGAATTTCCAGGGCGCGAGCCAGGCGCTTGTTAAAATCATCCCAGCGCGATTGCTGAGCTGCTTCAGTGCCTCCAGAAAAAGCGATGGCATTACCACTTTCTTTGACATCAATAAGATGAGCATAGAAGTTGCCCCACTCTCGCCGCTCTAGTGCGACTACATTTTCCGGGTACTCTACGTCTTTCACAAAGTCACTTAATATCCAGGTGAAATCCGCACCTGTCAGGTCACGATTTCCCAATTTGACCAATTGCCGTTCATACAAGCCCTGTGATTCATCGACAGGAATACCGGAGGACGCTATTTGTGAAGCCAAAACCATCTCACTTTCAACAAACTCTCCTATAACTTGTGTTGAAAGCAGCTCACCGCTTGTAGAAGGTGGAGCATAATTCGCCTGCATGACATCACGCGGCCAGAAGTGACTCATTCCACGCACGGTTAACAACAGTAACAAGCCAATTACCATGACAATACTGATAGCAACAGCGCCAGCGTTTAACCAAACCCATGGGGTTCCCTTTCGCATCCAGCTTGAAAGATGAGTATTCATATTGTGCTGTACTTCGTTCTTAGTTTTTGCCTAACAACTTCGGCAATTGTGTTAAATACAAAGGTAAACATAAACAGCACCAAAGCCGCGAGGAACAGAATTCTGTAATGGGTACTGTCAACTTCTGATTCGGGAATTTCTACCGCTATGTTGGCAGCGAGGGTACGCATACCTTCGAAGATATTGATGTCCATAATAGGCGTATTACCGGTAGCCATTAACACGATCATGGTTTCACCTACTGCTCGGCCCATACCAATCATTAGCGCACTAAAGATGCCCGGACTCGCTGTGGGCAGAACAACTCTTTGCAGGCTTTGCCATGGCGTGGCGCCAAGCGCTAAAGAACCATAGGTTAAGTGTTTGGGTACAGTGAATATAGCGTCTTCTGCTATTGAGAAAATAGTAGGAATAACAGCAAAACCCATGGCAAAGCCAACCACCATAGCATTACGTTGATCGTAGCTAACACCCAGATCATTGGTAATCCAATAGCGCATATCGCCGCCAAAGAATATATTCTCCAGCGGCACAGCAACGGCAAAAGAGAGATAGGAAAAAACCAGAATAACAGGTATCAAAATCCCTGCTTCCCAGCCATCGGGAACTGACTCTCGAATCTTTCTGGGAAGCTGCGTCCAGGTGAAACTTGCTATTAGAATACTCAGTGGCAACACCACCAGAATCGAAAAGATACCCAGCAAGTTCTTCTCTACAAACGGTGCCAACCAGAGGCCAGCCAAAAAACCCAGGACTACCGTAGGCAAGGCTTCCATTAATTCGATTAGCGGCTTAACTTTGCGTCTCATCGCCGGCGCCATGAAATAGCCGGTAAATATTGCCCCACAAATTGCTAGCGGTGCGGCAAGTAGCATGGCATAAAAAGCCGCTTTAAGTGTGCCAAAAGATAAAGGGACAAGGCTGTACTTGGGCTCAAATTCATTACTTGAAGCAGAAGACTGCCAAATATAATCCGGCTCGGAATAACCTTCGTACCAGACCTTATCCCATAGCACTGACCAGGAGACTTCCGGGTGTTCATTGTGAATTTTCCAGAATTCAATAGAGCCATCATCGGCTTCAATCAGCAAACCGTCACCACGGGGAGACAGTGCAATAAGCTTTGGCGTAAGTGCAGTGATATCTTCAGAAAAGACAGCCCGATGTGCAGTTGTATTGTAAATAGAGAGCGTGCCCAGGCTATCGATGCTGACAAAATTCTTACGTCGCTGCTCCGGGGTCATTCTCAGTATTGGCTGAGGCCCTGGACTAAATTCTCGCACTTTCTGCAGGCTGGTGCGCCCCTCTTCGCGGGACAGGAACCACTGTGATATATCGCCGGCATCATCTGCTACCAGCAGTGATATACCACCCAGCAGAAATACAACCTGTGTCGGTTTGACACCACCCTCTGTTAGAAAGGTTTCGATCTCAAACTCGCTGCTTTGCCCGCGCATCGCCGCGATCAGGTCCAGAGCACGTATCAGCCCGTTGCTGGAGATAAAATAAACCCAGCGCTGGTCACCACCGATAAACAATTGCTCAACGTCTTGAACCAGAATATCCATTTGGTAGCTATCCAGCTCAATGTCCGGCTCTCCCCCACCAAGATCAAATGCCGCGAACAAGTTGGTTTGCTTACTTGCCTTAATCAGGTTTATCGTCCCGTTTTCATCGATACCGGCTACCATCAGCACATCACCGGAAGAACGGACGGCTAATTTTGATAAGCGCGAATTGGGAAATAGATTAAAGGGCTGCTCTCCGAATGGGTATTCGATGACCGGTGTTAAAGTGCGGGTATTGTTTTCACCACTAAAGCTGGTCTCATAACCGTAGCTGGCAACCAGGGCCTGACCATTATCCAGGCCCAAGGCAAAGATTCCGCTTCCTTCAGTGTCCAAAGCAAAATGACTAATCGCGGTAGCTTCTGGCAGCTCTATTGTCATGGACAAGACTGGCGAACCATCACTGGCATTAAAAAACAGCACATCGGCGTTATCACCAATGCGCATTCCTATCTCAGACTGTTCTTCTATAGCGAGGTGTAAAGAAGAGGAGTTACCACTATCAACCAGCTCATATTCGCTCACTTTATCGAGCTTGGCGGATTCAAAAAGAGGAATAACTTCGTAGAACAAATACATGAAGATCAGCAATATCGCCAGGATCACACTAATCCCACCTATTGCTATACCAATGCTAGCTGACTGGTCGTAAAAATGACGAATCTTACGGCGTAGAGCCATGCGGCTGGAAGTCATATTTGACACCGCAGGCCCAGCCTCAGAACTTTCTGAACCCTGGCCGCTCATAGACTGAGTTACTTTATTTGGCATTGAGTCAATGTCTTCTTGTTTATTAATTTTTTCAATTTCTATAAACACAACAAAGGTTCAGTCTGACTAGACTGAACCTTTGTTGATCAAAATGGAAACAGCTTTCCATGCCGCCTCCACTCTTATTGGCTATTCCCTAAGCTAATCTAGAAGCTGCAGGCTGTGCATTGTGCCTTGCACTACACGAGCTGGCAATGGGATATAGCCATCTTTCAATACAATGCCTTGGCCGGTCTGTGACAAAATAAGTTTTACAAATTCTTTTTCTAGTGGTGACAATGGCTTGTTCGGCTCCTTATTCACGTAAACATAAAGGAATCGTGCCAGTGGATAATTACCTGTCACTGAATTGGCTGGGGTTGCATCGAAATATTCACTACTCGCATTTTTAGCAATAGGCACAGCTCGAACACTAGATGTTCTGTATCCTATACCAGAGTAGCCAATGCCATTAATTGATGTACTGACCGACTGCACTACCGAAGCTGAGCCAGGCTGTTCGTTAACATTGCTCTTGAAGTCGCCATCACAAAGGGCTGCATCCTTGAAGTAACCATAAGTTCCCGACACAGAGTTACGACCAAAAAGTTGAATGTCACGACGCTCCCATTCACCGCTCATCTCCAGGTCGCCCCAGTTTTCGATACTCTGAGATTCACCACAACGCTGATTTGATGAGAACACCGCATCCACTTGTGGAATAGTCATACCTTCTATTGGGTTATCCTTGTGCACATAAACTGCCAGAGCATCGATTGCTACAGGGATAGCTGTGGGCTTGTAGCCATAACGAGATTCGAAGGCTTCAACCTCATTGTCTTTCATCTTACGGCTCATGGGGCCAATATTAGAAGTACGCTCGGTTAGAGCCGGAGGAGCAGTGGATGAGCCTGCTGCCTGAATCTGGATGTTTACGTTAGGGTAAACACGCTTGAAGTCTTCAGCCCAAAGAGTCATCAAGTTAGCCAAAGTGTCAGAACCAACACTGGAAAGATTTCCAGATACACCACTGGTACGTTCATATTCAGGGATATCGTGATCCACATCAGCCGCTTGCGTAGAAAATGCAAGTACAGTGAAGAAAGGCAATACAAGAGACTTTGAAGATAAAGAAATGCGCATGAGTCCTCCAATAGGCTAGTTGCGACTAGTATTTGGTTATACGCACTATATAAAGTTTATATTACATAATTATGACAGTCTCAATTTGATGTGAACCTGAGCATAAGATATCTATGAAAACGCCTGTCGGGCCACATGAATATGTTACAATGCTTGGCTGGATCGCTGAGCCTGTCTGTGGGTTTGCAAAGAGTCTGTTAATTTGAAACAGCTGGTGTTTACGCCCAAACTCCGGCAGAAGAGCCTTAAAAAGGCTAAATTTATTTGTCACAAGATTTTCACAATTCAGCCGGGGAAAATTGGTTACACTATCTTCCTATTGAGCTCTTATTGAGCTCTTATTGAACTTCTACTGAAACAAGGTGCAGGAATTAGGTCGAATGTCTGAACAAGCTGAGCACAAGTCATTGGATTTAGTTATTGATAACGAGGCGGCGGATTCGGCTGCGTCGTCTGCAGTCAGTGCAGACAATAAGACTGAGCAAGACCACCCTCCTATAGACCTCGAAAATACCGACTATTATGAAAATCGGGAACTCAGCTATTTTAAATTTAACCTCCGGGTTTTAAGCCAGGCCTGTGATCCGAAGCATCCCCTACTTGAACGACTGATGTTCCTGCTGATTTTTAGCTCGAACCTCGACGAATTTTTTGAGATTCGGGTCTCAGGGTTAAAGAAGCAGCTGGATTTTGGTCGCCAGCGACCGGGCCCTGATGGAATGTATCCGGAACAGGTTCTCAAGGAAATCCATTCGCAGGTTAAAGATGCTCTTACTGAGCAATACCGAATTCTTAACGAAGACCTGCTGCCTAATCTTGCCGCAGAGAACATACATTTTTTGCCACGCCACTCATGGAATGATGAGCTAAAAGAGTGGACTCGGGAATATTTCAATCAAGAAGTACAGCCAGTTGTCAGCCCTCTGGGCCTGGATTCTGCGCACCCATTTCCGCGGCTTGTTAACAAGAGCCTAAACTTTATCCTCTCCCTGGATGGCAAGGATGCATTTGGAAGAGATAGCGGCCTAGCAATAGTGCCTGCTCCTAGGTCTCTGCCTCGCTTAATTAAAGTGCCTTCAGAAATAATGCCGGAAGGTGATAATTTCATTTTCCTGTCTTCTGTTATTCACTCCTATGTCGATGAGCTTTTCCCGGGTATGACTGTGACCGAATGTCATCAATTCCGTGTTACCCGTAACTCCGACCTCGAAATGTCGAACGTAGAAGTAGAAGATTATGCCATGGCCCTGCAAGGGCAATTGCATAGCCGCCGCTTTGGCACAGCGACTAAGCTGGAAGTGGGCATCAACTGCCCTGAAGAGCTGACAGATTTTCTGTTGGAGCGTTTTAATCTTACCAAGGATGAATTGTTTCAACTGGATGGCCCAGTCAATCTACAACGCCTGACGGCGCTTTATCGCATGCTTGACCGCCCCGAACTGCGCTATCCGCAGTTCTCACCCGGAACACCGCGCCTGCTTGAAGAAGGCAGTTCTATTTTTGCTGCGGTGGACAAGGAAGATCAACTTCTGCTTCACCCTTTCCAATCCTTTATTCCGATTATCGATTGGGTGCGCCAAGCAGCAAAAGATCCTACTGTCTTGTCGATTAAACAGACACTGTATCGCACAAACGAATCTTCCGAATTGGTAGAAGCATTGGCCGAAGCCGCAAGGAATGGCAAGGAAGTTACGGTAGTTATCGAGTTGCGGGCACGCTTTGACGAAGAAGAAAATATTAATTTTGCCAGTATTCTTCAAGAGGCGGGAGCCGTCGTTGTATACGGGGTGATGGGCTACAAGACCCATGCCAAAATGTTGCTGTTTGTGCGCCGCATCGGAAACACCTTGAAGCGATACGCACACATGGGCACCGGGAATTATCACCGGAAAAATTCACTTCTTTATACAGATTACAGTTTGCTAACCTCTGATGAGGCCCTTTGTGCGGATATGCACAAGGTATTCCAGCAAATAACAGGCATGGGCAAGAAGATTCACCCCAAACTGTTAATTCACGCCCCCTTCAACTTGCGTAAATCATTAATAAAAATGATAGAGGCCGAAGCTGAAGTAGCCAAAGCCGGTAAAGCAGCACACATTATGGCGAAGATGAACTCCGTAACAGATCCGGACATCATCAAAGCGCTTTACCAAGCATCAATCGCTGGTGTAAAGATTGATCTCATCGTACGCGGCATTTGCTGTCTGCGACCTGGGATTCCAGGTGTCAGCGATAATATTCGAGTGACCTCTGTTATTGGACGTTTTCTGGAGCACTCCAGAGTCTATTATTTTAAAAACTCCAACCCGCAGATATATTGTTCCAGCGCGGACTGGATGGAGCGTAATTTAAATACCCGTATAGAAGTCTGCTTTCCCATTCTAAAAAAGAAGCATGCGACCCGAATAAAGTCTGAGCTGGAAATGTACCGAAATGACCGCAGTCAAAGTTGGGAATTACATGCCGATGGAGAGTATCAACTGCTGGAAAATGATGCTGAAGACGAAACTGTCGAAGACGTACAAATGCTGTTATTAAAACAACTGTCCTAAAATCGCTGGCGACAGTTAGAGTTAGAGAAGCAGGGATTAGAAACTAGCCATTTGTCAGGCTGACTTTAGGAAGATCACTGCTCTGCATTACCGCCAGCGTCTTCTTATTCTTCACCATGAAGTCCAGCATCCCTTCCCGCAAAGCCGTGGCGCTGAAACTAACGCGCTCCACAGAATAAGCCCGCATAAGCCCAACCAAAACTGCCCAGCCCGGTAATAGCAAGTCTCGCCTACGTTCCTTTAACCCAGGCAACTCACCTTTCTCTGCTATCGCCGACAAAATCTCCGGTTTCAGAGCAAGCAGCGAATCTAAAGCAATCTCATTTTTGCCATAACCGTGTTGCCGACAGATGCCCGCGAGCATTTTTACGGTTCCAGAAGAAGCATAGGCTTCACTCCACCCGGCTCTACTTATCCCAGGCTCTACTTGCGCAAACGCTTGTCGTGCAGCTTCAGTTGCTGCATCTAGCTGGCTCTCCAATTGCGGTACATTCTTGGTCTGCTCTGGAAAAAACTTATCGCGCCAGGCGACACTGCCAATAGCCATGCTTTCAGTAAATAAACGTGAATGTTTGTGCCCGACGATAAGCTCTGTACTGCCACCACCGATATCGATTACCAATCTGTGATTGTCTGACACCGGCAGCGCCGTGATAACCCCAGCATAGATCAATACAGCTTCCTGCACACCGCTGATTACAGACACCTGGATACCAATGTCTTTGGCGGAGTGAATAAATTCCTGGGCATTGTCTGCTATACGGAAAGTGTTGGTTCCAAGAGCCCAATACTGCTCAATAGGATATTGATCTATGAGCGTTTTGAAACGCTGTAGACAATCAAGGCCACGTTGAAACGCCACTGCTGATATTGCGCCGGCTGCCTTGACGTTCTCACCAAGCTGCACTGAATCACTGCAACGCTCAACTATTTCTATGCGCCCATTTTTCCATTCTCCAATCAAAACGTGAAAGCTATTGGATCCAAGATCGATGCATGCATACATATAAGAATAGTGACTCGCAGGTAGTAAAATTGCTTAGCGTGTTTCTATACTACTATATCTGCAATTTTGGCAGCAGCCTGAATTTTTTTGCCCTTGTGTTCCCTAACACAGCGGACTAACAGGAGGTGACAGTGAGAATAATAAGGACAGCGGGAGTCATACAAGGAGTTCCAGGCACAAGGAACAGCACAGAACTCCTTTGAGGTTAATCGAGGTGGTTTAAATCATGGATTGCTGGTAATTCTCCAATCCTACTTTATCAATTAGAGTCAATTGCGCTTCCAGCCAATCAATATGCTCTTCTTCACTATTGAGAATTTCACTAAGCAGGTCACGACTAACAAAATCACTGACAGATTCACAATAGTTAATACCCTCTTTCAAATCCGGGCAGGCAAGAAGCTCCAGTTTGAGATCACACTCCAACATTTCCTTGGTATTTTCACCGATCATCAATTTGCCCAAATTCTGCACATTAGGCAGGCCCTCTAGAAATAAAATGCGCTGCATAAGCTGGTCAGCATGTTTCATCTCATCTATAGATTCTTCGTACTCTTTCTCTGCCAGTTTGTCTAAACCCCAGTCCTGATACATACGAGAGTGCAAGAAATATTGATTAATGGCAATGAGCTCATTGGCTAATGCTTTATTTAAATGCTTAATTACCGTGGGGTCTGATTTCATAAGATGTCCTCCTGACTAACTTTGCGCAAGCTTCGCCTCTTGGGCAAAAAAAGTCAAGAAAAGTGAATATAAGTCATTGATATAAATGAGAAAACTAAATGATAAGCAATCCCATTACGATTTATGGCCAGCACCATAGGAACTGACATCATACGAATAAGGGATTAAACAGCTGGTGGGTGCCCTGTCAGGGCTAATAGGCTGATCGCTGTTTTAAGCAGCGTTAGTATAAGGGGCTGTCTTGTGAAATTCTTTTACGATAGTTCGCGCGAGCTTGCCGCACTTTCCACATTCACTGGCTATGTCCAGTTTAGTACGTAAGTCAGTCATATTGCTGGCACCATCGCGACAGAGATCGCGAATCTGGTTGTCAGTAATCTGTCTGCAAATACATATGTACATGAATGTCTCCTCAACTTTGAAATGCATCTTAATGGTAATGAGAATGATTGTCAACAACATTTATATCTGCTAACTTAGTTGCTCATTGAAGATCACAGCACCAACAAGCTAAGTCATTGTTTTTAAAGAAGTAGATTCTTACCATGCAAACACCCACCCTATCTTCTGCCCGCAGCGGCGACCGCTGTGTCGTGCTAGAAATAGCCCCGGAGCCGCCAGAACTTAAAAGTCGCCTGTACACTCTAGGCATTATCCCCGGCTCAGTTTTAGAATTGCTGCGCTTCGCCCCTTTGGGCGACCCCATGCAAGTTAAAGTTGGCGGCAGTTTCATTAGCATTCGCAAATCTGAAGCAGAAATCATTACAGTGGACATTCAATAAAAGCATGCAAAAGATCGCGTTAATCGGTAACCCTAATTGTGGCAAGACAACATTATTCAATCTACTGACAGGGTCTAATCAAAAAGTAGGCAATTGGCCTGGCGTTACTGTGGAGAAAAAACTCGGCTATTTCCAATTAGAGGGTAATTCGATTGAGTTGGTAGACCTCCCTGGAGTCTATTCTCTTGAACAAGACTACAGTGGTATCGACGAAAAAATCGCGCAGGACTATCTCGCCCAGAGCGATATTAACCTGATTATCAATTTGGTTGATGCGACCAATATCGAGAGAAGCCTGGTACTAACACAGCAATTAATGGAAAAAAATATTCCCATGTTGCTTGTTATGAACATGCTTGATGTAGCGAAACAGCAGGGAATTTCGGTCGACACTAAACAAATGGCGGACAAACTACAACTGCCAGTTATCGATATGGTGGCGTCACGAAAACAGGGCATTAAGGAGCTACAAAACAATCTACTGTTAAAAATAGATACGCCGCCACAAAACTCCATCCCGGAAAAGCTGGAAGATACAAACAAGCAAACGTCTGAAGATAAAATTTTGCAACGCTACCACCAATCTCAACAACTGGTGAATGGCGTTGTAGAAGTTTTCCCCACGCACCACAGCCTCTCGGAGAAAATAGATTCTGTTCTGATAAATCGCTGGCTAGGCATCCCGTTTTTTTTATTAATGATTTACCTGATGTTTACAATTGCAGTAAACGTTGGTGCCGTTTTTATCGACTTTTTTGACATCTTATTTGCGGCTGTTCTGGTGGACGGCACCACTTGGCTCTTGCAAGAGTTCTCCGCTCACCCAATCATTATCACTCTACTGGCACAAGGTGTCGGTGGGGGTATTACCCTAGTCGCTACTTTCATTCCAGTAATTAGTTTTCTCTACCTGTGCCTTTCTGCACTGGAAGATTCCGGTTATATGTCACGAGCAGCATTCGTAATCGACCGAGCAATGAGTGGCATTGGCCTGCCTGGCAATGCCTTCGTGCCCTTAATAGTCGGTTTCGGCTGCAATGTTCCTGCTGTGATGGCGGCACGCAGTCTGGGTAGGGACAGTGACCGGCTTATGACCATCGCCATGGCTCCGTTCATGAGCTGTGGCGCCAGACTTACCGTTTATGCTTTATTTGCAGCGGCCTTTTTTCAACAAAATGGACAGAACATCGTCTTTGCTCTGTACCTGCTAGGTATTGCACTTGCTGTATTTACCGGCTGGATCTTTCGCAAACAATTGTTTACCGATGAAATTACTCCGTCTTTTCAGGAAATGCCCGCGTATCATGTACCAATAGTCCGCAACATCCTGCTAACCACCTGGTTTCGACTAAAGTCATTTATCTTTAGAGCAGGAAAAACCATCGTAGCTGTTGTGATCGCACTAAGTTTTCTGAACTCCATCAGTACAGACTTCAGTTTTGGGAACGAAAATTCCGAAAACTCTGTTCTTAGCGTTATTGGAAAATCAATTACACCCGCCTTTGCTCCTCTCGGTATTGAGCAGGATAATTGGCCAGCCACAGTCGGACTCTTTACTGGCATGTTTGCAAAGGAAGCAATCGTCGGCACACTGGATGCACTTTACAGCGAGCCCGACGCAGGCCTCGATGATGGTGCTGCCCCTAACCTGTTAGGAGCAAGCAAAGAAGCAGTGTCATCGATAAAAACGGAATTACTTGCACTTGGATCAACACTCACTGACCCCTTAGGCATCTCGATAGGTGATGTAAGTGATCTCGATGCTGTCGCCGATGAACAAGAAATAGAAGCCAGCACTCTCAGCAATATGGCCGCCCTATTTTCCAGCCCTTTCGCAGCCTTCTGTTATTTAGTCTTTGTTCTGCTCTACGCCCCCTGCGTGGCCGTACTAGGGGCTATAAACAAAGAAGCTGGTTGGCATTGGACACTTTTGGTGTTCACCTGGTGTACTAGCCTGGCCTACATAACCGCCACGGTCATTTACCAAGTTGGCACATTCTCCGTGAACCCCCTCTTCTCTTCGATATGGATAGTGAGCATGCTTAGCATTCTAGCCGCTTTCATTTTCAACTTGAAAAAGCTCTCGAGCAAGATGGTTCCGAAAGATCTCATCCCGGCTGTTCAAGTATAGCTTGAGCAGCCACTTGCCTGAGAACAGACCTAGCCGTTTAATAATAAAAGAAGAATATTCTTTAGCAACAGCACTTTCTCGCCACTCGAACACAACTGCCTTCTGATAGAGCACACAGAGCGATATAACGACATATAGAACAATAGTAAACTGACTACTTGTTCTATTCTTAGCTCTTACACTGGCCAAAATCAGCGCCAAGTCTTGCTTGCAGCGACTCAAGCCTAAACGAAACCCGAAAATCCAACACTATTTAGTGCAGGCATTGATTGTTCTAAGGTTGATGAACCGCTAGAATTACTGGGCTTTCAGCTTTTAGGCAACACGCAATATCGTACTATAGATATTATTTACTCTGGCCATTTTTGTTGATTCTCATCTGTGCATAAATTAATTCAGAAAATCAGTCTATCCTCTATCGCGTTGCTGCTCCTTATCACTTCCTGGACCAGGCTTGCCAGTGCTCAGCCCGTGACCGTCGCTCCCGAATCCGATCACCAGCCTTTAGCAAGTTTTGTCGATTATTATGAGGACGGTTCAGAAGCCTTAACTATCGCTGAGGTGTCAGCAGCAGATTTTGCTGTCAACTTTATTCCGCACGACAATGATATTTTACATTTTGGCATTACCAGCTCTGCCTACTGGATACGCTTTGATATGGACTGGTCGAAGCTAGAGATTTTTGAACGCAAAATTCTGGAATTTGGTCCGCCAAAATTAGTACCTGGCCTGATTCGCGGCGGAATAGAACTATTCATTGTAAACAATGACGGTCAACTTATCTCTCAATATACCCTCGGCACACAAACCGATGACAGAGAGTTAAAAACTCTTAATCGTGGCTTCGCA
>Ga0315329_10000557_pt1 | contig 14620 bp, 9 predicted proteins | sample M150032315metaG_FD_203459 | JGI IMG/M metagenome (GOLD analysis project Ga0315329, IMG submission 203459) | Ammonia-oxidizing marine archaeal communities from Monterey Bay, California, United States - M1 500m 32315 | ecosystem: Environmental > Aquatic > Marine > Coastal | place: USA: California...
AGGATCGGACAGCGAGTCCGCCTTTTCCGCTGGCTTTATCTCAGACTTCGTGAGTGGCGAGACACCCAAGGACAGCCGGACCGAGTGGAAAGTCCTAGGCGACCGTAACCGCGCATCGTTGAACCAAAATTTCGCTCGCGAATTGCCGCTAGAATATCGAGGACTCTTGAAGAACTACTATGAGAGGGTTGCTAAATGACCGGGATAACACGCCATAAATATTTTCGCACGGTGTTTAGCATGGCCTTAACGCTGGCGGGCCTGCTCACGCTGTCGCTATTAGCTCAACCCACCTCGGTGGAAGAACCAGACGTGGCTCAGGCCGAGGCACCGGAACTGACGGAGGAAGCTGAAAAGGCTATTGAACGCGGTCTGCAGTCACTCTTATCCAACCAAAACACGGATGGTTCATGGTCGTCAGACAACGGTGATTATGCAATCGCGGGTACCAGCCTCAGTCTTATGGCCTTCATGGTAAAAGGACACTTCCCCGGCTTCGGTCGGCACGGCGCAGCACTGGAACGCGCGAAGAACTACTTGCTAAAGAGGTCTCAAGATTCGCCAACAGGCGCTATGGGAGTCAAGATGTATGAAATTGGTCTGTTCACCATCGCCATGTCCGAACTCTGGGGAATGACTAAAGATCCCGCTGACAACAAGGCGATTCAGCAGGCTCTAGAACGCACAGTGCAGATCATCCTCCGTTCACAAAGCCCGCTCGGCGGTTGGCGTTACGCACCCCGTCCCGACGCTGGGCAAGATACCTCGGTGACTGCAATGGTGTTTGTGTCCCTAGCGTCAGCTCGCGAAGCAGGTGTATTGATTCCCAGCGAGACGATTGATCGGGTTACAAATTACCTGCGAGACCAGGTCTGGGACGAAAGGACTGGTGGCTTCGGTTATCAAGGTAAAGGATACACGGTCGCGTGTACGGCTGGAGGGGTATATGCTGCCCAACTCGCAGGAAACCGTGATGCCGAGTGGGTTGAGGCGGCACTCAGTTCTCTCGAAAACAATCCGAAGGTGTTCTCCAGAAAGGACAACGGTCATTTCTATTACTCGCACTACTACGCAATGCAGGCGATGGTACAAGCAGGCGATGAACGATATGCAAACTGGTATCCAAAAATACGAGACGCCTTAATTGCGTTGCAACAGCCCAACGGCTCGTGGCAGGAAAAAGAAGAAGACTATCCACACAAGACGCCCATGTCGATTATCATACTCGGGACGCCGCACCGGTACATTCCTGTTTATCAGAGGTAGGCACAAAAGGTAAACAAATGAATAATACCAAGGAATCTGAGATTGTCTTACAAGGCCTACGGTCCAACTCGCCACGCGCTTTGGATATCGCAACTGCTCTTGTCGTAAGAGTGTTTTTGAGCATGGTGGCCGTGATTCTATTTTCATCAAAGGGAATGGCTGTTGATCAACCGCAGACTCATCTGTTCATTCTTTCTGGCCAGTCGAATATGACGGGTGGACTAAAGTCCGGCTTTAGTCGCGTCGTAGAGGAACACTTTGGCAAGGATAACGTGACGGTAGTCTATCATTGCAAGTCGGGACGTGGTATTCGCTTCTGGGACAAAGACTATCGATTTCCAAAGGACTACCGGTTTCCCGGCAAGGGTCCGCCTTCAGATCGCACAAAACTGCAGCATGGCGAAGTTTACGCGCCTTTGCTAGAGCTAGTTCACCAAGCCTGCGATGGGAAGTCACATGACACGACCACCTTCATTTGGATGCAGGGCGAGTCGGATGGAATGCGGGGATTGGGAGCAGTTTATCAGGAAAGTTTCATGAGGTTGCTGGGGCGACTAAAAACTGATCTACAACGCAAGGAAATCGGTTTCGTGATTGGGCGTATCAACGACGCTCCCCTAAGTGGACCGATGGCCGCGTCTTGGCGGCAGGTTCGAGCCGTACAGGTTAAACTGGCGAATGATGCCCCAAATGGCGATTGGATCGATACCGATGACTTCAGCAGCCCAGACGCCGGCGTGCACTTCCCGAAGGACAAATATCCGGCGCTGGGTGCACGATTTGCGACGAAATGTATCGAATTGCTCGGTAGAATAGAAGCTAAGTCGACGAAAGAACATTAAGGAGATTATTCATCAAAATGTATGCAACTTACATAACTAACACTCGGCTAGTCGTTTTCGCAGTCATGGTTGGGATATGCAATATTTCCACCGCGCAACAGGATAAAACTCCTGCGCTTACCGAACAGGGTAAAACGATTGAAGTCCATTACGCTCAGATATTGGATTCGATACAGAATGAAGTCTCAGCGAAATTACCAGACTTAGACGATCAGAAAAAATCGGCATTCATCGGCGCAAGAGCCAAACTGGCGGGCCTAACCGCTCCTACCGAAGGAGATTCGCCAGAAACCTATGAGGCTTACGCGACGGCTAAGACTAAGGCGGAGCTTGAAGCGCTCACCGCCGCTAGGGCCTTGTTCGCCGATGTAGATTCACTACTCGCTGACAGCAAGCTGGATTCAAAGTTCATGAAAGCGGCGATCATCCGGCATGGAACGCCACGTGGCCTGGCCGAGTTCGCACAACAAGGCGATACCGAAAGGGCCTTGTTACAGCAACTGTTCGCCGACGAAGAACTCATGCTACAAGTGCTCATTGCGGGGGGTGCCAACGGCGGGGAGTACGGAGAATCAATGCAGACCTACGCTGCGATCCGCGCCGCAAGCGCGAGGGCCGGTATACCGGGAATCCTTCAACGACTAGCGTTGGGCACCGCACTTCATCAGCCATGGTTAGACGGCAAGGAAAAGGGAGGGGTTTACGGGATTGTATACACTGACCATCAAACGCCCGATGGCCAGGTCGCGCGTTATCTCCACTATGAAAAAGCCTATCTAGCGGGAGAACTGGACCCAGCCTTCAAAGACATGAATACATGGGAATGCCGATTCATCACTAGTGATCCTTACAGTAATCAGGAACTCGCGTGGACGCGAGAAATGCTGCGAACTTATCGTCCCGACCATATCGCCAATGACGATCAGAAGTGGCGGTACACGCGTTTCGTCAAAAGTGATGTCCCTTATCAAACTCCCAATTTCGACGATGCACTAGGCACTAGGACTCAACAGATTGTCGCCTGCGGAGGCAAGTGCGGACCACGCGCGTTTTACGGACGCACACTCACTCGAGCTTTTGGAATTCCAGCTCGTCGATCGACGCAGACAGGCCACGCGGCGATGAGTCGTTGGACATCCGAGGGCTGGGCCATCTGCTTCGGCGCCTGGTGGTCGTCGGCATGGTGTGGGCCACAGGGCGGGATGGATTTTCTGCTGGACTCACAAGCACGCGAGCACGAAAACGCATATAGGCAAGTTCTGCGAGCCAAGTGGATAGGCGATGCGTTGGGCGAAGAGGACGTCAGTATTCGTCAATATGCCAAAGGCGGTGGCTTCTGGGACGGATTGGCCTTCTACAAGAAGCGAGCCATTGTTGATGATGCAAGAGTTGAAACAGTTGAGTTGGCCGGTGGCATGAAGCTTGGTGAATCCGACGAGTTACTCGGTGACGAACAATCCGCAGCGATCAAGATCCCAGTGGAGGACAAGAAGATTGTTGTCGATGGCGACGGGCTCATCACCGTTCCCGCAGTCGCTTGTACTTTCCCGCAAAACAACACTGATAAAATCACGTTTCTTAATAGTTGGGGAGATGAAGGTATGCAACTCCACTACCAACGTCTAGGAACTCGGCCAGAAATCCTGCGTTATACTGTGCAAGTTCCCGCCGCGGGAAAATATGAAATTACGGCAAAAGTCGCTACGGTTTCTGTCCAACAGACGGTTATTCTCAGACTCAACCGGCGAACACTCGTCAATGTTACGCTGCCTTATACTAAAGGGTTGTGGAAACAAACTGACCCACAAGTCATCGAACTACGCGCAGGCGGGAATTCAATTATGTTCACGCTTCGCGCTCCTAACCGTGGTGTAAGCATCAAAGAGTTTCAGCTAAAACCCATGAAATAACTCGTCGTAGAACGTGTTTTAATCGTAGATGTAAATACGTGACGAAAGGACGACTCTGCCATGCATATTAATAGTTCCATCAACTGCAAAACCCTAAATTGTTACCTCGCAGTCGTGTTGGTCGCCGTCAGTTTATATGTGGTGCCGACTATCGCTCAGGAGGCTACCCAGATTTCCCCTACCGAAATCGCGGCATTGGAAACCAAGTTGAGTGCCACGGCAAAGGCATCGTCGTCTGCACGTAAGAAGTTGGAACTCAACCGTGTGCTTCGCGAGGGTGATACGCTGCTTGTTGCAAACAAGACCATGCCAAATCGTTATGAGGTGTTGGGCATTTTGTTCCGCGCGCAACAAGCCCTACTCGGACTGGATAATTCGGCGACCAACCGTGCAGGATTATTGGCAATCTGTCGTCAACTCGCTTCAGCACCAAATGAATATGCGGCCATTCGGTTGGATGCCGACTTGTTGTTGTCACAGGTTGAGCAGGCAAAAAAAGGCGCGGACCTTCAGGCAAGAGCTAATGCACTAAGGCCCTTGATCTCCCGCTATCAGGGCACTGAGGTGGAAACCAAAGTCATTCGTATCGCCATGCTGATGGCATTAGAGTTTGGGGACGTTCGACTTGTTGGTCATTTGCAGCAGGTTATTGCCGAGCGTTTTCCAGGTGATCCAGAAATGATCAATTTTCAACGCGACAAGTTGGGTGGACAGGTTTTCGGCGCTCCATTTATCGGTCGTTTTGAACAGGCAGACGGGAAGGTTGTTCGATTCCCAATGGACACACTCGGTACAACAACGGCGCTCTATTTCTGGTCCAAGGACGACGACGGAATGGCCGATCTTGAAGAACTGGCCGTTGCCTGGAAGAAAGTTCCGCCGGAAGATGCTGTGCGAATGCGATTCGTTAGCATGAACCTAGATGGCCTGCCTGATGCAGGGCAGAGTATCCTCCGTGACTTGGGGCTCGATTGGCCGGCACTCAAATTACCTGGCGGGCGAGAACATGCCATTTACAAAACATATGCGCGGCGAGACCCGAGCATCATCACCGTGAGTCCAACGGGCTACGCTGCACTTTTCATGTCTGGTGGGCGGCGAAGTCGAGGCTATGAACGCAATCTGCAGTCGATGCTGGCCCGAGTGTGGACGAAGGCGCACTATACCGGCCAACTGCAATCGATGTTTACAGGTGAGTGCCTGATTGTAAATCCAGCTGGGGATTTTGATCCCGCTGCGCCGCCTGAATGGAAAGCGGTTGGCAGCAGTGAATCTGGACCGGTTGCTTCCCTCACTAGAACTAATGCGTCTGTCCCCGCAGAGGTTTTGGCGTCAATCCAAGCATGTTTTATTAAGACGCCACAGCGTTATCGCGCACCACTGGATCAGGTTCGTATAGGTTTCGAAAAAGCCGAGGTGCTTTGTCGCCAGGCTATCGCTAAATACGCCGACGCTGAGGACCTTTGGATCGTACGCAATCGTCGCATCATCGCCCTACTTGGGTTGTGGCAACTAGACTTGGACCAAGCTCACCTAGAAGCTGCCGTCGCAACGGCTGAAGCGACTCTTGCTGGGAGCTATCCACAAGGCACTGATATCGTCTCTCGGTTTTGTCTGGCAAAACACGAACTGCGAGCCACGGACGCGAAGCCGGCGTCGGTGATCAACCGCATGATTGAACAAACCGGTGGGGGTCAGGCGTCGGGTAATGTACTCGCCGCCGCTGCAGTCCTAGCATTGGATGTTGGCGATCGAAGTTTGCACGAGCAATATCGTCGGGCTTTTCTTGATAAGCACTCTGGTGACCCTGTATTGTGGACTGCCACGTCATTCCTCCTAGATCGTTATCAACGGTATTGGTTGTACCATCCACCTTTCGTCGCCGGTTGGACGTACGGACGGCGTCAGGGACATTTCCTCGCGACCGGTCAGCCCGAAGATGCGACGCGTACTCTGAATGCTGAGTTCAACACGCTAGATGGCAACACGATTCGAATTCCCGAGTCATCCGCTGGAAAGTGGACCGTTATATCATTTATCCAAGACGTCCAAAGCAGTGGGGTCATGCGTGGGAAGAGCGCCTATATCAAGACACGCCCCTTTGACGACGTGAATTTATTCGTCGCAGTACTCACCGACGACGTAGATGCTACGAAGGCTGTAGTGGCGGCGCGTAAGAACCCCGAGGATTATCCTATAGTGGTCGTTCCCGGCGGGATGCAAAATGCGATCGTGCAGGAACTGGGTATCCTTGAGGAGGGTACACGACCCAATATCGTAATTATTCGGCCCGATGGCAGTGTCGCTGCCGCGCTTTCAGGCTTGACGATGAGCACCCAACATGGCGACGTAGTCCAGAACGTGATCGAATGGCATGATGAGAAGGCCGTGGACGCTGCACTCGCTCGCAATGATCTCGACGAAGCCAAACGTTTGGCCTTTGCATACGCCCCGGTCGTAGATCCAGCTTCGCCCGATCAGAAGCCGGCGAAAACTATCTCTGTACCGCACCTGCGTAGCCGCGCTCGAGTCTATATGGCGATGAAGCAATGGCAAGCCGCATTCGACGATGCCGAGCAGGCGTATCTGGCGGTCAACATCAAGGCTGGCTGGCTCAGCATGAGAACTGCGGAGTTAGAAATGACCGAAAAATTGAAAGCTGCAGTTGTCGCAGCTCGCGAAAAGGCCGAGTCGTCCGACAAATAGTCTTCGGCCTGAAACAATTATCCGCTGATGCCGCTGAATTTAATATCCTGCTGCTAGGAAGCCAAATATCAGCGTGAATGCCACAAAGAATCCACTCAATACATGGTATCCCAAGCGCAACCACCAGCGAGTTAAAAACGGACGCGCATCAAAGACCCATTGCAATGCAAATCGGATCCCCCAGAACAAGGCAATGTAAGCACACAACGCCCGCGCCAGGGGACTGCCCTCGGCAATTTCAGCCGCATTGAAAATGCAAATTAAACCGAACGCGACGATCGACAGCACCACATAGCCGCCATAAACCCAGTACATCTGCCGATGTAATTTAGACAATACAGCAAGATCCTCTTTCCAATTTAATTTAAACGGCACCATCGCCGAGGCAATCAATATTAGAAAGTGACAGATCCCCATCAAAAGGATGATGTTTTCTTTTTCCATCTTTAAGCCGCTCCTATGGTTTCCAAAAACGGAAGCACCACCTGCGATGCAAACTTCGAGTGAAATACTAGTGGACAGGGTACCACGACCACCAGCAGCGTAAATAGCCAACCCCGGAACCCACGATGAATTCCTAACCGTTTACCGGTGGTCGTCCGCGAAACAAGAATTCCTAATGCCTGCAGCATAAAAAACAAAGTAGGAAATCCATATCCGCCGCCCGCCGGAACCGATATTACGAGATCATGAATCAGCCCACTGAAAAAGAAACCCGCGAGCAAGGCCCGGCGAGGTCCCCACAGCCGTGTTAAAGGACCAAACAAATGGCGATGGGTGATATCCCGAAATGCCATGTTCCAACGGTTTCCCCAAAAATCCGCAACGCTGGTAGAACAAATCGGTAAGTTCATTAAAAGGGGCGCCGTCTTGCCCTGCAATCGCCAGTAACAACTCAATAAATGGAACAGCCCGAAGTGCAATACAAACGCAATGGCAGCCATCCCGCACCAGGCAAACCCGTAGCGTGGTATCGCCGTCTTGGATAACCACGGGCAAATAAAAAACAAGACGATCAGCCCCCCAGTTAGTTTGAGCAGGGCCCACATCCACTCTCGAGGGGGTACTTGGTTTTCCGTGGTCTGAGGCGTAAAGAAACCACGAGGCTCCATTCCCGGCCAGGCAAACAGATAGGTTAAGTGCGAGGCTAGGGAGACTTCGGATTTCAGGTCCGCTCGTCGCCACGTGAGCCATTTGCAGCCAAAAAACGTAACTACCGATAGCGACCACATATACGCCCAAGCGGGCAGGTTCACCGGCCACCAGGCGATGGTGATAACAGGTCCCACGGCAAGAATTTCCCAACCTTTGAGAATCGCAAGAAGTCTGGCATACCAAGTCATCTATGGTGCCTTCTTTGTTTCCATATGTTCGTCGCCCACGTTCGCGGGGAATTTTAGCGTTTTCAGGGTCTGGTGTCTACCTTGCACGTTAGTACCTGAGCACCCTGAACGGAATTATCTATTATCCCTTGAGTAAACCCATGTCCGACTGGCTACTTCCAAAGCTGCCAACATCGATATTGTGCACGTGTAGCAACTCGAGGTAGAGATTGCAGAGCGGGGTAGGCTCCTCGAGAACGGTATGTACCTGATGCTGGTAGCCGCCACCGGCCACAATGATCGGAAGACCGTCACAGGTATGATTCGAGGAATCGCCAAAGTTGCTTCCCATTACCACTGTGGTGTGATCCAGCAGGCTTCCGCCTTCTTCCTTGATTTGATCCATCTCGACTAGAAATCGGTTGAAATGTTTGAGAGTATCGATCTCGATGCGACTCAGCCTGGCGATTGCATCCGGCTTACCGGCGTGATGCGACAAAGTATGCCAAGCCCCAGTGGCTCCCGGCACCTTGATGGCACCGTCGATCCAGTCCATCGAAAGGGTAATGACGCGTGTCGAGTCCGTCTGGAAAGCTAGTTTCGCTAATTCGAACAGGTTCCTAATCTTGGTGGAGAACACAAACTCCTGATCGTCACTAAGAGATCGCGGAACCTTCGGTTTACTGGTATTGAGCCAAAACTTTTCGTGATTCAACTGGGCTTCCAGTTCGGTAATCACGGTCTGGTAACTCGTCAGCTTACCAGCGTCGGCTCCTTGCTTGAGCAACTGCGTCAAGTCACGCCGGAGGCAATCCAAAATATTTTGGTCATCCCGCAACTGCTGTTTTTTCGCCTGCAGATCCTGTTTCTCAAAAAGCATCTGAAAAATCTTTTGTTCATCATGCATCGGGGGAATGGCCGCGCCGCGATCGTTCCAGGAACATCCCCAACCCCGGTCGTAGATGCTGAAATTAAGGAACGGGAAGCGGGTGTCTCCGCCCATCCGTCGGGTCAGCACCTGATCCAGCGAGATTCCGTTGACAAAAGTGGGGGACTCCGGACTAGGTGCTCCCGTGAGAAAGGATTTTTCCGAGTCGTGGTTACTGGTTTCCATACCGGGGTGAAAGAGGTTTTCAAAGACCGTCATCTTCTCCTTGGTATGCATGTCTTTGAGGTAAGCTGACGTTGAGAGATCTCCTCGCTGCTGGGGATAGAAATACGGCTTATAGAAACCCAGACAGCTATTTATGAAGATAATCCGCTTGGGCGGCTGTTTTTTCGCTTGCCCGGCCCGCAAGTTTAGCGAATGCATAGCCAAAGGCAGAGCCATGCCAAATTTGAGAAAGGTTTTTCTGCTGATATTACTCATTACTGTTTCTTTCCAGTGAATAGACCAATACCTTGACGATTAAATCTTTCATGCGGCAACTCTCGGCACTATCCGGGATCATCGCGTGGAGATCCATGCGTTGTTGCAGATTCGGTTGGTAGCCATTGGCGTATTCAAAGAATTTCTTAGCGAAACTATAAGCAGTTTTCTTGTGGTCGGCGAGCAGGATCTTTTTCAGCCCGAAAACGTCCGCAAACTTATCCTCATCAATCTCCCCCGCGGCGTCCACTTCTCCGGCCAGTTTAAAGTAACCCTGCGGGCGATACTGGAAAGTGCCCTTGTGTGCCAGCTTAACTCGGTACTTTGTACGACTTTGCCCCGTGGCGTCAAAACTCTCTAGCGCGAAGCCGTATGGATCAATACTCTTATGACAGGCGTAACAGGTCGCGTTATTTTTATGTTGGTCAATTTGCTCACGGAGGGTGGTCGCAGCATTACCCTGTTCGGGCTCGATTGCCTCAATATTTTCCGGGGGAGGCGAGAGCGTATTACCTGCAATATTCTTCGAAATCCACGCACCTCGCCGGATGGGTGAAGTATCAAATCCATCAGCCGTAACCTTGAGTACGCTACCCATGGTTAAGAGTCCGCCGCGCGGCACTTCCGGTCCAAAAGAAACCTTCCGTATCTGTTGACCGACCACCCCCTCAATACCGTAATGCTGGGCCAGTCGCTGATTGAGAAAGGAAAAGTCCGAGTCAATCAAATGCCCAACCGGCAGGTTTTCCTGTATTAAATGATTAAGATAGGCCTCGGTCTCTTGTGGCAGATAATGATTCAAAAGATCGTTGTACAAAGGATAAAGTTTGAGCGAAGGCGCCACCTTGTCAAAAGACCTAAGGTTAAGCCATTGGCCGCAAAACGAATGGATCATCCGCTGACTCTTTTCATCCTGCAGCATCCGGTTGATTTGCGATTCGAGGGTACTCCCCTTGAGCATATCCGTTGTTGATAAAGCCTGCAGTTCCTTATCGGGAACCGAGAGCCAAAGTATACGGGCAAGGTCAGCCGATTTCCCCGAAGACCGATTCTCATGTTCCCCAGGTGCCAACAGGAACCGATGCGAGCACATGATTGCCTTTAAGCCAAGTTTGGTCGCCGCAACAAAATCGCCTTTTTTCTGCAGTGCGTTAAGACTTACTTCATAGTAGGGGGCCAGTTGCTCGTCAGTCAGATTCGACGAGAAAGCCTTTTGGGCAAATCGGCGGATCACATTTTTCAGGTCATCAGCTGACTCAGATGCAACCGAAACCGAGAGCCTAGACTCATTCACGGCCAAGGCAGTCATGACGTCGAGCTTGCCAATGGAAGCCAGCGACCGACCGTCCAGAGTAAAGGCGTCCGTCACCAGAAACTTGATGAAGCGTTTGCTCGTGGGCTGAGGAAAATTGATAGGTTGTTCATTGGCCAACCTAGTCGCTAACTCACCGGTCATAATCGGTACATCCCACGACTTGCCGTCATCGGAAAGATGTATCGCATAGGCCTGCACCTGCCCATTGCCGTTACCACCAGACCAAGTCGCGTATAAAAGACCCTCGATTTTCTTGCCTTGCGGGTTTTCCAAAATCACGTAATGTGGTGGTTTAGCCAAAGTCGGGCTGAACCGAGTATGCCAGAACGTTCGGTTTGAACCGTCCTGCATCTTTCCCTTTTCCATTCCCTGCTGGAAGCTACTGACGGAAAGACTCCCTCCGATGGCCTTCAAATTCGTTTGTGAAACGGAGGTATTTATCGTCTCGCGAGGAGCCGCCTTCAGGGGCAGATCGCCAAAGATCTGGCCGTAGGAACTGGGCGGCCATTGCTCAAGTACCGGACCACGGACCTTCAACTGCTTGATATAGGCCCCTTGGTTTCCATCTTTTTGACGGAAATTGTGCTCGGAATAACAATGTACTGAAACGTTTTCGCCCGGATACAGAAAGACGCGCACCCTGTGGGATTTCAATTCCGGGTTGCCCAGCGAGATCACGTCCAACAATCGCTGTGGCTGCGGCCGGTCATCGGCGTAATAATATTTTCCCGCAAAGACCTCGATACTGACGTCCTCTTTAAACGATCCCAGTTTCGCAGCGTCAAAGGTCAATTCATACCACCCCTTCACGGGCGGTTCGAAGTTGTCATAGAAAAAAGAATAACTGTTTCCGTTATTGGCACGCGTCCACGAGAATAGAATTCCATCCTTATAGTTCCGAGTGTAGATATTGTAGGTCTTGTGACTGTCCTTGATCTTGTTCGTCACCCACATCCGTTCATGAATAAACCCCTGTGCGGGCAATGCAAACTCGAGCATTTCATCGGCCACCGTAAAATAGGAATTGAGCATCTGCCTAGTTAGCATGACCCTGCGATCAGAATCAAAATCGTGGGTGCCTCGGTCTTCCGGAATCAATCCGGTTAGATCCAGTTTTACGCCCAATAGATCATTCGCCGAATGAACGAATTCATGACGACTAATTCGCCGGTAGGCATTAGGGGCGCTTTCCGCCTGATGCTGCGTCAGCCAACCTAACATGATACGCTTCTCGCTAAAGGTTGGCTGTTCCTGTTGTTTAGGCGGCATCTTAGCCGTAATCAGATGCTCGAATATATGGGAGCCATCAAAATCGTTTTTTGGTAAAAGATTCGATAAATCAAGGCCGCCTTCCTTTGCTGCCGCGTCATGACAATCAAAGCAGTAGTTTACGAAGTACTGAACGGCTTGATCTTTAAGCTTTGATTCAGCACGATTTGATTCAGCTAAACGCGTGCCGGCCTTAATATCGGTCGAACCCGGTTGGGCAGCCCAGCTTACACCTATGGTGAGGAGAATTGTGATCGCGAAGATTTGGTAACGCATTAGCTAACACATTTATGCGGGGCACTGATTTCAAAAAACGTTTTCTTGAATTTGAAAATCGATCGAGCAAGAGGAACTATCACAAACCCTCGCCACGGCAACCGAGAGGCCGACGGCGTTGGTTGTGAAACCGTACATGAATCGTTAACACAGTATAGTCGATGTTTCCACAGTTGAGCAGAGGCTCGGTGACCGTAAAGCAACACGCCGATTAAACACTTGCTCCACCGGGACGTGACTGCCGCGCTAGCAGTTCTTCAAAAACACCCATACCTTCTTCCATGAAATTTTGCAATTCTTCCATATCCGGGGCAACACGAGTATAACGATGATAATACAGAATTGTCCCGTCCCGGACCTCACAACAAATCTTGTCCTGAGCCGCAAAAAAATCTAATAGAAACGTGTCCATGTAAATCCGCACTTCTTCTTCCGACTCCCCTTTGAGAAGGTATTTTTCCGAGAAGGCTGGGTGCTCTCCAAAATCAATGTCTTGCCCGCCGAAGACCGCCCCAACTTTGGCCCAAAAACCTTCCGGTCGCAAATTGAAAACGGGATGGACAAGACTCGTTGACTCCACCGACATCACCGTTTGCTGTCGAACTTTGCGGTGCTTTCCATGACCGGTTACATAGCGGTAGTCAAACATCGCTATGTCGGCGGCAGTCCCTTCAACAAAGATCACGTTTTTCAGTCGTTTGCTGTGACCGATATTCATCAACGGAAAATCGGACAATTGTTCTAGACGAACAGGATCCACATCGGCTTGAAACGGGTAATCCAACTCCTTGAAAATAGTTGTCAGTTTTTGGGTTCGAACTTTTTCCCGCTGTCTGGCAATATACAAAACCGCGCAGACTATACCAATAATCAGGGCCGGTAAAATGAGCGCAGGCAATATTCTGGCGACGTTCGCGAAGAATGTGATAAGCAAGTACATGAAAGGAACCTTCAATTATATTTTTCATTCGCCTGTTGAGTTGCGCTCGATATAATTTGGCTCTTCAACTGACGCAACGATATTTTCTAGATCCAAGTTTTCCGAACGAGGGCAAGTATCCAGCACACCAATTTCTGAATTCCATTTCTTTTCACCAAAAACTCCCGTTGGCCCTTCGGCCCGGTCCGCTTTGTTTGTACCGAACGGCCACTTGGATTGCAAGGATTAATCGATGACGGGTCGACGGGAAGTTGTATAAAGTGGTTTTATATATATTAAGCAGCTACAAGGAACAGATTCATGAGCGAAGAGAACGCGCCGACTAAAGAAGCGTTGCTTGAGTTTTTAGTGGATCGCGGAGGATTTGCTTTGCGCTAATATTTTGACGGTGATGCCAAGGGATTGTTCGTCGTGTCGTCTGGGATGCGAAAAAGTAGCAAACAGTCAACCCTCTTGCAGTCTGGTGTCGGGTAGGATAGAGAGCATGCGTATGGGTAACGTTGCTATGCGAGGGAGAACTTTTGAAATGATTGGCAAGAAAATACTGTTCGAAAAGAATGCGGTTAGAAACCGGTGTTTCGTTGGCTTACTGCTGGCGTTGTTAGCCATATCCTCCGGAACCGCCAAAGCCCAGCAAGAACCGCTCCGCGTTGGCATCAAGCAGGTTTCCCCGTTTGTCATCAAGGGGGCGAATGACAGCTACTCCGGAATCAGTATCGAGCTTTGGGAAGAAATTGCCGAGATCCTCGATGTGGAATTCCAGTTCGTTGAAAAAGTTAATACCAACCAGCTCATTGAGGCTATAGAGAACAGGGAATTGGACCTGGCGATTTCCGCGATCACCATGACTTCCGACCGACTTAAGCGGATCGATTTTTCAAATACGATGTTCAACTCGAGCGTAAGCGTAGCCGTGCTCAGCCAGCCGCCGGGGATGATGGATACGTTGTTCTTTTTCTTCAATTCATGGCTGCTAAACGTGCTACTGACTCTCGCAATGATCCTTGTCGTGATTGGGACCATGGTCTGGCTGTTTGAAATGCGACGCAATTCGGAGTTTCCCCGAAACCCTGTTCGCGGCATAGGCCAGGGGATTTGGTGGGCAAGTACCACGATGACCGGTGTCGGATACGGCGACACAGTCCCCCGCAGTACTCCGGGCCGACTGCTGGGTGTGGTCTGGATGTTCATTGGTGTACTGATGATCTCGAGCTTTACTGCCACGATCGCCTCCTCGTTAACGAGCGAAAACATTCGTTCCCACGTAGGCGGTTTGGGCGACTTAAGCCGGTTAAAAGTGGGAGCCGTTCACGGCGAGAACCCGCTGACATTGTTAAGGGCGCAGGGGATTATTGCTCAAGAATACGACACACTGAACCACGCGTTAAAGGCGTTGGCCAATGGG
>Ga0315329_10000562_pt1 | contig 14545 bp, 16 predicted proteins | sample M150032315metaG_FD_203459 | JGI IMG/M metagenome (GOLD analysis project Ga0315329, IMG submission 203459) | Ammonia-oxidizing marine archaeal communities from Monterey Bay, California, United States - M1 500m 32315 | ecosystem: Environmental > Aquatic > Marine > Coastal | place: USA: California...
GCAGTTGCTTTTATCATGTCTCGAAATTATGGTTCCAAACAAATTGGTTCTTTGATAATTATTGGAGGAATAATTTTACTAGCAGGTAATGTTGTTTCATATTCAATGATAGATTCAATTAGAGATAGTTATGTTACAGATTCTGTGAAATATCTGCCATTATTATTCATAATATTATCTGCACCTGTGATGGGTGTTGGTGTATCTTTGATTCTAAAACGAAAAAAACGTCCAAAAAAACAATTTTTCTAGATATGATTAAATCTTAATTCATTTGAATGATATTTGAATCCTATTTCTTCATAAAATGCTTTGACATCATCTGAGCAATCTAAAATTGTTTTATAACATCCCTGATTTTTTGCAAGTTCTAAAACATATTTGATAATTTTCTTACCTATTTTTTTCCCTTGAAACTCTTTGCTTACTACTACGTCTTCTATATGCCCTACAATTCCTCCTTGATGAATAAATTTAGGCTCAATTAGAAGTGTTGTAGATCCTACAATTTCTTCATTTATTTCTGCAACAACTATGATGTGTTTTGGATTTGATTTAATATTTTTAAAAATCTCTAATGCCTTATCTTCAGCAATATTGCTAGTTTCTCTTAATGTGTCTAATACATTTAGAAATCCTTTTTTGAAATCATTTTCTTCTAATTCTCTTATGATTGGCTCATCCATTTCTAAATCCCCCTTGTTTCTTCTTATATTCTTCACATGCTTGTTTGTATGATTCTTTGTTTCCGATATCCGTGAATCCATTTTTTGTTATGAAACTATTTACTGTCTCTTTTTTCTTCATTACTTTTTTAATTACATCATCCATTCCATATGGTTTATTTTTTGGAATTAAATTGAAAACTTTTGGATTCATAATATAACACCCCATGTTTACATTTACTTTTATTTCTGGTTTTTCATTCCAATTTATTACTCTGCCCTTTTTAGAAGTTTCAATTACTCCATATGGTACATTTGTTTTATATTCATTTAGACCCATTGTGACAAATGCCTTTTTTGTTGAATGCTCTTTTATCATATTTCTTAGACTAAAATTAAAAATTGAATCCCCGTACATACAAATAAAATCATCCTCAATGAATTCTTCTGCTGTTTTGAGTTGTCCTGCGGTAGCTAATGGTTTTTTTGAAATTGCATATTCAATTTTAACTCCAAATTTATTACCATCTTCAAAGTAATCTTGAATTGATTTTCTAAGATAACTTACACATAGAACTATTGATTTAACCCCTCCTTTTTTTGTCCAATCTATTAGATGTTCTAAAATTGGTTTTTCTCCTACAGGTAGCATGGGTTTAGGCTTGTTAATGGTTAATGGTCTTAGTCTTGTTCCTAGCCCTCCAGCAAGAATTACTGCTTTCACAAACATTATTTCAATTTTGAGTATTTATGTTCAAGGATAAATTTGTCTTTTTGTTTTAAATAATTTTTATGATTTTTTCCATTAGCATGTCTGGAGTTTCAGCAAATACTATGATCATTGGCTCTTTTCCAAAATCTCCTTTATGATAAATTATGTCTGGTGGTTTTCTTGAATTCTTAATTGCATTTTTAATGCCCCACTCTATTGTTGAACCCTTATTTTTTACATTTTTTGGCTCTTTGGTTCTATCATAATCATATGTAGTTAATTTTACTTTTTTTATTTTAGATATTGTTTCTTTCTTATATTTTAAATTAATTGCAGATTTAATCTTTGAATATTTTTTATTTACTGTTAATACTGCAGTTGCAACATGTTTTGAACCTCCATATGATAAATTTCCTGCAATGATGACTTCTTTTCCAGCTTTAACTATTCTTCCAGATATTCCAAGTATTTCTTTAATTGATTTTGGTTTTTCTTTTGAATAAACAAAATTTGTCTGACATTCTGGAATATTTTCATAAATATTTTTTATTTTAATAAATTCATTTATTGCATTTGATAATTTTATTTTTGTTTCATCATGTCTATCCATATTTGTAATCACAATTCCTTTTCCTACTTTTTTTGAATTTTTAATTGAATTTAATGTAGTTATCTTAGCAAATTTTAATGATTCTTTAATATTTTTATTTTTTACAATTGCATATAATACTGCTGCTGAATGAATGCCCCCACTTCCACGATTTATTTTTGAAATTTTTTCATCTATGATGTAATATTTTTTATTTTTTTCTAATACAAAATCTAATACTTGTTTATTTTTAATTTCCACTCCTGTAATTACTACATTCTCTGCTCCCATTTTTTGCATCATTTTTGCAATTTTTTCAGGCGTATTTTTTGAATTAATTTTAGTTTTTGTTAAAATTTCAGCCTCAAATTTGTTTGGAGTAATAATTGTAGCAAGAGGTATTATGAATTTTTTAAAGTCACTAATAGCTGATTTTTTTATGAGCATTCCTCCTGTGGTTGATTTGATTACTGGATCTACTATGATTGGTGTTTTTAATTTTTTTAGATATTTATACACTATCTTGATTGTTTCTGAATTGTATACCATTCCAATTTTTATTCCATCTATTTTAAAATCTGAAATTACTGATTCTAATTGATTTTTCAAAATATTTTTTGATACTGGTTCGACCATTCCAAAATTTGAAGTATTTTGTCCTGTAACCGATGTAATTATTGTAAGACCATAAGCATCAAGTGCTGAAAATGTTTTGACATCGCTCTGAATTCCTGCTCCTGATGACGGATCTGAACCACCAATTGATAATAAATTCACATAGTTTACTAATTTTTAACACTAATCTATTTTTCCATTAATGATAAATTTTTAATCTAAACTTAGACTATCTATTTTATACCTGAATGGTTTTTTCCTTATATGAGTAAAATTCCTATGGTTGATGATTCCATTCCTGATCAATTACAATGTACGAATTGTTTACTTCCTATGCAATATCAGGAAAAAAAAGATGGAAAATTTCTTTGGCAATGTTTTAAATGTGGAAAAAAAATTTTTGTTTCTGAAAATATTGAAGACAGTGTGCAGGAAAGTTGGAGTCCCCCTAGATAATGGAATCATTTACAAATGATGATCATAAATCTGAAAATTTTCAATTTGATAATTATAGATCCTTAATTTCTGCAGAACTTGAATTAATTCAACGAGTTTTTGAAATTAGACAAAATTTTTCTGATTCTGAACGTCTTGTTGAGCCTATTTTACAACGAATTTGTAAAATAAGGTCTGAAAAATCGCTTTTGAAAAAATTTAAATTTAATCTAATGATCTTATGTTGAAGATTGTGTTACACAATCATTGGAACAAAATTCATCTTTCATACTGTAAAATTCCTTACCACAATGAATGCATTCTTTAATTATTTTCATAGTGATATTTATTTTTTAAAAATATAAGATTTTCTTATTTTATTAATATAGTGCTAATTTTCACTTATTTCAAATTTTAAATTAATTTCACGATTGTTTAAATCAGGTAAAAACTACATTGATTTATGGCTACTCAAATGACTTCTGCTAGACGTGGTGTTGCTACTGACGAAATGAAACAAGTTGCAAAAGATGAAGATGTTTCATTGGATTGGCTAATTCCAAAAATTGCACGTGGCTCTATAATTATTCCAAGTAATAACGTTAGGCCTCAAAAAATACATAATGTGGGAATTGGTAAGGGTATGAAAACTAAAGTTAATGTCAATATTGGAACTTCTACTTTGAATGTAAATTTAGATGAAGAAATTGAGAAAGCTAAAGTTGCAATAAAATATCATGCTGACACTATGATGGATCTTAGTGATGGTGGTGATGTAAAAGCAATTAGACGTTCTCTTTTAGAAGTTGCACCTATTACTTTTGGAACTGTTCCAATTTACGAAGCTTACAATTATGGTGTCGAAGTCCACAAAAATCCTTTGAATTTAACCGAAGATGATTACATTAAAGCATTTGAAAATAATGCAAAAGATGGGGTTGATTATACTACTGTTCACTGTGGAATCACAAAAGATATTGCAAAAAGAATTCTCAAAGTTCAACGATATGGTGGTGTTGTGAGTAAAGGTGGTACAATCACTGCAGCTTGGATGTTAAAACATGACAAAGAAAATCCATACATCACTCATTATGATTACATGATGGAAATTGCCAAAAAATATGATGTTACATTTAGTCTTGGTGATGCATTAAGACCTGGCTCGATTTTAGATTCCCATGATGAATTACAGGTGCAGGAAATGATCAATATATCTCGATTAACGAAGAGGGCTCATGAACATGATATTCAAGTAATGGTTGAAGGTCCAGGTCATGTTCCATTAAATGAGGTAGCTGCAAATGTTAGATTAGCTAAATCTCTTATTGGTGATGTGCCTTACTATGTCCTTGGTCCTTTAGTTACTGATATTGCATCTGGACATGATCATATTGCAAGTGCTATTGGTGCTGCAGTTTCAGCAAGTGAGGGTGTAGATCTTTTATGTTATTTGACCCCTTCTGAACATCTGGCATTACCCAATGCTGATGAAGTTAAAGCTGGATTGATTGCTTATAGAATTGCAGCTCATGCTGGTGATCTTGTAAAAATGCGTGATAAAGCTATTAAATGGGATATGGCAATGACTGAAGCTAGACGTACATTAGATTGGGAGAAACAACTTGCTTTATCAATTGATCCAGAAGAAGCTGCAAAAATTCACAGTAGAACTGGACAGCATCCTGGAAATAATGTTCCTTGTACTATGTGTGGTGGTGCATGTGTTTACATGATGTTGCCCCAACAAAAAAAGTATGATAAAGAAAATGAAAATTTACAACAAATTGAATAGTATTTTATCAAGACTCGGAACCGTTTCATAATTTTCTAATTCGTTCAAATCAATCCATTTGAATTCTGAATTTTCCCAATTGAGTTTGACATTTGTCTCTTTTGTTTCAAATAAAAATGGAAACACCACCCACTCATGATTTTCATATTGTGGTGAAGAAATTTTCATTTTTTCCATACTTTTAACAAGAATGATTTTGTCTTTTCTAATGCCTACTTCCTCAAAAATTTCAATTTTTGCTCTATCTGCTGGATCTTCATTATTTTCAATAATGCCGCTAACCCCTGACCACAAACCTTTCATTGATCTTACTTTATCGCTTCTTTTTAGAATTAGTATTTTATTATTATTTTTAATAAAAGATGTGACTATTCTTGTTGAACGCATTCTATCTATTTTTCAACTGATTTTACCATCTTTGAGAGTTTTTTGTATGACTCGTTAAGATCTGTATGTTTAGATAGTCTTTCTTGACAGTTTTTAATATATTCAATTACTTCTTCTGTTTTAGATTCTTGAACTGATGTAAGTAATCGTCCTATGTCTTTCCATAACTCTTCAGCTACTCTTCTAATTTCTGGATTTGCAATAATTGTTTCAATTAATTCTGGAGTTTCTGTCATTATGCTTTCTGCTAATGTTTTTTGTACTCTGAATGTTGTACCTGACATTTTTTCTGTTAACAACATTTTTTCATCTTTAGAAATTATGTTTGCAAAAACTACATTCATTAAATGTGTTAATCCTAAAATAACTGCAATTTTTTTGTCATGTTCAATTGCATCGATTGTAACAAAATTTGCTCCGCTGAATAATTCTTTTGTAACTGTTAGTTCTTTTTTTGCATCTTTAATTGGAACTGAAATTATGTTTTGACCTTTGATTGTCTTAATTCCTGGACCGAACATTGGATGAATACAAATTGGATTAATTTTATCTGGCATCTTAGATAATGATGAAACTACTTTTGATTTTTCTGATGATATTTCAATAAGATATGTGCCTCTTTTCATTTCTTTTGCAATTAATCTAATTATTTCTGGAGTTCTTCTTGTTGGTGTACATAAAACAACGTAATCTGCTTTTAAAATTGCACCTACTAATGATTCTGATATTATAATGCCTTTTCCGAAACTTTGGCTCTCGGTATCATACCCTGTTACTTCAAAATCTGAACCTGAAAAATATTTTGTAAACCATTGGCCCATCTGACCTCCTGCACCAATAACTGTTAGTTTTTTCACTATTTACCACTCATTATATTACTTAGTATATGCATTCCTTCCATTAGTGTTTTATCATCTTGACATGCAGATATCCTAATGAAATTCTTATAATTTCCAAATCCTTCTCCTGGTGCTACTGCTATTCCTTTTTCTAGTGAATCATTAGCAAATTCCACTCCATCAAAACCTTTTTGATTGATTTTTGCAAAAATGTACATAGACCCATCTGGAATAATAAACTCTAATCCAATTTCTTTTGCTTTAATTGATAACATGTTTAGTCTTTTTTCAATTATTTTGGAATTATTTGATGTATCTGCATCTAATGCTTTCATTGCAACATATTGTATTGGTTCTGAAACATTTGTTAAACACAATGCTTCCAACTTAGTCATTTTTTCTATAATTTGTTTAGATGCTATTCCATACCCTATTCTAAATCCTGTCATGGCATGTGATTTTGAAAATGATTGTGTGATAATACTTTTTTCATAATTGTAACTTAGAATACTTTTCCAATTTGTTTTTGCATATTGTGAATAAATTTCATCACTTAATACGTATAGATTATTTTCTTTTGCTAATTCAATAATGCTGTCTTGTAATTTTTCTGGTAAAATTTTACCTGTTGGATTATTTGGATAATTTAGAACAATCATCTTTGTATTTGAATTAATTGTATTTTTGATTTGTTCTACTGACGGTTCCCATTTTTCTTCTAATGTTGTATTGATTGTTCTTACTTTGATTCCTGCATTCAATGCACAATCTTTGTATGCTGGCCATGCTGGTTCAATTACGATCATTTCATCCCCTGGATTTAGTAATGTACTGATTGCTGAAAAAATTGAGAATCTTGCACCTGGGCTTACTATGATATTTTCATATGTAACATCTGTGTTGAATTTTTTTGAAACATATTTTGCAAGTGCCTCTCTAAAAATTGGCATTCCTTTTACTTGTCCATATTTCATAAACCCTTTCTCAAAAACTTCTGATAGTGATTTTTTAACTATCTCTGGTGGTGAGAAATCAGGTTCCCCTACTTCCATGTGTATTATTTTTTTACCCTTTTGTTCAAGTGATTTTGCTTTTAAGAAAATTGAAAGATGTGTTTGTTTATTTTCTGATTGTACTTTTATTGATTCATTTAATAAAAAATTTAAAAATTTTGATGCTATTGTTTCATCCAATCCTATTTCTTTAGATACTTGCAATATTTTTCCACGTAAATTATCTTCTCGTTCTTCATCTGTAACGCCCTTTCCAATATTTTTTTTAATCTCTCCAATTTCTTTTGCAATATCTGTTCTAGTTTTTAGTAAATTGATCATTTCTAATGTGATTGCATCCATTTTATTTCTAAGATCATTAATGTCTGACATTTTTTTATAAACTGGGTTTAATTGTACCTGTGATGAGTGCATGATCTGCTATGGTTAGCGCCACTAGTGAATCCACTACAGGTGCTGCTCTTGGTACTACACATGGATCATGTCTTCCTTTCACTTGAAGTATGGTCTCTTTTTTATTTTTAATATCTACAGTACTTTGTTTTTGAGCAATTGATGATGCTGGTTTAAATGCAATTCTCATCGTAATCGGCATTCCATTTGAAATTCCTCCTAGTATTCCTCCTGAATTATTTGTTTTTGTTACAATTTTTCCTCTTTTCATTGTGTACAAATCATTATTTTCTGAACCAAATAACTCTGAACCTCTAAACCCTGAACCAAATTCTACCCCTTTAACTGATGGAATTGAAAAAATTGCTTTACTCAAGTCTGATTCTAATGAACTAAAAATTGGTTCTCCTAGTCCCACTGGTACATTTGTTGTAATTGATTCAATTATTCCGCCTAAAGAATCTCCTTTATTTCTTGCATCTAAGATTGATTCTCTCATTTTTTTTGCTGTTTTTTCTTCTGGACATCTTACTTCATTTTTATAAATTGTTTTTGCCATTTTTTCATTGAATTCTTTTTCCATCTTTATTTTTCCAATTTGTGATGTAAATGAATTTGTTTTAATTCCTAATGTAACTTTAAGTAATTTTCTTGCAATGGCACCCCCCATTACATGTGTTGCAGTTAATCTTCCTGAAAATCTTCCTCCTCCTCTATAATCATTAAACTGATTATATTTCATCATTGCCGGATAATCTGAATGACCTGGTCTTAATTTTGTTTTTAAATTTTCATAATCTTTTGATTTTTGATCTGCATTCCAAATTAACATTGTAATGGGTGCACCTGTTGTGACCCCTCTGAAAACCCCTGATACTATTTCTACAATATCTCCTTCTTTTCTTTGTGTTGAAATTAAATTTTGACCTGGCTTTCTTAGGTTTAACATCTCTTGTATTTCTTTTTCATCTATTTCCAACCCTGCAGGACATCCATCTAATACGGCTCCAATTGATCTTCCATGACTTTCACCAAAACTTGTTAAAACAAGACGTTGGCCAATAGAATTTCCCGGCAACATATTATCTATGTTAAGTGATGTTTATAATTCCTCGTGGTTTTGGCAAAAATTCACCTATTATTGATATATGTAATTGTGAGTGAAATTGATGATTCTTCTATCTATCTTGAGATTTTTTTGGCTTTATTGGGTACTTTTTTTGAAAACTTTCTATATTATTTCAATTTTTGCGCCTAATCTGTTCATTTCCTCTATAAAATTGGGATATGATACTTCCACTGATTTTGAATCCGTCACAATACAATTTCCAATATATGTTCCAGCAATACAAAATGCCATAAATAACCTGTGATCATTTTCTGAATCCAGTTTTGCACCTGTGAGTTTATTTGAAGATTTTAAAATTAAACCATCTTCTTTTTCTTCTACATTGATTCCTATTTTTGGTAATTCTCTTGCAAGAATTGCAATTCTATCTGTTTCTTTTAATCTTGCATGTTTTACATTTACAATTTCAATTGGGTTTGCTGAAATTAATGATAAAATTGCAAGTGGTGGTAAAAGATCTGGTGAATTTCTTAAATCAAATCTCCCTCCTTTTAATTTTTCAGGTGATTTAATTTTTATTTCATTATTTTCAATTATAACTGATACTCCTAATTGTTCTAGAAAGTTAATGAATGCTTCATCGCCTTGTGGTAAGTTTCCCATACTCCCTTTGATTACTACATCTTCTCCATTAAGTACTGTGAATGATAGAAGTAATGCTAAACTAGAAAAATCAATTGGAACTGTAAATGTAGAATTTTTATAAATTTGTGGTAATACACTATATTTTTTATATGGAATTAATGTTTGAACTGATACTCCAAATTTTCTCATTGATGCTATTGTTGCATCTAAATATGGTTTTGAAACTAAATCTCCGTCAATTGTTAAATTAATTCCATTTTTTGTTAGTGGTGCACTAATTAACAATGATGAAATAAATTGACTGGATAAATTTCCTGGAATTCTTACGTTTCCTCCTATCACACTTCCTTTGATTTTAACTGGTGGTTTTCCATCTGTTGAAATACATTTTGCACCAATACTTGATAATGCATCTAACAATGGCTGCATTGGTCTTTTTTGTAAACTTGCATCGCCTGTTAGGGTAATTTCCTCTGAAAATAAACTAGCAATTCCTATTGCAATCCTTATTGTTGTTCCTGAATTTTCGGTATTAATTTCAGGCACGTTTGTACCTATTTTTATTGATTCTTTCACAATTATGTCTGAATCATTTAGTTCAATGACTGCTCCGAATTTTTTACATGCTTCAATAGTTGCTTTTGTATCTGCTGATAATAAGACATTTTTCACCTTACTATTATTTCCTGCAAGTGATGCTAGGAAAATCCCTCTATGTGTATAGCTTTTGTTTGAAGGACAATTTATCTGTCCTTTGATTTTTGATTTTTCTATCTTACAGTTCATGCACTTCTGCCTTTTTGTTATTTACTTTTGAAACAATTATGTTTCCTTCTAATACTGAAAATATTTTTTTAACATTTGATTCATTTTCTTTTTTTACAATTGCAGCTATGGATGGACCATTTCCTGAAACTGATGCTCCTAGTGCCCCTTTTTCAATTAAACCTACGATAATTTTAGGATCTGAATTTAAAATGGATGCTGTTGCTAATCCGTTCATTGTCATAGCTTCCCAATATTTTCTCTCTTTTGCTAATTCCCACGCATTATTAAAAATTGTTGATAGTATCTTTAATTTTTTTAAATTTCCTCTTTTACGATTTTTTGGAATGAAAATAATTGCAATCAAATTTGCTGGTATTTTTTCAAAATGTATTCTGTTTCTTTTTCCATTATCTGTTACATTAAATCCTCCATAGTAGCAAGAACAGGCATCATCATATGCTCCTGTAATGCTTACTTTAGATTCAATTGATGCGTCAACACTAGCTAGTAAAATCTGTTGATCTGTTAATTTTGGTTTGAATATTTTTGCACATGCTAATGCAACTGCTGATGATATTGCACTGGAACTTTTTAATCCATAACCTGTTGGAATTTCTGATGTTAATGTAATCGTTATTTTGTTTTTCTCTAAATCCTTTTTAGGTATAATTTTTTCAATTGTTTTATTGATCAAACGTGAGCTAAGATTCTTGTTTTCTGATTGAATTATGATTCCTTTTCCTTTTGATGTTTCTACTATGGCTTCAACTTTTAATGAAATTCCTAATGTCGCGCCCTTTTTATTTGCAATTGCACTGACTATGGAAACTGCTCCATGGATAGTAGCCTTTGCTTTTGCCATCAAAATCCTCCTAGCAATGCTTTTTTCATTGCATTATAAGGTGCTTTCATCTCATGCCAAATTTCAAATGCTCTAACCGCCTGCCCTAGGAGCATTTCGTATCCATAGATTATCTCTAATTTATTTTCTTTTGCTTTTTTAATAAAATCTGTATTCATTGGAGCATATACAATATCATATGCTATTGTTTTTTCTTTTGCACCGTCAAATGAAATTGGACTTGATTCATCATTTAACCCTATGGATGTGGCGTTGACAATTATGTCATAATTTCCTATGTTTTCATTTACATGTTCCATTTTTTTTGTACTTGCAGTTAATCCAATTTTTGTTGCAAATTCTGATAAATTATTTGCGTTTTCTATTGTTCTGTTTGTTATGTCTAAACTTTTTGCCTTTTCTTTAGCCATTCCTGCAACAATTGCTCTTGCAGCTCCTCCTGCGCCAATTAATAGTATTTTTTTATCTTGTATTGGGATGTTTCTTTTTTTAATTGGTTCCAAAAAACCATCCATATCTGTATTGTATCCTTTCAATACACCTTCATTATTTACAACTGTGTTAACTGCACCAATTATGCTACATGACTCATCTATTTTATCTAGATATTTCATCATCTCAATTTTATGTGGTATGGTGACATTAAATCCTGTTATCTTTATTTTTTTAAGCCCTTCTACTCCGCCTTCTAATTCTCCTTTTGGTATTCTATATCCTATGTATGATGAATCTAAATTTAATTCTCTAAATGCTGCACTGTGGATGTTTGGAGATAAAGAATGATCAATAGGATCGCCGATAACTGCAAAACTTTTTCCCATATTATTCTCTTGAGTAATATGATTGATTTAAACTCTCAATTTTCTATTTACTTCTTTTTAGATTAATTATTTTCTTAACTTCATCTATGCTAAATTGCCCTGGAGCCACTGCTTTTCCTAATGACACATAGGTGTATGGGCTGCCAAAATATAGGCACAAAATTCTAGATATTTTACCTACATCTCCCATTGCAAATGCAATTAAATTATTTTTTCCTTTATTATTGTATAATTCTAACATTCTGGTTGAATCATATGTTGATTTGGCCGTACTGACAATTTTTACATTGGATGAAAATTTGCTCATCTGTTTAATTTTATTTTTCAACTCTGAAGATTTTGGTGTCTTTTTAAAATCGTGCCAAGAAACTAATAATTTTGTTTTTGTTGATTTTAAATATTTGACTAGTTCTTTGTTTTTCTTTAGTGTGTTAAATTCAACATCTAGTAAAAATGGATTATATTCTGCAATCAATTTTATTATTGATACCCTTTCTTTTTCATTTCCTGTAAATACCCCTCCTTCTGTTTTTGGTCTTAATGTACATACAATTTTGTTTAGATCTTTTTTTATTATTTCTAATGTGTTTGGAATTTGTTCAATTTTTAAAAAGTCTAATCTAACTTCTACATAATCTGATTTTTTTAATGCAATTTTTAATTTAGATTTTATTTTATCTGGTGTTTTTTCTGCAATTGATATACAAGTTTTGTATTTCATTTTACTTTTCTAGTATATACTCATCTGAAACTTCCATTCCAAAATGTCTACCTGTTGCAGGTTTTGAATGAGCCATTACTATGTCTCCTTTTTTTAGATGTGTTACTGATACAAGTTGTCCATTTGGCTTGACAAATCTAATCGTCTCTGCATCTTGGGCAATAATTCCTCCTATCTCGTTTCCTACTGAAGCTTTAATCATCAACATTGGTCTTCTTTCAATTTTTGCCCTTCCTACAGTTGCTCTACGTGCCTTTCCTTTAGCATTTAGAATCAATACTTCAGATCCTGTTTCAACTTCTGATAAGTAATTAGTAGTTCCATCTGGTGATAATGTATAGCAATGTACTGCACCTGCATTTACTCTAAATGGTCTTGGCGATGTAAATGATGATCCTACTGATTCATTATGAACAAGAAACAAAAAATTTGATCTACTTCCAATCAACATCCCTTCCCCTTTATGTAATATTGATGCCGTATCTACACATACCCTCTCTCCGTCTCCTACTTCCTTAATTTCAATAATTTTAGCAGGTTTCATATCAAAATTTTTAGTTCCTAGATACACCATTGCTTCTTTTACTTCATTAATTGATGATGTGCTGAAAATTACTCCATCTACACCTATTTCTAAAATTGAAAACATTTTTCTTACTTCTTCAGGTGTTCTTGCAATAGCAAAAATCTTAGTGTGTATTTTATGCAATTTAGCAATTATGTTTTCTAATGGGATAATTTTCCAATCTTTGACTTCTATTATTACAAAGTCTAATCCTTTTTTTGAAATTGTTAAAACATCTTCGATATCTGAATTTGATATTACTTCAAATTTGATTCCCACTTTCTTTCCTTTTAGTTTAGTTACCCCTTCTTTCTCTAATACTACATAATTTGAAGAATTTGATGTAGATATTGTTTGTAAATTTGTTTTTTTCTTACCTAATTTTTTAGGATCTAAATAGACTGTTTTAATTCCTTCATCTTCTAACTGTGGTAAAAATTTTGATAATTGTGCCTGATTTACTTTTGGTAAAATTATTAATTCTCTTGTTTTACTCAATTCTTTTCATTGCTTCCTTTGCTGTCACTTTTTTGAAAATTATCTCAGCTAATGCTTCGACCATTTTTTCAGGTGCTTTGTGTGCAAAGATGTTTCTACCATATGTTACTCCTTTGGCTCCTGCAGTCATGGCGTCTTCAGTCATTTGAAGAATATCTAAATCTGTTTTTGCTTTAGGTCCACCTGCAATTACAATTGGAACTGGTGTACTTTTAACAATTTTTGTAAATGAATCAATATCTCCTGTGTATAATGTCTTAACAATATCTGCTCCGCATTCTGCACCAATTCTTGCAACATGTCCTACTATTTCTGGATCATGTGGATTTGGAACATTTTCTCCTCTTGGATACATCATTGCTAAAAGTGGCATTCCCCATCTGTGACATTGATCTGCTGTCATTCCCAGTTGCTCTAACATTTCTGGTTCCTCCTTACCTCCAATGTTGATGTGAAGTGAAACTCCATCAGCTCCTAGTGCAACTGCTTCTTTGACTGTACCTGTTAACATCTTTCTGTTAGGTGATAATGATAATGATGTACTACTTGAAAAATGAACTAAAATTCCAATCTTTGGTGGTTTTGGTAATGCTTTGATTATTCCTTTGTTAATAATTACACTCGTGAGTCCATGTCCTTCACATTTGTAAATTATGGAGGCTGGATCTTCAAGACCTTCAATAGGTCCATTTGAAATACCATGATCCATTGGAATACATAACATCTTTCCCTTTCTCATGATTCGATTTAATCTAATTTGAGTTGCCGATACCATGTTTTGTTTTGTTCTTTCGGCCCTACTTAAAAATAACGTGCATCTGTATGCTCAAATTTATTTGAAACTAAGCAAAATTTCTTCATTAATTTTCAATTTCACTTTCTATCAAGAATTAAATAGAAATTCTAAAGGATGTATGATAATTGAGTCAGACTACTGAACAGATACAAAAAAGTGATATTAAAGATATTTTAGAAAATTCCTTTAAGGGCATTAGACCTGGATCTGAAGATATTTTAAGACTTTTAGAATCCAATGATGTTCATTTAATGGGATTAGTTTCTGGATACTTAACAAAAAAACAATTTGGCAATAAAGCATCTTTTGTAAATAATATCATTTTGAATTATACTAATGTCTGCATTACTGATTGCAAAT
>Ga0315329_10000566_pt1 | contig 14511 bp, 11 predicted proteins | sample M150032315metaG_FD_203459 | JGI IMG/M metagenome (GOLD analysis project Ga0315329, IMG submission 203459) | Ammonia-oxidizing marine archaeal communities from Monterey Bay, California, United States - M1 500m 32315 | ecosystem: Environmental > Aquatic > Marine > Coastal | place: USA: California...
AGGGAGGATTTGATGAAACTCATGCAGCAGTCGATAGCACCCTCGGTGTTCGCCACTGGGGTGATGCACTATGTCAAGCGCTCGTTGGCTCTACAGTTGTTCGGAGGCGTGTCTCGAATAAATCCCGACAGGACTCGAACAAGAGGGGACATACACATCCTCCTGATGGGTGACCCTGGTGTAGCCAAATCCCAAGTCTTGAATTACATGTCAAAGCTCTCTCCACGAGGAAAATTGGCTTCTGGAGGAGGGGTTTCAGGAGCCGGTTTGACCGCGGCTGCGGTCAGAGATGCTTTCGGAGACGGCAGATTCGCTTTGGAGGCGGGCGTCCTACCTCTGTCCGACAGAGGTTTGGCGGCAATCGATGAGTTCGACAAGATTAGCGATGAGGACAGGAAGGTCATGCACCCTGCCATGGAACAGCAGGAGATACATGTGGCCAAGGGAGGAATCACCGCTACTCTTCCATCTAGGTGCTCAATCCTTGCCGCGGCGAACCCCAAAGAGGGGAGGTTCTCCAAGAGAGGGCCAAATCAGAGTGTCATGCGCTCTTTCAACGAGACCGGTCTTCCCCCGCCTCTGGCTTCACGTTTCGACATCATATGGATGATTAGGGACGAGGTCAAGGTCGAGGACGATGAGAGGATTGCCCGGCACATTCTGGATATGAGGACTCAAGGAGTCAGCGAATTCAAGATTGAGGAAGCCCTCGACCTCGATCCCACTGAGGGACAGGTGGATCAGATATTCGCCACTGCTGTCGATGAGACCGAACATTTCACTCTCGAGTTCCTTCGTAAGTACATCGCCTACGCCAAGCGCAACATCCACCCTGACCTCGACGAAAACGCCAGAGCCGAGATACTCAGTTACTACACCAATGAACGCCAGTCCTATGGGCGTGATGACCAGATGGGGGAGTCTGAGGTCATACCAATTACAGCTCGCGCTCTTGAGGCTCTCATCCGCCTTACCGAGGCTCACGCTCGGATGCATCTCAGGGATACAGCCTCCTCCGAGGATGCGAGGGTAGCTCTCGCGGTATTCAGGCACTGGAGGGAGGAGTCCGGAATCGAGGATGAGTCAGAGCTCTATTCGGGAGTCTCTGCCAGCGCACGGACTACCAATGCCATAGTCCGCAGCATTATTCGGGATATCTGCTCGGAGGGCGACGGGACAGCTAACCTCACAGAAATTTACAACAGGGCCTCGGTCAGGAAGGTCCCTGAGACTACCGTTGATGATGTGCTCTCCCATCTCCGGATGAGCGGCGAGGTGTTCAGTCCTCGCAACGATGTGTATCAGTTCGCCCGCTGAGTCTATTGAACAGGGCCTTCTCTGGAGGCCGATGGCATTGGAGCCGCGCGGCGATGTCGACAACCCGCAGAACCTCGATCCAATTGGACTCGGATTCATGTGCGGATTGGAGATTCACCAGCAACTGGCCACCGGGAAGCTGCACTCTAGGATGCCAAGCGAGCTGTTCGACTACGGTATCGACGAGGTGCCTGATGACTGGTCTCGGTCGAGCCGCCGTCTGAGAGCGTCCGAGGGTGAGGCGGGCCAGATCGATATTGCTGCTCGCTTCGAGCAGAGGAGGAACCGTTCTTTCGTCTATGTCCAGTCCCCCAACGCTGGATTGATTGAGATGGACGAGGCCCCTCCTCTCGAGCATGATGGCGACGCAGTCGATGTGGTTCTGACCATGGCTGCGATGATGGATGCGAAACCAGTCTCAGCCCTGCAGGCTATGCGTAAGACGGTGGTGGACGGATCTAACACCAGTGGTTTCCAGCGTACCACACTCATCGCTACCGACGGCACGGTAAACACTCCCTCCGGAGAGGTCGGCGTGGATGTGATATGCCTAGAGGAGGACTCAGCCAGAAAACTGGATACCCAGCCTTCTTCTTCGGGCGAAACGGTCTTCTATACTCTCGACAGGCTAGGAATGCCTCTCGTCGAGGTCGCTACGGCCCCGGATGTGCAGACCCCTGAGCATGCCAAGGAGACCGCACTTGCCTTGGGCACGCTGCTTCGGGACACCCGCAAGGTGAGAAGGGGGCTAGGCTCCATCAGACAGGACCTCAATGTGAGCATAGCATGTGGCGACCGAGTGGAGATCAAAGGCTGTCAGGACCTCGATTGGATACCGCGGATAATCAGCCTCGAGATGGCACGTCAGTTGCATATGTACAGGCTTGCAAATGAACTCCGAAACGAGGCCAACCTATCCCCTCTGCCTTCAGACAGGGACGACGACGAGATCCCCATCGAAAACAGAGTGGCCGCTGCCGCATCATCGCGTCTCCCTCTCAATATTCACGATCTCACAGGCTGCTTTGTAAACTGCGAGTCGGAGATGGTCCAGGACGCGCTCTCCGGGGGCGCGGCGGTGCAGGGAGTAGCACTACCTGGTTTCGACGGAAAGATCGGAAGCAAGCGACTCGACAGCGATGGAGCTCAGCTTCCTCGACTCGGCAGGGAACTCGCCAGTGCAGCTAGGTTGGCAGGAGTTGCCGGAATCTTTCACTCTGACGAACTCCCTGCTTACGGTATATCAGAAACAGAGGTTTCAGAGGTCCGCCAGACTCTTTCCTTGGATGGGTCTGATGCCTTCGTGCTCTGCGTGGCTCCGGCATGGCAGTCCAATCTTGCCCTGGAAGCGGTGGTTGAGCGCGCCCGAGGTGCCTATCACAGAATCCCCCAGGAGGTCCGTAATGTCGTAATCAGGAAGGGGCAGCCCGCTGATGGAACGACGACAGCCATGCGACCGCTTCCCGGAGGGGCGCGGATGTACCCCGAGACCGACATCCCGATTCTGGAGGTCTCTCTTGGGCACTGGGACGACATCCGAGGTAACCTACCACTGAGCACTGAACAGAGGCGCGAGCGACTACAGAACCTCGACCTCTCCCAGAACCAGATGGAAGCCATCCTCGGCTCCGAGATGGATGACGTTCTGATTACGGGAGCCGAGGGTGGATCGTGCGGATGCCCACCGGTACCTGCCAAGGCGTGGGGCTCAGTGATTCTGGACAACACTCGTGCAGAGATAGCCGAAGGCACCGGACGCGACGAATCGGAGATCGCGTGGCCAGTCCTCATTCTAGCCGTGCACGCGCGTGAGGAAGGCATCATCACACGCGAAGGACTGGTTCCTCTGGCGCGCAAACTATGGTTGGAAGGACCGCCCTCAACTGACACCGAATTCAAGGAACGGCTCGAGTGGTTTGCGCAGCAGGCCGAGAAAGCCGGGTTCACTCCAGCAAACACCGGGACAGTGGAGGCTGCAGTTGAGGAGGTTGTGGCCGAGAACATGGACATGATTGGTGAGCGCGGGATGGGTGCGATGGGCCCGTTGATGGGTGCTGTGATGCAGAAGCTAGGTGGCTCAGCAGACGGCAAGACCGTGAGCGAAGCCCTGCGCAAGAAAATCTCAGAGTTGGATGACTAGGATTGTTCAATAACCGATTCAACCGACCTCTGGTTCCGTGACCGACTCGCTGAAACCAGCCTCCTTAGCGGTACTTGTGATACTGCTCATATCATTCCCTACAATCAGCACTGAGTGGGCTAGGATGACCGCGGAGCTGGTTGATGAGGAGGAAAATCCGCACTTTGGTCTGCCTGATATTTGGGACGGCAAACAGGTTGTTTGCATCCACTTCCCTGAAGCCGAGGCACCCGAGGACTTTGAACACGGCCGCACACACATAGATTACGATGGGTCTGAGTTCATGAGTGATGACGAATGGAATGAGACCGGTGCTTGCATCGGCGGATTCTCTGGTCATGACTATGGCTGGTCGCTACTGAATGCAGCAGTCAACTCCACAGGAGACGCTTTCCAACTGAATACCACGCAGTACTCATTTGGACTGATGGTTGACTCGATAGCGGGAGTTAATCCCAGCCAGATGTCGGGAAACTTCAGCGGTGCATATTGGTCACTCTATCACAATGGAGCACTCTCACTGATTGGGATAACTGAATTGGAATTAGACTCTGACAGCGTCATCACATGGCGTGTGGACACCTGGTGATGCCATATGCAGGACAACCATGAAGTGCAAGTTGAATCGCACTAGGAGGGGGGCGTACATGTTCGATGCACACGCGGTAGCACTTGGGCCTCACGGCATGCTCGCAATCAACATCGCAATGCTCTCTCTGATTGGGTGGGCACTGTGGAGGGCAGAGCAGAGATTGTCCTCAGGAAGTGACCTAATCCTCCTCGTTCTCTTGGGTATGTTCGCAGTCTCAGGACGCATCCTCCTAGATCCCATACCTAATGTTCAACCGGTTACTGTCATCGTGCTACTGGCCGGCATTCACTTCGGTGCCGCTCGCACTGTGGCACTAGCAACAGCGGTGGCGCTGTGCTCGAACATGCTGCTGGGGCATGGGTTGTGGTCACTGTACCAGGCCGCCGGATGGTCCGTTGTGGGAATTGTGGGCGCGACCCTGTCGAACCGACTCTACGTCGACGGGCGCATGATGATTCCAGCTCTTGCTGGTCTAGCCACCGTCTCAGCCTTCGCATTTGATTGGATAGTCTCGCTCAGCGCTCTCCATTCGCTCAGCAGCGAGGTGTTTCTGGTCTATTTGGCGGCTGGTATCCCGTACGACCTACTGCATGCTGCGGGTAATCTAGTCTTCGTGGCGTGGCTGGCCTACCCTCTCAGCGAAGTTATGACTAGGCACATCGCACCCCCGACTCCAATGGCGGTGAGGGACCCTGTCTCGAGCAGAGTCTGAGATTACGATGGTGCTGGTCACACGAAGTGACCTGAAGCTATCTAGGGGTAAACTCGCAGCCCAATGCGGCCATGCTGTGGCTGAGTGCGTTCTGAAGGCCAAGCGCGAGCAGCCGAGGATACTCAAGCGCTACATGAGGGATGGGGCGAGGAAGATAGTTTGCGAGACTACCGACCTAGAGTCATTGAGGAGGCTGTTCGGAGATGCCCGAGTTTGTGGATTGGTGTGCTACATGGTGACCGATGCAGGTCACACAGAGATCCCTTCAGGAACTGTCACCGTACTAGGCGTAGGCCCGGGTCCACGCTCGGAAATCGATGCACTGACAAGCAGTTTGCCCCTAGTCAAGTGAACAAATTGAGAAAATCCACCGTGAGCGAACGCTTTAGGCGGTGAGTATAACGGCTGGACTGGGAGGCAGTTTGCCCCCCAGTCCGCCTTACGTAATTCTGCCAGTTTAGTTTCCTAAAATGATCAGACTAGATCAGGAACTTTGGTCGCAACCAAAGCACCTACGCCGGCTAATACGCCGCCCATAACCCAGTCTACCATCGAGGCAGCCATATCGTCGCCACCGCCAATTAGGGCACCGCCCATGTCACTAGCACCGCCAAAGTTCAGGGCAGCTGGTATAGCTGCAGCATCATCTGTGCCTGCAACCGCAGTCATCGCTATTGCCATTATCACAAACGCAGTAACCCATGCGTCGCAGCGGTCGTAGACCGTCCACAGCAGCGCACCAGCAGCAACAGCGCCTAGCGCCGTCCATAGGTCAAATGACCACATATCTGGCGCAGCAGCCGCGTCGTGCGACCCGGAGCCTACCATCATCAGTGCCATTGCGGCACCGACAACCTGGGCAACCAAGCGCATTCCGTTGTCAGTCCATGCGTCCGTATCACTCAGATCGCCAGTCATTATGTGGCCCCAAGTGATTACGGGCAGTATGTGGGCACCGCCAATAGCCATCCAAGCAGCCGCCAGAACTAGAGCTCCCCCAAGGGAGTCCATTCCACCAGCAAGCCAGGCAACCATGAAGGCCCCACCCATTTCATTCATCATGTTATCCATATCCATGTTTTCAGTTTCCTCTCACCTAAGTGAGTAGTTGCCGGCTTTGTGGACGATTTATAATAGAATCCTACGAAATCCGGAAATAAACCCCTCAAAAGGTGGTTTTTTCCGATCACCGGTGTTGCTGAAGACACTAGATTACTCCCTCCACAGCGAGATTCCTAACAACTCCAGTGCTGCGCACTGCACACGAGGCCAGAATACGCCCAATCGAGGGATTCCTGCTTCGCAGGAACCGTCATGAGGGCCCACTACCCCCGAGGGCCGTGGTAACTCAGGTTACATTCGAGCCCGAGGTTCGAGATGGGCTGCTTGCAGAATGCTCAGGCCTTTCAGGCCTGATCGAATGGCTCGATTCAATCGATAGGAGACCTGGTCTAGCAGAGCTAGACCACCACCTAAACGGACTCGAGGTCAATCTTCCAGCCCTCAAGCGATGCATCGGCTACGCCGATGATGGATACCAGAGGAATGTAATCAAGAAATCCAAGTTCTATGAACTCGTAGCAGTCTGCTGGCTTCCTGGTCAGGAGACCCCGATCCACGATCACGTTGGCAGTGACTGCGCTTTCCTCATCGTCGACGGCACATCTACCGAGACAATCCACGAGACCAACGAGGAGGGGCTTGCGTATCCGATAAACGTCAGGCATTATCAGCCCGGTGAGGTATGCGCTGCGGAGGAGCCGGACATCCACCGAGTCTCAAATGACACCGATTCCGAACTCGTGAACCTGCACATCTACACCCCGCCGCTGCACGCCTACAACATCTACGCCCCAGCCGAGTGATCGACATCCCGCTTGTACTCCTCAAGCACCTCGCTGAACAGCCGGATGTCGGAATCGAAGGTCTCGGGCAGCAACGGCCCGAACGAGAAGCGGAAGAAACGGGGATACGACGTCTGGTAACTCGGGTCCTTGGAATGCGGCCGTTCCATGTCGCAGTCGGAGGCGCATAGGATAGCGGCACCGCGCTTGAACAGCCGCTTGTTCAACTCAGCACTAGTGAGGCCTTCGGGCAACTCGAGCCAGTGGTAGAATCCGCCGTTCCCGGTGTAGACGCCGAGCCCCATGTCCTCGAATGCACTCCCATATCGCTCCCGCTGCCAGTTGTAGTGCTGCTCCACGGCCTTCCGGGCCTGCTTGACGCGGCCGGGCTCAAGCAGCTTCACCGCGTAGTGCTGCGAGGGATGGCTCACGCCTCCCATGCCGAAGCTAGAGTAGTTCGACATCGTCTCGATGTTGGTTTTGCTGGAGATGATCCAGCCTATGCGGATTCCTGGCGACTGCAGCCCCTTCGTGCAGGCCCCCGAGAGGAAGACGTTGCTGTTGTCGAGGTCCTGCACAAACTCGATACCACTCACAGAGGGCGAGTGAAACATCTCGTAAGCCTCGTCGAGCAGGATGCCGTTGCCGGGCTGCTCGGCCATCCTGATGAGCTCTCTAAGCTCCTCTCCCGATCGCGTCTGACCGGAGGGGTTCTGAGGATTCGAGATGACGGGCATCAGGCTCGTTGCGCCGCTGACGCCGGTGCGGTTGAAGTACTCCGAATTGTCCGGGTGGAAACCATTCTCCTTGGTGAACGGGACGGTCTCGTACTCGGAATCGGTCTGAGTCAATATATCCAGATAGGCAGGCCACTCGATACTCCCAATCCTCACCCTGACGTGCTCCTTGAGGAAGGCCATCACGGTGTAGATCCCGGGCCGTCCCCCTGCGAACACCATTACGTTCTCCGGTGTGATTGTCGATCCGTATCGTGAGTTGTAGAAGTCCACGATGGCATCGCGCAGCTCCGGGTGCCCCCAGGCCTTCGGGTAGAAACGGTCCTGCCAAGAGACATCGACGCTGTCCGGAAGCGGGGGGCCACCGAACTCCTCGAGAGGGGTGGTCAGTGGGAATCCCTGTGACCAGGGATGGGTCCCCTCGGTTCCCATGAAACTGCCGAAGGCGTCCCTGAACGCGTACAGCGTCTCGTAGATGCCCATAGGAGGGCAGTTGTCGGATAGGAACGACTCCACTTGGCTTCCGACACCATTCTCTTCCGACATATCCTACCGTAAGGCTACATGCAAATGAGTATTGACCTTCTCAATAGCAAATGAAGTGCAGTAAATATCATTATTACCTCATTTGTCTTGACCGGTCCATGAATCTTAACCGGTCCATGAATCAATCGTCCCGTGCAACCCAACTGTCATTACTGCTGGTCATGCTATTGATTGGAATGTCCCTGAACTCTGTCATTAGCCCATGGAATTCAAGCGAACTCAGTAAAGAAGACACAAAACAGCAAACCCATGCAAATGCTTCAACCCTGTTCTACCCTGGTTCACAGGAAGGGTCTACTTATTCGTACTCAACTATCAGCGCCTCGCAAGACTCCACTTGTGCAGTGGCGGAAGACCACTCGATGAGATGCTGGGGCAGAGATGACTACATGCAGTTGGGCTATCTCGGGTGGAGCGGTCAAAACATGTACCAACCGACTAATGTAAGTTTGACTTCTAATGGATACTCTTCGAGTGCATTGGAGGTTTCAGCCTACGGTAACCATGCATGTGCATTAATGTCCGACGAACGCATAAAGTGCTGGGGCGATTCGACATATGGACAACTCGGTACCTCCGGAGGCAGTAGCTTACCGGATGTGACAAACTTCTGGTCGACCTCATCTATGGCCGCTCAGGTCTCTTCAGGACGTAATCATACATGTTCAATTCTAGTAGATCAAAGTGTATGGTGCTGGGGTGACAACAACTGGGCACAAATGGGACAGGGATACCTCAGTAATGTTCCCTTTTGGTCCCCTTCGCAGGTACCACAAATAGGCTCAACTTCCATTGCGGTTTCTGCGGGTGCTGAACACAGCTGTGCAATTCTGACGAATGGTTCAGCTTACTGCTGGGGTTGGTTAACGTATGGAAAACTCGGGGATGGAGGGCTCTCCAGCACTGTCGGGAGTCCATCCTGGGTCGCCGTACTTCCTCAGAACAGAACCGTCGCAGCAATTTCAGCAGGTCATCACAACACATGTGCGATTCTTGACGATGGAACCGTTAGGTGCTGGGGTCTGAACAATTACGGACAATATGGAGATGGCACGACTACCACTCAACTAACTTCCTCTAGTGAGGCATTGCTCCCGAGTGGTAAGACTGCAATTGCCATAGACGTTGGAGCATACCATGTCTGCGCTATCCTGAATGACGACAGTACCTACTGCTGGGGCAAAAACAACTACGGCCAACTTGGGGTTGGCAGTACAGCCTCATTTCACACAACTCCTACACAGGTAAACGTCCCGAATGGGATTACCTTCTCCACGATTTCAACAGGCTATGATCACACCTGTGCGATCTCGTCAGATGCTTCCGCATATTGTTGGGGAGACAACAGCCACGGTGAATTGGGAGATGGAACATCTGTCGACAGAAATTCTCCTGTCGAGATTAATCTGGGTCCTTCCTGCATAGGCTGTTCTGAACCAGATCAGAATCCGCAATTGGGAGAGCGAGATCCCGATGGTGATGGTATACTATCCATCTTCGACGCTTCTCCATATATTGCTGCCTGCACCCCTGGGTATTACGCACAAGACAACACCACTGGATGCACCCCGACCGATCCAGGATACTATTCTGGTGCCGATATGTTCTATCAGATTCCGTGCCCAGTTGGAACATACCAACCGAACTCAGCACAAACTTCCTGCTTAGAGGTCGCACCAGGTCATTATGTTGAAGTCAACATCTCTGCGACCTTCCAGATCCCGTGCCCAGCTGGGACATACAACCCGAACAGCGGTAGTGTTGGTTATTCTTGTACACCCGTAGAACCAGGCAACTATAGCTCAGCTGGCTCTCCTCAGCCTGTACCGTGTCCCTCTGGTACCTTACAACCTCTAGCAGCACAGGCGAGCTGCATAGCTGCTGATCCTGGACATTTCGTTCAGTTGAGTATGCAGACTCAGCAGGAGGCATGTCCCCCAGGAACATACCAACCAATCTCTGGACAAACTACATGTTGGACTGCAACGCAAGGATCCTATGCTGCAGGAACAGGTTCTACTGAACAAACCCAATGTTCACCCGGAACATATTCTACTTCTCCGGGAGCAGTTTCCTGTATGGTTGCTGACCAAGGCCACTATGCTAGCGCCGGGGCTGCAGAGCAGATTGCTTGTGACCCCGGATTTTATCAGAATATGATGGGAATGGCAGATTGTATCGGAACTAATCCTGGCCACTACACAGATCAACCCGGTTCGATAAATGAACTTGAATGCCCCGAAGGAACTTATCAACCGGACAGAGAAGCAACAAGTTGCATTGAAACAGATCCCGGACATTTCTCTGATTCAGCCAGTGTTAGTCAGACGATGTGTGAAGCAGGAACCTTTGCTGCTTCTGGAATGAGCCAATGCACGCTAGCAGATGCCGGCTATTTCGTCTCTCAATCCGGCGCTTCCGCACAGGAGGCATGCCCCGCTGGAACTCACCAGCCATCCTCGGGCCAATCCTCGTGCGTTGACAATGAGCCGGGATACTACACCGCTGAAGAAGGCACACCAAGTCAGATGGCCTGCCCACTTGGAACCTACCAAGATGCTGCAATGGCTACTTCATGCATGGAAGCAGAATCCGGAAATCATGTTCCAGCACCCGGCTCTTCCGAGCAGGCGGCTTGTCTGGCCGGCACCTATCAACCTTCAACAGGGCAGTCTGAGTGTATCCCTTCCGAGGCAGGCCACTATGTCATCAGCGCTGCTGCTACATTCTCGACTCCTTGTGAGGTTCGCACATTCCAGCCCGAACAGGGCCAAACCGGATGTATCGATGCTCAACCCGGAAACATTGCTCCTGAGGTTGGCATGGCTGCACAGGTCCCTTGTGAAAGAGGAACCTACCAATCTCTCTCGGCCCAGACGGAATGCATCGACACTGAACCAGGGTACGTCACCGCCACGAGCGCAGCGCCCCACCCTACCCCCTGCAGTCCAGGGACCTATCAGGACAGCAGCGGCGAGATGTACTGCAAGATGGCAGACGTCGATCACTACGTCGCTGAATCGGCTGCCACCGGTCAGAGCAAGTGCACCGATGGCGCGACCCAGCCCCTCAGGGCCCAGACCAGTTGCATCGAAGCGGACAATTCGATGCTAATCATGGGGGGAGCAGCGGCCCTCGTAGTGATAGTCCTCACCGCGATGTACACTAACTCGCAGAAAAAGGGGCAGGCACCAAAGCGACCCCCCGAAGCCAGGAAACGAAGGCGCAGGCCACCGAAAGGGAAGCGGTGAAAACACCCTCCGAGCAGCGATTGAGTGTCGAGCGCACTTGATATGTAAGGGGTCCTCCGCGAGATTCCGTGAAAGACTACCCGAGCGACCGAGTCGACCTGCGCAGTGACACAGTCACACAACCGACACCGCCGATGCGCAAGGCGATGGCAGCGGCGGCGGTGGGTGACGACGTACTTGGCGACGACCCCACTGTGATAGAGTTGCAGAAACGAGTTGCACGTATGCTAGGAAAGGAGGCAGCTCTGTTCGTCCCTTCAGGGACTATGTCAAACGCAGTGGCAATCAAGACCCAGACTAGGCCAGGCGACGAGATTGTCACCCATTGCAAGAGCCATATCTACATGTACGAAGCAGGCGGATACGCGGTGCTCGCAGGGTGCTCGATTTCACTGGTGGAAGGCTATCGGGGGCTGATGTCCCCAAATGATGTCCAGAGGGCTATCCGCAAGGTTGCAGGGAGCGATTCCCACTATCCAGAATGCACCCTGATTTGCGTTGAGAACACTGCCAACGTGGGTGGAGGTTCGATATACGACCAGGACACTCTGGACGCAATCTGCGAGGTCGCCCACTCAAACGACTGCCGAGCCCATCTCGATGGCGCGAGGCTGTTCAACGCAGTAGTTTCCAGCGGAGTCAGTGCAGCCCGCATGGTGAGGGACTTCGACACCATCTCGATATGCCTGTCCAAAGGACTCGGAGCCCCGGTCGGTTCAGTCCTGGTAGGGGACACTGCTACCATTGCCGAGGCCCATAGGTGGCGCAAGATGTTCGGCGGCGGAATGAGGCAGTCAGGAATGCTCGCAGCTGCGGGATTATATGCTCTGGAGAACAACATCGACAGACTCGCTGAGGACCATGCCCGAGCTCGCCGCCTCGCCGAGGCGGTGGACGCCATGGAGGCGTATTCAATCGACCTTGGGGCCGTACAGTCAAACATGGTTTACATCAACTGCAAGAAGGACGGGGCGAAGCCTTTGGTCAATAGTCTGGCCGAGCAGGGTGTCGATGTTCTAGACTTGGAGCAGGGTGTCGACTACGGGGACATATCGACTGTCAGGGCGGTAGTGCATCTGCATGTCACCGATGAAGATATTGATCGGACTATCGCCGCGTTCGACGCCGCTCAATGACCCGGAAGCATTCAATATCCCACTGTGCAGGCACTGGCGTGAAAGCGATACCGTTTCTCCTTGTAGTACTGCTTCTAGCAGCCTCCACACAAGTCGTCGCCACCAGCGAGCAGAGCTCGATGTGGCATGACGCTAGAGTTGGAGTCAACGGAGGAGTCATTGGGGCTCTGGCTATGCCGCTGACCAATGAGACTACAGGCGGCGAAATCATCCTTGATTATTCTGAGATTACCCAGGTGGTTGAGGTCTACACCGCTACTTGGTGTTTGAACTGCGTGACTACGGAGCAGGCCCTTGACGAGGCCATAGGTGACTCTGATGTCATGCGCATCCATTACCACAGGCACAGGTCCGAACCAGAAGACCCATTCGGCAACAATGCCACGGAACATCGCTGGGAGTCGACCTACGGCGACGCCTCGACTGCAGTGGCGGGATTGTCCAGAGTGGCCCCGTCAACAGTGTTTGATGGTGAGAGGATGCATTTGGGAACCTCACCGAGCTCAAGCAGCCTCACCAATGATTACTCCACCTCCCTAATCGCCGACCAGTCCTCGTTCAGCGGGTCTGCGCGACTGTCGGTGAGTTCCTACGACCCTGAGACGAGACTCATGCTATTCTCTTGGAACATAACCGAACATACTGTCCCGGATGTTCAGGGCAGCACTGCCATCAGCTTGACCCCGTGGCTTCTGTTCGTCGAGGACAGCGCCAGCTTCCCGGAAGGCTCGAACGGTGTCGGCGACTACCTGCACGTTCTGCATGACGCCGTAGAGCTCGATGGTCCGGAGGGCACTGGATCCGCCCTAGTCCCAACGGCATGGGACGGCGATGACGTCTCCGTGCTGCTGCTGATTGACTGGACATCGCCAACTACCGAATGCTGCAGTTCCAATTGGCCGCTCCCAGGGCCCGGCCTTACTGCCGTCCTACTGTGCTTCCTCGGGGCCCTTTTGCCTTCTCGCAGAGAGCGCTGATTACTCAGACAAGACTATTCAACCTCAGTTGGGTTGAATAACCCCACCCTACCATTGTGTATGCTCGGTGATGCCATGTCTTCGGAAGCCCTCGTTCAGGTGACTTGTGAGGAGGTGCCCAGAGGTGCTATCCCGGGATGGCTCACAGAGCATATTTTGAGGCAGTCTCTAGGTCCTGCAGAATCCAAATCAGACCTCGCCGGAAGAGTTCTGATTGTCTACCCGACTGAGGAGTCCAGAAAACAGGCGCTTGCTGGAATGCCGAGCAGTCAGGCGATTGATAGCACACTCCATCACACCATCGACTCGCTGAAGTCCTCACTGATTGCAGATCTGAGGCTGCCGAGGGTGCTGAACACCGAGGGCGGCTTCGAACTAGTGCTGCATGAAGCTTGCCGCCGCGAGGCGGCGAAACTCGCTTTCCCGATGATCAACCCCCTGCCGGAGATGAGGTGGGGTAGGGGGAAAACCACAGCTCTCGCCGAGCTGCACTCGTACCTGTCACGAGAGTCAGCGGCTGTCGCTTGGGACGGCCCGGGAATCACTTCCTTTAGGGCTGTCATCAGACAGCTTGAGAAGCGATTAGGTGGAACCCATCCAGATATGGTCGCTTCCCGCATCATAGATGGCCTGAACAGTGGGGAAAAGCCGTTCTCGCTGCTCGATGTCGACGGCATAATCATGCTCGACCATCCTCCAGGGGTGCCGCGTTCGCTTATCCAAATCATGCTCGCACTCTCAAGGCACTGTCCAATTCACCAACTAGCTCATCCGGGCAATTTCAGGTTGGGCCATCACGGCATGTCCCTGCTCGATCAGCACCCAATAAAGGCACAATCGGATCTTCCTCTATGGGTGCCGCCGCACCACCCGGAATCAACGAATCCCGTGCAGTCTGCCGAGCGCTTACTCCTACAGAGGGAGGAACATTCCTTCGAGACGGCGATTGAGTCGACGCGAGAACGCCTTGAGACAAGCTCCTCATCCTGCCTCATCATCGTGGACCCGGCGTTGGAGTCTAACTTACCGCGATGGGAGAGGAGCCTGAAGGCACTCGGGGTGCCACTCCCTCCTTCTCGTCAACCGGCACACACTCACTCTCTTGGTCACTGGTTAATCGCTCTGGCAACCCTGCCTAACGGTCCCGATGCGTTCTCTCTCGAAGCATTGAGGTCACTCGCGCTGCAAGCGACACTCAGGCCATTTGATGGCCCCGATGCTCACCCCACGGAGGACAGGATCAGTCCACGTGCTGACCC
>Ga0315329_10000567_pt1 | contig 14507 bp, 17 predicted proteins | sample M150032315metaG_FD_203459 | JGI IMG/M metagenome (GOLD analysis project Ga0315329, IMG submission 203459) | Ammonia-oxidizing marine archaeal communities from Monterey Bay, California, United States - M1 500m 32315 | ecosystem: Environmental > Aquatic > Marine > Coastal | place: USA: California...
AGTTTACTATAATTGGTTTTTTCAAGATTTATTCGAGCATACGAATAGCTCACCAGTCAAACCTCCAACTAACAACATCATCTAAATTTTCTTTAGACCAATTATCATAATAACCCTTTGCATCAAGTGCAACACTAGCTTGATTTACTGTACTTAACCTTTGTACTAATACAAGAATACATTTGCCAAAATTCATTTTGACACCATTAATTATTTCTTCACTATCAGGATGGTCTTCTAAAGCAACTAAATCTGCTGCCATTACTGTATTATTAAATTCCATTATTAAATGATGTAAATCATAAGGTGTATAATTTTCAGTTGCTGTATATATACATACAACCTCTGCTGAATCATCCCAAGTATTAAACGTTTCTGATAATACTTCACCAATATTATCTGTCTCTACATATCTAACTAATGCATTTTTTGCGTATGGGCAAGGGGTATTGTTTAAAGTCTCATTGTGTACTGAGACGAATTCATTAATCCATTTTGTGATTTCTTCTATCATAATATAAAGTATTTATTATAAGAATGCGTAATAAGAATATTCGAATGTTACAACTGCTGTCAAATATTCTACATCAGTTATTGTGATATCAAATGGTAATGATGCAAGAGTTGTTGGGTAAGCATCAACAAATTTGATTTGTTTAGTTACATTGTTTGCTGAGTTCATTATAGTTAGAGTTAAGTCTCTAACATGATTAGTTGCAGTATGCACTGTCTCTACATTAGATTTTATCCAATCAAATATTTCTTTATAATTTAAAAGGTCTTCATCAATTAGATATGATATTTCAAATGTTCCAAAGTTTATTTTATCAGGAGCTCTTCCTACATTTAATTGTTTAAACTGTAAAGGCGCGCCTTCCGCAGTAACATCTGGTAACATCATTGTTTGAATAGTAAACTCTGCTCCAGAATATGTCTGGCTATCTAGAGTTAATACGAACGATGATGGGTTTAAAAAATTTGGCATAACTGTATTTATACGAAAAATTTAATAAAGTCATCAATAACTTCTTCTATATTTTCTAATGGTTCTTCATCTATAGCTTCAGCTAAGTCCCAATATTCTTCCATGTGTCCATTTAGCATTTTTCCTATATCAACATAATGAACTTTATGAGTAGGTCTATCATATGGTTTATCAACCTCAAGATATTTTTGCCATTCTATCCAGTCTTTTCTGTCATCTTGGTCTTCACCACTTTGGAATTTTTTTATAATAGTCCATCTATCTGCAAATTCATCTATCATTTCTGTTACTATAGGAACTATTACAACTTTTGGTTTAACTTCGTCAATAATATGTTGAAACAATTCTTGGTCAACAAGATTATGACTTTTTCTACAAGGATGATTAGGTATTACTTTTACACAATCTTTTAAAGCATTTGATGGATTTCGATTTCTGCTTTCTTCAAATGTTTCTTTCTTAAAACAATCATCGTCATCTACATACCAACCAGCTCCGTCAACAGTAACCCATTTAGTTTCTCCCCAACACTCACCACCAACACCCCAACCTTCCATATTATGTCTAACAACTTTTGGATATTGTGGAAAATTATTATGTTGGTTAATTAACCAAGTTAACCATGTTCCGGCTTTACCAGCTTCAAATAATACTAAATAATAATCCATGTAATATTTATACGAGTATAAAAAAACCCCCCTTGCGGGGGGTTAGATATACTAATTAAAGTATTATACTCCAGTGACTTTAATCTTTCTGTAGTATACGTTTGCGCCTGCACCAGCAGTAACAAATGGGTTGTCAGCCAAACCATAACGGGTTTTAAATCCGATACGTGGTTGGAAGTCAGACTCACCAATTGTCTTCATCATGCTTAATGGTACATATGGGCAATAGAACATTCCAGCGTCATAAGGGTTAGGACCTTTATAACCAACTGTGAAGTAGTCTATACCTGCATACGGGTCAACATAGACCTTAGTACGACCATGGATAGTACCAGCAAATAGTGAACCTGTGACATCACTGTCCATGTTATCACCACCTGTAATACCTAGGCCTGTATCAAGAGCGCCAGCTGAGTTAAGAGCAGAAGCTACACCATGTGAACAAATCACAAAGTTACCTTTTCCTCTACGAGTACTAGTAGCAATCACATTAGCTTCACGCTCGATTGCAGTAACAAGACCCTTAAACTTCTCAACAGACCAACGGCCGTCGGCATCAGTTGCAACAGCAAAAGTACCAGCAGAACCGTAAGCATATACGGAAGTTACAGAGTTAATGTTAATAGTACGGATAATTTCACGATTCATTTCAGCAAGAATCTCAGTTGACAAAATGTTTGCCAATTCAGTTTCTGCAGAAAGACCATGAACAGCCTTAAGATCTTGAGCCATCTCAATAGTGTACTCAGCTTTAAGAGCACGAGACTTTGCAGTCACAGTAGTCTTATCGATTGAGAACGCCATTTCAGGAATAGCGGGCGAACCACTAGTACCTAAAGCTTCAGCATCCGCTGTTGCCATACCAGTACCTGGTGTATAGTCTAATGCATCTGCCGGTGTATCAGTGTCAGCGGCGAAAATATCGTCACTAGCTGTAGCAGATGAAGTATCACCAGAAAAGTTGGTATTAGCTTCATTGAATAATGCTTCTGTACCACCCTGAGTCGTATAACGGCTCTTCATAGCAAAGATTAGACCAGTAGGACCAGTCATCGGCTGTACGCCAACTAAATCGAATGCTAGAAGTGCTGGAGTTGCACGACGGACTAAGCTAATTAGGACTGGGTCCCAATTTTCTACGCCACTACCAGTTTTATTGGCCGCAGCTGCTTCAGAAAGAGACTCGCGTTGAGATCTTTCTTGTGCAAAAGCTTTCTCTTGGTTCTCAAGAACAACTGCTGTAACCGCACGTCTGTGAGGATCTGCAATTAAACCAGCATCTTGTGAATCAAGTACAGGCTTCCATTTTTCCTGTAATTGTATTTGATTAATTTCTTCCATTAATATTCTCCTATGGATTGATTAAGTTCGCGACATCGCGTCCAAGTATCTCTGCATTTGATCAGATACTACTTGGGGTTCTTGTGAATCCTCGGTGATTGCATCTACTTCATCAGTAGACTCTGCCGGGGTATCTTTATTAAGGTAAGATTCCTTAATTGTAGCTACTTTCTTTGCAAAACTTTCATTATCATCAGCTTCAACAGCCTCAGTTAACTCAGTTAATTTTGCAGTTTCAGTTGCGGCTAAACCTTTACATGCTTCACGGATTATCTCTTGTCTTTCATAAGCTTTCACTTTTTCTGACAATTCAATATTCTTTTCAGTTGCATCATTTAGTTGAGACTTCGCATCTTTAGCTTCCTCAGATAAGTTATCCAAGATATCTCCTGCGTCAGCAGGAACATTGATGTGATGTTCACTAAATAATTGACCTAGTGATTGTATAAATGATTCAGTGATTTCAGATTTAAGAGAATGCTCAATTGCAACCTCGTTATCCTTCATCCAGTTTTCAACTACATATGTTAAGTAGCCGTCAACCTTGTCAACTAAATCTTCTTTAATAGCTTCAACTTCACCAGCCAAATCTGAAGAGTATTGCTCTTCTAATCTTGCGGTTTCAGCATTTACTTTTGAATTTAATGCAGCTTCGAAAATAGTTGCAGCTTTCTCTTTAAAGCCTTCAGACAATGAGTCTTCGTCTTTAACTAGAGCATCGAGGTCTTCTTTAAATTCGTCCTCTACTACTTCACCTTCAGAACCATCATCAGCTTTTACCTTTTTCTTTTTAATAGGTGTTGCTTTAGGTTCATCAGCTTCGGTCTTTTCAGATTTTTTAGCTTCTTTCTTGACCTTTTTATTTTCTACTTCTACATCTCCTTCGTCTTCATCGTCTTCATCGTCCTCATCTTCCTCGTCATCTTCCACCTTAGCTTTCGCTTTAGCTTTTTCTGCCGCCTCAAAGATTTCGTCAAGACCCTCTTTTGACATTTCTGCCAAAGAAGCTTTAATTGCTGATACTGTACGAGCTGCTGTTAGAGGTGCTTCTGGAATTATTAATTCCTCAGCGTCTACTTGCGTATCCTCAACAATAACCTCATCTACAGTTTCTTCAACAGTTTCGTCTTTAATATCAGACATTGTATTCTCCTTTAGAGATTATAGTTTAGAGAGGAAATGCTCAAAACCTGCAGTTTGTTTCTCTTCCGAGAAAGTTGCCTTAGGCTCTATCACTTCTGTCTCACCTTTTTCAATAGTCTTAGAATAATGACCATGACCATCCGCTTCCCAACTAACACCTTCCATAATGCCATTTACAAAAGCATTAGGTGCTGATGGGTCCTGAACGATATCAATAGTGTTAAGCATAAAATCATCCTTAACATAATTGGCACCATCTTTAAAATTAAGACTTCCCATACCACGACTTGACACTCCGAGTTGGACTCCACCTTCAACCAAACCTTTAACAATTTGACCCATAGGGGTATCTAAAATAAGTGCCTTTCCCATCACATTATTGCCGTCCCATTTAAGTTCGGTAATTCTGTGAGAAACTTTATCCAAATTAATGGAAGGGCCATCGGGGTGATTTAGTTCACCAACCGCACGTCCCGTAATAACTTGTTCGTTGACAAATCTGTCAACAGCATGAGTAAGAACTTCCCTGGTATAAATCCTACCATTCTTATTCTTATTCTCAGCTTGCATGAATACACCTTCTAAGAATGTATTCTTACGCCCATTTTTGCCTTCCTCGATTGTACAACCGAGATTCTGGGCGGTATATTCGGTAATCAGTTTCATTTATGCTCCCATTAAATTGATGAAATCTTTAAGAGATCTTTCAGCACTTGCCATATCTTTATAGTTATCCATCTTTATACCATCGATATATAGATTAAATTTAGTCGTTATGACTGCTGAAGTTTTCTTCTTCCGTCCAAGTTTGGTTAATTCCTTGGCTACCTTTTCACCTTTAGGGAGTTTTAATTTAGCTTCAATTACTTCATTAAAAGATTCTTTAAACGTTAGCATCTGTTGTAGCTTCCCCTTCTGGTGTTTCCACGGCAGCAGGTTCATCGACTACTGGCGCATCTTGAGATGCTCCATACATTTTTGAAGCAACTTCTTGTTTATGATTATCCAACGCATCGAGTATTTTATCATGCATAATACTATTAAATGTATTATTACTCTTTTGTGCGTCGCCCTTTTTTATATTATCAATTAAATTTCTTGTACTCATAATGTCTCTGTATAGTATTTATAAATTTTGTTATTTTCAGGAATATTATCTGTCACTACCAGATAAACTTCCGATTAGGTCAGGGTTAACAGTGGTCATTGGGTCTTCGATATTTTGCTTATCGATATCCTTAATCTCATCATCAGTCAACTTAAGAATATTACGGCGTACCCACTCCTTAGACCAGAACGTACCGATGTATTCATCCATCATTTGTATCATTTCTATTCTTTCCTTAAGGATTTCGCTATCTTTAAGTTCAGAATAGTAATTATCGCGAGCATATTCGACTGTTATGCCCTCTCTTATATTAACCCAGTCACTTGGGACAATGATTTTTTTAAGAATCAACTGTCTTTTTAGTGCTTCGTAGAATAAATTTGAGAATTTATTACGACAACGGTCAATAAATTTTTGAAATTTGAGCTCATCACGTGTGATTTCTGATGATCTACCAACAGAAAATGCGTCGCTTTGTTCTAAACGACTCATTGGAATGTTCAAAGCTCTATATAATTTGTGCTGAAAATACTGAATATCTTCAATTTCACCTAGGTTTTGACCACCCGGAAGTGTAGATATCTCAGTTCCTCGACCACCTTCTCTACGTGGTAACCAAAAATCTTCCATAACATTACGGTGAACCTTCTCATCTTTAAGATTACCTGTGGTAGGGTCGTATACAATCTTGTTACGATACCTATTCATAACATTATTAAGATATTCCTCGGCTTTACCTTTAGGTAGATTACCAACATCGATATAGAATATACGACGTTCAGGTGCACGACTTATACGATAGATGACCAGTGAGTCTTCCATCATACTTAATTGGTTTAAAGGTTTAAGTGCTTTCTGTAAATAGCCTATAACCCTATTGCGTTCTTCATTTAATAGACCTGAATTAACTTGAATAATAGAATCAGGATGAATTTTTAAACCTTCACTATTATTACTCATTGCCTCATCTTGATAGACGTAATATTCTTCACCATCTTTAATGATATCAGCCCCGGTCTTAGGGTCTCTAACCTTTTCTACTTCTTTAATCTTACGAATTCTAATAGGATCTATTTGTCTTAGCTCAAGTATACCAGCATCTGCTTTGTTTTCATTAATAATAACATGAAAAAATAAACGTCCATCTACATACCAACGTCTAAATGTATCATAAGCTGTATTACCAAAATTAGTTAAATTTAATAATCTATCAAACTCTTCTTGAATCAAATCTTTAACACTATCCTTTTGTTCAAGGTCATCAAGGTTTAATTTAACAACAGTACCGGTTTCATCTGTAATAGCTTCATTACATATGTCTTCAATCGCCATATCCACTTCTGGATATGAAGATATCTGACGATACTTCATTATTAATTCTCTATCATTTTGGAATTTATCCCCCTGTAAGTCCATGTACTGACCAAAGTATCCGCCAGTTGGGGAAATTTCATATGCGCCGTCCTCGTTATCTGGAGCAAACGATACGGGTTTTTTCTTTTTTTCAATAGCTTTTCTTTTAAATTCAAAGCCAAAAAAATTTCTGCTGTTATCTGCCATTTAATATCCTAAAACACTCTTTTCTAAATATATTTATAACACTTAGAAAAGAGTGCCCTAAGGCACTCCTTTTAAGTTATTATCGATGATTTACGTTGTCTTATCAGACTCCCAATACTGTACTTGTAACTCAACTTCAAACTCTTCGATAACATTTTCTTGGTCATATCCTAATTCAATAGCTCCTAAAGAAGTTGGAAATGTACCTCTAATGTTATAAGTTTTCTTTACTGTACCATCTTTATCTAATTGCTCAACAGACATATCAGCCATATAAGAACTTGGTTGTGTTAACCCAGTATTCTCTTTATGTTGATTGATGCCGTTCATCCATTGTTCAAAAGAATTACGTACATTAAAGTCAGTGTCGTTTATCACAGTCACTGACCATGGGTCAAACGTTCTGTCACCAGCAATTTGCAAATTACGACCCCTAAAAGGAACCGCTATTGGTGCAATTGTGCTTGCCGGCAATGAACTTGCTCGACACATGTAAGATGCTAAAGACACATCCGCAGTAACATAGCTTGGAAAGCTCATTGTTACTTTGAATAGATTAGGTCTTGCACCGCCGCCAGTTAGTTTGGCCTTCATATCATCTACGCCTAAGATAGCCATCTTTAATTACCTCCTGCAATTTCACTAAACTCTACACCAGTTCTAGTAGCGATAAAGTTAAGTGTAATGAAGTTAATAGAACGAGCAGGCTTGACATAAATATCAGCAACAAACTTGTTGGTATCTATAATAGCACCAGTGTTATTAGTACCATCACAAACAACCTTAAAGTCTGTAATACCCCTACGACCCATAACGTCTCTTAAGAAAGGCTCAACCATGTTTCTAAATTGTGCCCTCGTAAACTCATCATTAAATTCGAATAATGATGCTTTCGATGCTGTAGATATTGCTTTCTCCAATACAATAAACAATCTACGTACGTTAATTCTATCGAACGCTGATGGTTTACTTTGTAAAGTTTTGTCACCAAATAATACTGTACCCGACCCAGGAAATGTTACAATTGGGTTTACACCTGTCTTGTACAAGTCATCCCTTTCGGCTTGGGTTGGATTAAATGCTATTTTAGTAACATTTCGAACATTACCACGTGTAAATCCAGCGGGTGAGAACCAAGCATCGGCGACTAAGTCAGCGTTAGCTGTTAGTCCTGCTGTGGAACCTGCCGCACAAATCCAACGATATACATCATTGTATTTGTCATACACATATAGAGAAGTTGAATCTGCAAAGCCATAAGACGTGTTGCCTACTCCTGTTCTCCATGTACCTACGTCAGTAGTTTGTGTAGTGTTATTTACTGTAGCCGCTCTTTCCGGTGAGACAAAGCCTACCGCATCTTTTCTTGCTGTTGCTAAGTCAACAATATGTTTACTTAATGTAATGTTATTAGTCGCACTCAATCCTGAGTTTGCCTGGAACACTAAGTTTACATCAATTGTTTCTGCATCAGCAAATTTATTGTACATCAAAGTAGTTTCACCTACTGTTAGTACATTATCATCAGCACCACCTGAAAATTCATTATACGCGTGTGCGACACGAGTAAATGCATTTGATGTGGCTGATTCCCCAGCGTCTGTTAAAGTTGCTGGATGATTACCGACAAAGACCCACTTAGATCCATTATTGATAACATCTTTATAGTATAAAGACGTACCGTCAGTACTTTTAACATCACTTGCTTGACTTAAATAACTCCAAACCTCTAGTACTTCGTTAGCTGTACCAGTGATTGTGCCATTTGTATCATAAACAAGTAAGTGAATTTCATCATTTGAGCCGCCTACCGCTGCTGCTCCGGCTGATGTACCGGGGGCGGATTCTACATTAGATTTCCACCAGTCAGACCCGTCAAAACTTGTCGCGTCTGTTGCGTATGCTATTCCGAGCGCATTGCCTGTGACTCCAGGAAAACGAGCTTGTGCCCAGTCTCCTGCAGCAGGTGTCTGCGAACTGAATGCATCTGCATTTTTAGTTAGAATTCCAGTGCCTGACGCCGTAGCGTTAAGTGCTGAACCTCCAACAGCTCTGACAACTTTTAATGCGCTGCCATAGCTTAGAAATTGGGCTGCTGTCAAAACACTTTCAAATGTTTCTGCTGACGGCTTCCCAAATTTGTCGATTAAGTCTTGTTCACTCGTCACGGTACATACTTCCTCAGCAGGACCCCACTGGAATGCTCCAGCCATAGCTCCTATAGTTGATGATGTAGACGGTACAACATTAGTTAAATCGATTTCTTTTACCTGTACTCCAGGTGAGACTAGAAATGCCATTTATATCCCCTTGTCATGTTATTTATAAGTTTGCATAATAAGATATTTTCTCAATATACTTATTTATATTAACTAAGGTTTCCATGTTTCCCAGCCTTCACCAAATGGATGTGGTGGTTTTAAAGGTTCAGGCAGATTACCCACAGGTATAACTTCATCTTCTAATTGTTGAACCTTTTGCTTATATAACATACGTTTTAAGTCAACATCTGTTGCTTCTGCAAAGAATGGAGTAGATGTGAACCATCCAAACATAACTAAATTCATCATTAAGTCATCGTGTGCATTGTGGTCAGCCTCATATGAAGACCCTTTTGCAACAAATGTGCTCATCTCTCTTATAGTTTCTTCATCATTTATTACTAACTTGTGCTGTTCCATTATATCTTTTATGTTTGAACAGCCCATTCTTTTAATTTTTCTAGTCATTGTTACACCAATAGCATTAGCTTTAATCATAGACTCTACAAATACGTTCTCATATTCTAGGTCATAATATAAACCATTACATACCACTTGACCTGCATCATTTGATTCAACCACTACATAACATAGGTTATAATGCTCAGCATATTTATATAATATATCAGGTAATAATAAAGGTGATACTAGATTATCTCGATATGTGCATACCTGAACGAATGGATTTGTACTCACATCTATAACAGTAAACGTGGAATAATCCATTCCTCTGCCTTTAGATACATCTACAAACATTAAATAATTATGTCCTTCTTTAGGTTGCTCCCAGATTTTAATATTATTAGTTATCTCTTCAGGATTTCTTGCCCTTAAAGCCAATAAACAATCAGCTGATATAAGAGTATTACCTGTACCATGGAATGAGTTGCCAAATTCTTGGTCAAACTGAAGCTGAGAAGTATTTTCTATGGTCATCTTCTTCCATTTCTCATCTCTTCCTGGTACATCCCACCAATCTACGCGGAGGTTTGTAAATTCATTTGTTCCTTGAAGAGCTCCTTCATATAATTTATGGAATATATTACCAATACCATTTGCGGTAGATGTGATAATAATCTTAGATGTTTTACCAGATGATATTACTGGATATGTTGAAGTATAAAATTGTGTAGCATTCTCTACGAATGCAAACTCATCGAGGTATACTAAATTAAGTGACATACCACGAACTGAGCTTGATGATGTAGCGGCCGCTACGATTCTTGAGTTGTTAGAAAATTCAATAGACCTTTTATTGAGAGCTCTACATCCTGGTTGAAGAAAGAATGGTAGATGTTCTAACATAAGTGTAACACGTGCAAGCATTTCCCTTGCAATAGCTTCTTTGTTAGCTAGAATACCTACTACTTGTTCACCTTTAAAAATCGTATACCATAATAGATAGGCTACAGCAGCAATTGATTTACCACTTTGACGACATGCAAGAACAATATTAAATCTATGTGCTTCAAATTGTTTAAACATATCTTCTTGATATGGATATAATTCAAATGGTATTAATCCTTTATCAAGATGTATTATTTTACAATGCTCTTTTGCAAAATAGCTAGGGTCTTTAAGACATTTATTATATTCAACTAATTCGTCTTTAGTCCATTCATGTTCTACATCAGCACCCCTAACATTAGGGTTGCCAAGGTACATACTCTCTCTACCCATCTGGTTCCTGTTCGATTACTACTTCATCACGTAGCATTTTTTGTAGCTCGGCAGTAGAACCTATGAATACATTATTGTTTGTTGGGTCTCTGGAAATAGCTGGTAAGTCTTCTTTATCAACTTCCTTTTTACTTTTATGAAGTTTAAGAATTTTCTCCCCGATTTCGGCGTTGTTTTTAATTAATTGACCTAGTACTTCAAAGGCTCTCGGATGTTCTGATTCACGGGCAAGGTCTAACATAAGCTCAATTGCTTCATCTCCTTGTTCGGCTAAATCAAAAAGTTGTTTCCTTACGTCCTCGTAATCCTGGTCAACCTTCTGTAGGGTGCTCATAATATGTGTTCCATAAATCTAATACTCCTGCTGCGGTTCTACTCTCTTCTTTATTACCGCCTGTGTAAGGTATAGCAAGTTGTTCATCAATTAAAACTTGATTGGCATCAACGATACCATCTTTTGTTGAGATTGAAAGAGTACCTAATATCCTTCCAAACTTTCCTTTCTTTTGTTTCTTAGTAACTAATGTAAATTCTCCATTAGCTTCTTCTAGTAATTGTGATAATCTAGCACTAGAGGCTTTACCCCATGATTTCTCAGCTAGGTTTCTTGTTCTACTCTCAGGAGTATCTATACCCATTAAACGAATCCTTTCTTTAATAAATATTTTAAATCCTAAGTCTATCTCTGCATCAACGGTATCACCATCAACGACTCTAAGTAATGTTGCTTTATAATTATACATTGTTATACGTCCGTGTCAAAAAAGTTAATGGTTTCAGTATATGGTTCTTTGAAACCGCCTGCGCCATCAGGTGTAGTGGTACCATCTATAGCTTGTGTCTCAAACTTATGAGTTGTAGGGTCAACATTTTCTGAATAATCAACTTCAGTTTCAAGAATTTGTTTACTCTTACCAATGCCCCTATAATATCTAATACGAGTTGAGAATTCTAATGTATAAACTATAGCTCTTCGCGTAACTAAATCACCCTCATAATCATCATTTACTGTAACACTCTCTAAAACAATTGGAGTGTCTGTCTTGATATCCATATCTGGAATATCTTTAATTGTTACTGTATATTCTGGCTGAAACATTGGAAGTATCTGCTCTAATAATTGCAGAGCTTCATCTTGTGTTTTAGCAAGAATATTTAATTCGAATCCAATCTTATATACGGCTGGTGCACCTAACTTATGCAATTGAAGTGTATCACCCGTCACAACCTTTTTATAATTTTTATGTTTAGATACACGTGCATTGGCATCATATTCAAAAGAAGTTATCTCAAAAGATATACGTGGAAGTTTAATAGCTACACCAGGGTCACTCATTTGTTCTGACATACGTGCAAGAACCTTACTCCTAGGTGCATAAGCTAAAGGAACTTTAATTTTTTGAAGAACTTTATCGTTAGAATCTCTTTTATGGACTTCTAAATCATTGAATAAAGATCCAAATACCGAAACCATGCGACGAGTCGATTCATTATACCACCAATTATCAAACATTATGGGTCTCCGAATGGATTAACTTCTGAGAAGTCTATGATTGAATCACCCTCTAATTCGAACTCATCATTATCAGCAAATAAGTCTCGGTTATATTCAGTCTTAACGGTGCCTGTTAAGTCAACTGTAATCTCCCTTGATGAACCAGATGTTTGACCAACAAGTAAACGTGTAGCATGTACTGCTGGTTGCATAAATGTACCATCACCATTATCAGATTGATGTGGAGATACAAGCAATAGTGTATATGTTTCCGTATCTACTTTTTCAAATCCAGCTACCTTCGCAATTATATTAATATTTGTACCACCATCATCTGTCGAACCAGTAAATTGATGAACATACTCACCTATTACAAATTCATTTGTGTTGGCCGCTGCTGTAGTTGTATATGAATAAGAGTTAGCATTAATTAATTCTATGTTATCTATTTCAGGCCAGCCTGTATCAAAATTCTGGTCATTATATTCAAACATTTCAGCATACATTGTATAGATTGGTAAGTCTGCTAATTGATAGAATGGTATTTTAGGTTCTACATATTTAACTTCAAACAATCTTCGTGACATTGTCATATATAATAAATCACCTTCAGCCGGTTTAGTATTCTGAATATTTCCAAATTCTAAAGCTAAATTTTCACCTACTACACTATGCCAACGTTTCTTAGGTACAATAAATGTGCCTTGGTCTCTAATCTCTAAGCCAAATTTACCTAATAGATTACCATCACCCTCGAATCCATCGACGTTTTCTAAATACATTTCTATTGGATAGGCGTGACGATATTGATTTAAAGTTTCATTTAATAAAGCATCTTCATAAATTTGTTCACGTGGAATGTATACAACATCCTGCCCGAAAATTTTTACAGATTCAAGTACAAGATCTTCATAAAGGTCCTGTTCAGATTTTACTGCACCTGAAAAGTATACGCTTGTAGCCATTAATTATCCCATTAAAAAGTTGTCTGGAGCCATCCACATCAACCTACATTCTTCTTCTAATTCTTTGAGTTCTTCTATTGCGTCATCAAACATTTGTCTACCATTCATTGTTATGCCACCTGGTAGTTGAAACCCTTCAAACTTCATCATGTTTGCGCCCCATTGACGTTTAATTAATGCACAAAGGTATTTCTTTAAATATAAATCATTATATACATCTGTATAAGTTGTTGGGTCTATAATAGAATATGCTTCAATAACTATATAGTTTCCAGCAGCAAGGTCACCAAACCCTTCGTCCATATGAAGTCTATTCATATGTCTGCTAAACCTAAGATGTTCCACACTATTTAAACGAGACTCAATTAAAGATAAATGTTGTAGTGATTGCTCATATGATTGTATTTGAGTTGCCATACCTTGAGTCATAAAGACATCATTAAGTCTCATATGATAACCCATGTCAAATAAGGAACTAGAGTGTGATTGACCACCGCTTAACATCTGTAAAACGGCCGTAACATTATCACTAACTGTAATATAATTATTAGTTATATCAGCAGCAGTAAGTTCATGCTTTAAATACGTTCGAATGACAGCATCTGAATGGAATTCTTGGTAGAATTGTATTGCATCATCAGTACGGTCTTCTATTTGGTCATCGTCTACATTGATTTCAATTACTGGAGAGCCTAAAGCTCTTAAAGCATATTCTTGTAATGTAGCTCTTGTAGTTGGTTTTGCCATATCATTTCCTTATTCTATAATGTTATTTATATAAACCTTACCATCCAAAGTACTTTTGAACCTTTCTAATATTGTCTCCGTATTTAGAATCCATTACTTCAGCGGCAATTGTCTCGAAAAGAAGGTGAACTGGCGAGAGATCGAGTATTTTAGTAACAAGACTTTTTGATGGTATATAATGAATTTGAAAGAAACCACCACCAGTAATATTTAATCTTTTTAATGTTTTTGCATCTGCTCCACCTTTCTTTTTATGATGGTCTCTTATGTATATTGCTTTTGAAGCAGTTACATCTCCTCGACCCATTGCCACAAAATCAGAATCTTTAGACTTTGGCCAGTGAAGATGTATTAATGCTAAGGCTAACATCTCATCATAATTTAATAAATTCATATCTACAATATGATCATATTTTCCCTTATTAATTCTGTCTCTAAGGTTAGTAATAAACCAAGGTGTCTTCATTTCTTTACCTGGAGGAATTCCAAACGGTGACCAATCCCTTGTATCTTTCCTATCATTAAATCTATCTAAATGATTTTCATATAATTGT
>Ga0315329_10000570_pt1 | contig 14488 bp, 12 predicted proteins | sample M150032315metaG_FD_203459 | JGI IMG/M metagenome (GOLD analysis project Ga0315329, IMG submission 203459) | Ammonia-oxidizing marine archaeal communities from Monterey Bay, California, United States - M1 500m 32315 | ecosystem: Environmental > Aquatic > Marine > Coastal | place: USA: California...
CGGATTATTTTAAACCACATAATCAACGATTGTATGAATTTCTCGGAAGGAAATTTGATTGGGAGTAAAAAATTTAGGACGATATTACAATGAACATTAATAGATTTATTTACAAAAGAAGAACCGTCCTCCGCCATAAATTAGAAAAATATCCAAAAATACAGAGATTTGTCACTTCTTTGTACCTAAAGTATTGCTCCTTATTTGGATCTTCACACGTACTACCAGATTTTTATATTATAGGCTTTGTTAAATGTGGAACAACATCACTCTATGAATATTTAATCAGTCATCCAAATGTACATCCACCAAAAGGTAAAGAAATTGATTATTTTGACAGATTGTATTCACGAGGTATTAACTGGTATAAGATGGGATTTCCATTAAAACTTCATAGGTTTATTGTAACAAGAATCTTTAGAAGACCTTTCCTGACGGGTGAAGCCACACCACGTTATATTGAAAACCCGCATGCTCCGGATCGTATTAAACAAGTGACTCCTAACGCAAAATTTATCATACTTCTAAGAAATCCAACAACAAGAGCCTTTTCACAGTATAACATGAATTTAAGAAATGATTATGAGTATAGAAATTTTGAAAGTGCATTAAACCATGAAGCAGAACGAATTGAAGGTAGAATGCAAAAGATGGAACAAGATCCTAATTACTATAGTTGGAACTATGATCTTTATGGATATTCTGAACACGGAATTTACGTTGATAAAATAAAACACTGGATGGAAGTCTTTCCAAAAGAACAATTTCTTATAATACAAAGTGAGGAATTCTTAGAACATAAATCTAAAACTTTTGCACAAGTATTGAAATTTTTAGGGTTGCCAGTATGGGAACCAGACGAGTATGTTTTGTATAAAAAGCGTGAATATAAAGAATCAATGGAACCAGAACTTAGGAAAAAACTCGCGGATTATTTTAAACCACATAATCAACGACTCTATGAATTTCTCGGAAGGAAATTTGATTGGGAGTAAATATACTGTGATACTTATGAAATACAAAATTTTATCCCACGTTGAATCTAAAGAATGGAATAACAATTTATCTACATGTGAATATTCAACTTTTTTTCAGACAGCAGAATTTCTATCAAAAAAAGACTCAGACCGTTATCCTGTTTTTATCTATATTTACGATAATTCGGAAAATATTCAAGGGCAACTAGGATTAGTAATATCTAGGTCAAGAAGCGGATATACAACTAAAATATTCAAAAAATTTACAAAAATGGCTTCCAAAGTTGGTAGTAGAGGTTCATGGACTAGCGGACCAATTATTCATTCAAAAGATAAAGATGTTAGAATGCAAGTACTCCAGACTCTTTTTTTAGCATTAGAGGAAGTGATTCAAAAACACAAGTTAATAATTTTAGATGGTTATACACCTCCACAGGATTTTGATGTGGATCAAACTTATCTGACCGAATTCCAAAAACATGGTTTCAAACAACAAAATTTTCTTACATTAATGAGTAATCTAGATGAAGATTCAGAAACTTTTTGGAAGAAAATTAAAAAAAGTGCTAGAAATGATGTAACAAAGGCAAAAAGAGAAGGAATTATTATAAAAGAAATTTCCACCATGGAAGAACTTACGAATTACAAATTACTTACAAAAAGATGGGCACAGACCAAAGGAATTGAGATAACAGATTCAGATATTGAAAAAATTGACACTGATTGGTTATATCTCAAAAGTGGAATTCAAAAATTCTTTTTAGCCTATAATAAACAAGAGATCCTTGCAGGATTACGTATAGGTTATTTTAATAAAATTGCATATACTCACCAAGTGTTAAATTCATATTCAAAAATAGGAAATGTTGCTGGACCACTTCTTACGTGGCATGCAATTAATTGGGCAAAAGATAATGGTATGAGAATTTATGATTTTTCAGGGGGAGAGGCACCACCATCTGATAACAAAGATATGAAGAGATATACAGAACAATGGGAAAGTTTGTTCGCGTATAAAAGAAAATGGTCTGGAGATGAATTTCCATATTATCACTTTATAAAAATTATTAACAAAGAGCGTTACAAGTTATACAGAATACTATCAAAACCAGACATGTTTCTTCGCAACTATAACAAAAAGCATTTTAAAAAATCGAATAAGGGAGTTACAGAATGATTTCAATCGAAGTAGATACAAAACCTGATATTAATTGGAATAAAAGATTATTAGAATCTGGATTTGGTACTGTTTACCAGGCAGAAGAGAGGGCATTACAATTGGAAGCAGGAAACATACCAAGTTATTTCCTTAAATTTGTAGACTCTAAGGGTGATATTATAGGTCAACTATTAACTTCCATTAAAGAAAGATTCGAAGGGAAAAAATTAAAAACAAAAATTTTAAAGTCTGTTCCTGGATTGAATAAAGATTCATGTGAATGGTCATACGGTCCAGTCATTTTTCGTTCTGGCTATGATTCAGAAATTTATTCTTTAATACAAGATTTTTTGCAGACTAAAAATTTTAGAGTTAAAGGTTGGACACATCCACTTTTACCTGGAAATCCTGAAGTGATTCAAAAGCACTTTCAAATAAAGAAATGGGGTACGTTTTTAATTAATTTAGACAGATCAAAAGATGAAATTTATAAGAATTTTGATAAACATAGCTGCCAGAAAAATATTGAGCGCTCTATAAAACGAGGGGTAGAGATTGAAGAGCTAACAGAAAAAACTCTTTCTGAATATTATGAATTGATAAACAAAATGCGAGAAGGAGTCGGCCGGGAAAGGAGTGATTTTGAGATTTTTACAAACAGATGGAAAAAATTTAAACCACTTGGGTATTCAGGATTTTTGGCTAGAAAGGATGGAAATCTAATAGGCGGTCTTTTATTCACATACACAAATCGTCATATTATTGAGATTGGTGTAGCACGTTCCAAAGAAGATACAGAAAATAACCTATATTCTCAGGATCTACTAAAATGGAAAATAATTGAATGGGGAATAGAAAATAATATGAAATACTATGATCTTACTGGATTTAATCCTGAACCTATATCAAAAAAAGAAGAAGGAATAATACAATATAAGAAAAAATGGGGCGGAACACCTCATTACTATTATAGAATACTAAACAAGCCTAACCTCCTCACTGGAAAAGTATGAACAAGAAAAGATCATTAAAAATTGTTTTTGGAAATACAACATCCAAGAATAATGACATAATTTATGTTAGAGAAGAAGATTTTGAGATGCCTCATGGTGAGGATTATAAAATTGCAATAACAGAATTAGATAGAATTCAAAACATGGTTTTTGATGGAAAACCATTTCTTGAACATTTTCTCTATAATGATGTATCGTTATGGTGGTTTATTTACCAAAGTTTAATCTCTCATTATAAGAAAGCAACAAATTTTATAAAAAAATTTTCTGAGTTTTTAGATGAAATAAATCCAGTTACTGTTGAGGTATCTGACTATAAAAAATTAACAGTCATCAAAAAAATTTGCTTTCAAAAAAATATTAAATGTGTTTATTCCAAAGGTTCTAACCTCAAATTTTCTTTAAAACAGAAAACGAAAGAATCTATAGGCAGAAATAGATTTGAAAAGATTACAAATGAAAAAACCCAAAATAGAATAAACCAATTTTTAAAAAAATCAAAAGATATTCCTAATATTAATAACTCAATAATCTTTGCAATTTCATCCATCTATAGAAGACAAATATTTGATACATTAACTGGAACTACAAAAGAAGGTGAATACATACAACAGCCAATCATGAATTTGTTAAATCATAATAATATAGTTGGAGTAGATCTTGATTACACCTTTAAAGGAAACTTGGAAATATTATCCAATCGTCTTTCAGAAGATGTTCCGTGGTTTCCCATCGAGATGTTTCTAAATAGTAAATACGACAAAAATCATTTGAAATTTATTGATTATTATCAAAAATTAATATCATCACCAGATTTTCAAAAGATTTTTGTTTTTGATGATGTTTCACTATGGGATGAAATTAAAGAAATTTTTAAAGAAATGACATACGCACCACATTTACCATTTTGTATGAATTTAATTGACTCGCTTTCAGATTATTTCAAAAAAACAAAGCCTAAAGCATTCTTTCTACCTTATGAAACAGGACCACTTGCCTTAAGCATAATAGCAGCTTGTAAGAAGAATGGAATTACTACCGTAGGAATCCAGCATGGTTACATTTACGAGTTCAATCCAATGTACTCGTATGGAAATTCATTAGAAAACAACAAAAAACATGGATTTTTACTACCTGATTATCTTCTTTTGTTTGGAAATTACACCAAAAATTTACTTCTTGCAAAAGGCTATCCTTCTGAAAAACTTGTAACGCTTGGTAACCCCGCATTTTTTGGTTTAGACAAGTTTCTGAGATCATTTAACAGAGCAAAAATTTTAGATAGATTTGGAATATCACAAGATCAAAAAATCATTTTATTCACTAGTGGAAAGTTACAACAAAAATATTCAGCTCATGGTAAGTATGATTATGATGAACAGATTTGGAAATATCTTATAAACCATTTTGGTAATGACAAGAAGTTCTTTTTGATTTTAAAACCACACCCACAAGAAAAAGATACTAGTGTTTATGAAAATATTCTAAAAACTAAGGACTGTACTAATGTTATTATTACTCATGACAGTATCTATGATCTAATTTGTTTATCCGATGTTATACTTTCTGTGTTTTCTACTACAATGCTTGATGCGTTATGTTTTCAGAAGCCAGTAATTCGAGTTAAATTTGGAAACGAAAAGCATCATATCTTTGATAATACTAACGCCATAATCACTTCTAAACTTGACTTTTTATCCAAACATATTGATATGATAGTTAATGATCAAAGTAAACTGGAGACTGTCAATAATAATATTAAAGAATTTATCAAAGAACAATACGGCATTCCAGAAAATCAACCTGAATTAATTCTGAGAGAAATTTTGAATGATGATTAAGAAACTAAATCAGCCACATGTTTTTGTCTACAAATATTTTTCATTAGAAATAGTAATATCATTAATACATAAGGTGATAGTATGATTTTTCCAAAAAATAAAATATCCCTAATTGCTGAAATTGCTAACGCACATGAAGGTAAACCCACTCTAGCGAAAAAATTGATTGATGCAGCATCAGAAAATAAAGCTGATATAATAAAATTTCAGATATTTAGTACAACTGAATTATTAGAACGAAATCATGAAAATTTTAAACTTTTTAAAAAGTTAGAAATGAGTTTTGGTCAATGGACTAAACTAATTAAATATGCAAAACGTAAAAAACTCAAAGTCTTCATTGATGTTTTTGGTATTAATAGTGCTAAGATGGCACACAAACTTAGGGTTGATGGATATAAGATTCACACATCAGATATTACTAATCCGATCTTGTTAGATTTTTTTTCTAAATTAACCAAACCCATATTATTATCCACCGCAGGCGCAACAACTAATGAAATAGCACATGCATTAGAAAAGTTGAGTTTGCCAAAAAAAGAAATTATTTTAATGCATGGTTTTCAAGGATATCCTACACAAATAACCGATCTTAATTTATCAAGAATATCTGAATTAAAAAATCAATTTGGTCTTCCTGTTGGAATTATGGAACATGTTTCTGGCAATTCCAAATTATCTCTAATATCACCTTTAATCGGACTATCTTTAGGCGCAATAGTTATTGAAAAACATCTAACATTAGATCGTTCGCTAAAAGGAACTGATCACTTCTCATCACTAAATCCAGACGAATTTAAAAATCTGGCCTCTTTAATTCATCTTACAAAAAAGTCTCTGGGACGAGATAAAATATTTTTTTCAAAGAATGAGATTCAATACAGATTGAATCATAAAAAAAATACTATTGCAAAAAAATCAATTAAAAAAGGAACAAAACTAAACGAGGCGTTATTTGATTATAAACGGACTTTTACGAAGAAAGAATCTGTTCCTTATTATGAATTTAAGAATAATATATCAGCCATCAATATCAAGAAAGGAACTATTCTTACACCCAAGATGATTTACGCAAGTAAGAAAGTAGCTGCAGTAATAGCTTGTAGAGTAGAATCTGGGAGATTATTTGGAAAACCAATTCAAAGTATTGCAAATTTTACCATATTGGATTTTCTTATTAATCAATTAAAGACATCAACTCAAATATCTGAAATAGTTCTTGCCATAAGTGAAAATTCTGGTAATGAAATTTTTATTGATTTTGCAAAAAAACACGGTCTAAGATTTGTTATTGGAGATGATAAGGATGTATTACAGAGATTAATTCAAGGTGCAGAACTAATTAATGCAAACATTATCTTCCGAGTTACTTCGGAGAATCCATTCATATACTGGGAAGGTATTGACACACTGATTAAAAATCATATTAAAGGAAAATTTGATTTTTCTTTTGTTGATAAAGTTCCAATAGGTAGTGGATACGAAATAATTAATCGTCAGGCACTAGAAAAATCACATAAACTAGGTGGTAAAAGACATAGAAGTGAATTATGTTCTTTATACATTTATGAACATCAAAAAGATTTTTCTATACAGCGTTTTAATCCACCATCACAACTACAAAGACCAGATCTTAGATTGACTGTAGATACACCAGAAGATCTTCTAGTCGCCAGAAAAATATATGAAAAACTAGGAGATGGTGATAAACCAATAGCACTTCGAAAAATAATTGAGTTTTTAGGAAGAAATACTACTGTCTCACAAATTAACTCTCATATTCCAATAGGCGTTACTAGAATATGGGATTAATTTTACAGTAATCTATTATTGATAATTATTTTCTTTATGTTTTTGATAAATTAGATCTCTAACTCTTTCAATTCCATTAAGAAGATCTACATCATTCATATTTTTCACAAATTTATTTCGGGTTTGGTAACTCATCATTTCATTTATCTTTTTTAAAATCTGTAAATAGTCATGTTTTGAGTGTACATCTATATGAAATCCACTTTTTGAATATCTTACAAAAGAATGCAACCTCTCTCTCTTATTTACGGCAATTGCAATCATTGGTATTTTCATGGCTGCAATTTCAAAAACAGTTCGTCCATTCGAAGTAATTGCAAAATCACAATCTTTGAAGTGTTGTGACAAATTATCTGATCTCTCAATAATTTTGACGTTAAAACCAGAATTATTCATTTTTTTAGAAAGATTTTTTATTTTATTTCGTCTCGAATATCCTAAACCTAGGATAACAATCAATTCTACGTTTTTTTGATCTGATGATTTAAGGATCTCAAGTATTTTCTGTGTTTTATTGGTTGGATCAGTTCCTCCAAATGTAATTACAATTTTTTTTACCTTTTTTCTAATTGTTTTACGTTTTTTTACTCGAAATTCTTCTCTAACACAAGCATATTTTTCCCCATAAAATTCATTTTTTGAATATTTTTTTGCATAATAGATTGGATTAAAAACCAAATCAGCTATTTTACGTCCATCTCCTAGATCTTCAAAATTAACAACAAGACAATCAAATTGTTTTAAAAATTTCATATAACTAATAGTAGAATTAAGTATATCATTACAAATTATATCTGGTTGAAAGTTTTCAATAATATTTGCTAGTTCTTTTCTTTTTGAAAAATATTTTACATCATATCCATATTTTTTAAATTTAGTATCCCCAAGGTTCCTTTTCTTATTCATCACAATTACAATTTTCTCGCATTCTAAGTAATTCAGAAAAGTTAGCATGTTATACACATGCCCCAACCCAACATCCTTGCTTCCATCCACTCTGACTAAGAATTTCCTTTGGTGATTCATTTCCATCTTTTAAATAGAAATATCCTCATAAGTTAAGGGAATATCTTCTTCGATATCTTTCAAAGCTTTTTTTCCTATGACTTTATCTAAGAATTTAGGTGGTATTCCTGTGCCTGGTCTTTTAATATCCAACATTTCTTTTTTAATCAAAGTACCCTTTGATATTTTTGTAGTGGATACTATACTTCTTCTTGCGTATTTCACAGCCTCTTTTTCCACGTCAAATGAAGTTCTAATATTCATTCCTCTAGAAATTTCTACAAGTCTTAATCCATCCACCATGTTTGAAAATCCTTCAGTGTCTAATGATAATCTATGATCTCTACTTTGAGTCAGAGATGTGTCAAAAGTAAAATGTTTTTCAATACATTTTGCTCCATAAAATGTTGAACAGATTGGCACTACTGTTCCAATTGTATGATCCGAATATCCAATTACGTAGTCACTGAATTTATTTACCAAAGTTCTTATCATTTCCAGATTTGCATCTTCTGGTTTTGTAGGATATGACGTTATGCAATGCATAATTATTATATCATGATTTCCTTTATCCTCAATTGCATCTATAGCTTCTTGAATATCTAATTCTGATGCCATTCCTGTAGAAATAAGAATTGGTAATTTTTTTCCTGCAACATGTTTGATTAGAGGAATATGTGTAATATCTGCCGATGCAATCTTAAATGCTGGAACATTTAGAGAATAAAGTAAATCCGCACTTTCTTCATCAAATGGTGTTGAAAAACATGTAATTTTTTTTGTATCAGCATAATCAAAGATAGATTTCCAATTATCATTAGTTAACGAATCTAATTTTTCAAACACATCAAATTGTGTTTCATTTGGTATCCCGTCTTCCCAGTATTTTGGTGCAGTTTTTGTAACAAGTCTTCTTGCAGTGTATGTTTGAAACTTTATACTATCAGCTTTTGCCACTACTGCAGCATCGATTAATCTAAAGGCTTTTTCAACAGTACCATCATGATTCGCACCAGCCTCAGCTATTGTATAGCAGGGGCTTTCTCCACCAACAGTCTTATTTCCTATTTTTACAGTTCTCAATTTCATTCACTTAATTCTCGTAAACACAACTAGTATCCATTTTATAATATCTTTTTACGCTCATTCTATTTACACAATCTGTAATTTCATTTATTTTTATAGTATCTGGATCATTTAATAGGATAATTTAAAATACAAAAAAGTAGTATATATCAACATAATTCAGATATAGCGATATGAAACATGCAATAAGTGGATACTGGAAGTTATTTAGAAACGAAGGATTTTCCAAAACATTTTCCTCTTTCTATGATTACTATTACACAAAATACAAGTTGAAGAAAATCAAGCAAAGTGGAAATAATTTAATTCTAACTCATGGTTGTAAAATGAAAGTAAATCCAAATGATGACGGATTATCTGCAGAATTATTAGTTCATGGTTCCCATGAACCTGACACAACAAAATTTGTATCAAAATATCTTAAAGAGAATATAGTCTGTGTTGATGTTGGTGCAAATATAGGATATTATTCTACATTATATAGTAAAATTGTTGGACGAAATGGAAAAGTACTAGCAATAGAACCATCGCCAGTTAACTTTGGGTATTTGAAAGAGAATTTGGAGTTACAAAACTTTGATAATTATTTAGTTTTTAATTGTGCAAGTGGTGATAAAGAATGTAGTGTTAGATTTCTTATGGATAAACGTGCTAACAAATGTATGATTGTGCAAGACGAAAATGAATCTTCAAACAACACAGATATTATTTCTGTTCCAGTAAGAAAGATTGATGATATAATTGATGAAAGTAAGGTAGAAAGAGTTGATTTTCTTAAAATGGATGTTGAGGGTTACGAGTGGTTCGCCATTCAGGGAGCATTAAAAACAATCCAGAAGTTTCGACCATCTATTCAAATTGAAATTCATTTTAATAAATTGGGTCATGAAACTACACAAAAAATTCTTACTATTTTAAAAAATGAAAATTATCAAATCATCTATCATGATATTAGATCTGATCAAAGATTATCTAATGAATCAGAAAGCAAAAAGCATGATCTTGATGATTTTATTAATAGAAATGTTGATCTTAAGAGTATAAACAGCTATAAACTGATACTCGAAAATGTGAATAATTCAGATAGATGATATGAACGAAAAATATTTGGAGGATTTTTGCACACAGAAAGGATATCAACTTGTTGATATTGTTACTGCAAATAAACGAAAAGATACGAGTATTCTTCTAGCATCAAGTCAGGATTCTGCCAAAAAATTTATTATAAAGATTTTCGGGCCCAATGCTCCAGACAAGATTAAATCATCTTTTGAATCAGAAATTAAGTTTTACAGATCTTACTCTTCCAATGGAATTCCAAAACTTTTTGACTCGGGAAAAAATTTTTTCATGTTAGAATTTTTTAATGGTAATCCACTACCCAAAATTATTGAACAGTATTTTTTTCCAAGTAATCAGAATAACATATCTAAATTCTTTTCCGAAGTAGTTCCTATTTGCGATTGGTTCTTTAATTTGGAGACTGGTATACATTCTGCGGGTAATAACGAAAAAAAAATAATAACTGATGTATTGTTAGATCGAATTGGAAATTTAATAACAAGTGGTCCTAAAGATACAGCTCGTTCTAATTCAGAAGCATTTCTTTTACGAAGATTTTTTAAAAATAGTCTTAAAACTTTAGAGTTGAATTTAGCGAAAATTGTTGATACATGGATAAAAGACGAAATTAAAATTTTAAGTCACTATGGGCACTATGACTTGCATTGTAATAATTTTCTTTCAGTTCAAAATTTTTCAGAAATCAAATTAATAGATTTTGAAAACATAAAATCACCTGGAATTTGGATTTCTGATATAATTTACTTTCATGCAACACTATACGCACTATTTTCTTCAAAAAAACAATTACAGAATGAAATTAAAAATCATGCATGTGAATATGTTTGTCGGTTAGAACCTAAATTTGATGAAAATCAAGCTAAAAAGATTGTAGATCTTTTTTGCAGTGCAGCTGATGCAAATTCTAGATTCAGATTGTCTAACAAGGGGATTAAGATAAGTAAAATGCGTGAATATGCTAATTCTGTGAAGAACCTTATCTAAATCAACTGGATAGTGAATTAACCGGATAATTCCAAGAATAATAGATTATTTGATAATTTGTCTTAAATTATGGTATTTTTCAGAAATAGAGTGAATAAAGATCTTGTTATTGGATTAGGTGAAATCGGTAAACCAATTTTGAAAATTCTCTCCAGATCATTTCCTACCACTGGTTTTGACATTAATACAAAATTAATGAACACAAATGAATATAACAAAATGCAAGATTTCAAAACAATCATAGCCCACATTTGTATTCCTTATTCCAAAAAATTTGAGGATCAAGTTTTGAAAATTATTAGTTCTCACAAACCAGAGTTAATAGTAATACACAGTACTGTGTCTGTAGGAACAACAGAAAGCATCCAAAAGAAAACAAAAACCCCGATAATTTACAGTGCAACAAGAGGAGTTCATAAAAGAATGATTAGCGATTTAAAGCGATACACAAAATTCTTTTCTGTAGAAAGAACTGTCCCAAATGCATCTTGGGCAAAAAGAATCTATACTCGCCGCTTACACAAAGCTGGAATAAGAACAAAAAACATGTCCTCACCAAAAACATTAGAATTAGCCAAAATAATTTGTGATACATCATATTATGGTTGGTTGATAAACTATGCACAACTAAGTAATATGATTGCAATTGAACATAAAGTAAGTTTTGATGAGATGTGGTCTTTTTCAGATGAGATTCACAAGTATTTAGGGAATCGACCAAAAATGCATCCTGGTTTTATAGGAGGTCATTGTGTAATACCTAACCTTGATTTGATTCATGATCAGACACTTGGTTTGATTAAGCAGATTAATCAAACGTATGAAAAGAAAATAAACAGTACAAAAAAATCAATCAAAAAAGGAATAAAAAAATGACATTATTTCTTAATGATTTGGACACTGGATTAGATAAGATTGAGAAAAAGAATCTAAAAATATGTGTGGCCGGAGTAGGCACAGTAGGTTTACCATTAGCAACTTTTCTTGCAAATGCAGGTTTTCAAGTAGTTGGATTAGATGTTAGTAAAGATAGAATCAATGAGATTAATTCAGCTACTGTTCGATTTGAATACCCTGACAGACTCAAAGAAGCTATTAATACAAAAAAACTAAAGGCAACCACTGATGTAAAAGAATCTCTGGAAAACACGGATGTTATCTTTATTTGTGTTCCAACTCCATTAAATGATGAAAAAGCTATAGACATTTCAAATCTAGAGGATATCACAAACAGAATTGCACCATATGTTAAAAAAGGAATAGTATTAGTTGTAGAGAGTTCTGTCTCAATTGGTACCACAAGAATTGTAGGAGATTTGCTTGAAACGAAGAGTGGTCTAAAAATTGGAACTGATATTGGTTTGGCATATTGCCCCGAACGTTATGATCCATCTTTACCTCCGCCTGATAACCCTCCAAAAGTTGTTTATGGTAACAAACCATCAGACTCTCAGAATCTAACTTTATCTGGAATATCTAGAGTTGTAGGAGGAATAGATGATAAAAGTAGGAAGCTCACAAAAGCAATTTACTCTCAAATCGTTGATGTTGGTGTTGAAGAAGTCTCTTCCATTGAAGCGGCTGAGGCAACAAAACTAACAGAGAACATATTCAGAGATGTCAATATTGCTCTTGTTAATGAACTTGCTCAAGTGTATTCTAAATTTGGATTAAATGCGTATGAAATAATTGATGCTGCAAAAACAAAACCATTTGCATTTATGGCACATTATCCTGGTGCAGGAGTTGGAGGTGAATGTATCCCAGTAGACACTTGGTATCTCATCAAACAAGCAGAAAAAATTGGTTTTGATACAAAACTTCTCAGACAAGCAAGAGAGGTTAATGATCACATGCCACATTATATGATAGATCTACTGGAAGAGGAATTAAACAAACAAAATGTATCCATCAACTCTTCCAAAATTGTAATTCTTGGTCTTGCATACAAAAAAAACATTCAGGATTATAGATTAAGCGCTACATTTCCTATTGTTGAAGAATTAAACAGTAAGGGTGCTAGTTTTGCTGTTTGTGATCCATTGGTTGATAGTATCCAAAATCAAACATTTCAACTCACTTCATTATCTAATGCTTTTGTTGATTCTGATGCTATTCTTTTGGTGACAGATCATGATATTTTTTCTAATCTTGAACTTGCCAAAATAAAAAACGAAATGAAACATGCAATTATTATCGATGGAAGGAATTTTTTCAATGAAGAAGAAGTTACTTCTTTAGGATTTACTTATAGAGCAATTGGTAAACCATAACACTCCAAATATTACAGCGCTAAAGATAATTCTAATCTAATCCTTGTTTAGGTCTACCTGCTTTTTTCTTTATTCTGGGTCTACCAACTTTCCGCTCTTTTCTAATCACTCTTGTTTTTTCTTTAAAATCCATTCCCTTCTCAAAAAATTCCCAAATCAAGATTTTTACCAACTTTGAAATTTTCTGTTCAAGGTTTCCTTGATATTCCGTGCTGTTCAGAATTTCACCCAAATTCTTTCCTCCAATTTTGATATCTTTCTCCTCTAATGCGTCTGCAACTAATTCTTTTGCTAACGTTAAACCCATATAGAATTTTACACCTGAGCGAATAATCTCATTGTAGCTTAATCCATATTGAACTTTTATTCTCTCAATTTCACTAAATTCATCATCAGGGAATCTAGCACGAAGGGTATTCCATTTCGTCATAGTTTACGAATGTTATCTTTCCTAATAACTTCTTAGATTATTAGTTACGTAAGTTTTTTTGGTTCATTTTAAATATAGTATAGATTTTTTTTCTATATTGCCTGAATCTGAAACTAATTTTTCTATTAGGACAGTTGAGTGGAAAAACAATAAAGTAATTATGATTGATCAAACAAAGTTACCAAATGAACTTGTTTTTGTGGAATATGATAGTTATAATCAAGTTGCAGATGCAATAAAAAATCTAGTTGTTCGAGGTGCACCTGCAATAGGAGTGTCAGGTGCATTTGGTCTCGCACTAGCTGCTTTAGAAAGTAATTCAACATCGAAAGAAAATCTTATCTCAGATCTTCAAAGGGCTAAACAAACTCTTTTTGAAACAAGACCAACCGCTGTTAATCTTGCCTGGGGCTTGGAACGAATTATGAATGTAGCACAATCAGGGAATTCCGTAGACGAAATTAAGAGTCTTGTTGTTGAAACATCCAAAAAGATGGCAGATGAAGATATTGAAATAAACAGGACAATGGGTAAATTTGGCTCAGAATTATTTGAGAATAATGATACCATAATGACTCATTGCAATGCGGGGGCTTTAGCAACTGTAGCATATGGTACAGCTTTGGGAGTTATTAGAGCAACAAAAGAGAGTGGAAAAAATGTCAAAGTAATAGCAACTGAAACAAGACCTGTTCAACAGGGTTCCAGGCTAACTGCATTTGAGTTACAGCATGATGGATTTGATGTAAGTCTAATTCCTGATACTGCAGTAGGATACACCATGACAAATGGATTAGTTGACAAAGTTGTAGTTGGTGCTGATAG
>Ga0315329_10000572_pt1 | contig 14459 bp, 1 predicted proteins | sample M150032315metaG_FD_203459 | JGI IMG/M metagenome (GOLD analysis project Ga0315329, IMG submission 203459) | Ammonia-oxidizing marine archaeal communities from Monterey Bay, California, United States - M1 500m 32315 | ecosystem: Environmental > Aquatic > Marine > Coastal | place: USA: California...
GCTATTGTTGGTACATACTCGCAAGGAACTGGCTGGAGGACTGCAGATATCTGTACTTCAGCAACAACTTGTACTAGTAGTACAGCTGGAGGATATATCACATCAGCTCAAACCAATTCCGGTACTATCGGAATGGGTGCAAGGATGACTTCGTCCATTTACACATATACATATGCGTATACTGGAGGTTCATCTAACTCCTACATCCAGATAGTTTATTCTGGTGGAACAGATGCTGATGCACCTACTATGGACTATGCTCCATATTCAGGAATTACTTCCTATGCAGAGGGTGCAAGAACCTTCTTCATGACCCTTTCAGATATGTCTGGCATTGATACAACATCCTCTAATGGACCTACTCTGAACTACGCAGTAGACAATGGATCATGGTCAAGTGTATCTGCAACCTCTATCGGAACTTGTTCTTCAACTTCCTCTATTTGTAGATTCAAGGCTACAACTCCTTCAGTTGATGCTGGAGAGTATCTTGAATACTACTGGAAGTTCCAAGATCTAAACGCCGGAACCAATGGTGCTAACGTTGGATATGACCCTGCATTAACAGGTTCACAAACCACACCTACACCTTACTACTTTGCAGTAGATGATGTTGTTGATGCAGGAACTGCTAAGAAAATGACAGTTCTTACATCTGACGTCAGTGGTGGTAACTACAACGCTCCAACGGTCCTTGACCGTCAAATGACCTACTACGACAGTAGTGACGAATACATATTTGAATTCGACACATCAGGTTGTGGTACTGGTTCACAAGCATGTTTCTACACACCTTCTTACTATTTCTATGCAAACTGGTTAATGCAATGGACAACAACTCCATCAACTGGTTACAATGGAATGGGTGGAACACGCTCAGGACTTGACAAACTACACCATGAAGACAACGGTTATCTTATAATCGGCGCAAAGAATGGACCTCAATACAACCTAATTTTCTTGTATGACAGTTCTTCTAACTCTTGGGCAATGGTCGGACTTGGTGACAAGACGACATCCAGCACATCTTTATCGATTGATGACACATTGTCTGGTGGTTCTTCTGCAACCCAGTCATTAACATATGGAGTCAATAAGGCTTATAAAATCGCGATCCCAGGCGGTATTACAGGTTCATTTGGTAAATTCAATTTTAATGCTACTGGAAGCACAACCTCTGCTAACATGCTTTGTGTGACCGATAACGGTGCATACTACTTCTACAGAACTTATTCTGGAACAGGTCAATGTTCATCTGCATACTATTATTTCGGAGCATACCAAAGTACCACTACTTACAAGTGGTCTGGATTCGCTTTGTCCCTAGGATACTATGGAACACAAGCATCTACTGGCGGCGGAGTAACATACAAGGTCGGTCTAGTTGCACCTCAACCTGATACTTGGGCTCCTGATATGGACCATTCAGCATTGGCTGATTCCCACAGTAAGGATAGAACAATCTCAGTAAAGATTGCTGATGCAGGAGATCCACCATCTGGATTGAATGTAAGTACAACTACTGGTGTTGGACCAACACTGTACTACCGTGACGTTGGAGCATCAACTTGGACATCTATGGCACTGACTCAACAATCTGACAAGACACGTTCACAATGTTCTACAGCTGAATGTACTTGGAGTGCGACTATTCCTACCTTAGAACGTGGAGACAATATTGAGTACTACATAACTTCTCAAGATACAAGCACAGCATCTACTGGTATTAACACTGTAACTTCAGCAACACACTCATTCGAAGTTGGCGACCCTAACAAGATGTTGATTATTGAATGGAGAGACATGGGTTACACAACAAATTACCTATGTACTTACCAAGTTGTAATGTATGACGTTACTAACGAAATTGAGTTCAAGTATGATACTGGTTGTGGATTTTACTACGACTACATGATGACAGGATACCAAGACAGTACACGTACAAAGGGAGAAACCATGCGTATGGGTAATTCAGCGTACACTGCAGGAGCACACATCTTCTCCAACAACTATCGCATATCCACATCATCAACATCAAATGGACACGAACTCTTTGATCTTGGAATCAAGGAACTGCAAAATGCACAAGCTGCATTTGTAGGTTCTAGCAATGGTAACCCATCTGCATACTACTGTGCTAACTACTGGAGTCAGTACAAGTCTCAGTGTTCAGCAAATATTGACATCCCTGAGGATTTCACTATCGAATATTTCGGTACAGAATTCAATGGTACTGACAGCAATGACAGAATGCACATCAGTCGTCATGGTGTAATGCAGTTGATTAATTCAGGTAGCACAAGTCTTTACAGAAGTATGGGCTCATACTATACCGTACCTCTTGAGTTACCAAACAAGAATTTTTACTCTAAGACAAACATCCTTGCTCCAAACTGGGGCGGATATGGTTCTTACTACTGCTACAAGACTACAGTAGTAGATTGTGGTGTATATTACCGTACAATACCATTTGAAGGAAAGGGTACAGATGTTGAATCTGACATTACTGTTGATACAAATTGGGATATCTCTGATAGCCCAATTAGAATTAGCCCATCTAACGATTACCTGTCAGTTTCAGCTAACCTGAACATTGAACCAGGTGTAGTAATACAAGTCGCAGCCGGAAAGGGTATTTCCTTTGACGGTGCTTGTGATGCACTCATCGCTAATGGAAACGTTACTGACCACATTTTGTTTGAAGGTCAAGCAGGCTCAACATGGGCTGGACTAGCGTTCACAGACTCCTGTGCTTCAGGAACTGATGACCGTCACCAGTTCTCATATGTTGATTTCGCTAACACCTCTGATGCAGCAATTGCAGCAGGTAGCCGTCACGGCACTGTTGCAACACCGTCATCTAATGCAAACGTTGGAAACTTCACTATGAACCACATTACCTTCAAGAATGTCGTTACAGCTTTCGAGCATGGTAGCGGACAAGGTACAACTGTTACAATGAGTGATTTCAGTGTCGATGGAAGTTCAACTGCTAACACAGCATGTTTCAACTTCGCAGAAGACACAATTGCTACATTAACTGAAGGTACAATGAGTAATTGTAACACCGCAGGTACTTCCTGGGGTGGAGCAGTTGTTATGGCAGATGGTGCATCAACCGGTTCAACTGGTGGTTCACTATTCTTAGAGAATGTAACAATTACTGATTCTTACGTCAATTTGATTGATGTTGATTTGGTAATGGTTACTGTATCAAACGTTTCTGCAAGCACAGCAAGCGGACAAACTGGAAGTGCAATTACTTCATCTGCTGGCGCAGGTTCTGAAGTTGTTCTATTCAACTTCGATGCTGCTGATTATGACTCTGCATCTATCAATGCAATCGGCTTAATCCACATGGATGATGTTGACTTCGGTACTGCAAATCTTGCAATGTCCCCTGGTGGTCCTTCAAGTACTGCAGCTGGACCATCTGGCGATAATGCAGTTATTGACACACTAACAGCCGGTGACATACAGATGAATCGTATGCATCCAAGTGTCTTCACTGACATTACTGCTGGAGATCTAAGTATTAGCGGAAACTCAATAACAGCCGATAGGCTTGTCTTGAGTGGCTTTTCAGTTGGAGCATTCCAACTGACTGGCTGTGGATGGAATGTAATGGCGGATGCAATTAATGCAGACCTCGTTTACAGTTCATGTTCTAGCAGTGCTGCTCCTAACACAGTTGTGGTAGCCTCTGGTACAATCACCCACACAGATTCAGTTACATCTGCTCTATATGCACGTAACACAATGATGACTGTTGGTGAATCTGCAATTACAAGTTCAACTGCTGGTACAGGATCTATTTACCTTGCTAAGGCAAGCACAAATGCTCAAATCACTTTGATTGATGTAACTCAGAATGGAAACGATTGTGCAGATAACTCTGGTGACAGTTCAAACTGTGACTGGGACACTGCATCTTCTGCAACTATTTACTTCGGTGGTTCTGCACAAGCAAGCACATACAGAATGGCTTTGGTTGGAACTCCTCCTGTACTAACACAGATTTTCAAGTCAGGACACACAGTATCAGCATCAGTTGTAGATGGTAGTGGAAGCGAACTCTTCGAAGTTGGCTCACACATTACAGATGCAAATGGAATGGCAAGCATTTGGGTTGTTACAGGTGACTCTAACGGGAACACTTTCACAGACCACAACCTCCGTGCTTTCGGACCTGCAGGTCAGAATGAAACATTACACACCGATTCTTGGTATCCATCATCTGGAGTCTTCAACATCGGTAGTTCTCTTGATATGTTACTTGAACCAGCACCAGTAGATTTCGATCAGGCTGGAATGGACTGTGCATGGATGAACCTCAACGCTACCACTACAGTAATGCAAACCTCACCAGGTTACTATGAATTTGATAGTACACCTATGACCATTTCTGCTGACCTACATCTTGATGGATGTACTATCGTGTTACTAGGTTCAGTATTGAAGGTTAAGAGTTCAGCAACAAGTTCACCAGTTCTAACATTGAGCAATGGTGGAACATTGATTGTAACAACTTCAGTAGATACTGGAGCAGTTGGAGCTCTTAAGGCATTCACATCAACCTACGGCCTACATCTTGACGTTCAAGAAGGCGGTACACTAGAAATTGATGGTGGCGAAGTACGTGATGTTGCACAAGATACAAACAACAACGCTGCAATATATATTGGCGATGGAGCATCTTTTACCATGATGAATAATGCAGTAGTCTATGGTTCAACAGCATCAGATGTTGATATGGCTACAGTCAAGATTGATGGCGGTTCAGTTTCAATTGATGATTCTTCAATTATCAATACTGGAAACACCGGAACAGCTCTTTGGGTTGAACAAGCTGGTGGAAACATCAATAACATTGTTGTAAAGAACTCTGCAATTGGTATTCAAGCCAATAACGGTGCTCCTCAAATCGATGGATTCACTTCAACTGATAACACAGTTGGTGTCGAAGTAACTGGTGGTATGTCACTTCCTACAATTTACCGTTCTACTACATTGAGCGGTAAGGCGACAGGTTGGGAAACATACCAAATTGACTTGTCTACATACCTAGGAACAGGTGATTACTTGCAAGTTGGTGCAAACAGTATCTACGGTGGCGGTAACGCTCACCCAACATACAACTATGCAACAAGCAAGTACTACATGATAACTGACAGATACAACATTGAAATTGAAGATGATTCAGGTAACTCTTGGAACATTACTCAAGGCGAAGATCTTGGATACTATCCATACAGTGCTGCTGACCCAGCATCTGGTGTCGGCTATGCCGCTACTTATGATGGTGGAAGAGGTGGTGCGCCGTCTTATGACTGTAATTACTACGGTTATTCATACGGCCCTAACAGCCCGAATTCCGCAACTCAGGATGGATACATGTACTATCTGTGGATGTATTGGCCAGGTGGTCCTCAAACTAACCCGGGTTACCCTGGTTACTACAGTTTCCCTCCACAATTTGGATTTGACTGGGAGAACATCGAAGATGTTTCACCAACAGGTAACGCAGCTTACTACCCATACAAATACTGGGGATACTACTACAATCAGTTAAACGCTGGAAACAATCCAATATTTTATCCTCCTGAAGGATTCAATGGATATGGTGGATACTACAACATCTGTCTTGACTATGCATACTCATATTACATGACTCCAGGACAAGGCGCACGTTTGACATACCCAGTCATAGATATCTCAGCAGGTAACATTAGCAAGGTCACACTTTGGATGGATGTCCTGCACAACCGTGCAGACAACTATCAAGACCGTTTGGACTTTGTTGCACGCAGTGGTAACGACCCATCAGACCTAGGTAACTATGTCCGTGAATCCGGTACTGCTCTATTCAAGGATGGAGTAATTACTGGCTCTGATACTGGTATTGAAATCGGTGGCAACTTCGCTGCAGGTAACTTCGAGAACATCGAAGTAACAAGCCCAGTTGATTCAGGATTGGAAATAACTGGTCAGACCGCTGCAGCAGTAAACGGACTTGAAGTCACAGGAGGTACATATGGTGTACTTGCTGGAACATCTGCATCTGGTTCTATTGATTTGCTGAATATTGATCTTAACGGACAAACATCCGCTGGTATATACTATGTCAAGGATATTACTGGTGATTTGTCAGGAACAATTGTTAATTCAGGTGGACCTGCATTCAAGTATGGTCCTCTATCCATAAGAGATGTTTCCTTTGACTCTGTATCAATTGCCAATAACGCTATTGGTGTTGAAACCGCTGGTACAGGTTCTATCACGATGAACGATGTCACAATGGGTAACACCAAAGATGTCGTAATTACTGGTACAGCCGGAGTTGACTTCATTGAAGGAACAATCAATGTCAACTCAGTTGAGGTTACAGGCCAAGGATTATTCACTAGAATGAGAGAGTTAGCAATAACTGTGAATGCAGATTCATCTGCAGTTTCAGGTGCTACTGTTAATCTCTTGGATGCTAGTGGTGCTGCTTCTGGAACAGGTATTACTGATTCAAATGGTCAAGTTGGTGGATTAACATTTACCACAGCAACTGTTGATAATAACGGACTGACAATTCCAAGCTTAGCAGGATACGAAGTATCCACAGTTGCTAAGATTGGATATTATTACACCTCAAGTACAAACAACTTGATGGATTTCCGTTATGCATTCCATGCAGCAACGCTGACTGATACAAGTGGAAACACTGAGACTTTAGATTTAGTTGATGTAATCACAGAACGTGTTTGTTACGGATTCGCATCCGTATCATACGCGATGGTGGCACAGTGTACAGGAACTCTATCTACTAACGGTAACCGCGCAATGGATACTGATGGTGATGGAGTGAACGATGGTAAGGAATATGGATATTACGGTGCAATGGCTACGAATATGGGCGGAAAGACTGTAATGATTGATACACCTTACTTGTATCTTACAGGTGGTGCTGATTACAACTTCAACGGCTCGACAATTCTTGCAACTGGTGGATACACATACTACGATACACAACGCTGGTATCCTATGGCTCCATATGGTTCATCGATCTACATGCATGGAGGCGATATGTTCTCTATGATGACTAACCCTGATACTGGCAGTCCAATGGGATATGAAATCGGATATCAATACTACACATTGAATGTCGACATCCAGAATTCAACACTTAGTGGACTTTCGACCCTCGCATCGGCAAATGGTTACGTGTATGCATTCAACAACTACAACTACATAGTTGAAGAATTTATTGTTAAGAATAACGATATCACACATTTCCGTGGATATACTGAACTCAATAGTGCAATACTTTGGACAGATATTTGTATCACCCTTGCTGGTGGTGGAGGTAACGGCGGTGGCGGAGTAATTAGTGGAAACACATTCACTAACTGTGGAGTCGGTGTTATGTTGACAAGATCTCCATACTACACCTACCACGCTGTTGACGAACTTGGTGCAGATAACACAACCATTAGTGGAAACACTTTCAATGATGGTGGAGAAGTTGCGGACGTTTGGATTTACTCAAACGCCCATGCTGATGACACAATAGTCTCTGGTAACACTATGAACAGTGATGCTGGTGGCCATGGAGTTGCACAATACGCAGGTAAGAACTTGAGAACTGAAATATCTGGAAACACCATTAACGGTGCAGACGAAGGAATCTACATCCGAGATGGAACTGGTTTCGTTGTTGATAACAATCAGATTAACGGTATTGGCGATTCAGCTAGGACTGGTATCTATATCCGTGGTGGAGCAGGTGATGTTACAAATAACACACTAATTGATGCAGATGGTGGAATTGTGCTAGACGAAGTCTCACAACCTCCTCAACCTGGAACAAGCTTGTGTACAATCACTTCTAGCAGTTACCGATACGGAACTTCCTGTTCCTTTACGCTATCAGTTGGAAAGACTCTAACAATTGATCTGGATACTGACAGTTGGGGCTATGAGATTGCAATTATTATTACTAAGCCTGATGGAACAACAGATAGCTGGCCTACCAATACATTTGCTTCTCTAACGACTTACGCACCTCTAGCGACCTACACAGATGCTGGAAATTACACAATAGCTGTATCCGATACATTCGGTGACGGTGGTGCAAATATCTTCGCGTCAGAAGCATCCGGTGCAACTACAAGCACTGGAATGGATGTTTCAGGAAACTCGATTGGACTAAGTGCTGGTCGTGTATCTCCGAATGCAGTTGGTATTTCTGCGATTGATTGTAACGGTATTGACATCGACTCAGGTGCAAATACCATCGTTATGTCAGACAATGCAATAATAGTTGAGAATTGTAACTTCAATGATGACAGTTCTGTAATAACCGGTGACGGTTCATCTTCAACCATCGGAGTTAATTCCGCTGAAGGAGCAAACACAGTCACTTTGGACGGAACAACAATCTCTGGATACGACACTGGTGTTGAGATGCCATCTGGTAATCTCAACATGATAGGTGGTGCATCAATTGCTGGTGCAACCTATGGTGTCTACGCAGCGAGTACAACTGTTTTGGCAATAGATGCTGCAGTTGACGGTGGTTCCGCAGGAACTGGTCTATATGTTGAAGACTCACCTGATGTTTGGGTATACCCACTTGATGCATCTGGTGATGTCGGTGTACATATCGTCAACTCACCATTCCGCTGGGATGGTGGTACTGTTGATGCAACTACCGCACTGAAGGTCGATGAATCAGCAGGATCTGTTGAGAACATGACTTGGACTTCATCAACACAAATTGATGCAGGTTCAAACGCATACGTTACCTCCATTGGTAACTCTCTTGACGCATCTAAGTTGATAGTTGATTCAACCGCAACAATTGATGAAGCAAACCTCTTCTCTATGGACAGCACTCACTTGACTGCTACTCCATCGACCGAAGTTGCTCTTCTCATCAAGTCCACTGACGGAACACGTGCTTCTTACGTGTCCACAAGTTTCCAACCAGAAAACATGGTTGTTGACGGTGACGACAGTGACTGGAACGGTGGAAATGCTCTGAACCCATCTGGATATGCTATGCCAGGTGTAATGAGTGGTGACGGCACCAATGATATGTCTATGACATACATTGAAGGCGACCACTTGTACTTCGGATTGACCGGTGAAGATCTATCTAACTCTGACCTACTGATTTACATCAGTACTGATGGAAGTGGATCTACAACTGGATACAATGGAATGGGCGGTGCACATACACTACCTGTACCTGCGAACTATGTTCTTTGGGCAGACAGTGATTCATCCTACGACCTGTACTCATATGGTTTCCTTGGATGGGGACCTACTTCATTGAGTTCAGATGCTGTTGCAGTAGACTTCTCTGGCGACTTTGCTGAGATTTCAATACCGTTCAGCCGTATGGGTGGAACACCAAGTCAAGTTGACATTATTGCAATAGTACAAGGTGAGAGCACTGCTGATGTCAGCACTGTTCACCCAACTCAAACAATTGACAGTGGAAACACTCTGCAATCCTTCAGTGAATACATCACTGTTGAGTTGACGCACAATGATTTGTTAACCGGTTCAATTGCTGATGAAGTACTAGTATACCGTACATACAGAGGATCTAACACACCAAGTGTTGCAAAGGACTACGATGTAATGATCAAGACCTCTGCAGACTGTGCATATGACTGGGCTGTTACTGAGGACCTATCAATGGCAACCAATGCTAACCTCAACCTAGATATGGAGCGTGCTTGTCCTGTTATTGGAACATCTCTCGCTGACATCACTGTCAACGAAGACTCAGGTGCTTACACATTCAGCCTAACTAACATGGCTGATGACATACAAGACGTTGAGGCAACAATGACCTGGACATCTGCTGAAAGTAACCTTGTTGCTCACGACGGCGTACTAGTTGATTGGAACCAAAATGGTCACCAAGTAACTATCACACCTCTTGACGACCAGTTCGGTACTATGACCTACAGCTTCGAAGTAACTGACAGCAACGGATTGACTGATTCTAAGAACATAACATTCGAAGTTGAGAACGTCAATGACGCTCCAGTGATTTGTAATGTCGATGAATCAGGCTGTATGCCTCTCTTCTCTGAGGATGTGTCATTCAACAACATTCTGCCAGAAGGATTCGGTTCACATACCAAGTTCTTGGGAGATGTAAGCAATGCAACACGTTCATACGTCCGTGACATGGCTAACGAGCAAGCGCCAGTACGACAAGTCTACACATGGGGTGCATCTGTACCTTCAACATGTTTTGCCTTCGGTGCTGAAGTGAACTCACTCAACGAGTTGGTTCTTACCGAGAACACAAACAACGAACTTGGAGGCACCTGTACGGTTACTCTGACTCTATCCGATGATGGAGTAGGGAACCAAGATGCAACTGCGTTCGATGTTGATTTCTCAGTATCACCTGTTAACGACGCTCCAGTTATTCTTGACTGGAACGCATCGATGACCGATGATGAAGGAAGAATTGTTTCAGTGAATCCAGACAACGGATCTGTTAACACAATCCCTTGGAAGCTTTCAGTCATGGAAGACGATACCACTGCAGACAACTTGACATTCAGTCTTGCTGCAATGAAGGACGATATCGACCACAACGACGCTGATTTGACTTGGGAAATTGAGCCTACAGACCAGTGTACTTACGGTAACTACTTCGCTGCAACAATTGTTGGAGATGACTTAGTCTTGGACCTAGTTGAAGATGCAACAACCAATGGATTTGATTGGGAAATTGACTACTTGAACGACAACGGTATCCACCAAATCGGACCGACCGGATCTGACTACTGTCAAATCCGTTTGGTACTACGTGACACAGTAACTGCACCATCGTATGTTCCTAACTACGATACTGCTTTGATGCCAATTGCAGATTATTCGCAAGGTGTTGCTACACAAGAGATTGGTATCCGTGTTGAAAGAGTACGTGAGCTTGTTGCTGACTACGGATTCAGTGCAAATACAGGATTCTCCTTCAATGGAGTTAGCAACGTCATGACTGGAACATATGTACCAGTTACTGTTGATGTTACTGCTGGCGGAGATGAAGGTCCTTACACCTACGACCACATGTTGGCGATTACCTACCACACAGACGGTCACTCTGAAGTTGAGCAAACACGCTACTACGCTGTTCCAGCATATGGAACATCAGTTGCGATCACTGAAGATGTGTACATCACAAAGGATACAACAAACGTTTGGGTCGAGATGGATGTCAAGACCTGTATGGCTAACCCTTGTGACGTGCTAGCACCTGCTACTGAGCGTTTCCAGACTGATAGCCCTGCTTCCCACCGTTCTAACAACCAAGGACAACAAGGAGCAGATTGGTCTAAGCCTGGTCAATACGGTAGCAATGCTACACAGACCTCTGAACGCCGACCTCTACTTGAAGACAGCAACTGGTGTAACAACATGATGTCCAGTCTTAGTACTGCAGCAACATGTGCACACGCTAACCAGCCATCTTCAACCTTTGAGGCAAGTGGACAAGATCTGCCAACTGTAGTCGGTACAATCGGCGCAGGTGCAGTTCCTTCCTTCGCTCCTAGCATTATTGCTGTGAGCCTTGCTGGTGTCTTTGTCAGTGCTCTTGCACTGTCCGGACGCCGTGATGAGGACGAGGAAGCATTGGAAGAGTCTATCGTAGAAGATGAACTTGCAGTATCCCCTGTTATCGCAACCATTCTAATGGTCGCTATCACAGTGGTTCTATCTGGTGTCATCTACGTGTGGGCTTCTAGTCTAGCTGAAACGGATGTCAAGGGTGTCCCAAGAGTCACCTTCGACATTGAGGATATCAATGGTGCAGACGCGGACCAAGGTCACTGGAGAATCTCAGTGACACAATCTGAAACAGACTTGGCAACTCAAGCTGTTGAAGTCCGTGTGTTCTATGTGGATGCAAGTGGGTCTCCTCAGACCTTCACTGCAAATCTGGCTGATACTAACGATGTTTACGGGTTCAACCCTGCAAACAGTGACGCTTTCGTCACATTCGTAGACCAAGTGAATAAGGAAGGAACAAAATCAATTTCTACCTTCAACACTGGTGATGAAGTCTATGTACGCACCCACGCACCTGATGGTACACCTTTGACCGATGTCACGATCACCATGTCATATGCTCCGGCAAATGCACAAGGTGCTCTACTTCGCTCCTGGAGCGGATTGGCATTCGACCTCAAGGCTTGAACTTAGGTAAGTGCAAAAGGACGCATTAGGGTTGAAGGGCTGCGGCCCTTCTCCCTCTTGCTTTTCGAGAAAACCGTACTCTGCGGAGACGGTTGAGACGATGCGAACGCTGGGTGGGGTTCTTTGAACCCCCCCAGTTTTTCGCTCCCCCTTTTTTCTTTCAGTAACTTGAGTCATTCTCAATCGTTGCGAAGCCTTTCAAACAAGTGCCTTCCTGTGAGGTATTGGAGAGCCATATGGTAACGAGTCCTGATAATTCAGTTAAGACAAGATTACCTGCATGTGTTGTTTTCGATTGTGATGGAGTCTTGGTTGATGCAGTCTCTTCATGGAGAACTCTTCACGATCATTTCGGCACCGATAATGCCAAAAATTTGCAGCATTTTATCAATGGTGAATTAAGTGATGTTGAGTTTATGCGTTCTGATATACAATTGTGGAAGAACAAGCAAAACCCGATATTCAAGGATGACTTGTTTAGAGCTTATTCTGGTGTAAAGTTGATGCCTGGTGCTAGACAACTTGTTTCTGATTTGCAGCAACTTGGAGTGTTTATAGCAATAGTTTCTGCAGGTGTAGATATTTTTGTTTCAACGATTGCATCGATGCTAAAGGTTGATGATTGGATTGCCAATGGTTTTGAATTTGCAGAAGATGATTCCTTGAAAGATGAAGGAATTTGCCGATTACATGCAGGTGGCAAGGGTGAAATAATCAAAAAGTTATGTGAAATTAATGGCATTGCTCTAGAAGATGTAGTCTCAGTAGGAGATTCTGAAATGGATCTTAGTATGCATATTGGGGGTGGTAAATTCATTGGCTTTAATCCATCAAGAGAATCTTCGCTATTGGCATTTGAAAAGGCAGGTGTTGAAATCGTAACTGAAAAGGACTTGAGTCTACTTAGGCCACTCTTAGGCCTAGAATAACTGTAATTTATTCATGCAAATGGAATTGCAGTAGTAACATGACTCTTCAGATTTACAATTGTTAACATACATGGTTTTGGCTGGAAACCAAGCATTCTCTGATATGAAGTTTGGTCCTGCCATGTGCTTGAACAAATCAAAGTAGTACCCTTGAAATCAACACAGGCATGACCATGAACGTGTCCAGTAACAAAAATATCAGGCACTTCATTGATGACCAATCCATCTTCTGGTTCTGGAGAAAGTGGAGTCTTGCCACCCCATTGTGGTGCAAGGTGCCTTCTTCTCAACATCTGTCGCATAGCTTCAACAGGATCGGAATAAGTAACAGTTCGCAAACCTGCAACAAAATCGTCAATTGATTTTCCGTGATATGATAACACGCGCACTCCATTCAAGGAAAAATCACAAGGATTTCCAACAAATGTTGTTGAATTATAATCCTGCTGAATATCCTTCTCAAAGGTCGGTTGTGGTTCTGCTGGACGAACTGCATCGTGGTTTCCTGGTAACATTACGCATTCGACCCACTCTGGTAATAATTCAAGGAGTCTAGCGAATTCTGTATATTGACCATATAAATCTGGTATTGCTAATTCCTTATCTTGTCCAGGATAAATTCCGACACCATCTACACAGTCACCTGATAGTATGAGATATTTGATTGTCTTTGCAAGTGGATCGGTGTTGAACCATCTAACCATCTTGTGCCATTGGACTTCTAAGAATGTCTTTGAACCAACATGAATGTCGGAGAGGAATGCAACACTAACCCCATGTTCTGAACTGGATTTCTGGTGTTTTTGTTTTAGTGGGAAGAACAAATCTGAGACATAAAAAACATCTCCGGTTTGGCTAAATGACCCAGAAACACCCAACACATCATCCGGCATTAATCCAGATTCTAGTATCATTTCCTGAGCCCTATCTCTATCATCACCCTGACGTTTGGTTAGAAGACATGTCATTTCACCAGTTTCATCTTCAATACCCCACATTAAGTGGCCATTTTTTGTATAGCGTGGCTCATTTACCAAACCAATTGCAACCACTGTATTTTCATATCCTTGATAACGAGAATATTCTGAATTTAGTCTTGCAATTTCTTGAGGAGGTTTTGGAAGATTAGAATTTGCAATAATCATTTTTCTAATTTTTTCTAATCGGTCAGAGAAACATGAATTAATATCAGACATCTTCCCTTCAGTAACCGAGTTCCCAGTGATGTCATAATGAACTTTAATTTCATTCGGAGCATCACTTGCATTTTCACTAAAGTCATCAACACTCCAATCTGGTAAATTGTTACGG
>Ga0315329_10000574_pt1 | contig 14442 bp, 12 predicted proteins | sample M150032315metaG_FD_203459 | JGI IMG/M metagenome (GOLD analysis project Ga0315329, IMG submission 203459) | Ammonia-oxidizing marine archaeal communities from Monterey Bay, California, United States - M1 500m 32315 | ecosystem: Environmental > Aquatic > Marine > Coastal | place: USA: California...
CCAGGTCGATCCAGCCGCAGCCGGCGTCATCGACCCCGGTGCCGGTCACGGTGGCCGTGAAGACCATGTGGTCGCCGGGAAACACCGGCGTGTTCATGCGGAAGGCCATGCGGCCCAGGCGGCCGGTGGCCCCGGTCCAGTCGGTCAGGTAGCGCTCGAACCAGGCAGCCTGGTTCGGGGTGTTGAGGAAGATGTCCTGCGTGCCGTTCCGGTTGATGGCGAAGTCCCGGTCGTGGTGCATGGGCCGCCAGTCCCGTGAAGCCAGGGCGCCGAGCACGACGGTGGTGGCCGTCACCTCGATGCCCAGTTCGGGCAGGATGTCGCCGACCGCCACGTCTCCATGGATCAGGCGGGTCACCGGTTGACCCCGTCGCTGCCGGGCCGCCGGTAGCCGAAGGCGGTGTAGGACTCCACGCCCAACAGGGCGTCGTTCTGGTTCAGGTATTCCACGTCGATGGTCCAGAAGCGGCCCTGACCCAGCCTGGTGGTCTTGGGTTCGCTGATCGACCGCAGGATCTGGCGGGATCGGACACGGTCACCGATCCGGACCGGATCGTGGAACGTGTTGGTGTTCGACGAGATGATGGCCTCGGGGAGGTCGAGATCGTCCTTGAGGTCGAAGTGGGCCTGCAGTGGCACCGCCGGTTCGGTACGGCCCGGCGACCAGTGGTGGGGGCGGAACCAGACCGAGAGCATGGTCGGCGGGGCGATGGGACCGTCGGTGAGTTCGGCGGCCACGTCGTCGTCCCAGAACAGCGGGTTGCCGTTCTCGACGGCGGCGCACGTCGTCCAGATGTAGCCGTGCTCGACCGGGAAGCCGCCCTCCTCCTCGTACTGGACGAGGCCGATACGGTCGGTGACCGCCTCAGGGACCGGGGACAACATCTCCACGACGGGATCGGTGCTCATGCGATCACTCCCTCGGCCCGCAGGGTGGCCAGCTGGTCGGCGTCCATGCCGGCAGCGGCCAGGATCTCGTCGGTGCCTGGTCGGTCCATGTCCTGCACCGGTAGCAGGGACGCGTCTACCTGGCCGGCCAGCGGTGCGGCCACCTGGGCAATGGCGCCGGCCGTCGGGTGGGTGACCTCGGTGAAGGCGCCCCGGGCCCGGTACTGCTCGTCGGCCAGCAGTTCGGGCACGTCGAGTACCGCGGTGACGCACGTGTCGGCCGGTCCCAGGAGGTCGACCCACTCGTCGCGGGGTCGGCTGGCGAACGCCGCGGCGAAGTCGGACCGCATGGCGTCCACGGCCTCGTCGTCGTACTGGTGGTCGACCCACCGGTCGCAGCCCAGGCCGCGGCACAGGTTGGCGAAGAAGCGGGGCTCGATGGCGCCCACCGCCAGCCAGCCGTCGTCGGCGGCCTCGTAGAGGTCGTACCAGGCGTACCGGCCGGTGAGCAGGCCGTGGCGGGGGCCGGGCTCGGTGCCGTCGGCCAGGTACTCGTCGACGGCCAGAGACATGAGCGACAGCACCCCGTCGGCGATCGAGACGTCGAGGTGGGTGCCCTCGCCGGTGGTGGCCCGGGCGGTGAGTGCGGCGCAGATGGCGGCCACGGCGTGGAGGCCACCGCCCGCACTGTCGGCCACCGTGGCACCGGGGAGCGCCGGGCCGCCGTTAGTGCCGCGGCCCGAGCAGTGGAGGTAGCCGCCGACGGCCAGATAGTTGAGGTCATGTCCGGCCCACTGGGCCCGGGGGCCGGTCTGGCCGAAGCCGGTGGTCGAGCACAGCACAATGCTGGGATTGACGGCCCGTAGGGCCTCGTAGCCGATGCCCAGGCGGTCGACGACGCCCGGGCGGAAGCTCTCGACGACCACGTCGGCAGCGGCGGTCAGTTGCAGGAAGGCGTCGCGGCCCCCGTCTGACTTGAGGTCCAACAACACCCGGCGCATCCCCCGGTGGGCGCTGTAGGCGTAGGCCGGAGGGGTGATGTGCACGTCGGCGTCGCGGGGCACCGGGCCCACCTTGATGACGTCGGCCCCCCAGTCGGCCAGCCAGCGGGCGGCACGCACGGCGGGCCCCACCGAGGCGAGGTCCAGCACGGTGATGCCTTCGAGGAGGGGGCGGTCGGTCGTCATGGGTGGATGCGGGTCGGGTACCTGCCGTGGGCCGGTCGGGTCTAGAAGTTCTTGGGGAGGCCGAGGCCGCGTCGGGTGATGATGTTCTTCTGCACCTCGGACGTACCGCCGCCGATGGTGTCCAGCACCGTGTACCGGTAGGTCGACTCGGCCCGCCCGGCCATCGGGGCCTCCTCGGTCCCGACCCGCAACTGGGTGCCCGATCCGCCCAGGTCCATCGACGCGTCGGCCAGCACCTTGGAGAACTCGGTGGTGAACAACTTGTACTCCGAGGACTCGACGGTCGGGGGCGCGCCGCCGCTGGCCTCGGCCTTCACCGATGCGTCGACAACGCGTAGGCCCATGCCCCGGGCAACCTCGGCGGTGGTGGCCAGACGGGCGATGCGCGACCGCACCCTCGGGTCGTCCTTCAACGGCTGGCCGTCACGGATGGTGGTGCGTACGTGGTCGATGAGCAGGTCAAGGCGCTGGCCGACCGGCGAGAAGGTGAACATGGTGAAGCGTTCGAGGTCGAGGGCCTGGGAGATGTACTGGAAGCCGTGGTCGAGCTGGCCGACCACGTACTCGTCGGGGACGAACACGTCGTCGAAGAAGACGTCGTTGGTGCGTTCGTCGCCCATCGTCCAGATGCCCTGCACGGCGATGCCGGGGTGGTCCATCGGGACCAGGAACAGGGTGATGCCCGAGTGCTTGGGAGCATCGGGGTTGGTGCGGGCCCCCACCCAGTACCACTCGGCGAAGTGGGCCGAGGTGGTCCACGTCTTCTGGCCGTTGAGGATCCAGCCGCCCTTGGTCTCGGTGGCCTTGAGCTTCATGGCCGCGGCGTCCGAGCCGGCCTCGGGCTCGCTGTAGCCGATAGCGAACTCCACCTCGTTGGCCAGGATCTTGGGGAGGAACTCCTCCTTGAGGAATTCGGAGCCGTGGGCGATGAGGGTCTTGCCGATGATGCCGACGCCCTTGCCGATCTGGGGGCCGCCCCGGCGGGCCAGGGCCTCGTTGAGGATGTACTCGTAGATACCCTCGCCCTCCTGGCCGCCGTACTCCTTGGGCCAGGTGATGCCCAGCCAGCCCTGCTCGCCCAGCTTCTTCATGAGCGCCCGGCGCTTCGGGGTGTCGACGATCTGGGCCATGTTCTCCCGGGTGGGGTCGAACACCTCGGGATCCTCGTTGGCGTCGAGGAATGCCTCGACCTCGGTCCGGAAGGCTTCCTGTTCGGTGGTGAAATCGAAGTCCATGGGGCGTCCGGTCTCGGGGAAGGTAATCTGACGGTCCGTCAGATCTGTACGGTATCGGAGGGTAGGCGCATGAGTACGATCAGGGGAATCCTCGCCTACGGCGTCCACGTGCCGTACCGGCGTCTCGACCGGGCCGAGATCGCCACCGTCATGGGTGCGTCGGACGGCCGCGGCCATCGGTCGGTGGCCTCCTTCGACGAGGACACCACCACCATGGGCGTCGAGGCGGCTCGCCGAGCACTGGCCTGCCTCTCCGATGGAGCGCCGACCGCCGGGGCACTCTGGTTCTCGACGGTCGCCCCGGCGTATCTCGACAAGACCAACGCCACGGTGATGCACGCCGCCCTCCGGTTGGATGCCTCTGTCCCCGCACTGGACTTCGGTGGCGCCCAGCGGTCTGCCGTGGGTGCCTTGCGGGCCGCCCTGTCCGGCTCGGATCGCACCCTGGTCGTCGCCTCCGACGTCCGGATCGGCCTCCCGACCGGCCCCGAGGACGTCGGCGGCGGTGACGCGGCGGCCGCCGTCCTCACCGGATCGTCCGACGACGGTCCGCTGCTGGCCGAGTACCTGGGAGGCGCCACGGCCACCGCCGAGTTCACCGATCGGTGGCGCACCCCGGGAAGCGACCACTCCCGCACCTGGGAGGACCGCTTCGGCGAGCACGCCTACCTGCCCCTCGTCAGGCAGGCCTGGGCCGATGCCCTGGCCGCCACCGGTCTGACCGCCGCCGACATCACGCTGGCCGTGGCCACCGGACTTCACGGTCGGGCCACCAAGAAGGCAGCCGCCGGCCTCGGCGTGGCCGTGGCCGACGACCGGTCGGCCACCATCGGCAACGCGGGAGCAGCCCAGCCCGCCCTGCTCCTGGCCGACGTGCTGGACAGTGCCGAGGCGGGTGCCGTGGTGGCCCTCGTGGTGCTGGCCGACGGCTGCGAGGTCCTGCTGTTCCGGGCCACCGACGCCCTGGCCACCGGTCGACCGACCCGATCGGTGGCCGCTCAGGTCGAGGACCGGGCCGACGTGGCCTACACCCGCTACCTGGCGTGGCGGGGCCTGCTGGAGGTCCAGCCACCCAACCGGCCCCAGCCCAACCGGCCGTCGTCATCGGCCGCCCTGCGCCGCACCGACTGGAAGCACGGGTTCGTCGGAGCCACCGACCGGACCACCGGCATCATCCACCTGCCACCCAGCCGGGTGGGCATCGCCGGTGGTGAGGTGGACGACATGGACCCGACCCCCATGGCCGACGCCACGGGCACCATCGCCACCTTCACCGTGGATCGCCTCGTCTACTCGCAGAGCCCACCGGTGGTGTTCGCGGTTGTCGACTTCGACGGCGGCGGCCGCATGCCCATCGAACTCACCGACGTCGACCCGGCCGACGTGGCTATCGGCGACCGGGTGGAGATGACGTTCCGCCGGCTGTTCACCGCCGACGAGCTGCACAACTATTTCTGGAAGGCCCGGCCCGCCCGGGGCTGACCGTCCGAGACCGACTGCCCGAGGAACCGAGGAACGCGCACATGGCATCACACGGGATCCGGGATCGGGTGGCCATCGTCGGCATGGGGTGCACCCCGTTCCGCGAGCACTGGGACTGCTCGCTGGACGACCTCCTCATCGACGCCCACTGTCTCGCCCTGGACTCGGCGGGCATGGTCAAGGACGACGTCGACGCCTACTGGTACGGCACGTCGCAGTCGTCGGCCTCGGGCATCTCGCTGGCCACTCCGCTACGCCTCGACAACCGGCCGGTCACCCGGGTGGAGAACTACTGCGCTACCGGATCCGAGGCCCTGCGTCAGGCGTGCTACGCGGTGGCGTCGGGGGCCTACGACGTGGCGGTGGCCATCGGTGGCGAGAAGGTCAAGGACGGTGGCTACCAGGGCCTCAACGCCCTCCCCATCCCGACCGACGGCACCAACCGTACGTTGACCGCGGCGGCCATGTTCAGCCTGATGCTGCCCGCGTATGCCGAGCGCTACAGCGTCGACGAGGACCGCCTGCGGTACGTAGTGGCGAAGATCGCCGAGAAGAACCACTTCAACGGGGCCCGCAACGAACTGGCCCAGTTCCGCCGTGAGATCTCGGCCGAGGCCATCTGCGAGATGGCCGCCATGGCCGGGCGCCTGTCGGTCTTCGACTGCGCCGGCGTGGCCGACGGAGCGGCGGCGGCCATCGTGGTGTCAGCCGAGAGGGCGACGGACTACACCGATGCTCCGCTCTACGTGAAGGCGCTCTCGCTGGTGGCCGGCGACGGGTCGGGCCTCGTGGATCCCGCCTTCGACTTCACCACGCTGCCCGAGTGCGCGGCGGCCGCCACCGATGCATACGCCCAGGCCGGGATCACCGATCCGCGGACCGAACTGGCCATGGCCGAGGTACACGACTGCTTCACCCCGACCGAACTGGTGCTCATGGAGGACCTGAGCTTCAGCGAACGCGGCGAGGGCTGGAGCGACGTGCTCGACGGTCGGTTCGCCCTCGATGGGGACCTGCCGGTCAACACCGACGGGGGCCTCAAGAGCTTCGGCCATCCGGTGGGGGCCAGTGGTCTGCGCATGCACTACGAGGCGTGGCTGCAACTCCGGGGTGAGGCACCCGCCGAGCGCAGCGTGACCACCCTGGACACCCGGAGTCGGGCGCTGGTGCACAACCTCGGGGGCTACCCGGGCGAGATGGTGTCCTTCGTCGGCATCTGGGGCACCGAAAAGGACTGACTTTCCGGGGTCAGGGAGCGAGGGCCAGCCAGGCGTCGAGGACGGCCTCGTCGCCGAAGACCTCCAGCGACGGCTGACGGCGACCCCACACCAGCAGCGCCAGATCCGAGGCGGTACCGCGCGCCGCGGCATCGCCCTTGGCGTGCTCGTGGCCCACGACCAACTGGTCGTGGGCCGACGACAGCAGCCATTCACCGTCGGCATCGGTGCGGTGCAGGTGCAGGGTCGAGGAGGGGTAGCCGCCCACCGGGCCGCCACGCAGCTGGTGTCGCCACGCCACGTCGAGGATCTCGTCCACGCCGTCGTGGGCCAACTCGGCGTCGAGCGGACCGGGATCACCCACCGCGTTCTCGGCGTCCCAGCGGTGGATGTTGTTCTCATGGGCCATCCGGCGGATCACCCAGCTCACGTTTCGGCCCTCCTCGGGGCACCAGTTCCAGCATGGCGCCGCCGGGTCGACCGACGTCAGCAGGGCCACCAGGCGGCTCAGCCGGTCGCTGGCCGACGAGGTGTCCTCGGGATCGGCGCGGGTCGGCTTGTCCGGTGAGGCCGCGTCGATCTGGGCGGCCATGAATCCCCACACCCCGGCCATGTGGTCGACCAGACCGGTGGCGTCCCAGTCGGGGCAGTGTTCGATCCGGGCGGTGGGGTTACGGTCGACGGCAGCCAGCAGGGCCCGCCCTTCACGTTCGACGGCGGCCAGGAGTGTGTTGGTGTCCATGGGTCGAGTCTCACCCACCAGAGCGGATCACTCCTCGTCGGGTCCGTCCTCACCGGGGGGCCGCCGCAGGTCCTGGTCGCGCAGGAAGGCCTCCAGCTCGGCGGCCAGGTCGTCGCCCCTGGGCATCAGGTCCTCGTCCTGGTCGACCTGGGACTCGAGGCGACGCACATGGGCCGTGACCTCGCCGTCGCCGGCCACCGCCTCGTCGACCCGCAACTGCCACTCAGCAGCCGGACCGTCCAGGTCAGCGAACGAGGTGTCCACCCCGCTGACCTGCTCGAAGCGTCGCAGCAGGGCCCGGGTGGCCTTCGGGTTGGGGGACTCGGGGACGTAGTACGGAACCGAGACCCGCAACGAGATGACCGGTACGCCAGCGCGGTCGAGCGTGTCGTGAAGCACGCCGACCACGCCGGTCGGCCCCTGGTAGGAGGGCCGGTCGAGGCCCAGTCGTTCGGCCAGGTCGCGGTTGGTGCTGCTGCCGGTCACCGCAGGGGGCCGGGTGTGGGGCGACATGCCGCTCATCGACCCGAGGGTCACCACCAACTGGCTTCCTGTACGGGTGGCGGCCGATCGGAGAGCCTCGGTGAATGTCCGCACCCGTAGGTGGGGCTCGACGCCGGCCACCAGCACCAGGTCGCGCTGGCCCTCGGGGGTACGGACGGCCAGTATCTGGTTGGACGGCCAGCGGACCCGTCGGACGCCGTCGCCGTCGAACTCCACTATCGGTCGTTCCTGGGTGAAGTCGAAGAACGTCTCCGGGTCGATGTCACCGACCTCGACGCTGTCGAGTCGCTCGACCAGCCATTCGACGGCCGAGGTGGCCGATCCGGCGGCGTCGAACAGCCCCCGGAAGGCCACGACCAGGATCGGACGGTCCAGCCCCTCGGCCTGCTTCTCGTCCGGTTCGTCACCGGTCCAGCGAAGTTCGGTCGGTTCCGTCGTCACGGCTACAGGTTCGCAGATGTTGGTCCGTAATCGGGGACCGGCATCCCTGAATCGCGTCAGGGCCCGGGAGGTCCGTCACGGGGTCCAGCGTGGGACCATCGGACGGTGGACGACCCGCTCGATCCCTCCCGGCATCGGCATCCCTACCGCTGGGTGCTGTTCAGCGCGGTGTGCGGCATCTACTTCGCCTTCGGGGTGGTGGCCATGTCCATCCCTCCGCTGGTCGGCGAGGTCCGGGCCGACCTCGATCTGAGTCGCGGTGCCATGGGACTGGCCCTCGGTGCCTGGCAACTGGTGTACATCGTGAGCGCACCGATCTGTGGCCGGATGCTGGACCGGCTGGGCGTGCATCGGGGGATCCTGTTGGGGGCGTCGATAGTGGCGGTCAGCGGCGTGGCCCGGGCGGCGGCCGGCGGGTTGGCGACGTTCCTGGTGGCCATAGCCCTGTTCGGCATCGGCGGTCCGCTCATCTCGGCCGGAGCGCCCAAGGCGGTCGGCCTGTGGTTCGGCGAGGAGCGTGAACGGCGACTGGCCATCGGTACCTACAGCACCATGCCGGCCATCGGCGGCATGGCCACCCTCGTGCTCTCCAACTCGGTGTTCATGCCGCTCACTGGGTCGTGGCGCACCACGGTGCTGGTCGAGACGGGGGCCGTCGTGGTGGCCACCGCGGTGTGGTTGGTCATTTCCGGTCGGGCGCCGGAGGCGCCGATCCACGTGGCCCCGACAGATGTCGCCGGAGCGGCGGGGCGCCGGGCGCTGCTGGCCGACCCCGAGGTCCGCACGGTGCTCGTGCTGGGCCTCGGCGTGTTCTTCGTCGGGCACGGCCTCGGTGGGTGGATGCCCGAGGTGCTCCGGGAGCACAGCGGATTCTCGGCCATGGCGGCCGCCAACTGGGCGGCCCTTGGTGGGCTGGTGGGGGTGCTGGCTTCGCTGCTCGTGCCGCGGCGTGTCGAGCGGAGTCGGATGCCGAACGCCATGGCGGCCATGTTTCTCCTGATCGCTGTCGCCCTCGTGGCCCTGCTGGTCTTGCCCACGTCCCTGGATCCGCTGCCGGTGGCCGTCGCTGGGCTCCGGTCGGCGCTGGTTCCGCTCATCCTGATCGGGCTCATGGAGTCGGGGTCGGTGACCCCGGCTAACACCGGGGTGGCCTATGGGCTGTGGTTCGCGGTGGCCGAGATCGGCGGGTTCGCCGGACCGTTCGTACTGGGTGCGGTGGCCGACTCGCCGGCCGGGTTCGCCGGGGCGTTCGGACTGGTGGCCGTGGTCTGTGTGGCGCTGCTGGTCCCGACCGCCCGGCTCCGACGGTTCAGCGGCCGGCCGGTAGGTTCGGGCCCGACCTGATGCCCCGTCAGGACTGATTCCGGGAGGGATATGAACAGCGACCATCCGGTGGGTCCGGAGGCCTACGAGGGATTCGCCTATGAGGGATTCAAAGGTGAGGTGGGCCGCATCATGTCCACGTCGACTCCGGCGTGGACCCGCCCGCCCGCCGCGTCCGACGGGGCCCCCAACGTGCTCGTCGTACTGGTCGACGACTTGGGCTTCAGTGACGTCGGCTGCTTCGGTTCGGAGATCGACACGCCGCACGTCGACCGGCTGGCCGCCGAGGGCCTCCGGTACGTCAACTTCCACGTCAACCCGATGTGCTCGCCGACCCGGGCATCGCTGCTGACCGGGCTGAACCACCATCTGGCCGGGGTGGGCACCGTCTGCCACATGGAGCCCGGTTTCCCGGGTTACGCCGCGTCCATCCGGAGCGACGCGGTGACCATGGGCGAGGTACTGCGTGGCGCCGGCTGGTCCAGCCTCATGGTCGGCAAGTGGCACCTCTGCCCGGACAGCCAGCTCACCGAGGCCGGCCCGAAGGACGGGTGGCCGCTCCAGACCGGGTTCGACCGCTTCTACGGGATCCTCGACGGGTTCACCAACTTCCACCAGCCCCACCGCCTCTACGAGGACAACCACGCACTGGACGTCGATGACTTCCCCGACGACTACTACTTCACCGACGACCTGACCGACCGGGCGTTGACAATGGTCCGCGAGGTGCGCGACGGCCACCCCACCAGGCCATGGTTCCTCTACTTCTCCCACGGTGCGGTGCACGCTCCGCTACAGGCACCTCACGACGACATTGAGAAGTACCGGGGCCGGTACGAGTCCGGTTGGGACGAGGTGCGGCGCCTCCGCTTCGAACGCCAGAAGGCCATGGCCATCTTCGACGACGGTGTGGTGCTGCCGCCGCGCAACACCGAGGAGAACTACGCCGTGCGGGCGTGGGTCGACCTGACGGTCACCGAAAAGGAGGTCTTCGCCCGGTACCAGGAGGTGTTCGCGGCCATGGTCGACAACGTCGACCAGAACCTGGGACGGCTGCGCGACGGTCTGGAGGCCATGGGGGAGTGGGAAAACACCGTGGTGGTGTTCACGTCGGACAACGGCGGCAGTCGCGAGGGCCTGGACAACGGCACCTCGGCCTACTTCCGGACGCTCATCGGCCAGACCCGCCCCAACCCCATGGAGTCCGTGGAACTGGACCACTCCCGTCTCGACCTCCTGGGTGGACCGCAGACCCTGGCCCACTACCCGTCGGGTTGGGCCATGGTGTCGGGCACCCCGTTCAGGCTCTACAAGATCAACACCCATCAGGGTGGTCACCAGGTGCCGTTCATCATCTCGAAGGGCCCGGGCCTGCCCGACGCCGGGGGGATCCGCCGCCAGTACCAGCACGTCACCGACCTGTTACCCACGGTGCTGGACCTGGTGGGCGTGGAGCTGCCCACCACCAGGCACGGGGCGCCCGTGCCGCCGCCGGCCGGATCCAGCTTCGCCAGCTCGCTGAGCGAACCGGGAGCCGACAGCACCCACCGGGAGCAGTACTACGAGCAGATGGGCCATCGGGGCTTCTACCGGGACGGCTGGTCGGCGGTGACGTGCCGTCAGGTCCGGACCCCGTTTTCCACCGAGACCTGGGAACTCCACCACTTGGACACCGATCCCACCGAGTCGAGTGACCTGGCCGGCGAGCATCCCGAGAAGCTGGCCGAGCTGGTGGCCGCCTGGGAGGAGGCCGCATGGGCCAACCAGGTGTTCCCACTCGACGAGGGCAACAACGTCAAGAACCTGATGCGACCTCCGTGGGGCGTCGACACCGTGGTCGAGACGACGTTGCGACCGGGCGCCCCCACGATGGAGCGGTACCGGTCCCTGGCCCTCATCAACTTCCGATCCTTCGACGTCGAGGTATCTCTGGACTTCGCGGTGGGTGACCGGGGAACGCTGGTCGCCCACGGCGACCAGGGCGGCGGGTACGCCCTCTACGTGGTCGACGACCGCCTCTCGCTCGCATGGAACGGCTACGGCTCGCTGACCGAGGTGGACGGTGGTCAGTTGGCTGCCGGTGCCTCGTCGGTGGTGCTGGCCGTCGAGGCCGTCGGCGACCTCAAGGTCCACGCCGAGTTGCGGGTGGACGGCGAGGTGGTGGGTGGCACCCGGGACCTTCCCGTCCTGACCGGCATGGCCCCCTTCCAGGGCATAGACGTGGGCATCGACCGGAAGTCTCCGGTGTCGTGGGCCATCCGGGAGCGGTTCGGCACCTTCGGATGGACCGGGACGCTCCACGGCGTGACCTACCGTCCCGGGGAGGAGGCGCCCGACGCGGGTGCCCGCTGGCTGGACGTACTGCGAGAGGCCGGTACGAAGTTCGAGTGATCCCGGCGGGGCCGGGAGGGGAGAGTCGATCGATGGGCATGGATCTCCGGGACCTGGTGGACCCCACCCACACCGCCCTGTGCGTGGTCGAGTGTCAGAACGGCGTGGTGGGCGAGGCGTCCAACTTGCCGGCGGTGGCCGATGCGGTGGCTGTCGCCGGGCTGTTGCCCCGGCTGGCCGACCTGGCCGGCGCCGCCCGCTCGGCAGGTGTGAGGGTCGTGCACTGCACCTTCCATGCCCATCCCGACCTGTGGGGGGGCAACCGGAACTCCCGACTGTTCGCCGCCGGGCGCCGGGCCGAGGTTCAGCAGTACGTGGGCACCGATGCCGTGGCACCGGCCGACGAGATCGGGTTCGTGGAGGGTGTCGACGTCGTCATCCAGCGCTTCCACGGCCTGTCGCCGGTGGCCGGGACTGGGTTGGCGCCCATGCTTCGCAACGAGGGCGTGACGACCGTCGTGGTGGTCGGGGTGAGCCTCAACGTGGCCATCCCCAATGCGGTGTTCGACCTGGTCAACGAGGGCTTCCAGGTGGTTGTCCCCGCCGACGGATCGGTGGCCACGGTGGCCGACTACGGCGAGCAGGTGCTGGAGCACACGCTGGCCTACGTCTCCACGCTCACCGACGTGGCCACCCTCGTCGAGGCCTGGTTCCAGATGGGGCTGGAGGCTGGGCCCTAGGTGTCGGCCACCGGTTGGCTGGCTGCCCGGCGGGTCCGTAGGCCGACGGCCAGCGAGAGCAGGATCCCCACCAGCACGCCCTGTTCGACCCGGGGGGCGACCGTCAGGGTGGCGGCGAAGGTGGCCCACGCCACGAGGGCGTCGGCCGATGAACGTCGCACCATGGAGACCAGCGCCACGGGTCGAACCAGTCCCACCACCGCGGCGATCACCACGCCGCCCAGGGTGGCCCGGGGGAGCGGTGCCAGTACGTCGGCGAACGGGAGGAAGGCCAGCACGGCCACCCCGGTGACCAGCCCCGACCACCTCGTCTGTGCGCCGGCCAGTCGGTTCAGCGAGGAGCGGCTGAACGACCCCCCCACCGGGAAGGCACCGGACACCGCGGCGGCCACGTTGGCCACGCCCTGGCTCACGAACTCCCGGTCGGCGCTCCACCGCTGGCCGTCCTCGTCGGCGAACACCCGGGCGATGGACGCCGGTTCGGCATAGCCGACGAGCGCGATGAGTACCCCGCCGACCAGCAGGGTGCCCGTCGATCCCCACGGGATGTCCAGGGAAAGGTCGGGGAGCCCGGTGGGCACCTCGCCGACCACCGGCCCGGCGTAGTCGGTGGTCCGGCTCAGCACGACGCCGCCGGCCACGGCCAACAGGGCGCCCGGGAAGAGGCGGTGGACGACCCGTCGGCCGGCCAGCACCAGTCCCACGGTGACCACGGCGATGGCCACCGAGGCGGCTTCCCAGTGGTCGACGTGGCCCAGAGCCCAGCCGGCCCGCCACAGCACGCTGCCGGTGGGTGCCGCGACGCCGAGCGTCTTGGGCAGCTGGGAGGCGAGGATGAGGATGGCCGCTGCCGACGTGAATCCGGTGACCACCGGGTCGCGCATGAGGTAGGTGACCATCCCCAGTCGGAACACCCCGAGGAGCAGCCGGGTCACACCGACCAACAGGGCCAGCAGGGCGGCCATGGCCACGTAGTCGGGGGTGCCGACCTCGGCCAGGCCAGCCAGAGCACCGAAGGTGAGCAGGCTGGTAAGGGCCACCGGCCCGGTCTGCAGGTAGGGCGACGAGGCGAAGAAGGCGGCCAGGATGGGGGGCAGAGCCGAGGCGAACAGGCCCAGGTGCGGAGGCAACCCGGCCAGTTCGGCATAGGCCATGGACTGGGGCACCAGCACCATGGCCACGCTGAGGCCGGCCAACAGGTCGGCTGGCACGGGCCTCGACGGCGGCTCGACGAGGCCGTCGGCGGTCTGGTCGTCGGACATCGGTCCGACTCTAGAATCGCCGGGTGGTCGGTGGAGGATCGGAGCATCGGATGGCCGGTCCCCACCGTGACGAGATCCCCACCGACGAGGTGCCGATCCGGTCGGCGGCCACCGTGGTGCTCCTCGACGATCGGCCGGACCTCCACGTGTTGGCCCTGCGCCGTACGGATGCCTCGACGTTCGTGGCCGGGCACACCCTGTTTCCCGGGGGTGCGGTGGACGACGGCGATCGGGATCCCCGATGGGCCGACCTGGCCTCGGGCGTGGTCGGCCACCTTCCGGGCATGGACGATCCGCTCTCGTACCGGATCGCCGCGGTGCGCGAGACCATCGAGGAGGTCGGGGTGGCCGTGGGTGTGGACGATCCCGTGGTGGCCGATGAACTGGTGGCCCGTCGACGTGACCTTGAGTCGGGAGGGGTGTCGTTGGCCGACCTCGTCTCGACGGCCGACCTCGTCTCGACGGCTGGGCCCGGCGTGGACCTGTCGGGCGTCCACCCGGTGGCCCGCTGGGTGACGCCCATGCCGAGCATCAAGCGATACGACACGGCGTTCTTCGTGGCCCGGGCGCCGGCCGGTGCCGAGCCGGTGGTCGACGGCCGCGAAGCGGTGCATGCCGAGTGGTGTCGACCGGCCGATGCGTTGGCCCGCTGGGAGAGCGGCGAGTTGACGATGATCAGCCCGACCATCGCCATGTTCCAGCGACTGGCCACCTACCGCGCGGTTGACGAGGTGCTGGCCGCCGCTGCCTCCGACGCCCCCATCCTGCACGTGCGGATCCTCGACGACTCGACCACCCCGGTCCGCTTCGAGGGTGACGAGGGCTACGACGATCCGGGCACTAGGCCGACGCTCGGCTGGGTCTGGCTGCCGTCCGGCCCCGTAGCCTGAACCCATGGCCGCACCGTCGTACGTCCCCCAGCCCGCCGTCCGGTCCACCGGATACGCATACGGCGGTCCTCGTCGTCGCCTCGGGCCGTGGCACGCCGACCGACCGGGCGAGGTGGTGGGTGGACAGCCCCGGGGCGAACAACTTGGCAGTCAGGGTCCTGACCAGGGATACGCCCTCCGTCTGGCCCGTGGCTTTACGG
>Ga0315329_10000575_pt1 | contig 14438 bp, 5 predicted proteins | sample M150032315metaG_FD_203459 | JGI IMG/M metagenome (GOLD analysis project Ga0315329, IMG submission 203459) | Ammonia-oxidizing marine archaeal communities from Monterey Bay, California, United States - M1 500m 32315 | ecosystem: Environmental > Aquatic > Marine > Coastal | place: USA: California...
CGTCCAAAAGCTGGAGACCGAGACGAGGCGTTTCGATCTGGGTCGGGCCGTGGCGCAGTACGAAAAAAAACTGGAAGGCTGGGAGAATATCCGGAAAGCCAACCGGGCGGAAAAAGATCCCAAGAAGAGAAAGAAGCTCCCTCGGAAACCCCAGAAGCCCAGTCCCCCGGCCCTGAGTCCGAAGCGCCCGGGGGCCATTTACAACGGAATGATTCATCCCTGGGCGGGTTATGCCATGAAAGGGGCAATCTGGTACCAGGGGGAGTCCAATGCAGGTCGCGCCAAGGAGTATGAAACGATCTTTCCTCTTCTCATCCAGGACTGGCGCAAGCAGTGGAAGAGGGAGCTGCCATTTTATTTCGTGCAACTGGCCAATTTCCGGAGGCCGACCGGCAGGCCCGGACAGGCGAGTTCGTGGGCGGAACTGCAGAATGCGCAGCGGCTTGCGTTGCGGTTGCCCAATACCGGGATGGCCGTGATCAACGATATTGGAGCGGCCGGAGACATCCACCCCCGCAACAAGAAAGATGTCGGCGAACGCCTGGCGCGTTGGGCTCTTGCCAACGAGTATGGCCGTAAGGACGTGGTGGTCAGCGGGCCCCTCTACCGGGATTTCAAGGTCGAAGGCAGCAAGGTTCGCATCTCCTTCGAATATGCGGAAGGGGTGAAGACCTCTGATGGCGGGGAGCCAGGGCGCTTCGAAATCGCGGGCAAGGACCAGGTGTGGCACTGGGGCAAGGCCGTGATTGATGGCGAAGCGGTGCTGGTTTCCAGCGAGGAGGTTCCCGAGCCGGTGGCGGTTCGTTACGCCTGGGCCTCAAACCCGGAGGGAGCCAACCTGGTCAATGCAGCGGGGCTGCCGGCCTCGCTCTTCCGCACCGACAGCTGGACACTTTCCACCGAGCGGTAGCGGCTTTCGGGGGAGCTTGCGCAAGTTCACCCTGTGGGCGGGAGCCGGGAGGATGGTCGCTCCTGCGGGGAGGGGATGGGGGGATTCCTGCTTGCCCCCGGATCCGGGGCCGCGCTAGCGTGCCAGTATGCAACTTGCTCGCTTCACCCTGCTTGCAACTGTGCTCGCCGGGCTGGGGGGGGCAGCCGAGGGACAGAAATACGTGGCCAACTATGACGAGGGCAAGGTGCCCGGTATCAAGCTCCCGGATCCGCTCGCCCTGCCGGGAGGCGGCAGGATCAGGTCAGCCAGGGAGTGGGAAGAGAAGGGTCGTCCGGCCACTCTCAAACTCATCGAGGAGCAGATGTATGGGCGCATGCCGGTCGGCAAACCGGCAGGGTTCAAGGTGGTCCTCGACAAGGAAGTTCCCGACGCGGTCGAGGGGAAGGCCATTCGCCGAGAATACCTCGTGAGTTTCGTGGAGGGCAAGGAACCGCAGGTCCGGATGCTTCTTTACCTGCCGAAGAATGCCAAAGAGCCGGTGCCCGCCTTTCTCGGACTGAACTTCCGTGGCAACCAGTGCGTCGAGAAGGACCCGCGAATCACCCCGGAACTGGGTTACGTGGTGGGGTCCCGGAAGGGGCAAGACCGCAGGGCACAGGCAGAGGCTTTGCGGGGGAGCGAGACGGGACGCTGGCCCGTTGGCATGATCCTGGATGCGGGCTTCGCGGTAGCCACCGCCTGCTGTGGCAATATCGATCCTGATTTTCACGATGGATGGAAGAACGGGGTGCATCCGCTCTTCACCAAGGGAGAGCCAAAGCCTGATGAATGGGGGACCGTCTCGGCCTGGGCCTGGGGGTTGAGCCGTCTTCTTGATACGCTGGAGGAGATTGAGGAGGTTGACGCAAAACGGGTTGCGGTGATCGGGCACTCGCGACTGGGCAAGACCTCGCTCTGGGCCGGGGCGACCGACCAGCGCTTCAAGGCGGTGATTTCCAACAATTCCGGTTGCGGAGGAGCGGCCCTGAGCAAACGGGCCTATGGCGAGACGGTAGGCCGCATCAACCGGTCCTTCCCCCACTGGTTCAATGGCAACTTCAAGAAGTACAATGAGAATGAAAAGGCCCTGCCCTTCGACCAGCATCAGCTGCTTGCCCTCATCGCTCCCCGGGCGGTTTACGTGGCCAGTGCCACCGAGGATCGCTGGGCCGATCCCAGGGGCGAATTTCTCAGCGTGCTTCACGCCCAGCCGGTTTACGATCTCTACCACAAGTCTTCCCTCGGGGTCACCAGTCACCCCGCTCCGGATCGGAGTGTCGGGAGGGTGACGGGGTATCACCTCCGGACCGGCAAACACGATGTGACTCCCGGGGACTGGAAACATTACCTGGCATTCGTAAGTCGGAACCTGAAGGAAGCTCCGGAGTAAACCGTTTGCTTGTCAGCGAACTCTCTGCCATAAAGTCCATGAAATACCCTGCCATAAAGCCCATGAAATACCCTGCCATTAATCCGGTTCTCCTTCTCTCCGCAGCTCTTTGTCTTGGCGCTCCGTTTCTTTCAGCCCAGGTCATCGAGGATGATTTCAACGACGGCAACGACGCAGGCTGGTCGCGCTACCTGCCATTGCAGGACTTGGGGGCCCCGGCGACCTTCTCGTTTCCGAACGGCAACAGCTATCGGATCCAATCCGCGGCTTCACCCCTTCCCGAGCAGCTGGGCGCTGGCCGGGCCGGATCCGGTCAGGAAGGTACCGTCTATGAGGCCTTCCGGGTGGAGGTGGATCTTGTGGACTGGGACCCCGCCCTGAGCCAGGACATCGGATTGCTGGGCTCCCTGCGCTCGGTCGGTTTGGGAACGACCAACGGCTACGCTTTCACCTACGACACTGGTCCGGAGGGCGCCTACCTTTCGGTGGTAACCGGGGAGCAGACCACCACCCTGAGCTCCTCGCCCGTGACTCTCGTGCCAGGGCAAAGTTACCGCTTTGTGTTACAGGGATTTTTTGATGCGGAGACCTTCGAGGGGCAGCTCTGCGGGGAGATTTTTGCGATCGACGACCTTGAGAACCCGCTCGTCAGGGTGCCGGGGTTCGACCTCTCTTATCCCTCGGGATCCTGCGGGCTTGTCTGCATCTCCTCGACCGATTCGGGAGCCGCGGATGCCACTTTCGACAACTACTTCTCGACCTCGGTTACCGACGTCGACAAGGACGGGATGACCGACCAGTGGGAATTCGATTACTTCGGTGAGCTCTACTGGTTCGAGAATGAGGATTTCGACGAAGACGGACAGACCAACCTGGAGGAGTTTCTTGGAGGGACCGATCCCACCGATCCCACCGATCCCGGCGCCCAGGCCCCCGGACTGGTTGTGAACGAGGATCTTGGAACGCTCGGAGTCGGCGCAGTTAGCTTGGTGGGAGACACCGCTGCTGGTGCAGACAACGCCCAGGGTTATACCTCAGAATCAACTAGCTGGCAAAGTAACGAGTGGGTCTACCAGTTTGCCATCGATGAGGATCTGGTGGTGACGTTGACCTCCGACGCAATTGTTGGCGATCCCGATACCTTCCTTCTCGATAGCCTGGAGACCGCCGACAACGCCGGGTTTCGGAGGGCCACCGGAGCCTTGGCCTCGGCCTATCTCGATGGCATTCCGCCCCAGACGGCATCTTTTGGTGTTCTCTCTGCTGGGACCTACTACCTGAGTGTCGATGCCTATGGTACGGGGCTGAGCGCTACCTTCGACTTCACCCTGGACCTCAGTGAGTTCGTATTGAACACGCCGACTACTGCGGTCGATCTCGGGATCATCGGGGACGGTAGCGGTCTCGTCTTCCTGGATACCTTCGGCTCAGCTTGGTCGGACACGGAAATGGCGTGCTATTTTGCCACGGGCGAACTCCTTGATAACAACGATGACGCGCCAGGCACAGTCCAGAGCCAACTGATGCTCGGCCTGCCCGAAGGGACCTACTACGTTGCGGTCAGTACATACAACACTGCGTTCGGTGATAATTTTGACGTTTCTGGTGGGGACAATTCCGGAGAGATCCTCCTCAACTTCTCCGATGGCGGTGCCGTCGTCGGCTCGAGGACTGTTTCCATTGACAGTGGGGATGGTGTTGGTGGAGTGGCGTGGTTTACCTTCGAAATCGGAGTCCTGCCTGTCATCCCGGTTGCGGATGATCTCGGAATCCTCGGGGACGATACCAGTGTCCTCACCCTTGACACCTCCGGTTCGGAGATTGGAAACACGGAAATGGGTCTCTATGATGCCGCGGGCAATCTCCTTGCTGAAAACGATGATGCGGGAGGGGGAGGTCAGAGCGAACTGGTTGTTCAAAACCTGAATCAAGGGGCCTACTACGTTGCCGTCAGCGCATACGACACCACCTTCGGGGCTTCCGGGTTTGATGTTTCCGGTGGGGGAGAATCCGGGGAGATCGTTCTCAACTTCTCCGATGGTCTTGATGTCGTGGGCTCGGTGACTGCTTCCCTTGACGTCGCGGATGCGGCTGACGGAGTGGCGTGGTTCTTCTTCGAAATCGAAGCAGCGCCGCCCGTCGTGGTCACGCCGACCGCGGATGATCTCGGGATCAGCGTGGCCGATACCAGTGTCCTCACCCTTAGCACCTTCGACTCGACCCTGGGAGACACCGAAATGGGCCTCTATGATGCCGCGGGCAACCTCCTTGATAACAACGATGATGCGGGAGGTGGACTCCAGAGCGAACTGGTTGCTCAAAGCCTGGCGGAAGGGACCTACTACGTTGCGGTTAGCGCATACAACACCACCTTCGGGGCTTCCGGTTTTGCTGTGGCCGGTGGGGGCGACTCCGGGGAGATCGTTCTCAACTTCTCCGATGGTCTTGATGTCGTGGGCTCGGCGACTGCGGTGCTTGACGGCGCGGACGCGGCTGGCGGAGTGGCGTGGTTCTCCTTCGATGTCGGACCCATCACCAGGCCCGCGGAGGTTGGGCCCCTGGAGATCAGAGTGGTCGGTGGGGACCTGACGGTGGGCTTTGTCGCGCAGGACGGGTGGAGTTACGGACTGGAAACCTCGACCGATCTCCAGAACTGGAGCCCCGCACCCGAAGCAGTATTTTCCCAGGACAACGGGGCAGGCACCCTTGTCCTGCCCGTGGACGGGCAGGATGAACTCTATGCCAGGATCATCGGATCGCAGCAGTAACGTTCACTTCTTTTGCCGGGCCCGGGCCTGGCGCCACGAACCGAAGGGCACCACCCCGCGCTCCTTGGCCCACTGCTCGTACTGGGCGGTCATCCGGGAGGTGACCTCGGGGTGCCTGGCGGCGAGGTTGTGCATCTCGGTGCGGTCCTTTTCCATGTCGTAGAGTTCCCAGGGTCCCTTCACGCCCCTGGCGACCAGTTTCCATTTGCCGTCCCGGACGGCGCGGTTGCCCTCGTGCTCGAAGTAGATCGGTCGGCCGCGCTTGAGGGCGGTGTCCTCAAAGGCCGGGCGGAGGGAAATTCCCTCCATGGGGGTGATTTTCCTGTCCTTTTCCCGGGCGGGATACTTGGCCCGGCCGAGGTCGACGCAGGTGGCCATGAGATCGATCAGGTGGGCCGGGGTCTTGAACCACCGGTTCCGGCCCTTGATGCCCTTGGGCCAGTGTGCGATCAGGGGGGTGGAGATCCCGCCCTCGTGGACCCAGTGCTTGTATTCGCGGAAAGGGGTGTTGGAGACGTTGGCCCAGTTGCGGCCATAGCCCACTTCGGTCTCGGGAGGTCCGGGGAGGACGCCGTCCCCGCGCCGGAGAGGATATCCCTCGCGGCTCTTGGGCGGGACCATCTGGGTCTGCAGCTCGTCCTTGCCCATGGGCGGCAGAGTGGGCTTGGCGGGGCGCTTGACCGGCCCGACCACCTTGCCGCGGCCGAAGCCCTCTGCACAGCCGCCGTTGTCCTGGAAAAAGAGGAGGAGGGTGTTGTCGAGTTGCCCGGCCCCCTCCAGAGCCTCGACGATGCGGCCGATTCCCTGGTCCATGTTGTCGACCATGGCGGCGTAGACCTCCATGCAGGCCGACTCCCATTCCTTCAGCTTGACGGATTCCCAGTTGCCAATCTGGGGCACGACATCCCAGTGGTCGGGGAGGAGGCCGAGGGCCTTGAGCTTGGCGACCCTCGTCTTCCGGGTGGGCGTGTAGCCTCCATCGTACTTGCCCTCATACTTGGCGATGTCGCCGGGAAGGGCGTGCATGGGCCAGTGGGCCGCGGTGTAGGCGACATACATGAAGAAGGGTTGTCCGTCCGCTTCCCGCTTGTGGTCCCTGATGTAGCGAACCGCATTGTCGGAGATGGCGTCTGTGTAGTAGAAGGTATCGGGCTGGTAGTCGGGATCATTGGCCGGCGTAATATAGCGGTTGTCGCGGGTCAGGGAGTTGGGATCAAAAAAGGATCCCGCTCCGTGAATGGTGCCGTAAAAGTGGTCGAAACCCCGCTGGAGCGGCCAGTTGGAGGTGTTGGGGTTGGCGACTTCCCCGGCCTTGTAGGGAGTGACGTGCCACTTGCCGGACATGTAGGTGCGGTAGCCGGCGGGTTTAAGAACTTCCGCGATGGTGAGGCAGTTGCGGTTGAGCTCGCCCTGGTATTGGGGAATGCCGTAGTTGCCCATCATGTGCCCGACTCCCGCCTGGTGGGCGTAGAGTCCGGTGAGGAGGGTGGCACGGGTCGGGCAGCAGCGAGCGGTATTGTAGAATTGGGTGAAGCGGACGCCGTTGGCTGCCAGGTGATCGAGGGTGGGGGTATTGATTTCCCCGCCGTAACAACCGATATCCGAGAAGCCCATGTCATCGGACATGATCAGAATGATATTGGGACGGTCGTCGGCCGCCTGCGCGGGGGCGCCGGCCAGGAGCGCGAGGGAGAGGGCGAGAGCAGGCAAGACAGGGTTGTTCATGGCGGATGTTGGCGGTGGTCGCCGGAGGAGAGGAGAATGACTGGCAAAGCGGCCCCATGCGAGGACGAGATTAATTAAGATGTCTGCCGGAAGGCCGATGGGGGGACGGATCTCGCTCCGGTTCCGCACGGGGATACGGCCCCCTCCGGCATCCCCGGAGGGGAAAACGAATCGGGAGAGTTGGACTGGAGAACGGCACCCGGGACGACGCGCCCCTGGGGGCAGCGGTCAGGGTTGGGCGGTCTCAGTGACTTCCACCTGCATGCGGGTAAAGAGGGCCGGGGCGGCGGGGAGACGGATCTGCACGATGCCGAGGCCCTCCTCGGCGTGCACCGCCTCAACTTCGCCCGGGCCCTTCCAGGAGCCGTTGGCGGTGCGGGTGGCCTGGGTGGTCCAGGTTTGCAGGTCCAGCGAGGACTGGATGTGAAAGATGACATCCTCCGGTGCAACCGCGGGGGTATGGAAGATGGTGGTGGAGCCCTCCAGCGGGTGAATCAACTGCTCGAAGAGGATGGGAACGGATTGCCGCTCAAGGGGGTCGAAGCCGAAGGCGTATTCAAAGAGATTGCTCAAAAGATCGCCGTCTTCATCCCCCAGACCTACCCCCAGGGTAGTGGCCCAGCTATGATAGGAGGAAGCACCGTTGGGGAATCCGGGAGAACCGTGAAGGGCGAAAGAGGGGGCCCAGGCGGACCTCTCGTTCCAGGTGTCGAGTTCCCGCTCGGTGTCCCGGAGCTCAAGGGAGTAGCCGGTGGAGTCGGTGTTGGGGTGCCAGGCGTGGTCGTAGGTGAACTTCTGGATGTGAACGTCGAACGGTGCCGGCAGAGTGAGGGCCACACTTTCGCCGTCGTTGTGAAATTTACCGTCTTCGAATGTGCCTGCAATGTTGATGCCCTGCCCGTGGATCAGTTCGAAGAACTGCCGGTCTGCAACTACTACAATGTGCGCCTGAGGTTCGAGGGTAAGTGCCGGGAAGGTGAATTCGATGCCTTCCGTGAAGCGCACTCCCGTTAGGTCGAGCGTGAGATCGTGGCTCGTGTTGTAGATCTCCACATACTCACCGGCACTCCCGTCGGGAGGGTTGTACATGATTTCGGTGATGCGGAGGTGATCGAGCAGGACCCGAAGGGCGACTTCGGTGGGATTTGGCGGAGAGACAAGTGATTCGGAGGCGGCGAGTTCACAATCAAAGACGATATCCGAGCTGGTGAGGCTGCCCTGATAGGTGACGGCGGCAAGAATGTTGGTGCCATTTACGAGGTGCTCACTGGACACGGGGAAGGGACCCTCGAGGGAGGCGTTGGTGATGACCTCTTCAGCCCAGGTGGATTCATCAAGGATTCCGTCGGGGACGTTATGCCGGAAGAGCTCGTGTCCATTCAGGTAGAAGATCGCTCCATCGTCGATGTAAGTTGCGAGGGAGAGGGAGGTTTGCGAGGGATCCCCGCTGAACTCGAAGGTCTTGCGGAAGTAGTAATTCTTCCTGCCCCGGCGGTAGTTGAAGGGCGGAATGCTCTCGCTGTGAGAGGCCAGGGGAATGATCAGGGCGGTGGTCTCCCGGCCGAGGGGGGCGGGTCCCGTTTTCCAGCTGCCGTCATCGAAGTTGAAGGTCTTCCAGTCGCTGACCGGGTCGGCATTGTCGAGAAAGCGCCAGTCCGGGTGCTCAAAGGGGAGCAGAGTGGAAATCGCGTGAATACGGGGGGCCCGGTTGTTGGAGCGTCCGGGTGTTCCGAGGGGCAAGGTTTCCACGTTGGAAGATCCGTCGGGATTGCGCCCTTCCACTGCATCGGGGTGCTGGGAAGTGATGCGGATCTGGTCGATGGTGGTTCCGTTGGCGGCCGTGAGAACCAGCCACTGGCGGAAGTCGTCGAGATTAAAGGGAAATTCGTCGGCTGCGGGCCTGTCGCTTGCGGTGGAGTGGAAGACGAGGAACCCGTGGGCCGGAATGTAGGAGTGGTCGGGAATCTGGTGCCTTCCGGGGTGGTCCAGGCTGTTGGACAGCCAGAGCCCTCCCACGTTTGCAGGGGAATCCCCCGGATTGAAGAGCTCGATGAATTCTCCCAGATAGTGCAGTTCGGAGTCGGAGAGCCACTCGTTGATCTTTATTTGGTGCGGCGGGGCAAGTCCAACGGCCTGATTGGGACCTCCCGGAGTAGGAAGGCAGAGCTTCCACTGGCCCGAAGGGCCATGGCGTCCGATAGAGTGGCCGGCAATCTGTCGGCCCCAGCGGATGGAATCCACCAGAGTGTTGCCGTGGTAGAGAAGCACCTTTTCCCCGGAGGGGCTGAGACCGGGGACCTCGTTGTCGGCCAGGGTGAGGTAGGCCCCGGGGGCGAGGCTGCCGGTCAGCGCTACTTTCTGTGGTTTGTTCGGGGTGTCGGTAAGGAACCAGCCGTCAAGCAGCATGGCCTGTGCCCCGGGATTGTAGAGTTCCACGCGGTCGACCTCTGGACTGGTGTGCGCCTCCACTTCGTTGAGGATCAGTTCTCCCCGGGAGCGGAAACCTGGATCGACCCGCCACTGGCGGGAAGAAGTGGATTCACTCCCGCTTTGCCAGTTTCCGGCGGAGTCACGGGCCAGGAGCTCGATGTGATAGGTCGCCGGTTGAAGGGCGACGAGTTGAATTTGCGCGTCCAGGGGGAGATCCCCGCTCCAGTCTCCGGGAAGACCGTTGGTCACCAGGCGGAAGCGGTAGTCGGTCACCCCGGGGCCGTCCACGCTCAGGGTGGCGTGGTCGAGCCGGGTGACGGGCACGGGCAGACCGGAGATGGAAGCTCCCCGGGGAACCAGGGCCCCGCGATCGAGGCCGTTCTGTCCCGATCCCTGGGCAGGAGAGCCCGGCAGGAGCTCCCAGCTGCTCGGGGGCCAGGGGCCCGCCGCGAGATTGGTGAGAAAGGGGTCGAGATCGAGATTCCCGTCACCGATTGCGTGATGTGCAGCCGGGATAATATTGCGATGCCCGGAGATTTCAACCGAGTCGGGATGGGCAAAGATCCTGGTGCAGTCCAGGAAGAGATTCGAGTCCATCGCGATGCCCTTCCCTGGAAGGGTGTTCGGGCGCAGCGGCTCATTGAGATTGATTGCGGCGATGGTGGCCTCTGCCACCGTGTTGTTCTCGAAGGTGCACTCCGCGCCGTTCTTGACCAGGACGGCGTGGTCGACATCGTAAAACATATTTCGAACCACCGTGACGTTGGATTCGTTGTTGATAGCAATCGCATTGGAAGTGCTGTTGCGCGGCTCGAAGAGGTGCACGTGCATGAAAATATTCCCCTCCAGATGAGCATCACAATTGTTGAGATCGAAACACTCGTCGGTAGCACCGGGGAAGACGTTGTCATAGGCGGCGAGGATCGGTCCGGGCCGGTGGGCTCCCGAAAAAAGGATGATGTCATTGTAGGCCGGGGACGGGGAGAAGAGATTGCGGCGCAGGATAAGATAATCATTTCCGCGCAGAGTGGATCCCTGGAGGGCCTTTGAGGTGGGGACGGGTGGAAAGGTGCAGTCACGGACCTCGAGTTGAGGGCTGTAGACCTCAAGCACGGTGTCACTGCTGTGCTTCCAGGTCACATGATCGAGGAGAAGCTGGGAGCGGCGCAACTCGATGGCCTCGCCCTGGGCGTCTCCGTATTCCATGTCAGTATAGGAGATCACGTTTTCGCTAGGGGATTCCTGCCCCGAGGGAGCCACGATGCTCACTCCCTGCCAGATGTCGGAGGAACCGGGATAGTGGCTGAGGCGAATGCGCTGATAGGGGGCTCCCTCGCATCGCAGGGTGCCGCCCGGCTGGACCGTGATTCCCGCCGTGGGCCTGAAGAACAGGGAGGCGCCCGGTTCGATGGTGAGGGTGACATCCGGAAGAACATTGAGAGAGGCAGTGATGATCCACGGCCCCCCTGCGGCGTCGAGGGTGGTATCAGCAGTGAGAGCTCCCCGTATGACGGTCCCGGGGTTGCCGGCATGAAAGATGTCGAGATGGGAACGCGCCACCACGTTCTGTCTGGTATCACGCTCTTCCATGATGAGACGATTGATTCCTGGATTGAGGGTGTTGACCATGTGGGACCAGGTTCCGGCGGCATGGTCGATGGAGACTGCTTCCCCATTAAGAAAAACCGCAGTGGCCCGGGTGGTGTTGAAGGTGCCGGAGAGCCTTGCCCTGCCGTCGAGGGATGTGGGGAGGTCAGCAGGACCGTCCAGGCTGGGGATGGCATCAAGGGGACGCTCGATCAAACTCAGGATGTTGGCCCGACGGGCGGCCAGGAACTCCTTGGCGGCTTCGGCGGTGTTCTCCGGGGTCCAGGTGAGGGCGTCGTCGATGAGGCGGTTGGCACGGGTCGCTTCGAAGGGGCCGTGAAGAAGCTCGGAGAGAATCTGGTAGTAGCGCTGCAGGACCCTGGGCTTGCGAAAGAGTTGTCTGAGTTGGGTGAAGCCTTCCCCCCGTTCCACGAAGTCGAGAATAGTATGTGGCAGGTTGTCGATTCCGATCGGGGTCATGTCGCCCGTGCCCAGAATGGTGTCGAGATCGTGCGGGATGAGCTTGAAGCGTCCGTCGTGGCTACAGTAAAGGGCGTAATCATCGTTGCGGCCGGTGAAGATGCTGTTCTCGGAATTGGTCAGAATGGTGCTGACGGCCAGGTTGCGCAGCCAGGACTCCAGGTCCATGACCCTCTCGACCTGTTTGAGATAGTCCGGTCCGGAGGCGGTGGACATCACCCCGATGAAGTGATGAAGGTCCGACCAGTCGTTGATCGAGTGGTTGTTTTCCTTGTCCCAGCCGCTGCCGAGGTAATCCGCTCCCAGGTTGTTGCTGCCGGGGAAGTAGTCCCAGCCTGTCCCGGTCCCCGTCATGCGATAGAGGTTGCCTCCTGTTTCCAGGGGATAGTGCTGCCGGATGTAGTGGTTGTTGACGGGCTCGTTCTGAACATACATCCCGAAGTGGTGGTTGAAGGGCTGGGCAATGGTCGCATTTTCGGGGGCGGCGTGATTGACCCCGTTGAGGCGGACGGCCACGGCTTTCGATTCGTAGGCGGGAAGACCCGCGGCGCGGTAGAAGAGGCTGCCCAGGAGCTGGTTATAGGAGAACTGGGTGTTCAGGTTCAGCGCATCGAGTCCCTGCCACGAGTGGTTGGAAGGCAGCTCGATCTTCAGGTTGCGGGGATAACGGGAGCGCGTGCCCGATCCTCGCAGCCCCATGCCGCATCGGTAGTAGATCTGGAGTTCGCCATTCAGGCCGGCGATGAAGGTGGCGTTGAAGCGGGCGTTGGTGTCCCGTTCTTCCGAGGCAAAGGAAATGTTGAGGAACTCATCGAGCTCCTCGGCGGTCAGGATGAGGCGGTAGAAGGGTGTCCGGTCGGCCGGGCGTTCGCTGTCGACCTGATAGAGGAGGTTGGCTTCCTGTGCTCCCGTGGGCGAGGTTGGGCCGGGCCAGGTCCGGGTCTGGGTGCGATCGGACGCCTCCACGCAAAACTCCACCACCGTGCCCTCAGGCCGGGCCGGAAGGACGGCGGTGTGAATGTTGTCCTGGGCGACCTCGTCCCCGCCCAGTCCGTCATCCCGCATGGGGGTGATGGCGAAAGGGCCGGAGGGTCGGGCCGAGACCCGGTGGTAGACCACCCCATGGACCGCAGAGGAGAGATCATCACTCAGGCGGGCCCGGATCAGGACGAGGTCCCGCGGGGTGGGAACGGCCGGGTGATGGGAGACGCCCTCAATGAAGGGCGCGATATTGACCTCCCGGACCGAGTTCGGGGCCCCCGGGGTGCCTCCCTCGGTGATGCTGTGGGCCCAGTTCTGGGCGAGGTCATTGCGGGAATGCTGATTCCTCAACTCGAGTGTCCTGCCGCCGCCGTCGGCTGGATTGGCCCAGATCCACCCGGTGTGTCCCTGGTCATCAAGGCCGGGTCGGCGCAGGGCCCAGTCACCATCATCGGCGTAGGTGACGCGATCAATTTCTTTGCCGGTGTGGTCGAGCAGCCGGATGGTCTCACGGCGATTGGAGAGCCCTTCCTGCCAGCCGCCGGTCACATTCGTGACCTCGGGATAGCGGGCGCGGAAGACGGCCTCATCGGCCGCCACCACGAGGTGGCCTTGGCCAGGGATGCTGACCTCGGGGAAGGTGAAGGAGGCTCCCTCCAATGACCAGCCTGCCAGGCTGATGGCCCCGAACCCCGGATTGTGGATCTCGATCCATTCGTCGCGTGGGTCCTCCCCTCCGTCAACGTGAGGAGGATGGAACATGATCTCACTGATCACCGGGGTCGCACCCAGATGGGCGAGGCCCAGAAAGAGGGCAGTAGCGAGACTTCTGATCATGACAGGCGGCAGGCCTTCCTCCAGGAGGGAGCCGACATTCAGAGGAGCAGCGGAGTGATGCTCCCGTGTGGTAGGGCCGTTCAGGGTGGAAGGCGGGAACTGAGAGATCTAGATTTTGTTTCTGAAGAGCGGATTCGCAAGCATTCTTCCCTTCCCTGTGAGGGGGATGAAGGCTCTCAAAGACACGGAATCAAGGGGTTTCCGGGATGACCGCGGTCGTGTTACCCGGGCCGGGGTAGTCACTTTGGGGTAGGATTGGTGGGCCTGCGTCCGCAATGGTCCTCCTGCGCTCAAGGCTCACCGGTATCCGGGCGGAACCGTAGCGCGGCCATTGCCTCGTCAAGCAAGCTCAGCGATGGGCCCCAAGACTACTCCTTCTGTCCCTTGGAGGGGGGGTCGTCCTTGGCCCGCTGACCCGTCTGGTTCCCGTAGGCAGCGGCGTCTAACAGTCCCGGGGGCCACTCCAGCATTACCGTCAGGTTCTCCCTGGCCCGGAACGGACGGGTGGCCTCGATGGTGGCCCCGGTTTCCGTCAGCTCAGCCCGGAAGTCCTTGCCCTGCTCCCCGAGCGTCCCGGTGTAGCCCCGGACCTTGGTGCCCTTGATCCCCTCCGGCAACGCCACGGTCGCACTCACCTTGTCAATGGGGAATCCCCACTCGGTGCCATTGACGTTCCAGTCGAGGGCATCCCGTTCCTTTTTGAAGGAGAGCTGCCTTCCGGTCCGATAGGTGAGCTCATAAGTGTAAGCCCGGGGGGGCAGGAACACGTCGGCGCTTCCAATGCGAATGCGGATTCCGCCTTGGCCGATTTTCTCCGTCCGGTGGTTCTCCTTCTTTCCGTCCCGCTTTACCGAGACAACGTCGAAGGGTTTCGTTAGGGGCAGGCCGAGCGACCTTCTGAGTGGCAGGAACCTGTCGTCCAGCACGAGTGGGATGTTGCGGTAAATCCCCCGCTTGATCTTGTCGCCCTCGGCCCGGACCGTGATGGTCTCGGTCACCACCAGGTCCCCTCCCTTCTCCACCACGATGTGGCTGTGCCAGGACAGGATGCGCTCGTCAGCCCGGGCGGACACCGCCATCGCCGCCAAGCCAAGGAAAAGCAGCAGGGAAACTCTCCACATGGTACTACTTGTCCTTCCCCTTGGAAGGGTCGTTTCCGGTCGCAACCTTGGGGACAAACTTGAGCACCTCGCCGTTGATGCAGTAGCGCTGGTCGGTGGGCGTGTCGTAGCCCTCACCGGTGAAGACGTGTCCGAGGTGACCGTCGCAGACATTGCACCTCACCTCCACCCGGACGGTTCCGAAGGCG